>JAABUK010000500.1_pt1 | contig 81302 bp, 43 predicted proteins | sample 5559141 | NCBI WGS metagenome assembly JAABUK01 (sample SAMN10711869, study PRJNA513367) | rock metagenome | isolation source: Antarctica rocks | place: Antarctica: Victoria Land, Pudding Butte nord | collected 2016-01-03
TGGAATGGGGCCATGGCCATGAATGGAATAGGGCCATGGCCATGAACAGGGGCCATGGACGGGGGTCAAAGTTGGTGGCGCACCCCTAATTTAGCGCCCATTAGTGGCCGTTTTAGGCTTGCTCGGTATGCGCCCGAGTGGCCCTAGGCCCCTTGGCTGCATGCCTCGGGCGCACCTCGAGTCGGTAGATGGGTGTCGCGTTTAAGGCTCCCGGGGCGCCCGTCGAGCGCCCTGAGCCACGATCGAGCCACTTTTCGTTTTGCCGACGTAGGGTTTTATTATAATCGTCGGTTTATATAATAAAGGGCGTAAAAGTTACGTCTATATATATTATAGTTATAAAACGAAGAATTAGAGGAAGCTTTTTAAATATACGGGTGAAATATATAATAAGAGTAATAAAAAGCGATAATAGGAGTAGACTATAATAAAAGTTAAGGGTTATAAATAGTATATATCCTTTACCTAGAAGCCTATTTATCGGGGTAGAGGTATAAAAACCTAGGTATTTAATACTAGTTATTTAGAGTACTCTTATACCCTAGTAGTAAATTTACTCTCTTATTAAATCTATATAAATTATTAAGAAGACTACGTATATTCTTTTAAATTAATAAAAACTAATCGTCTCGTTAAATTTATATATAATATATTTAAATAAGTACTAGAGTATACGCTAAAGAATATTAATTAAGTATTTATTATTAAAAAGAAGAAATACTATAATTTTATATCGTTAATAACTCGCTTGTAGGAGGATATCCTAAACGGGCTTTTATAGACCCTAGATAGTAAATAATTCACTATAAAATACCGATATAATTACGTTAAGAATAATACTAGTATTATTAAAAAGAGGATCCTTTAATAGATTATTATTATTAACTATTATTAGCGCCGCCTAATAAAACGCTTCTATAGCTATTTTATACTCTAGAGCGACGTAATCTTTAATACTAATACTATAAAGCTACTACTATTTATAGCGGTTAGAATTACTAATATAAATATAACTTTTCTAGCGGTATTTTCGTTTACTATATAGGAATCCGAAGAAGTATATAATTATTTCTTTAACGTTTTAGACGATGAGCTTTAAGGCGACTATCTACCGCTTCGCGTTATTATTATAAATTAAGAGAAAGGTTTTATCGTTATATTTCTATTAAAATTACCTAACTACTAGCTCTAGCTATATAGTTAATATACGATATAAAATATCCGGGCTAGGGTAAATAATAGTAAACGGGGCTATATAAAGAAAAAAAGAGACGAGATTCATAATGTTATTTAGGACTAGATAAAAAGTAGTACTACCTTATTTAACTAGAACCGGGAGGTATTAACGTCTCTATTATAACTAGTTAAATAAATATACTTTAAGGATTACTAGCGCTATAAAGAACTACTAGTCTTATAGTACTATATATAGAATTATTATAATCTTAGGGCAAATTCTACCTAAAGGAACGAGGGTATTTATTTTATCCTTTATATCGTTATAAATCCTTAGGTTTTAATTAAAAATACCGTTAAAGTTATAATAGTAGAGCTACGATTATACTACCGTAATTTACGTTTAGAAGAGGATCGGTCTCGCGTCGACGTCCCAAAAGTAGTTAATTATAAAGTATTCAATATCGTTATTAGTAAAGTATTTATTTATATTATTAAAAGGACGAATTCTAAAGAAATCGCCGTAAAAGTTATTATTACTAAGGCTAAGAATTTACCTAATAGTCTAGAATTAATATATAACTACGAGATCTATATCCGGAACGCGCTACTATATTATTACTACCTTTTACGAGTATACGTTAAAGGATTTTTAATTTTATTATTTCTTTTCTACCCCCATTAATAGCTAGTAGATACTCCGGTTCCTAGAGAGTAAAAACTATAATATTATAACGAGACGCTCCCTCCTAACGATAAGGATACGGCTAGATTTCGTAATTTTAGTAAAAATAAGTTCCTTATTATAATAACGATCTTTTAATAATTATATTAAAACCTTCCTCGGTAGTTAATTAATAAGTTAATTATTTAGCTCGAAGATTTCTCTACTAATATAACTAGGATTTATAAAGTATATTAAGAGCGGATATACGGGATCCCTATTAAGTTATTAATACCGCCGTTTACTAAAAAAGTATAATAGTAAACTTTATAAGAGAAGAAGAAATACGATAAAACTACTATTTATAAACTAACTACTTTCGAAGCCTCCGAGAGGGAAATTAAAAACCGCGAGTAAATTATAATAAAGCGGGAGTATAAGAAGGAGGCGATAGAGTAGGAATAAAAGCGGGGATAATAAGGTAACGATAATATTATTAATAATCCGCTCGAAATTCTACTTTTGTTTATTTAATAGTAACCTCCGTTTTTTTAAATAAAACCCCGCCGCCCCCGTAATAAAAAGGCCTTAATATAATTATATAAACCCGTCCTTAATAACTAAGAAAACCCTTCTATTTTATCCGCTCCGTTAATATTTAGGCGGCGATAGCCTAAGTTTATTAAAATATAGGAATAAATTTAAAGCGAGTCGTAACCTCGCCGGGTAAAAGTAAAGAGTTTTATATTAAAAATAGAGAGTAAGACTAAATCTTTTACCCCTATAAAGAAGTGATCTAAGAATAACTTTATCGCCGCTATAAATATAGACGAGCGGGAGTCGTAGGAGTAGCGGATTATTAACGCGGCGTTCTTAAATCAATTTAGTTAATAGTATAGGGCGGAATAATAGGGTAGAAGAGTAATAACAATATATAGGAGGTATAAATAGGGTATATTAGCGACAGCTATATATATAATAACGATATACTATACTAGCGTTCAAAGCGGTAACGGTAATATAACTTAATACGGGGTTACTTAGATTTATATATAATCCCTATATAAATCTAAGGACCTCGGCAACTACGGCTATATCCGAACTGTGCTGTGCGCCCCCATGGTGTGCGCCCCCAGGACTTTCCGAGGACAGCACTTTCAGCACGAAACCGAAAGTTACTTCTCTCGAACAAGAAAAGGACATTCAACGTGCGGTAGCAGTCAAATATCTATCACTCGTGCCACAACATGACGCTTTTGCTGCAGGCAAAATGCCTGTGGTATTGTTCAACCTCGATGATTCCGAAGGGAACGCAGCCCGTAGCAAGGAAGAAGCCGAAAAGACAATGTGCAGCCTAACAACACTCCAAAGACCTTCGCTGATATTCCTTCCTAACCCCGAACAAATATCGATGGCAACAATTGGGGCAGACCTTTTGGCAGCGAAAATGGAGTTCGATCAACTAGAGGGATTTCCTCTCGCCCTCGACCTTGACACGCATTACTTTCTTAATTCGAAAGCTGCATTGTGTACTTCTGGCTTACCAACGTACGTCGTTATGAGTTGAACGTCTTCTCCGTTGGATTACAACTACCATTCCCCGTCAGCCTGGCTTACTAAGCAGGTCTTGGCTTAGGGCTAGGGCAAGCCCCTTGAGATAATATATAGCTGGCAACTACCATAGTTACTACTCCTTAATGAACTATATCAATATATAGAAGAACTATCCCTATAGGCGTTACTAACGGGTTATAAACCCGGTATATAATATACTTATTACGTAGTTTATTTAGTATATTCCTAGGGCGAGCTAGAGAGCCGTTAAGGAAATAACGGTATTTTATATTTTTTATACCGCTACTTTAAGAGTAAAATCCCTAAAATCCCTAATATTAACTATTTCTTATTTATATTACTCTTAGGTATAATAGGAGGTAACGATAATATAAAGATCCTTAAATTAAAGAGTAAAAGTAACTAGGAGTTATAAAAAGTCGATATTATTATCGTTCTAGGGGCTGAAAAGGTCTAGAGGTATATTATTAATAAAGAAAAATATTAATATCTTATCGCCCTAGATCCGCTAATTAGAATACTAGTATACCGAGATAATAAGGGAAGATTATATAAAGCTCTATTTATTACGCCGGAAGAGAAAAAGAAATATAGAGTAGTTAAGAAAGAATATTAAAAAAAACTAGGCGAATAAAAAGATAATTATAAAACGGTATATAATTATATTCTATTTAACCTAGAACCGAACCTAAAGACCTATATCGCCGGCGTCACGAATAATATTAAGGCGATAAATATTCTTTACTAGTTTTTCGAGTATTCTAATATATAGACCGTCGATTTATATATATATTAAATTATTTATAAAGACTAGGATAACTTTAAGTTTTTACTAGAGTATAGGAATTATATAAAGACGTATTAAAAGAGGTTTATTAATATAGGAACTCTATTACCCGAATAGGTACTAATATTATACTTTAGAGTAGGAATTAACTCTAAATTATATATATATATCGTTAATATATAGAGTCTCGCTAAAAGAGATAAGACGATATTTACTCTAGACGATATATTTAATAAACTCCTAGAATATAATAATCGCCGATAGGATTCAAAGGCGTTAACGCTAAGAAAGTAGAATAAATATAGAAATAATAGGAGTAGAAATCGTAATACTTCTAACTATAGATTAGGATCTAGGAATAATTCTATAAATCCTGGTTATAGGAAGGGTAAAAGTAGTAGAGATCGTCGAAATAATAAATTTAATAATAAGTTATATAAGGAAAGAAAGAGTTATAAAGGTTATAAAGGGTATTATTTTACGAAAAATTACTACTATCTTTATAAAGATAAAAGACCGGAAGGTTAGGAGGTATACGAGAGTAAATAATACCTCCTAGTTAAAAACCGTATTAACGGTTTAGGTAAAAAGCCCGCCGAGGCTAAGAAGGTTAAGAAAGTACTTATTTCTAACTATATAAATAAGGCTAAAATATTAAACGATAAGGACGATACCTTCTAGATAGACTCAACCGTAGATATTTATATTATATACGACTTCTCCTTATTCGATAAGGCTATATATAAGGAGAAGCGATATAAATTCGTAATAATTAGGGACGGATCCCAGTATAGGATTTATAGTATTAGTATTATTAATATTAACCCGTTTATTAACGGTAATTATAAAGAGTTGAATCTCGTTAATATATACTACGTTCCCGATATAGAATATAATCTCTTATCGCTAGGAACGTTAGAGCGGAATAACTATAAATTTTAAATAATTAATAGGAGAATAAATATCCTAAATAAATAGAGGGAGCTTTATTTATCTAGAACCCGTATCGGGACTAAATACTCGCTTGATTTAAGAAAATCCTTAACTACGTTTAAGACTAGGGCGAATCCTCTTTTTCTACCTCCTATAATTACTAGTCCTTTAATTAAATCCGGATTATAGATTTAATAATATAGGAGGCTTTATTATTTAAATATAAATAATATTAAAAGGCTAGTATATATATTAGAAGGGATAGATATTTAAAAAGTTATATCCATCGGCAAGTCCGGAAAAACAGTTCTGCAAAATCGCTACTTAATCGGTGCAAAATGCGCATTTTGCAGCCTTGGCAAATCTTGGCGCCAAGATTTTTAAGTTAGAGTTAAGGTCTGCGCGGGAGCGCTAAACTTAATCCTAAAAGTAGCTTTATAGCCCTATAGGGCAACGCTAGTAAAAATCTAATTAAAAATTCGGAATCTAGGCTAAAAATAGATTTAGTAAAATATTTATATTCCTATATAGGGGCCCTAGTCTAGATGCTATTAAAAGTCAAAGTCCAAAAAAAAAAAAAAAAAAAGTTGCTAAATCGGTGCCATATCGCTGCTTAATCGGTGCATAATGTGCTTAGAATGTGGGACATGAGCAGATACGCATTTCCAGCATTTTATGCAATTTCGGTGTAAAATGCGTAAAAATCGGGGTTTCCCAAGTTGCCGATGTCGTTTTAGGCCCTAGAACTACCTACTAAAAAGTATAAACTATATATTATAGGGTATTAATACCGTATTATTATTCGCGTACCTAAGTAATTCGACTAGATAAAAAGAGCCACCGATTAAGACGAGTTAATATATACCGATATTACCGGCGGTAGTTAAATTATATATATACTAGAGGGTAAATATTATATATTTATTCTACTCGATAACGTTATTAACGAATTAACTACTTACCTATTTATAAAGAAATTAGATATAGTTAATATAATAAATCTTTATTTCGAGTATATTAAAAATACTAGGAGGCCTATTTAATACTTTAAAAATAATAATACTAGTGAAAATATAAATAGGAAGATATAGGTGTTATTTATTAAATATAGAGTTAATTGGATTCCTACTACTATATATAACCCTAATTAGAATAGAGCGTTAGAACGATATATTCGTACGTTATTTAAATATATAAAAAGTATTTTATTTAACTCTAAGTTTCCGAAAACCCTATAGGGTAAAGTAATTAGGACGGTTATATACTATCGTAATTATAGCCCGACTAGGAGTCTTAATACTATGACTCTATATGAGGCGTTAATAGGTACTAGGCCCTTTATAGGATACCTTCGTATATTCGGCTATATTATATACTATTATAATAAAGATTTTAATAAAAAGAAACTTGATAATAAAAGTATTAAATACTACTTCGTTAGATACGATAGTATAAATAAATTCCGCTTATAGGATAGTAAGAAGATAATCGTTTTAGCCTATATAGTATTCGATAAAATCGTCGATCCTAGATAATTAGGCGAGAATAAAGAAGAGTAGTATACCTTTTTAAATAAATTATTAGAAGAAGAAAATAAAATATCGGACGGTAGTTATAAGGTTGAAGAATCCTCTATTAATAAAAGTAAAATAACCCTACGTCCTATACGTAAAAAGTCGTAGAACTACGCCGCTATAAATAACCTCTAGAAGAAGGTTAGGCCCGTTAAGAGTAAAGTATATAATAAGAGTATCGGTAATAAAACGTAGAATATTAGGCGAGGTTTCGCTGTACGTATTATTAAAGTAGATGTTAATTTAATCTTTAATATTCCTATAATTATTTATAAGGCCCTAAATAACCTAGATAAAGAATAATAACTAGCGGTACTTTAAGAAGAACTTAATTCTTATAAAGTTTAATAGATTTAGGATTTAGTACTAGTATTTAATAATAGGAAAATTCTATTAAGCCGTTAGGTTTTATTTATTAAAATAGACTTAACTAGTAATATTACTCGATATAAGGCGCGCTAGGTCGTGAAAGAATTCCGATAAATAGAAGGCGTTAATTTTAACGAGACGTATTTAAGAGTATTAAAGTTATAGTCTTAGAAATTACTACTAGTATTTAGTGCGAAATTTAACCGAGAAATCTACTATATTAATATTATTACCGTATTCCTAGAGGCCCTATTTAATAATATAATTTATATAGAGTAACTTTATAGTTTCCGGAAAGGTAAAGTAGTTTATTTTTTCAAAAAGGCTCTATATAACCTTAAATAGGTACCCCGAGAGTAGTATATAACTTTTAGGGAATTCTTTAAAACTATCGGTTTTATATAGGTTGAAAAGGACTATTTAGTATTTATTTATAAAAATAGCTCTATAATTAGTCTTTATATTAACGACCTATTTATTCTTACCTCGACTATAGTATTAATAGAATAGCTGAAAGAATAGCTAAATGCGCGTTTCCGTATTAAGGATTTAGGCGAGATATCGTACTATCTTAATATAAAGATTAAACGAAATCGTTAAAACCGTACTATTTATATAAACTAGGCTAGTTATATTAATAAAATATTAATTAAGTTTAGTATAGAGTACTATAGAAAGTAGAAGACTTTTATAGATCCGTTAATTTAACTAAGAGTAGTTATTAATAATTACGTCGCTAGTAAAGAAGATTTAGAAGGGTTTAGGAAGCTAATCGGGTATTTATAATAACTTATTACTATAACTCGCCCTAATATCGTATATATAGTTAATATCTATAATTGTTATTTAAAAGTATTACTTTCTACCTATAATATTATATTTAAGAGGATTATTAATTACCTAGCTAGAATAATTAAACTAGGACTATATTATAACCCTAAAGAAGGAATTAAAGAGTTGTTAATAGGATTTATAAATTCGTCCTAAAGAGACTACCTAGATACTAGGCGTTCTACTTTAAGATATATTTATTTCTTATAGAATAAATTTATTAACTAGTTAATAAGACGCTAAAAGACTATCGCTAGGTTAACTATAGAAGTAGAGTACGTCGGTAAAGTAAATATCATTATAAAGTCGAAATTCCTAGTACCCCTATTAATAGAAATAAAATATATTTAGGAGGATATAGAGATTATTTAATTTATAGCTAATAACTAGGTAGTTATTAAAATGACTACTAACCCTATTAATTACCCTACTACTAAGTATATTAATTCTAATTATTATATTGTTCGCGAAATAGTCGTTAAGATAAGTATACTTTAGATTAATTATATACCGATGACGGTTATAATTATAAATAAATTAACGAAGCCCTTAGGCCCCATAAAGTTTATAGCCTTTAGTATTATACTGGGGCTCGCGTCGGAGCTAGTATAGGACTATAACGTCGCTATAGTAGTATTACTAACGGTCAGGTAGTTAATAGGAGCGTTAGATTATAACTATTATTCCCCGTCAGCCTGGCTTACTAAGCAGGTCTTGGCTTAGGGCTAGGGCAAGCCCCTTGAGATAATACATAGCTGGCAACTGCCATAGTTACTACTCCTTAATGAACTACATCAACACATAGAAGAACCATCCCTATGGGCGTTGCTAACATTCTCTGAGTTACCACTTTTAGAGTTGCGCTCTAGAGCGTCTCGAGTGCTTTCAACCCTAAGCCCAGAAGGACATTGCTGACCTCGGCAATACCATTCAGTCCAAAATCCGTGTTACTGGAGTTGGACAACTTTAGCCTCGACCCTAGGTCTTGTTGCGAAGTATGCAGATCAGACGCCAACAAACTCTCCATCTCGTCAGATTGCACGGGTCCCCGTCGCCAATGGTTAGAAAGTCACATTAGTCGTCTCCTGTCGCAAATCTCTGAACAGCGACTTCCATTCGTCTTGAAAAATCAACAAACATTCGGAGGAGGCGGGACGTTCGTGGTATCTTCCCCTGAAGACCTATCAGAGCTCAAACGCACTCTTTCCACGCAAACTCTCCCAAAGCTTTTGTCTCAGGTTAATTCCTCCAACGCTCACTTAAAACCAGCGACTTTGATAATAAGTGAGATGATCAAAGACCCTTTAGGCGACTGGGGCCTCACTTTTTTCGTCACCAGAACGGGCGAGTGCATCTTCCTGGCTGTGACACAACAAGTTGTTGACTCCACGAAAGCGTGGATTGGATCCACGATCTCCTACACCGCGCAAGACAGCCTGAAGCAAAAGTTCACCCCCATTATGCAGGAGATTGGGACTTGGCTGTACAGGCTACTACGGACCTTGCGGGGCCGACATCTTGGAAGCAGCTCCTAAAGATAATGACGGCAATGGATCTACGACGTTGAACATTGTGGATTTGAACGTTCGGACCTCTGGTTCCCTTGTCCTGGGGCTTATGAGAGGGCATTTCTCCGAACGAAGAGGCTTGCACAAAGCGAGCTCATTCTCCGTCAATGTAAAGATGGGTAGGGAGTCTTTCATCAAAAACTTTGAAGGGCAATTTCAAGAGGGCAAGATTGTCATTGTCTCATGGTACGAAGACATAGACTCTGGAGTGAGCTACGGTAATGTAGTGATTGGAGCGCAGGACAAGCAAGGACTAGAGAAGCAAGGGGCGAAGATTAAAGAACTTGCATCAGAAATCCACTTTTAGACTTGAAGAAGTAATTTGTTCAAGAATCATAGGAAAAAGCACGGATTGTACGGAGTAGGTCGTGGAGCGGGCGATAGTATTCTTTTTGTAGGGCAGATTTCAATTTCTGTCTTCTTTTGCTGCCAAGACCTTTGCTAAGGTTATTTAGCGTATGCAGAAAGCTGTGCATTCCTTGGCATTTTTTTTATTTTTATTTCCCCCTACTATAGTTATACTACCTAGTACTGGCTTTATAAGTAACTCTTTTAATTAACTAACCTTATATAAATAGAGAGCTCTATTTAAGGCGATTCTAACGCCGTAGAAATCAGCTTAATCGAATAAATAGGGTCGAAGATATTAAGGGTTAAGAACTTAACTTAAGCCTTATTAAACCGAGTAAACCTACTACCTATATTATAAGCCTTATAACTTAACGAATATTTTCTTAATTAATTTAATTTCTAGGGTATTAAAATCGCCTTAAATAGAGCTATCTACCTATATAATATTGGTTAATTAAAAGAGTTACTTGTAGAGCCAGTAAAATAAAAATAAAAAAAATGCCAAGGAATGCACAGCTTTCTGCATACGCTAAATCCTCAACGATTCGTAGCAACACCTGTTCGATTTATTCCAAAGTTATATTGCAGACGTCACGTCAGACGGTTCAGCAAAGCCTACACCCTGATATTGTACCACTCCAAGTCGGAGCTCCAATACATTCGCATTCATTGGTGTCGAGACCCTGTGTCGTTTTCCACTCATTCGTGGTGAGGGGGCATATTAACCAGGCCAGCAATATTCCCACTGCGGAAGCCGTAGTGTTAGCCATGTATTTGATGATGGCTACGATCGTTTTCAGCCCGTTCATCACTCGCCTTGCTCGCCACCGCCAACATCAGACAAACAATGCTGGTCAAGCTTTGGCGGCCGACTATACTGCGCTACCGCTGTTCCTGGCCCTGCTGCCCCTGCTGCTCGCCGTATTACACCGGATGATATTATAGATGGTCATCATTGCACTTCGGTTGGTCTGGCTGGTCTTCAAGAGCGGGCGGATCACGCTCAGAACCGTCGAGAAAGCCGTGGGGTGACGATGGAATGATGAGTATAGGGTAATGTAATCGTTCAGCACATCGCACAATGAAGAAAAGTAGAAGCTAAGCCTTGTTTCAGTGCGTGTGAAGCGCAACATCAGTGATGAGCACAACACAATGGTATTCATCACCACAGCCTATGAACACATGTTCCCGTGCTTACACAGCTCTCACACACTCTCACCTCCTATCTTTACATCTTCTTATCACAAGCAATCTTGGACCCAAGAAATTCAACCAAGCCGAACAAAGTCACCCAAAGTCATACCATGAATAGAGACGGCAGCGGCAAGAGCGATTCACCACCTCATCCACGTGCCCCTGCAATACTCGAAGAGCTCCTCGACCGAACGAGGCAACCCACGCTCTCCGAACTCAAAGATAACTGGAGATGTCATGTGTGTCATGACCCATGGATGACGGGCGAGACACCCGAGCTGCCCATTAAACTAGCGTGCGGGCATATAGTAGGTGCAGGTTGTATGATGAGGTGGCTGAACCCCATTATGGTACAAGGGAACAACAGCTGCTCTATTTGCCGCGCGCCGATCCTGAGATCCTGGAACAAAAATGATTTCCGGGCGGCCACTGCACACCCCGTTCCAATTCCACGTGCCGCAGTCCCGAGCAATAACAACCTGACTGTCACCGTAGAGGCTTTGCGTCGTGCCTTCCAGTCTGCGATGGGAGATTTTGTCCACTTGAACCGCGCGAATGCCCATGAGCAGTTACACACAGTGGTACCCCTCGCTGCGCACATACCAGCAGCAAACATCACACAGAACATGATACAGAGGCCCACGACAGTGATCGAAGAGTCGTATACAGGAGCAGCAGGCATGTTCGAAACAGCAGAAGCCGAAAACGCCGAGCGTGAGCGTTTGATTCGTGAACGTATTCAAGCCGAGGCTAGGCGACATCTCTGGCTCCAATTCTGCGAGGGTGTCGTCAGCGAGGTCGAGGCCGCGAGTGATGAGCGCTTCGGAGCACTAGCTCGCGTGGCACGTGAAATCGTCAACTTCCGCGATATTGAGACTTTCCTGGAGGTGCGAAGGCTTGATGGAGAGCCAGCTCGCCGTATCCTGAGAACATTCCCTAGTCTGCACACGAAGCTCGTGTTGAGACTTGGCTCTCTCGAGCCTATACCTGGTATCAACGTCCAGTCTTACCTGCGGCTAGAGCATAATCTAGGCCCGGCAATTGATTTCAATAATCTCCACGCTGCCTGTTGGTGTATCCGCTTGTGTGAACGCGTGGAAGGGGACGTGGGGGACGAGGTCATAGACCCAATCACAGGGGTGCCAATACCACAAGAGGAGGACAATAGCGTCGCCGTAAACCAGAATGGAGCACTCGTCGCGCTGACTATGCACACGACCCGGAGTGACGTTGTATCATCCCCTGCGGCAGCGACTTCGCGGTCGAACTCGGGACCTACCATGGGGACAGCGCCCCCAAACACTGGCGCACTTGGTGAGCATCACGCTGCATTGGCCGGCTTGAGGGCGAACGCAATGCGAGAGGAGGAGATGAGGGGCGAGCAGGATATAGCAGACAACCTGCTGGATGTGGGAGACAGTACAGAGGGGGTGACTGATCGGGTGAATGTAGCGTTGCGACGAGGCAGCGTATCTGGAGATCCAAACGGTCCTTGAAGAAGAGACTGGGGTCTACGGCATGGAATTCTCGATCAGGCAACATTGCATGCGTTCGAACCAGAGTGGCGAAATCTCTGCTTAGCAGATCGAACACACTGAGAATAAGAAAAGATGCTATGATATATTATGATGCTGCAAAACAGATTCATTGAATGAATACTACTCGCCAGGTTAGGTCCCAGAGCATGGTGCATAAACGTCCATGGCTAGCTGCTCTTGATATATCTGTAGCGAGCGTGGCATTATGGTAACGTGAGACTTCTTAAGCCACCTTCCTCTTCTTAAGCCACGTTCCTCTTCTCTACAGTGTATGAGGATAGGGGTGTGGAGGCTGTAGTTGCCAGGCTTGATGTCAGCACATATGGCAGTCTTGGACGCCAGTGCTATCGATTCCAGCACATACCATCCTCTGATTGAGCGATATACTAGGCGTTCATGCTCATCCAAGAGCCAAAGACTGCGCACTGCGACTCATCTCGAGCTCGATTAGGTAGCTTTCTTGCTCTTGCGGGTTCTTTTGGTGACGGTTTGCAGCTCTGACGCCATTGCAACTGCCACTTATTTAAATACGACGACCAAGCCTGTTGCTAGATTCTAGGAAGTATGTTTATAGTTATTGATCCTCGTTACAATACTCAATAATATCAGATTCAATTCCTGAGGTTTTGTTCGTATTCTTGATAGTGAGGTGGCAATTTAGCGTGTGCACAAAGCTGCGGAACTTAGCGTATGCAGAAAGCTGTGCATTCCTTGGCATTTTTTTTATTCTTATTTTCCCTACCACAGCTATACTACCCAGTACTGGCTCTATAAGTAACTCTTCTAATTAATTAATATTATATAGGTAGATAACTCTGCTTAAGGCGATTCTAACGCCCTAGAAATTAAATTAATTAAGAAAGTATTCGTTAAGTTATAAGGCTTATAATATAAATAGTAAATTTACTCGGTTTAATAGGGCTTAAACTAAGTTTTTAACCCTTAATATCTTCGACCCTATTTATTCGATTAAATTAATTTCTACGGTATTAAAATCGCCTTAAATAGAACTCTTTATTTATATAAAATTAGTTAATTAAAAGAATTATTTATAGTGCCAGTACTGGGTAGTATAACTATGGTAGGGGAAAAGAAAAATTTAAAAAATGCCAAGGAATGCACAGCTTTCTGCATACGCTAAATCCTTGGCACTTTAAATTTTTTTCTTCCCACCACAGCCCCACCACCGGTACTAGCTCTACAAATAACGCTTCTGATTTACTCTACTTAAGGCGATCTAATGCCGTAGAAATTAATAAAATTAAGAGAGTATTTGTTAACTTATCAGGCTTGAGATATAATCAGTAAGGTAGGCTTGCTCCGTTTAGTAGTTGTTGAGCCAAGGTTTCAATCCCTGATATCTTCTATTATAGTTATTTGATTAAGCTGATTCCTACGGCGTTAGAATCGCTTTGAATAGAGCTATCTACTTATGTAAAGTAAGTAAATCAGGAGAGTTATTTGCAGAGCTGGTACCGGTGGTGGGGCTGTGGTGGGAAAAAAAAAAAAAACTGCCAAGGATTTCCCAGCTTTCTGCACACGCTAAATACCAAGAATGACGTCAATCTTTTACCCACACAACTACTCCTTCTTTCTGCTATTCTGCCACAATGAACAGATAATAAGTCAGGCGTCTTAATGGGTTGGAAGGATGATTGATTGAATATGCTAAGTGCTGCTGATAAGTAGCATCGGCTGACTAACAAGACCCCCGCACCTTCCACCCATTACTATTCTCTTGAGGTAATCATCAAACAACGAATCCATGAAAATATGCCTATTGCGTCTCACGTTGACCCTGTGAGTCGTATTGAATTTTGACAAAGCTACTCATCTCTGAATGCCAATCACACCTCGACTTCTGCTCAGTCGTTCTTGAGGCTTCTACCTTCCATTCTCTGTTCCCTGCCACCACTGCTGCCTTTGGCTTTGGTCAATTTCATTGAGATCGATAGACTTGGTCTAAGCACTTGCCCTCTTAATGGGCTTCTCAAGCATGCAGATGTCATTTGGCTCTCTGCATGCCAGCTGGTTTGGGCTTCCCTTTGACATTGTGCATGGCTGGGTATCCTTCATCCACGCTGGCATCGAACGATACTCCTATTCTCTGGTATTGTGTAATGCTTCATGTTAACACTTCGAATCGTCAAACTCAATAAAAGAAACAAGGATTTGAGGATTCTGTTTGCAATTCTGGATGTCTGACAGAGGCAGTATTGTCCTCCTCGGATTTTCATTCAATTATAGTCTGCGTCGCGCATAGAGTGAAAGACTCTTTCATTGAAATAATGGGCTCTCCCTGCGAGCCCAAGCTTCATCTTTTCTTGCGTTCAGAGAAGCTATATACCGCATACCTACCTATCGGTCGGCGCTAGGCTGCAATAGACTGAATGCGGCTACCGTCAAAAGGTTCCAACAACAACAAAACACATCAGTCGAGCCTGAACATAACATACAGCGCACCATGTCATTTCAGAAAAACCATGCTACTTCCCCAGTCAGCAGAAGCAAGCGTGTAAGCCTCGTCCCTTTGGTTGGGCATCAACGCGTATCTGCAGCAGCCACCACGTCCAGCAACGCACCTAGCCGTGCATCTACGTCCACACCACAGCAACGCCGCGGGTACGTAATCAATTTATGCTGACAAAATTCGTCCCGTCCAGATCTCACTGGAATGCGACCTTTCTACTGCTGCCCAAAATTCCCAATGCCAGGAACAGCTTGAGCGGCTTCAGGTACGGCCTGCACTCTTGAAGGATTCTGCACTCTAATGCTGTACCAGAAATCTTCAATCTCGCCTCTTTACTCCAGAGGTCCATGATACGTTGCCCTCCACCACACCTCCAGAATGGCCGATGACCTATCGCACGGCACCACGCAGCACTGCGTGCGCCCTCAACGTGGAATATATACGAGGCAAATTCCCTAGATCTCTGCTGAAGACAGTGTAACAACAATTACTCTGGACTAGAATGGCCAAATCGGAGAAATCGTTCCCGTATCAGTTACCTGGCGACCGCCCCGCTACTCCCCCAGAATTGCTACTCGACTCGCAAGCGGAACACAAGCATCCGCACCCGCTACGCGCACACCCAACATTGCCGCAAGCTGCAAGATCATCGCGAAACACTGCGAGCTCCCGCCGCTTACCAGCCAATCCTCCAACAACCCCAGCGAAGCCTACAGCATCGCCGGAGCCACCATCCCCGAGTCTAAGACGGCCTCAATCGCCGCTTTCGCCCCCTGTCACGCCACCACCAGCACCGCCTCAGTATCTGAATACGCCCGCATTCAAATTTTCAAGGCGTCTGATGACTTCCAAAAAGCTTTCTTCGTCTGTGCATGGTAAGCCAAGTCCACTTGAAGTGGAACACCTTCGTGGCTGAAAATGATAGGCACGTTAACACAGCCTGTAATATACGACTTGTCGGATGATGACTAGGATTTCTTATTTCCGGTGTGATGATAAAAGAACGGCCTGATGAACATCCGTTAGAATAGACGTTGTCTCGTTGAGGCTCGAGTACGATCATAGAGATAGAGCCCTGGATAATTTGTGCAGACGAGGTGACATGCATTCTACACGTGGGGGTAGGATTTTTTTTGTTGCAATTTGTCTGCCCTATCCAATTGCCACCGTTCTTTTATGCTAGTTGTGGCCATAGAGCCTCATCTTCGTGGCAACGATTTTCTCTAGTCATTTTCTAATCACCTAGCCAGAAGACTTGTTGAGTTGTACTTTGGGCATCAATCTGAGGCATGCGGCCATCATCCCTGAAAATGTTCGCCAATCCCACTCCCATTGACAGAGAATCGATGATCAGCATCTCATTTCTGCCGCCTTGCGGAGGAGACTCTGATCAGATCACCTTGTTCATTCGATCCCCCAGTGACACCTGTCAGGCTTCGCTCCTTATCTCCATCCTCGTATCTACCACCTCAATCAACAGGCACTGCTGCGCTCCACGTTCCAACTCTTTTCAATGACGTGTATCGTAAATTGTTAGGCTTGATCCAAGCATTTCTTTCTCGTGCTCGCTACCGCGAAGAACGAATTGCATGTCGCTCTCTATCTACAGATACACACGAACGCATGTGTCAGACCATATCGGGCTTCAAATGGGATTTGGAGCGCCGCAAGCGCAATTTATAACAGTACTGAGACTCAACATGCAATCTCCTATCCTTGCATATTTACAAACACATCCATCTCGGACTACCCAAATCCCAGGCGCACCCTTCCCTCCACCGAGGTTTTTCATACGCTTTATCGATCATGGCAAACTCCCCAGTACCTCGTCCTAACCCACGCCCTCCACCACCAGCGCCTCCTTCGACTCCGACATCATTCTGGTGACTCTCCAATTAAGCCTCCATCACTCAACTACCTACATCTGCGAAACCAACCAGCAGTCTCTTACATCACAAATTCGTCATCAAAAACCACAGAACCACCAAGACTGGATCAATCTCTCCTCTTCCTCTTACCAGCCACTCCAGCAAAATGGAAAGACAGCGCTACAAACATGGCGAGCAGAAAAACATGGTAAAGACGCGCAGAATCACCGCGATGACGACGGTAAGTCATGGCCTCCTAAGTTCATCATTAATTGATGTTGCAACTTTAGCTTGAGACTAGGCTGACTGTTATGCCAGAAATAGAGATCTCGCTCGCAGCTTGTTTCCCGACCTGCACGTTGTAGGTGTGGCGATTAGTGAAGACAATGGAGAGGAAAGGATAATGACAGTGCAAGTGAAATGATAGACATAAAGAGAGCCAAGCAATAGATAAAAGGCTCGAGCCTACAATAGTATAATGAACCGTTAATCAGAAAAATGGCTCAACTGTTCATTTCAAGGAACGCCTATCGCTTCGTGGATCATGTCTGCCCATCAATCGTGGAATGCATGCCTAACCAACACCCACAACTCTCCTCCTAATTCAACGCCTTCGCTTTCCCCATCCCCATCCTCATACCCGACCCTACCTCCCTCCTCTCCCTTCCCCCTAAAACCCCATCTCTCATCATGAGACACCCAAACTCCGCCTAACCCCCTCCCTAACCTTCCCATCAAACTCCGCCCTCCGCTCCCTCCACATCTTCGCCGCCTCAATATTCGCCGGGCTCTCATCATTCGGCTCCGCCAGCATACTCATCACAGAAATCAGAATCTTCTCCACACTCTGTATAGGGCTCCAGCGCTCGCTAGCTTGTTCATAATGGTGCGGATCATCACCCGGCGCGTGTAGGATGGAGATGCAAACAAGGCCGTTTGGGTAAACTATTCCACTCCAGATGTTAGCCCAGCTCTCCCCAGAGCACATGTAATGGAGAGGAAGGAGAGGATCGTACCATTTGGATGCCACATCTCCCCCAGAAAGCGCATGCTCGGCGGGTTTAATGGATAATCTTTAGGGAATTTCAGCTCGGCGGGGTAGATGCCGCCTTCGAAGGGTGTGCCGTCTGGACCTTGGATTAGGGCTTCCCAGAGGAAAATATCGTCTTCGGAGACGGGGCCGGCGGTTATGCCGTCAGGGGGGTTGCTGGTGAGGTTTTTGTACTCGTGAAAGAGGCGGCGGGAGGCGATGGAGGATGCCATGACTGTTTGGCGGTGGGGGAAGTGGGGTTCTGGAGGGTGGCCTGTTGAATAAGGCGGTAGACAGGGGGACTAGAGAAGGGATAAGGGTTTTGAAGGTTGGGAAGATGTAGAAGTACAAAGAATTTAGAAGGCGAGGCTTGGTTATCACCGAGACTCGGAGTTAAGATGATGAAAGTGATGTCGCTCCATAACCGATCGACCAAGTTTGGGTGGAATTTTTGTTGTTCACACAATTGTTTCAAACATCTGTATATGGATATTGGGTATCATGTCGAACCTTCTCACACCCCTACGCGCCGGCTGGTTAGATCCTCGTACAATTCCGCAGATCATTCTCCAAAGAAATCTCCCCAACCTCCACCATCTCCACCTCCATCACCCCCATCACCACCCCAGGGATCATCATCGTTCGAGCCCCAGACATCTTCGTCCTGGCCGACCTGTCCCGGTAATTGCTGATTCGGATCTGTCGGAGATTGATTCGGATTCTGACCAGCCTGCGGCGACGCATCATCTCCACTTCTTCCTGATCCCCTCTGCATAGCCTCGTAGCCTGCCATCGTGCCAGCACCAGTCATGGCTCCCTCGCCCGCCCCACCTCCTCCGCCTCTCGCAGCACCTCCAGCAGCATTGCCCGCGCCCTCCACAGCCCCCCCTCCAGCACCTGCAGCGCCTGCCTCAACGCCTGCTCCTGTTTCGGCTGCTCCTCCGCCCATTCCTGGGAACCACATCGGCATGAAGCCCATACCCCCACCGGAGCCGCTCTTTCGGCTGAAGTAGTCGAAGTCCACACTCACGGCTGTCGCGAGCATGACGGCGCGCTGGTCCAGCGTCATACCGTCTTTAGGACCAACTGGCTCGGCTCGCTGACCAGTCTTGGATATCAAGTGTCCTGGCTCCTGGGCCAAGCCTGCTGAGTCCATTCGTAGAGCATAGATGCCTGTGTCAGTAAAGATTTCACGTCCGAAGCCTGCAAAGTTGCGGTTGACGGAGCCAATGAGCTTGGAGTCGCCGGAGAGGAGGGAGAAGTCCCATGAGAGGAAAGGCTCGTCTACAAAGGCGAATTGATCGTAGTGCCCCTCGTCATTGTAGGGGGTGATGTCCATGGCTTGTGCGTTGGAAAGCGGCTGGTGTGGCGGCGGTATGTACTGACTATCTGAACTATCGGATTTGGCCGCGGTGTTCAGGCCCAGGCGGTGTACGAAGAGATTGTACTTTCGCCTCAATGGAGCCCATTGTTGCTCTGCTCTTCCGATGATCCGCATATCCGACATCTCGAGGGGCGAGGCCTGGGCCTGGTCTGGATTGACTTCGGTAGTAAGAGAGCCAGGAGTGGAGGCTGTCAACCCAGTAGATGATGAGTAGGAATGCTCTCCAATGACCATAGGATCGTAGACACCGATGCGACTCGATATCCAGGAGAAAGGCCTGTGGAACTAAACTCTGGTCAGTTCCCATTACCTGCTTCCTTGTAATGGAACACCTACTCGCAGCACCTCCTTCCCATGCTTATCGAAAACATGTGTCGTAAAGCTCCTATGCGTGCTAAGCATCTGCCTAGCCATCACGTTACCCATTCCGAGCTCTCTCTCCGCCATGAAGCCGATATGGTTTCCTTGCGGATCCATGATGACATATTTGTTCGCCTGCTCAAACCCCAGCATAACATTCATGAGCTCCAACTGCCTAGTCACAACTATAGCTGAATTCGACAATATGCTTGTAGCGGGGTGCCTCTCGTTGAGGACGCCATGAGGGTCTTCTGGTATGTGGACTGGGGAGAGGAGGTTGTTGATATCGGAGTTGTCATTTTTGAGAGCAAGGGAGACGGAGTTGAGGGCTGATTGCTTCTCTTTTGGAGGCTCAGGGGAGGATTCTGGGGGCTTGGATGAGCTCTGGGGCTGGTGTGAGGGCCGCTTCGATAGGGGTGTGGGTGGTGGCGGGCGGCGAACAGTGCCTCGAGGGCCAGTGGGTAAGGCTCGTATCCGTGGCTTCGATGTTGCGAAACCAGCACGGAGTAATGATCCTGATGGGGGCAGAGCCCGTGGTCGTAAGTTGAAAGGTGGCATGTTGATTGTTGATGTGGTTTGAGTAATCTCTCAAAATTTACATGAGCGAGAAGGAACTACAGCGTCATATCTGCACTTCGAAGCGACCACCCCTTGATGGCCTGAGACACCTAAACGCTTGCAAGGACACTACACGTCCTACTGTCTGGAGAATGCCCAAGAATTACCTCGCCAACGCTCAACTCACGTCCCAGACTGCACATTGAATTGGTAAATTACCGTTTCATAGTGCAACTTCCACAAACTATTTTGTAGAAAGCGTCACGGGAACTGCTCATTGCCGACATGAAAGTGTATACTGTAAGCCCTCAGCAGCTCTGCATGCTATAGATTGAACCTCTCGAGAATGTATGTAACCCTGAATATGAAACACGTCAGACCATAGGTATGGATCAAAACGTGCGATTAACGACAGGTAGTCTGTCTCGGACTCCTCGTATGACACTGGCAGAATGCACAATGTATATATCACCTGTACATCATCCCAAGCGGTAGTAAAGTGAGCATGAATTGCTGAGGCTCCTGGCATGAAAAGGAAATGACGAGGACAAGATCTTGGAGGAATATCAATAGTGGGCCGGCCCGATGTTTTTCCGACCAGCCGAGGTGCCCGCCGCTTCTCCGTTGACATTGACTCGACGATAGCATCACCGTTGCCTCCAATCGCGAAGACATCAGACAAGATGTTGGCTTCACGACTTACCCAGCAGTCCGCTAGGCGGCGTAAGTCAATCGAGACTTTTGCAATACAGTGAAGCCCGTACGTGACTAACCAATGCCAGTTCTTACCCAGCCCGCCTTCTCAAGATTCGCTGCTCCAGCAGTCATCACAGCAAGCAGGTCACAGCTTCAATCCCGGTAAGTTCCTATACCCTCAGTGCAACATTCGATTTCGAGTGAAATCATCCTACAACCCACGATCATAGCCCAACCCTGGTCTCCGATTCCATCTCCACTCCTTAATTGACACCCCACAAGCAATGTAGCATTCCAACCCTCCACCACCCCCTCCACCGGCACCACCCCGGCCGCCTCATCAGACGCCTATGCCATCCTCGCGGCCCAACGCCGCCAACGCCCCATCGCCCCGCATCTCTCCATCTACCAGCCTCAAATGACGTGGTACGCATCAGCCCTAAACCGCGTAACCGGCTCCATCCTCAGCGGCGGTTTTTACATCTTCGGCGCCGCCTACCTCGCCTCCCCCTTGTTTGGGTGGCATTTGGAAAGTGCGACGATGGCGGAGTGGTTCGGATCGCTGGGAGGGGTGACGAAGGGGATGTTGAAGTTTGGGGTCGCGATGCCGTTTACGTTTCATAGTTGGAATGGTATTCGGCATTTGGTTTGGGATACGGGGAGGGAGTTTTCGAATAAGCAGGTGCAGGTTACGGGGTGGACAGTGGTGGGGTTGACTGTGGTTAGTAGTGGGATTTTGGCTTTCTACGTCTAGAAATGATGGGGATCAAGATGAGGCAAGTGGAGGTGGGAGCGTAAGCAGCTTCTCCCGTACATAATTGTGCATTCAAGATTGAGGACTGAGCTGTTTGAGACCAATTTTTGCTCTGAAAAGATCTGTGGTTTTGCCCTCCTGAGCACGCTAGGCTGCAGAAATGGCTTGCGGATTGAGCTCCAAGAGCAGCAGATATGTCACTTCCCACGCGAATGAAGCCACTTTTTGCTGAAATTGGCAGCTTGATAGCCCTCGATAGCCAAGGTGGTCGTCAACCTTCAGAACCCTCTACTCCTCTCCAGCAATTTCCCCTCCACCCAGCCCTCTACACCACCGTCCCTCGCGCCCAGTATCTCCATCTCAGCCTTGACCCCCAACATCAACATAACCTGCACCTCCCTCCTCCAACCACCCTCCAACCCCTCCTCCCTCAAAACGTCCCACTCCAGCATCTTTGCCGCCTTCTTCCTGTCCCTCCTGGTCAACCGCAACAACCCATTTCCCTCCTGCCCATCGCTCTCATCAAGAACGTCGCTGCTCTGGATGCCGAGCCACTGTATACTTGGCACATTGAGGTGAGCGTTCTCATGCGAAAGTCTTAGCGAGCCGTGCTTATAGGTGCTCATTATTGCTATGCCGTCGGGGTCGAAGTCTGTGAGGGCGTAGATTGGGTTTGGTTGGGAGGTGGGGGCGTGGGAGGTGGAGAGGAGGCGGAGGAAGGAGCGGGTGGAGAGGTCGGGGTAGCCTTTTGCCTGTGTGGGAAAGATAGTGTCAGCTTCAGAGTGCGAGGTGGTGGTTATGGGGGCCGGAGGGCCGGACCGTGAGGATGATGCCTTTGCCTGCGAGAGAATGGCGATGCAGGTTGCTGGATGCGAGGGTGCGGAAGGTTGCCTGGGCGAGTTAATGGAAAGTAGTGGAGGCTGAGGGTGCTTGGGGACAGACCTCTTTCTCGACAATTAGAATCCAGGAGACGTGAGAGATGTCGACGGCGCGGATCTCGTGGATGTCGTCGATCAGATGGGGCTTCAATGGTCAGACTGGTGTCTCCCCCTTGGGATACGCATAGCTGCTTACCACCTCCGGTTCACGATGGACTGCAGTGCCATCAGTTCGCATCAAGGTGAAGTCGCCAGCGACAAGGCCTTTCGCGGCAGCAGTCTGGGTAAAGAACAGTGAGCGCTGTCACACTGCAATTGGGTAGACCGAATGCTGACAACGTTGAGAGCGGCTCGCTGGACACCGAAGGTGTATGCGAAGATGTCAACATACTTGTCGACGACCGCTTGACTCTTGAAGAGCGAAGGATCTTTGTAGTAGATGTTTCTCCAAAAATGGACGTCAACGCTGGGTAATGAAGTGCCAGCGGTGGAGCAGGAGGCTTACCTCTTCGAGACAACAGTACCATCACTGAGAGCGTCATGTATAAGCCCCAAGATTCGAAAGAGAACAGCTGCTCAGATATCAGCGTCGGACTAGCGTTTTTTGGGTGGCTTCCTACTGAATCGTCGAGCTTCTCCCGGCGTCTTGGATGGAAACGACACATTTGTAAGCTCCGTGGGAAGCGAATCATTAAGCCGGTTGGATGCTGTTGGCGTCGGCTTCTTATATTTGAGCGGAATTGATATCGTTTCTTCATGAAGCAGACTATCAGCGATGTTCTCGAAGACGGTTTCTATTTTTGTGATGACCTCGGCGTTGGCAGGTCGTTGGGCTGATGCCATCGTTGCCAATTCTTTCCAGGTCACTGCCGCCCTTCGAGACTCGTGCTCATTGTCAATTCTGGGGGAACTATACAGATGAGGTGGCTACATTCACTTCCGTGTTTCTCTTTGCCAAGCCGCTCCATTAACATTTTCGCATTCACAACCTCAGATTTTGGTATTCACAATTCTCGTAGTTTGAGTGATTCATGAATTTATTGCACTCAAAAATTTGGAAATCAGTTCTTGCTAGAATTGATGGGTCCGCTACCTATACACATCACCCACCCTTCGTTGAACATGACTTGCCCAGACACTGAAACGAAGTTGAATTTCCTGAAAATGACGGCGGATGAATTGGCTCAAAGACTGGCGGCGGGCGGATTCGAGCGTTGAACTCACATTTGAAATTTTGCAGGACATCTTTGATTTCGACGACGATGCCGTTCAGAGCAAGTCGGGGTTTTACAAAGTCTAGAACTCTAGCAAGCTGGACTTTTCGGCGTAGATTTCGACTTCAAATTCGGCCTCGAAGATTACCTCAAGGCACTGCCAAAGAGTAGTGTTCGGAGATTAGCCGACATCATACAACATAAACAGAGAGCACCCGGAAACAGAGACGCCACCAGGTATATTGAATTTCTGAACTGTATATTTTCATTGGACTGAGGTTTCTGTAGGTTTCGAAGCTCAAGACATCTTCGAAGACGCCGCTAAACACCTAGAGAGTATTTTTGAAGCCCATTCTGCGCTACTTGAAAGATAGTATAAACTCGCGCAAGACGACGGAATTGACGCTACACTTTCGCCCTCGGTGACTAGCAAAGGAACAAAGCTATCTGTACTGGCAGGTACGCTACAGTCTTCCCACTCATGTGGGAAAATCTGACAGACTAGTTGTGATATTGCAAGGGTACCCGATTGCGAATCTTCCTCTAGGAGTGACGAAAAGCGGCGAACCCTTCGGTCTGGCTTTCTTCGTGTGCAAACATCAAGAAGGCTCAATTCTACAAGCTATGAATGCATTCGAGACGCTGCCCTCCGCCTCTTTTAGAGTACTTCGTGAAGACTGCTTGTTCTCTATCCATGCACCCCACTCTAAGCAGTCTATGAACGATCCTCGTGGGCCTTCTGTGTCAGCTCAGGCACTTCGCTGAGATTGTGTAGCTAGTCACACTAGGGAAGCGGACTTCAGGCAACACTCTTTGTGGAGGTCTCGGCTTTTGTCATCAGATTTTTCCCAGCTTTCCATGAATACGCGAGGATGGCAGTCCTAGTGACCCTCGGTCGATCTAAATGAAGACCAAGAGCTCATTGCGGTCAGCATAGCCAGTACCCACGGATGCCCATTCTCTGCCTCCCTGCTCAGATGACCAGCGACTTTTTTAAGCTATTCAAGAGCATGCAGTGTCACATTTGAGATTCAAATTTTAACGAAACGTAAGGAAAACCCCCAATGCGATCTAACAAAGTCAGTCCTTTGTCCTTACTCTTCACAGTTCGTGTCATCTCTTGCTTTGTTTCACTACCAATCAATCATAGCAGGATAAACGATAACGCGAATCTTTGATTGACTCTTTGGTGTTGGCTTTCTTCGTGGATCCCACCCTGCCTTCGATCAATGATGTCCAAATCCATGTCCTGAAGCTGGAGACAGCGCCTAATCCACATGTCGCAGGGGCTTGGGATTCATTGTGAATTCAGTGAGTTCATGATCCGCTGGCTATTCGATCATGTTCATGGCAACAGCAGCCGGTTGAGGAAGATATTTTGAGTACCTAGTGACATTTCAGAGTATTGAGAGCTGTCGTCCTCAATTCCATCAGCCAGCCCTATTACCCACATCTTGGGCAGCATGCTCAAGGGTAGGCTACCGGTTTGAGACTGCTCCTTGAAAGATGGTGCACCAAAATCTGTCAAACCCATATCTGCGGTATGACCTCGTGTGGTCACGAGCACTAGGGTTGGCCTGGAGAATGTACGATGAGCACGGTTTGGGGGCCTTTCAGCTCTTGTATCAGGTAAACGACTATGTTGCTGGCTCAGGGGTATGGAGTGCGACACGTCTTTCGGTCCTTGTAGACCCTCAACGAGTGGATTTTTTGCTCAAGAGTATCCACTATAGCCAACTTTTACGCGTTTTCTGACTGTCAACGGCGTGGTTCTTCACTCAAGAGTTGAGAATTCGGATCGTCTTCAAACTCAATCCAGAGATCCTTGAAGTGAGGGAAGCCTCTGTTGTGCACCACATTCATGGGTGATTGAGATAGCAGCCGCAGACGTGCTACCACAAAGCTGATCTCCAGGAAGCGTTGACTGCGTCATTATGTTTGAGCTATGGCAGCTATGACTGGGCAGCTGCATACTATTCAAGCTTGCAAGTATAGAAGACCAGAGCAAGCCAGTAACTATCTAGCACTCGCTCGACATAAGTTGGACTTCAATAATACACCATTGGTAAATGACCTCAATATGCCAACCAGAAAGAGTTTGAGTTTCTCCTCCGATGCTTCCTCCATATTCCGTGTCATCTCCAACTCTTTCTTTATCACCATATCCCTTCAATTTACCCCGCCAGATACTCATCAGCGTCGCGCGTCTCAAACCAAAGTTTAATTCGTGACCATTGAAATAACAAGGAATGGAATCTATGTCTCGTATTTTCATTCAATATAGGCGTGATTTTATTGCGTAAGTTGGAGCATCCATCTATGAAGCTGTCGGTGGGCACGCGACACAACCTGCAAGTGGCAATCCTCTGTTGGAAACGAGCTCCACCTTACCACTTAAAAAATGTTGCGTACAATTATCGACAAGTCCACCGTCTCTTCTTTAATCTTCAACGCAGTCGGGTTATTACCATGTTGATTTGATTTGATTTGCCTCGATGCTCGTCCGCGAAGCGAGTCTCAGCTTAGATGACCATGTGTAACAATTTGGATCAAGGGTGTGTGGAGCTGTAACGTCGGCCACCGTTACCGCCACAGGCGCCTCGCTGTCAGGAAAAGGCATGCCTTCAATGATTGCCTTCGAAACAGCACTTGAATATGAAGATTCAAGACTCCGGTCTTTAGAGTCAGTTCCGTACGTGAGTCTGCCCAGATCGAGGCTGTCGAAGTACCAGACCTCTGATGCAAGGGCCTTGAGTATATTAAACCATGAGCCAGATGGGACACCAGTATCGCTAGTACCAAGGGCCATGTTCTCGAGTCCGAGATGGCTGAGTGTGGCTTGAGATTAGGAGAGGAGCCCGACAAGGGAACGCTTAGTTGTGCAAAAGCTATAGAGGTGAAGCTCCTTCGGCGCTACCAAGTTGAGGGTGAGGACCTCCAAGAAGTCCGTGAATTCGTCCTCCTTAAGCCCTTCCCGAATTGTCGTCTTGCCCAGTATGAGCTCCTTCAAATTTTGTGCACAGCTCAGGAATTTATGAAATTTTCTGACTCGCTCCTGTCTCTCAACGGGACTGTCTAATCTCAAGAAATACGAGACCTCCAAATCCATGATTTTCAGGATCCTGATTCCCTCTCATAGGCGGCGCCCTGTGAGACTTTTGCAATGCATAGGGATGACCCCCGAGGAGAAGTGTCTGGGTTTTGGACCAACTTGTGGGTGTCAAGAGCGTGCAAGGTGTGGACGAGCCGCTGGAATAGATTTCATCTTCAGCCAACGGCGTTTGACTTGATCAGTCCCATGCTCTCTACGTCCTTGTAGACAGCGGAACATTGCCAGACAGAATGGTGGGGGGACGTAGGATCCTCAATTTTGTACCAGTATGGACCTGCGAAGTGAACGGTGCGTAGGTTCGATAGCCAGCACATAGAGCCTCTAAGACTAATGTCATATTCATCTTTGTCGGAAAAGCGCCGTTGCTGGGCATAAGCAGCAACGTATCCTTGGTATCTTAGGTCAATGTCCTTGGGAGTAAACCAGGCTTTTTATCAGTAAATAATTTGCGTCAGATCCACTCTATGCTTTGGGGGATCTGTTCCGAGTGCAAGACTATTGTTTGGACACAGACAAAGTCTTTCATGGTGTGCAATGTCTTCAAGCTTGTGGGGGGTCGATTGGGTAATCCAAAGCTCTTCAAATAGAGCTCGTGTTGCAGGGATGACGAGCCAAGTCAGCCTTATACTCGCCGAGGTAGAGCCAGATGATCTAACCTACTTGGGAGTTTTCAGAATCCAAATTTCTGGGCCTCAGCGCTCAGCGGTGCCACGAAGACTGACCTCGCAACAACTAAGATATCTCATTAACGGCAGGATTGACAGCAAGACACTTTTTTACAAAGTTGTAAAAAAGGTCTTAATCTACCTTTCATCAGGCGATTTTGAGACCGCAAAGATCTTGCTTGCAGACTTAGAAAGGATCGAAGTTGAAGGTTTCAAACTTGGTAGCTGTCTTCTGCTGGAGATTCAATGTTGGATCCATATTATTCGCCAAGAGTTTCGTGGTCCTTCCGTTACTGCGGCTAGACCTCGGATCAGATTGCCGCAAAAGTGACACCTACCCTTCCTCCCTTCCTCGTTCCAACACTTTGGCCGAACAGACATATCCACATAGGAATGGAGAGTGCCAGGGCCATATAGTCAAGCGAGGGTATCGGGAATGGGCTCCGCATGAGTGAAAAGCGCATTTCGTATTGGTCCTTTCCGCTTTGAGCATCCTCCCTGATGCTTTCCACTGGAGGTATTTGTCTAGATCAATGAGGCTCAGTCACGCTTGAGAATCACTCCAGTATCCAGGGTTTGGATGGTCTCGACAGGTCAAGTTGTGTCAAGGTCCCATGTGGTAACGTCTCATCGGAAGTAGCTGCCGCCATGTCAGTCTGGAATCCCGACAACATCAAGGACGTAGCGGAATCCCTCGGCATCGCCTCACTTCACGATGATGTCCTCCAAGGTCTGTCATCAGACATCGAGTATCGGATAGCCCAAGTTCTAGAAGAAGCCCTCAAGTTTATGCGGCATAGCAAGCGCTCAACGCTTTCGACGCAGGACATCACGCATGCATTGCGGGTTCTAGAAGTTGAGCCCCTGTACGGCTACGAGTCTACGAGGCCTCTAAGATTTGGCGAGGCTTCAATTGGACCGGGACAGCCGCTTTACTATGTTGAGGATGAAGAAGTGGATTTCGAGAAGCTCATCAATGCACCTTTGCCCAAAGTGCCACGAGAGATATCCTTCACCGGTACGCCAATGGCGAAGTGTCTGATGGGCTCCTACTAATGATGAGATAGCACATTGGCTGGCCGTTGAAGGTGTCCAACCCTCAATCCCCCAAAATCCAACAACAGCAGATTCTCGAAATCAAGAATTAGTACCCAAGGGACCAAATGCCAACCCTAATATAGCAGCTATGAGCGGGAATGACAATGTCACCGTGAAGCCGCTAGTAAAGCACGTCTTGTCGAAAGAGCTGCAACTATACTTCGAGAAGATCTGCAGCGCGCTACTCGACGAGTCAAACAACGACTACCGAATTGCAGCATTGGCCAGCATAAGGAGTGATCCAGGCCTGCACCAGCTTGTACCCTATTTCGTTCAGTTCATTGCGGAGAAGGTCACTCATAACCTTTCGAATATGTTTGTACTTACGCAAATGATGCAATTCACGACCGCCATGCTTGAAAATAATAACCTCTTCGTGGACCCATATGTGAGATCTCACCCCTTTTCATTTCCCAGGAACTATCCACTAACTCCTCGCTAGGTCGCATCCATGGTTCCTCCAATCTTGACATGCCTCATCGGAAAGCGCCTCGGTTTAGACTCTGACTGCCTAGCATCCTACTCACTCCGACGATCCTCCGCCTCTGTGCTCTCTTCTGTGGCGAAAAAGTACAGCAAGTCTTCCCAGTCACTCAAGCCGCGCCTCGCCCGTACCTGTCTAAAAGCCTTTCTTGACCCTACTAAACCGTTAGGCTCCAACTATGGCGGTGTGATCGGCTTGCGAGCTATTGGTGGTCCTGAGGTTGTGCGAGCACTAATCTTACCGAATTTGAAGGAGTATGAGGGACTCATCAAGGAGGCTCTAGATGCACCCGAGGATACCAGGCGCACTGAAGGAGAACTGATCCAGGAGGCCCTGATGCAAGCGTTGATGTCGCTAGAGGAGGACACTGTAGGCATGGTGAACGGTATGGCTAACGGGCATGCTGCGGAGCTACGCAAAGAGGTGGCAGAGAAGGTCGGCGACCTTCTTGCGGAAAAGGTGATGGATCTAGGAAGTCCGCGATTGATCAAGGCGATTATGGAGTGCTAATATTGGATTTCCATATCAAGTCTGTCGTATGGGCTCGGACGTAGATCTTGATACCATTATCATAGCGTGTATCCATCCCAAACTACGACTTCTCTCTGCTTCCCGTGAATAGTCCGAAATGTACAACGGCCAGTAGGAAGAAAGAGCGATATCGGGCTTGGCAGGATCACAGCTTAACCTGATATAATTATCAGATCTTTTGATAAGAACCATCATCGTTGGCGAACATTTACCCCCATTATGCTGCAAGGTCGCTCCCGTTAGCCATGCACCCATACGCAGTCGCCCCTACCACAGGCGGCCCCTTACCTTCCCTCAAAACCGCATCCTCCTCGCAAGTTCTCACACCAGCAACACCGTCCACAGTCAATAGACCCTTGGCACCCGTACCAGGCTCGAATCTCCCTCCGATCTCCATCAATAAAACATGGGTACTACCACCAAAGCCGAAGCCTGGCCGAAAACCGGTCCTCGATACCCCACCTACAAAGCGAAAAGCCCAGAACAGAGAGGCCCAGCGAGCTTTCAGAGAAAGAAGGGCAGCTAAAGTGGGAGAATTGGAGGATGAGATGAAGAAGATGGAAGACGAGGATGCGAGGGAGCAAGGAGAACTAAGAGCTAGAATCAAGCAGCTGGATAACAATGTCCGAGAATACGAGAACATGCTGAACACATGGCAAGAGCGGTATAGGGAGGTGGAATTGGTGTGTGGCAGGGAGAGACAACTACGGCAGAATGCTGAGCAGGAAGCCGTGATGTTGAGAAGAGGCATGGGGAATGGGACCGATGCTGTGCCTTTGCCACCGAGACGATCGAACAGAAATGATCACATTGGGGAGCACGCCATAGAAGAGACTAATGGTGGAGCTGAGGAAGATGAGGTTCCTTTGACGTGTGGGATGTGTAACATTGATACAAGGTGTCAGTGTATCGAGGATGCCTTCAACATGGGTGGTATGGCGAACGACGAGCAGGAACCATCTACGTTCAAACGTCCGCTCTCGCCGCAGTCGAATACAGCCAACAAGCGCCCTCGCCAGTCATCTAACTATGATCCAGAGACAGAGATTGACTTCACAGCCCAATTCTCAAGCCAACGTCCGCCGACGCTCACAACATCCGCCTCAACCTCATCGTCAATAGCAGCGACAGCACCACCAGATCCTTGCGGCTTCTGCAGTGACGGCACATCGTGCATTTGTGCAGAGATATCTAATGAAGGAAAGCATCCCAATAACTTCAAGCCTCCACCGTCTCCCTACCTAGCATCGACCCAGCCGTCGGTAAATCGCACCGCAACTTCGGATCCGTGCATCAACGGCCCGGGTACATGCGCCCAATGTATGTCTGATCCTGCCAGCAAGACCTTCTGTCAATCAGTCGCCGCCAGCCGGCCATCCGCCCTCAAACGCACCTCACAAGCAATCTCCAAATCACTCCAAATGAACCGTGCAACCAACTCGACACTCAATTGCGCAGTCGTGTTTACGATGCTAAGCCAGCACCCCTCTTTCGACACAGCTCGCTCAGACATGTCAACCTGGGTACCTCAGCTGACTGCTATCCCCAGATCCGCCACTGCTCCAGAGCGAACAGCCTTCGACATCGAAGCAGCGAGCGTGATGAGTGTTCTGAGATTCTTCGATCGACGATTTGGGAGCTCGACGAGGCCTACCACTCCTGTGTCAGAAGGAGAGGCAGCGGATCAGAGTGATGGAAAGAAAGATGACAAGCATGCAGGGCGTTTTATTGCGTATGATGGGCCACGGGGCGCGGGGAGCGTCAGGGGACCAGATATGAGAAGCTATAAGAGGGGCGAGGGCGATGAGTAGAACGGCGCTGGTTGTCGATAACGAAAAGCGATGTAGCGATGCGTCATTGCTTGCAACATCCTACGGTGATCTCACTGAAGCGTGATGTAGGTAGGAAACCAGCTCAACCAAAGCAGACAGATGGCCATACGCGCTTGGAATTTGTCATTGCATGCGCTCTTTCTAGCACTGACCGGAGTCACACTTACTCAGCAGTGTTCACAGCGCAATTTTCAACATCGCTGACAACCATATCCATGCACAAGCGCTCAGCGTTTCTAATTACAATCACTCTCCTCCCCCTCTCCGGTATCAAATATCCCCGCCAATATCTAATTTTGTTGAAGCTTGAAATAGGTGGGCACTGGTGACTTCAAAGCAAGAAAGGCGGCTATAGCAAAGCTGTGAGAGCAATTGTCTAGTGTTATGTGTACCTTTTCTAGTATTGACTATGATTCTAGATTACGCCTATCTATCACAGAGCGCTTAGAAAGAATGATCTAAATACTGCTTCTTCTCAGATCACCGTCTTGGGAATAAAATGCCTGGATTTCGTGAAAACGAAGTTAAAAAACACTGCCAAAGTCAACATCGCACCCTCTTGACTTCTCAGTGTCCAAGCTCTCACCGGTCCTCCATGCTTCCTCTCTAATTCTTAGGCGGAGTCCAAAGCATCGCCTAGGTTTCTCTCATATCAATCAGGCCAATCTCCAGCGTCCGAATCCTCCCGCGGAGCATTTCCACGCTAGCAGAAAATACATTTGCTCGTTCATTCAGCCGATCTGCTAGTGAGATGGTGGATCTGAGAGCCGAATCGACGCGTGCGGCCTGGCCTCCAGCGCTCTCGCTTGTTCCGAGTGGACGATCTGCCATCACCGGCTCCTCTCTTGGCTCATTCGTATTTTGCCCTGCAAATGTGTTGCTGACGATACGCGTCTGCGGTGTGCGGAACCCCTCAACGATTGGGTTGGGTGTTTGGCTCGTTGATGGAGGCAAGTTTGAACGTGCAAGGGATGATTCAATTCGCTCAATCTCTGCCGTAGATACGTCCTCGGCTCTAGTCGTTGCTGGAGGTGTAGCACGATCCGCTTCTCGCTCCCGACGTGGCTCGTCTTGGGTTCGTGAGACCTCGGAAACCGCAGCTGTTCCTGACGTACTTGTGGCTGCGGGTGCTGGAGGTATCCGTCCCAAACGTCGATTCAAGCGAATGATCCAGAGGTTAGTATGGAATCGACGAACCCATCCTGGTAGCTCTGACTGATGCCTCTCATTCAGTATTTCTTGCTCGTATCTCAGTATCGAATCGATGCTGATGTTGGCCAGGGGACGCGTGTCATAGAAGTTCAGTACCAGATCGAGATACAGCCTTCGAAAAGTATCACGAATTCGATCGACTATTTCGGGTTGTTGAGAATGCAATCTCAGGAATTCGTGGATACCGTCCAAGTGCAGGACGACACGGGCAACAGGTGCTTGGGCTATAGCTGTGGCATCATCCGCAGACTCGACTATCTGGACGACGCCTTCTTGAAATTGGAGCCACCTACGACGTCTTCGCTCAGTGTTCTCTGGCCCTATGCGACGTCTTAGCTCTGTATACTCTTGTTCCACACGCTCGCGCTGACTAACAAGCCCCTCTTCTGCGCCCTGTATGGGCGTCCCTGGCGAACCGGTCTCGGAAGCGAATTCGTTGACTCTACTACGGGCCGCCTGCATTTGGACTCCTAGTGCCAATCCGGTAACGTTTTGCGGCCGAGGCTGTGCTTGTGATGCCTGAGCTCCGATCGAATTCCCCGTACGTCCCGAAGAGTCTGGATAATCACGAGCATTCCAATTCTCGAATATGGGCTGTCGGCACTACACCATTTCGGGGTCAGCATTACTTCTTCTAGAGGGGAGTTTGAGTGGCAAGATTTGTATTAGGTGTAAAAACCAAGACTCTACTCCTTGAATATGTTCCTGTCACTCAACAAGTGGTATGAAAGGGGAAGACGCAACTCAGAAAGGGTGCTTACCTCATGACAAGAATGCCTTCCCTCGCGTGACAAGGGTTTAAGCCATTTCAGAATGCAGACAGAGCCTACGAGATGGCCGCAATTCAGTTTGACGGCGAATTCGGGGTAGTCGCCCGTCAGAAAGGGCTGATAGCAGATGTGGCATTCCATGTCATCCTTCAGTTCGCTCATAAGGGGTTGTCTCGTCTTATCTAGGAACTGGCCAAGCAAGCGTCGTGCTTCGGAGCTCTGGTGATCCATGGTGGTGCTGGTGCGGTGTAGATGGTGGATGGAATTTCGTGAAGATGGGTAATGAATTTTCGAGGATTAAGTCTAGGTCTGAAGAAAATCAAAGCGTAAGGAGAAGATGGAAGTGAGTCGAGATGTGTTGAACAATGACATTGTGTCGGAAATTCTGTGTTCGTTATTTGACAATCAGAGGTGGCCGCACCGTTTTCTTATTGTCTAGATGACAAAATCGAAGGAACAACGTATAAGACGGAGATCTGGTAAAAGATGTTTGCTGTTGCCAGCAAGACAAGATTTTGAATGTATGCCCTATGCCGGAAAATAATCCTGACAATTGCGCCGAGACCACAGAGCGACTCAAGGGTGGCTCAACTTTGAGCTTCTTCTAAATTCTTCTGCTTCAAGCGGCCCAAGGGTGGGCGCAAAGCTGCTCAAGTGAAGTTTGAAGCCTAATGAACTTTAAAATGCGAGATGCTGGACTTGAAAGCCTGATTGAATGTGAGATTTTGACTTAAAACCTTGCGACCTAACATATGGGTAACGAAAATTGCCTGTGGCTGTGATTTGCTCCTTTTGTGTTATGGCATGGATGCTTTGCCTCAATGTGTGAAAAGATTGTGGAGAGGAATATCATCCGTATCGATCAACACAAACGTTAGTATAAGAGCACCATGCAGTATCTTACTTTACATTCATGAACTGTACCTCTAGTGTACCCAGCTAGTCAACGCATATCATTACCCCTAAATCTCGAAATGTCGAAGGTGTCTACTGTCAGCATTTGATAAGTGTCCCGAGTCTTCGCCGCGGTCTATCGCGTTTCATGTCAGCTCGATCTGGGCGTCTAAGTGACAAAGAAAAGAAAGAACATTATTTCGACCGTATCCAGAAGACTAAACGGACAATGAAAATCGAAGATGTATGAAATGTCTTTGTTTAATTATGTAGCTTCGAAAAGCGGGGCTAATAAGGTTCATGAAGAGGTTATTAGCAATTAAAGCAGACCTGGAATTGATAAGAGTAAGGAAAGGAAATATAAAGCTATTGTGTTTGATAATGATTATACTGATGGGTAACCTAAAAATTATCAAGGAAAATTGGACAGCTATATATATAAAGGTGTGGTGTTCTCGTTTTTGTAGTTTTCAACCAGCTGTCTCGTCTATATTCATATTCAGGCCACAAACACAACCACTTCTAGAACCGCTGACATGTAACGTTCCAGGCTCAATCGTCGACACTCTTACTTTTGTTTCCATCTTCAGGCATGCACCCAACCAATTCTCTCGTCCCGGTTATAGTGGCATTACTTGCGAATTCCGCCACAGCCACTCCTGTACCCGATCAGCCTGCGCAAAGCAATGTAGTCTGCAACAGTAACGGACTGAGTACTATGACTACCCTATGACCTGTATGCGGGCCGATGCTTTTACCGATAGAGCAATAACTTGCAACGGGGCTCCAGTCGCAATTGGCACGTCGGATTCTCATCCTATCACGGGTGACGGTACCCTTAGCTTGACCATACAGAAAGCGACGGGTCCTGGAGGTACGGTTCCTCTGGGTGCCGAGAATTGTGCCTTGAGGCTCCAAGCCACAATTATGTCTGAAACATTGCCTAGATAGATACTAACGTGATCTCAGGCGATATTGACTCCAATACGATCAAGTGAGGCGGATCAACCGCAATTGGTGGCATGAAAAACGTTAACGGGGCCGAAAAGGATTGAATCAGCCTCCTGGTCTGATCTTTGAAGTGAGCCGCTTTGACGTTTGAGTGTTTTAGTGCTTCGTGCTTCTTGTCTTTTGTTATGGCTGATGTTTCGAGAGCTTCTTGGATGATAGGCGACCCTTTCGCCCGTACCCTACCCCTAATACTCCTGGAACACCGCAGGCGTTGATTTTTGCGGGCAGTACATGCATTTGAAATATAGATACTCTCTGGCCTGCAGCTCTTGACCTGGACTTTACGTGATCTCATACTTGGTATCGGGGATTCTAGCAGCAGCTTGAACGAAGACTCACACTGAGCGAGCAATGGAAGTTGAATTGGCTCTATATTTACAGATCAAACCAGGTTGTCTATCCCCGAAGTGGGAACTTAGACTAATGGCTGAAGGCTGAATCAAGAGACGGCACTGATATCAGAGGCAATATTGCATGCGGGTAATGTACTAGAGTCGAGCGCTGTGAAGTGTTGGTTTCCGACCTTCTCAGCTATTCTATGTATGAGCCTAACTCACTAGCATGCGGTAGTTGGCGAGCAAAAGCAAAACGATTTCTTTTCGAATGTCTTGTCCCCCGCTTATTCCCTTCTGGCTCCTAGATTGGCTCGACCTCTACCCTCGCTCCATCATCCGTCAATGTTGTGGTCGATGAGGCTGATTTAACGCCAACAGTTGAGCCGCAGTCAGGTCTGGCAATGAGAACATCGACGCTCTCGGATTCGCAGTTGGTGGCTCTAAGGGTGGAATATTCCTCCAAGACGTGCTGGGCTGGCGCAGGACTGGGAATGACGGCACTTGGAGTCCTGCTACAGCCTCGGTCGTGTTTTCCGTGGTCGCTGTGGCCGGGACTCGAGTTGCATCCTCTATATGTTCCCAAGAAGGTTGTTGCTGGTTTTCCGATGGCCGTGCACTCGCTCTAGACGCTAATGTCATATTTATGACTGCTGCAGATTCAGGTATATGGGTCATACGTGCCTCCAAGCGTGGTAGCCATGCACGGCGGCGATGGAAATTTGCGAAGCGCACCTGGAAAGTCCCTCCCAATACCTCGATGTCCGGTCGCGAATCAATTCCGATGCCCGGTAGGGGAGTCAGATTCCTCAAGCTCGACACCAATCGCTCGTGCAGCGAAGGGAAGGCCCACAGGATCTGCTGGCATACCTCACCGTCGCGGGACCAGTGCTCTAGGTAATTATCAAACTGGAATATGCCAAGTATCATCCGTGCTACAGGAGCCTGACCCGTAGCCAGGTAGTCATCTGCTTCCTCAACAGCTTGAACGACGGCTTCAGAGAACTGCATCCAAATGTGTAGGCGCATGGCAGCTCCTTCTTCCACTAGCCCGCGAGCTTCACTCTGCGTCATGGCTGTGTGGACATTTATGTTTCTGAATCGACGCATCACCTCGCTCGCTGGTATGATTGGTTGATAATCGCTTGCGTCCCAGCCTTCGAAGATAGGTTTGCGACAGATGGAACACGAGTTCCTTCCTGTGGGCGAGGTCGGCGAGAGCCACTTCATCACACAATTTGACCCCACGACGTGTCCACAATTGCCCAATTTAATAGGAAATTCTGGATTTTCACCGGTGAGATACGGCTCTTTACATATATGGCACTCGGACTCATCGCGAAGGTCACCAAGGGTTGGCAACCTTGAGCTATTGAGGAACTGCTTCAATAGACGTTGTGTTTCCGACTGACTTATGACTGCACTACCGGTGACAGGGTCACGCTCCATGATAGCGATAGTATTGGTTCAAGATCGGTTCGATACTTAGATGTTTTGTCGTTGAAGATAGGTCTGATTTGTGTGCTTGGGTGGGATGATGAGGACCGTGGAAGCAGGAGTCTGAAGGGAGATTAGTATCATACATCGTCAAGTGTTGAAGAAAGCTAATGTGTCGAACTCAATGTGTCGATTGTTTCTCAAAGGACGCTATTAGGGTATGTCCGTTCCCTTTGTCTTGCTTTTATGGCAGAAACAGAAAAACGCGGTTGCACAAATAACATATTTGTAAGAAATAGATATCACGCGCGCCGTCAGAGCTTTCGCAGAAAGACAATAAGCTGAGCTATATGTTTGACAGTAAGATCAAGTTAGGAAGGCTAGACATAGCGCTCAGCGTCTAGTTTCAGACGTGCATCTATCTCCTCGCAATTGTGGTGCCAATACATGCGCGCTAGACTTCAGATATACAAGACGATCAGGCTTGATGTCAAAAAAGTCGCGATCCTAAGATGTTACAGCGACCAATGTGACACAGGATTTGTTTAATTGAAGCCGCGAATGAGGCATCTTACCTCAATTTCGAGATTTTGTGAATTGTTGAAAGTCAGCTTGAGCGGTGTAGATATCCTACTCTATTACTTCCGTACACCCAGGTCTCCAGGCTCTACAGTGGTTGAACAAAGTTAGCGGATGTTGGTTCTTAAGCCCAATGCGTGAATTTCACATGTTATTTGCAGCAACTACGTAAGTCACCCATAGGGGTTACGTCAATATCAGAGACTGAAAATTGGTAGTCTTTCAAAAACATTGTTGGATCATGAAGAACATAGAGGTATTCAAAACATGCAAGAGCTGATCCACATAGTAATCTGTGGCTCGTACAATGATGATTAGCGTTAAATCCGGAGGCAAAAACTTGCACGCCTTGACAGACCACTTTCGCTGAGGGCCGGGCTTAGACATTGTTAGTCCTCGGCTTCAGCGGGTGAAACACAATCTCAAGCCTCAAAAGAAATAGACCCTAATATTAAGCTCGAGGTGTGTCCCAGTCAATTTCTGTATCCGCTCTTACCCGATCGATGCGCTCCTGCAAGCGTCGTGACCACCACTCCTCACGGAGAAGACTCGCGCCATCCCTCGCAATCCGATCTTGTGATATCTCAGACTGCAGATCCCACTCGGTGTTGATGTCTGATAGTGGACGAAGCTCCTCGATATGAAGTACCGTTTGGGTATCCTGTTTGGGGAAGCAATTATTAATCCGTAGGTAAATCTGTCGTGCATAGTCCCGGTGCTCCCAATACTCCAAGAGATTGTCGAAATACTCATATGCAATGGCCAGACATGCTATCTTAGCCCGAGCGGGCACGAGGGTGTCGTTGGATTCCTCGACAATTCGTACGACGGCTTCGGTCTGCGAGGCTTTGGAGTTAATGGTGTTCTTTTGAATTGCACAATTCACGAGACATGGCTTGGGAGCACGATACTCCCAAAGGTATTTCACAAACTAATAAGTGGAATGGAAGCGGAAGCCTTAGCGACGAGATCTTACGTACAAATTGCATCCATATGACTCTCCACATGGCGGACTCTCCAGTAATCAACCCGGGGCTTGTATACCAGGGCGTGACAGCATCGGGCGGTATTGAGGGCCAGTATAGTGCGCCGTTCACTCGTACGGTTGTCTGGTATTCGAGTCCATCCCATTCCTCGAACACTGATTTGCGACACATGGAACACGATTTCAATCCCAAAGCAGCATGACAGTCCCGATAGTAGCGTAAGGTATGCCTATCCTGCACTTGTGTTTCTGTGGTCAACTATCTGATGGTGGGCGAGAGCCATTTTAATATGCACTGCACCATCTCGAGGTCAGTGTCAATTTGGTCAAAGCACAGGCCTTGCATGAGAACAGTGTCTCCACAGTCCAAAAAGGGTCCCAAGGGACTTGAAAATTGTCAGAAAGGGAACGTACGTTGGAGCCCACGATGTGTCCGCAATTTCTTAAACTTATGTGAAATTCTGGCTCTTCTTCAGTGAGATATGACTTTCTACAGATATGACATTCGAGCTCCCCTTGCAAGTCGTCTAGTGAGGGTAACTTCGAGGAACTCAGAAATTCACCCAGCAGCCGCTTTGCCTTCCATTGATGCTCGTGTGAGATAGTGATAGTTGTGGCGCGACCTAGGGCAGCGGCAACGGCGTTGTCCATAATAATGACAAGGTAGTGACTCTTCGGATATGAATTTTTCGAATATGGGACTGCCGTGAGAGTTTTTGTAGGTGTGATGGGAGGATGTTAGTTTGGAAGTCTGGGAAGGATGGCACATTTATATATTTAGGTAGTACGTTGGGTACCAGTTAGCGTGTCACATTGTTCTATTCTCTTGAGGAGGCAAAATTCACGTACGGTCACAGTTATAGCGTGGAAGTGTGCGGTCCCTGAGCTCCGTTGATTTTGGGTTCCAATCAATAGCAGCCGTTCGAGCAGATAATTGTCCTGTAGTCTATGCTAACAACGTAGCCTATCACTTTTCATACCCAACATTGCATACCTACTAATTCTCACAAGACCTTTTAGAAGTTTGCGGCAATTCACTTCTTACCCGGATGTTAGGTCCCCTGCAGGCCAATCGGAGTCTTCAAGGCTATTCCTGGTGACACAAGCGGTTTCTACAACACGGCTGTGTAACATCTGGGTAAATCGAAGGTGATGTTTTACCTTGATGGAAGTCCTATCTCCATGTCGCTAGCACGATAGAACTTTGTTTGCAAGCAATTACAACGTAGTCTTGTATTGACATACCTAACTTGAATTTCGAATCATCATGTGCAACCTCACGCTCGTCTACTACGAATGCAAGCACGAAGATAAATTGATCACGAAGTTCTGCCATGTATACTATGAGAAAGAGAGTCAGCAATACTGCAAGAAGGATTGGATAGAGTGAGTTTCGCTGTAGCAGTCATATCTGTCATTTAGCGAATATGTAGCTAATACCCTCGCAGGAAGAAGGTCGAAGCTAGATGCAGTATGATTCCCCTTCTTCAATAGCTTCCTTTTACTACTCCCTAAGCCCCTAAATGATTTCTGAGAGCTGACGTTTCTTCTTTAGGAGCGTGTATTGAGGACGAAGGAGAAATATTGGGGATACAGGAAGCTGAGCATGAAAACATGCTAAGAGAAGTGGAGGAATCTCTACGGCAGTCAGAGACCTGAATGCTGTAGCTGGAGATGAGGCTACTGGGGGTTATGAGCAGTGTTGAAAAAGGGCTGAGATCGGGGTTCTTGGCTCGCTTCTAAGGCAGTCTCCTAGGTTTGAATCCAATGAGCTTACGTCTGCACGTCTGCTCATAGATACAGGCTCTTCCACAACTAAGAACCGCATTGTTGACCCTTTCCATGCTGATCCAACCTCCCATGTACTGCCCTTTTCGAATTTTGTCATTCCCGTTTTGTACGCCTATATTCATCATCCTGCCATAGATTTCAGAGTTATAAGAGTTTGCGATCGGTGAATTGTCAGACTAAAGCAATCGTAAGCCTGTGACTTCTCATCTCCCCACCCCCGCACTCTCCTAGTCACTTATCTCACAATAGGGGATGGCTCACCCCAAGTGTTTACACTTGGAAGTTGTAGAAGCCAGATTGCCGAAACCCTTTAAGATTACGAAATATTGCTAAGATGTAGGGCTGCTGGTGGCTGTTTACTAATCAGACACCTTGCAGCGCGACGGCACAGACAAGATAGATCAGAAACTGAACATATGGTACGTTTGCGGCAGTCAACCACGGATCGTGTATTATAGTGAGACCTACGAGCCCCATACATGCCTCTCCTTACTTTGTTTGTATATGTTAGATCGAGCTCTTAGTCGTCTGCAACAGGCCGAAATGGCGCCCAGATCTCGAAATATTCAATCGAGAACTCTAAATTGTAGAATGATTTTCCTGGGTAATGGTCAGATCATTTGTGAAGTAAGAGCAGTAACTTGGGCTTACAAGGCAGCAATGGTGGCATGCCACGCGTCTTTTCTCGATTTACGAGTGGGCTAAGCAGTCCATTCATTCTCATATAAGAGCATTGGGAGCGCTATATCAGGCACCGAGTTCATTGTTAGGCTGCCATTGCAAACCAACAATATATGAAAGGGAAGGCATGTACCCGCTAAGATCCCCATTTTTGCTTTGACTTTACTTTCCAATATACCTAGCTGGAATTCAAGCTCCATGCTACGCTAAGTACGCAGCTTGGAGCTCCTATTGTTGCCTCTTGAACCAATTCGAACTATTTCCGAGTGCTTAGTGGTCAATGTACGGATGCGAGACGCAATAAAATTGAGATCGGTTTGCCGTTCGTTGAACAAATCCCCATATAGACTTTCGAGGAAGATTACCGGCGACTCTAGGCATCGTTGATCAGGAACTTTAGAATGCAGTCAATGCGAAATATTCACATCTACCAATCCAAAATGACCATATTTTATACAGGCTGTTGCTCGCAACTTATACCCACAGAGAGTCACTTTGTAATCGCTATGATAGAGATACCCTTCCCTATGTTATGAAGCATACCGTAGGTGCTTTGATGCAACAAGCGGGACAAGCGGGACAAGCGAGCTCCTCAAGCGTTTTTGAAAGGTATGTCAGCGCTCTAAGCACAGTCGCTGCGGCTCATATGGGGACTTCAAATGTACTCCAAGCACTTGAACCTGGCTTCATTCCAGATCAAGATCGACTTAGCTATTGTGGTCATGACCATCTCATCGTCACGGCGGCATTCCTCGGTCTAAATACATTCTTCATTGCTCTGCTTCCACAATATCACAACAGACAGCCAAGCAGCATTTATTTCGGATTTCCGCTTCATCTAGCCGCTTCCCATGGGTATCAGGAGATTGCAACACTTTTGGCTTCCCACAAAGTGCCCACGAGCGAGTGCTACCAGTCAGGATGCTTCCCGGAACCGCTCGATGAAGCCGCTTTGGCTGGACAATCGTCGATGGTCCAGCTTCTGATGTCTCCCAGATATCATCAACCTGCATGTAATAAGGATCAGTTGAGGAATTCGTCCTATCTACAGGCTTAGCGGATGTAAACTATGTCGAGCGCAGCCCTTTTCGTGGCCCCATCCTTCGATCGGCGGCCTCAAGAGGCTATGTCGATATTGTGCGTTTCTTGTTAGCGAATGGAGCAAATTTGACGAGTTACAGCTATGGCGGCGTGACCGCAGCAGCGGAACGCGGCTATCAGAGAGTGATCCAAGCTTTCCTTGAGGAGGGCGCCGACATTAATGCGAGAGTAAATATCAAATCTCCCAATCTTGGTACGAGAGAAACCCTGACCCTTCTAGAAGCAGCTGTAGCTGTCTGCCAAAATGACATGGTGAGGTTTCTCTTGAATAAGGGCGCTTATATCAGCGCACCCCAAGGCGAGCGGACTGTGGGTTATGGAATTGATAGGACAGACAAAATGGGAAGACTGGGCTCCGCGCGCTCACGTTGGTTGTGGAAGATGGCTCTACCAGCACGGTGAGATTGTGAAACCACCAAGGAGTCAGTGTTGTTGATAGCAGTGAGAACGAGGAAACCAGCAAACCCATGCTAAAGGCCATGATCCACGGGCACCAGGACATGATGGCACTACTGCTTGAGTTGGGCGCTAAGAACATCGAATCCCTGCAATATGGATGTCGGAGATATTTACCTCCCAAAGAGTATGTTCCCGAATGGTACAGACGATTCAAGCAGGGCAATGCTCCCGCCACAGGCTAAGGTCTGCTTGCGTCTCATTGCCTAGCAGGAAGTAAACTATTGCCCGCTTCGGTTGTGGTCACGATTCGGGTACCCAGGCTCAGAACTTCTTCCAAATGTCAAGGCCATTGCGCTTGATCGACGAGAAGGGCTCCATTAGGAGCGGTAGTAGACCTGAAAATCGCTCATCTAAACTCAAATTACTCATAGCATCACACCCTTTTTGGCTCTTCGCTCTACCATGGTCGCTGTTCTAGGCATTAGAATGAGTGGGGATTTGACACACAATGGTGGCAATTCACCACTTCTGATAAGGCTAGCACCATATGTATCAGGTCGGCGTTAGGAGTTTAGGGCTTACGTCTCTGTTGTTATGCCACTTTTGCGTCACTTCTCCCAGTTGAAGTCCACCTTTCATGCTCAGCCTTCTTCTTCGTAGCTATATACCAGCGCTAACGAGAAGAGCCTTCCTCGCACCTATCCGACGCACCCAACCCCCAATCCACGTACTCTACCACCCGCTCACCATGTCCGCCCCAGGCTCCAAACGCCAAAAGACCACCTCCTCCACCTCCACCTCACCACCCTACGAACTTCTCTACTGGCCCACCATCCCCGGCCGCGGCGAGCATATCCGGCTCTGCTTCGAAGAAACCAGCACTCCCTACAGCGACCTCTGCAACGAAAGCAAATCCAGCATGCAAACCCTCACATCCCTTATGAAAGGCACCGGCGACACCCACAACCCACCACCACTCGCGCCCCCAGTGCTGAAGCACGGCGACCTAGTGATCAGCCAGACGCCGAACATACTGCTGTACCTGGCGCCGAAACTCGACTTAGCGGGACCCGAGGGGAATGAGAATGCGATCTATCACATCAATCAGCTCGCCTTGACTGCGCTCGATGGACTGAGCAATGAGACCCACGACGTTCACCACCCGGTCGCCGTCGGCGCTTACTACGAAGAGCAGAAAGAAGAAGCGAAGCGAAAAGCGGCCGATTACATCGCCAATCGCATCCCGAAATTCTTGGGGTATTTTGAGAGGGTGCTGGAAGGCGAGGCGAGTAAGGGTGGGGAATGGCTGTATGGTGGTGTGCTGACGTGGGCGGATTTGGTGCTTTGGCAATGTTTGGATGGGGTGACGTTCGCGTTTCCCAAGGCTATGGGGAAGAATAGGGAGGGTGGGAAATATGAGAAAGTGTTCGCGTTGTATGACCGTGTCAAGGAGAGAACGCAGATTAAGGAATATTTAGGGAGTGAGAGGAGGAAGGAGTATAGTATGGGCATTTACAGATATTATCCTGAGCTTGATCTTGGAGAGGAGTAAGGCATGGAACTCTTCTAGCAGTGTTCCAGGACATATTTCATCGCCACTAGATGATTCTCAAACGCCAAAAAAATAGCCAATTTAAATCGATCAAGACTGCGCATTCTCCATTTCCATCAAACTTTCTTAGCTGAAATTTGATGTCTAATACTGATTCACCATATTACGTATCACACAAAGGTTTCGTATTCCGAGTAAAGATGAGGCCAACGTCTAGTCAGCAAGAGCACTGCGTGAGCACCTTTTTGGACTAGTGTGATCAGCTATCTGCCCTTCTACACCGGTTCATGGTGAGAAACATTACCAAAGTCTGAGTGAAAGCTCGACCGAAATACTCCAGTATTAGCGTATGCAGAAAGCTGTAGAATCCTTGGCATTTTTTTAATTTTTTTCTCTCCCCGCACCTGGGCTATAATTACTAGTAGATAGGTAGAGATATTAATAATTACTAAATAATAATTATTAAATATCTAAATTAGGTAAATTTAAAGTTATATAATTAATATAATATTAATATTAATATTACGCTACGGAATAAAAAAGGGAAGAGAAGGGAATAACCCCCGCTCTCTTTCCTTCTAATAAAGAAAGGAGCGGAAAAGAAGAAGGAAAAAGTATTATAAAAAAGAAGAAATTATTTATTATTCCCTTCCTCTCTTCCCGGGTAAGATTAATAATATAAATAAATCTAAATACTTATTTAATATATTTACTAGTTATATTAATCTTTATTTATATCGCGATTAATAATAAATATTAATATACTTTAAATTTTTAAAATATATTCTAAATTAATAGAAAGAGGGTTTATTTCTTTAATATTATTATATTAAAACGAGTACTTTATAAAAGAGGATATATATTTATAAATTTAATTAATACTAGTTAATATACGTTAGATTTTTCGAATAAAAATATATTATTTAATTAAAATAGATTATAGAATTTAATATAGAATTTATTATATACTAGTTATATAATATTTATATATAAAGATCGTTAAAGTTATTTATATTAAATAATATTATTACCCGCTAGATCTATTATTAGCGCCGCGTTAATAATAGATTTTTAAAATACCTCCGCTTTTCTTTTATTTCTAGATTTAACGAATTATTTATTTTATAAATAACTTTATTAAATTATTTAACTCCTTTATTATTTAATTATTTAATTATAGGTTTTTATATTATTATATTTAATTCGATAATAAACTTTATTTATTTATTATTAGATTATATAACTCTTATTATTAATAATTCTTAAATAAGATTTTAAATCGACGTCTTAATCTAAATAATATAAAGATTTAAACGATTAATAAAAGATTTATATTAATCTTTATATTAATATATCCTATTTAAAGCGGATATCGTTAATATATAATAAGATTATTAAGAGTAAATATAAATAAATTATTATTTAAATAAACGGGGTTTCGTTAATTAAATAAATAATAATTAATAATAATAAAGATATAAATTAAATCGATAAATAACTATTAGAGGATATCGATAATTTTTTAAATATTAGTAATTATATTCTTAAAGTATATTAAAAATTAAATTAAAACGAAATTTATAATATTTAAAACGTATAAATAAAATCCGGGGACCGATTAATCTATAATATTATTAGAGGATATTAAATTATAATATTTAAATTACTCCGCGCTAAAATTGATTATTATAATAAATATCGTCTTTATATATATATATATATAAAGAGCTTTTATATTATAAAAGATATAATATTAAAGTATATTATTTATATTAATCTTTATTCGGTTATATATTAATTATAAATTAATATAAATAAAAAGACTTATTAAAGAGGAATTTATAAATTTATTATCTTTTTACTTTTATTAAATATATTATCTAGAAAAATATAACTACTTAACTTAATACGAATTTAGAAAAGTATAAATAATATAACTTTAATTAATAAAATCGGCGTTATAGAATTAATATAAATCTCGTATTTATTTAAATTCATAAGGGGTAGATTATAATATTAAGATTATATTATCTTTACCCCGATAATTATAAATACGAAAAATATAATTAGAGACCGAATAAAAATACGAAAAAAGCGCGGAAAATATTTAGGATAATATTAAGGCCGGAGTATACCTAAATTATAAAAAAAGCGAAGAATATTATCGTTTTAAAAATTAGGAGAACATTTCGGAGGGGATAATATAAATTATTAAATTGAAAGTATTTTTAAAATCTTTTTTAAATTAAAAAGAGATTATATTATCGAATAAAGTTTTGAGTATAAATATAGAAAGTATATTTAATTATATATTTTAATATTTAATATAATTAGATTATAAAGTTTCTAGTTATAATTATATTAATCTTTATACTAGTTTTATTTTATTTATATTATATATATTTATATTTTATATCTTCCTTAACTTCTTTTATACTTCGAAGTTTTACTCGTTTTTTTATAATTTTTTAAAGATTTTAAAATAAAGCTAGATTCTTTATATAATTTTAATAGAATTTTTTTATTTTTTTATTTATCTTTTAACTCTTTAAATTTATTAATTACTTTTAATTTAAAGAATAATTTTACATTCGATTTCTTCTTCTTTATTAAATAACTAGACGTAAAGTCTCGAGTAGAATATATATATTTCGAATTACTCCCGTTTATTTAATACTTAGAAACTTTAACTTTTAAATTACTTTCCCGAGCCTTTTTATTATTAATATAATTTTTACGCGTATTTATATTATTTTATAAACTTTTACTTAAGGGCTAGATTCTTTAACTATTCTTTAATTATAAATTAAATTAATAATTAAAGTTAGAGATTCTTTATTTCCCTCGTCCTTATTATTAAATCTTAAAATAATAATTTCGTTTATAAGATTATTATACCCGCCTTCGTCTTTATTATTTATAAAGTTATTATTATTCTTTATTATAATCTTATCCCGCCTTTATATCTTTATTTCGTATTTTTTAAAAATTATTATTTCTTTATAATCTAAATTTTATTAAAGTATTATTTTTTTATTTTTTTTAAATTAAAAACGATTAAGAACTATAAAAGTTAAGAATATCTCGAGATTATAAAATTTTTGAATTATATATAATTAGGTAATAATATTAAATACTCGTTTATATTTAACGTCTATATAAGATACGGCTAGGATATCGCGGGTCGTATAAAAGAGATAATTAAATATTAACGAGAAACCCTTTTTTTTATTAAATATAAATTTATCGTCGTTATTATTAAACGTTATATATAATTAATAGGTATATTTATTAATATAAAGATTAATATAAATAGAAGATTTATTTATCTCCTAGTATTTTCGAAATTCTTTACTCTGATTTTTCGGGTTCGATAACGCCTTATTTTTACCCTTAATTAAATATTTAAGATTATCTACCTCGATATCTTTTTTAATATAGATTTTTTATTATTAAATAATTTACGGGCGCTAATCGAATTACTTCTTAAATTTATTTTAATAAAAATTCTTTTATTTTTATCTAGTCTCTTTATTTTATCTCTAGTCTTTAAATATAATTATTTTTCGAATTAATTCTAAAAGAGTTATTATACCGTATAACCCGCCTAAAATTAACTAGGTCTAAGAATAATATTAATTAAATTTATTCTACGCTTTTTTTAAACCCTTTAATATAGACCTCTTTTAAAGTATAGTCTTTTTTATAAATTTCTCTTCTTTACTTTTAAGATAATTAAATAAAGTATTAATAACCGAAAAAATTATATAAATAATCGGCGTACGTAATATATTTATTATTTATATATATTAATAAAACGGGTTATAAAACTCGATAAAGTATTTTATTTAAATTTATTTATTTTTATCTAATTATAATTATTTCGTTTATTTATTAAAAAACTCCTTTAACACCGGCCTTAACTTTAGAGCGCGGATTAATATATAATAAAATAAATTTTATTTAGTCGCTATATCCTAGAAAAGCTTTAACGTCGTAAATTTATTTCGATATTTTTTATTATATATCTCTTATATCTAATTCGGCCCGGTTAATTAATATTTCTCGTTATTTAACTATTTTTGGATATCTTGAAAGTATTTACGCCGTTAACTATTACTATTAAAATAAATAGAGACTTTACGAATTTATATCCTCTAGTATTAATAATTAGTATATTATTTAGAATACGGAAATACTTTTATTAAAGTAAACGGGATCCTAAATTCTTTCTTTATTTTAGAAAATTCTTATTTATTTAATTTATTATCTTAATTCTTCTAAAAGTCTTTATTTATTAATAAGATTTTAATTACTTTTAGAAGTTTCTTTAAATCTAGTTAAATAATATATAAAAGATATAAAACGCGATAGACTCCGGTATTTATAAAAGTATTTTAATTATTATAGAAATCGTAGATTTTATTTTCTAGTTTCTTTTTTATAATTAAGAATTAAGTCTTTTCCTCTAATAATATATTAAGGTTCTCTATTCAATACCTTAATATAACGTTAATAGGACCTAGGTTAGTATTTATAGAGAGGAGTATTAAGGGTTAAAGGATAATAGGCTTCGTGTTAATATAAAATAAAATAAAATAAATTTAATAAATTTAATTAATAGTTTAGTAAATATCTATATTTAGAATTTATAATTAAAAGTTTTAAGGGAAGTTAAATACGAAGCTCCTATTTATTAAAAAAGTACGTAGTTTATATAAAAGAAAGAAACTGCGCTATTTATCTATTTACTCGTTTATTTTTATATCGAGTAGATAAACGGTTAAGCGCTTACCTATTTATTAATTTATATATTACGTCGAGTAGTAAATAAACCCTTAGTTTACTAAGCCCGTTAAGTTTACTAAGATTTTTAGCGAATTTTAATTGTAATATTACCCCTCTTTTTTAATTTTTTTTATCTTTAAAGATAATTTTATATCTTCTTATTAAATAAAGTAATATAATAAACTATAAAAATAAGTTATTTCCAAAGGCCTTATAGTTATAGTTATATATACGTATTACGCGATATATTAAATTGAATATTAACTATCCTCGTTATCGTTAAAATACGGGGAGTATATTAAGACCGGGAAAAAATACGAGTCTTTAAAGTTTATTATTAATTTCTTAAGAATTAATAAGGCTCTAGAGCGCTTGGAACGTAAAGAAAAAAAAACTAAGATTACGCGGGAGGCGGCGAACGAAATCGTTAACTAGAAGAATACGAAGTTAAAGAGATTTCGCTAATAAAAGAAATTCTTGAAAGAGTATAAATAGAAGATATTTCCGTTTCTTCTTTAATCTAGAAATAAAAAGTGTCTTATAAGGGTGTCTTAGAGTCCGCTAATTCTAATCGAGAGATATAGAATACTAGGTATACTTTAGCGTCGGCTAGAAGATTTAATTTATAGTTAACTAGTCCTTTATTCTTCTTAATCGAAAATGATCCGATTTTAATATAATCTAGTTTTTTACTCGGTCTCTTATTTATTATATTTTTTATTAAAAAGTATACTTTATCCCCCTTCTTTAATTAAGGATACTCTTTTTAATATTTATTTACTATTAATTTAGTCCGAGTATTCGTTAATTTAATCTAGGTCTATATTTCTTTATATAATATCTTTATATTAATTATATAGACTAAGGCCCTTTACGTATTTAGTCCCTATTTAAGTTCGAGGAATATATTAATATATTTACTATAATTCGCGAAGAATAGCGTAAATTTAATAGTATTAAACTAGTTATTATTAAATACTAGTTAAGTTGTAAATAAAAGTTTTACCTAATTATTTTATTTTTTATTAACGTAATATCGTAAATATATTTCTATCGTTTAGTTTATCCGCTCTATTTATCTATTTATCTATAGATAATATACGGTTAATATTCGTAATTTGGTTCCGATAGTATTAATTAGTATTTTCTAGTAATTAAAGGTGAATTATTTATCTCGGTTAAAAGTAATCGATTTAGGTATCCTATAATCTCTAATTAATCGATTTAATAATACGAAAGCGACTTATTCGGTCTTATAAATTTCTTTAATTAGTATTATTATAACGTATTTACTAAGTTTATTATAGATTACTATTATAGAGTTAAATATTTCTAACGTAACTAGGTCCTTTAATCTTAGTAATTTAATAATAAAATCTATTATAACGTCGTCCTAAGGTATTTCTAATACTAGGGCGAATTAAATCTAACTATATTTAATATACCTTATAGACTTATTTTACTAGTATTCGATATATTCTTTAATATATTTCTCGATATACGATTTTAATCCCGGCGCGTTATATTCTTTATAAATAAATTTTATAGTTTTAATAACTCTAGGGTATCCTTAGACTAGATTATTATAATAATCGCGAATAATTTCTTTAAGATATCCTTTAAGGAGGTACGTTTTCTTATTATATTCTAATAATTTAACTTATAGTTACTAATTTTTTAGTATTATAATTAAGGTATCGTTTTTATATTTCTTCTAAATACTATTAATAATTCCGGGAATAAAGATATATAATATCGCTACTAATTATTATACTAAGACTAGCGATTTATTTTATTATTAAATAAGGACTAGTTATATTACTACGCCCTTATCCTTTATATAGTCTTTTTATTTATTAAATATATCGGCGCGACCGTTATTCTTTTTTAAGGTATAAAAGATCTTAAATTTATATTATCCTAATAATTCTAACTATTTAATTTATCTTCGATTTAATTATTTCGTTATTATAAAGTTAAGAAGATTTTTATAGTTTATAAAGATAATAAGATTTAAATAACTTTTTATATATACCCTCTATTATTCTAGTAAAAATACTACTACTAGTAATTCCTTATTATAAATATTATAGTTTTATTCCGCTAATGATATTTTCCTAGAATAATATATAATAGGGTATTATTTATCGTCTCTTTATTAAAGTATATAAGCGCCTATTATTAAATCTAAAGCGTCGGTTTCGATTCGAGCTAGTTCGTTACTTTAAAAGGAATATAATACCGGCGGTTTTTTATAAACCTTTTTAAGCGCCTCGAAAGATTATTATTATTCTTTCCTTTATTAGAAAGCGATATCTTTCTTTATAATATCCGTTAGTAGTAAAACTTTTTTAGAGTAATCCTTAATAAACTTTCTATTAAAGTTCGTAAATCCTAAGAAACTTTATATTATTTTAATATTATATAATATAGGTTACTCCTTAATACTCTTAATCTTTTTAGGGTTTATATAAATACCTCTAGTATTAACTATAAACCTAAGGAATTTAATTAATTCTTTATAAAATTTATATTTCTCTAGTTTAAAGAGAAGTCTAGTTAATAATAAATAAGTTAGAATATCTTATATATATTAAATATATTCTTTCTTATTAGTAGAGTAAATCAAGATATTATCGAGGTATATAATTACCGTTATATTTAGGTATATTTATATAATATTATTAATTAATATTTAACAGGTCGCTAGTGCGTTAGTAAATCCGAAGAGTATTATTAAATATTCGTAATAATTATATCTAGTTTTAAAGGTAGTCTTCTATTCTTCGTTTTTTTTTATTCGAATAAAATTATACACGCCTCGAAGATTTAATTATATAAAGATTTTTATTATTATAAACCGATCCTATAATTTATTAATATTTAGTAGAGGCTACCGATTCTTTACTATAATATTATTTAACTTTCGGTAGTTTATATATAGTTATAAAATTCTATTTTTCTTTATTATAAAGAGGATTAGATAACCTATTAGTAATTTAGATTCTCGAATAAATTCTATCTTAAAATTTTTATCGATTTACTTATAAAGTACTCTAAGTTCTTTTTTTAATAAAGTGTAGATAGATTTAAATATCGATTATTTATTAAATTCGAGTTCGATTTTATAATCCTATAATTAATATTTAGATAATACTTTTATAGTTATTTTTTCCTAAAAAAGATACTTTTATTATTAATACTTTTTAGGGATATTAAGAGGTTCGTTTTTATTTTTAGAAACTTTAATTTATTCGCCCTATCAACCTCTTTAGTTAATATATATCGAATCGGATTCTTATATAAAGTTATTTTTATATAAAGATAAAGTATTATAAGCTTCGACCGGGTTACGGTTCGATTTCTTATTTATAACTATCCTTTATAGGCGTATAGGTATTATATTAACGACGTTTTTAATATATAGAAATATAAATACTTCTTTCTTCTAATCGATTATTAGATTATATTTCTTTAACTAAGGTATTCTTAGAATAATATAATAAATAATTATTCCTACTATATCGAAGGTAATTTCCTTATAGTAGTATTAAATAATAATTAATAGTAGGAATATTTCTTTATTTACTCTTCTTATTAATAACTTCGACCCGTCGGTTAATTAAAGTTTATATTATTCTTTCTTTTTTTAAATCAATAGGTTAATTACCTAAACTATTATTCGAGATATAAAATTATTAATTACTTTTAAACTTATTATTATAACGACCTTATATCCGTTAACTCTTACCGGTATTTATATATATATACCGTATTAAGTTGAGTATAGATATTATTTTAAAATTAATATATTAATCTCTTTATATTTTCCTTTAATATAAGGGAATAGTCTTTTCTTAACGAAAATAAAAATCTATAGTACTCCTTAGACTCGAAGTACCTCTTATAATCTTCGGTTAAATAATAATATTATTCGTTTTAATTATAATATCTCGTCTCTTTACTATATTTTATTTAATTTTATAATTATAATTATTATTCTTTATCGTGGCCTAGGAAGACTTGGTTCTCCTTTTTCTTAATTAAATACTACGAATAATTATCTCTAGCGTAATTATTCTATTAATTATAATTATATTTTAGTTTTATAATATACTTTCGCTCTCCTAAGCTATTATAATAGTATTTATAATATTCGTTTATATATACTAACTAGTATATCTCCCTATATCGCGGGTAATATTTATTATAAATATAATTAATTTTAAAGGGTTATTTTTTTCCCTTTTTTTTATCCTCGGGTTTCTCTTTTAATATAATAAATTAGGTTTTAAAATTATCGAGGTAGTCTACTACCTAAAGTTAGCCTTTAGAGTTTATTATATTTTATTCTTATTTTTATCCTTCTTTTAAATCTTCTTTTAAAATTTTATTATTATTATTATTTAATTCTTCGAGTTCTCGAATTCTTTAGGCGATCTCTTCTTCGATTTCTCTCTACTTCTTTAATAAATCGTTAAATATAATATTATTTTATACTAGATTTTTTAGGGACCCGGATATACTATCTAATATCTTTTTCTTAAATATATTTAATTAATATCGATTTATTATATTTTTCGAATAATAGTTCCTAGCGATATAGCCCGGTTTATTATAATTATAATAATTTATTATTTTTTTACCTCTTTATTATTATTTACTTTTTTTTTAGAATCCTCTCGTAGGTCCCTTCTTAATAAAATCGAGTTTTATTAATATATAATTATACGGGTTAAATTTCTTATAGCGATAACGACTAGCCGAATTATATTTATTATTATAAACCTTTAAACGTTCTTATCCGTTAACTCCTCCGTTATAGTATTTCTCTATTATATATTCGTATAACTTATCGTAAATTTTAATTATTTATTTTATAAATATATCGAGGTCTTTTATAACGGCTTTTATTTATATAAATTCATCCTTTATATTATCTTTTAATCCTCGTCGATATATTATTATAAAAGTAGTATCGTCTTAGTCCGTTAGTATTATATAATATTAGAACTACGCCGAGTAGTCGAATATAAACCTTCGTTATATTAAATATTAAATAACGCGAACTATTACGTTACTTTTATTAAATAATTTAAATATATAATGAATTTTAGTTTTAAACCTAAAGAAGTTCTCTATCTAAAGTTTTATTAATAAGTTATCGCCGTTATTTACTATTTCTATATAGTATTTTAGAAATAGTTTAACCTATTTCTAAATATTACCTTTTATATAAGTTATTATAAAGATCGTTTATTTAATAACTAGTATTATATTCTCGTTAAATATAAAGAATAATTAAAGTTATAATAACTAGTCGTTAAGTTTCTCGCGTTCTCTATAGTAGTAGTTTAGGTAGGTAATTTTAATACGATTCTTTTCTTCTATAATATTACGTCTCTTAATACCGTTTTAAGTATTTAGGGCTAAGGCCTTTATTAATTCTAAAATATTTATTTTAAAAGTATTTAAAGTATTAAGGCTCTCCGTTTAATATTTTAATATAATATTAATAAGACCTAGGTTAGTACTCGTAGAGAGGAGTATTAAAGATTAAGAAAATTAAGCTTTATATTAATATAAGATAAAATTAAATAGATTTAATAAATTTAATTAATAATTTAATAAATATTTATATTCAGAATTTATAATTAAAAGTTTTAAGGGAAGTTAAATACGAAGTTTTTATCTATTAAGAAAATACGTAGTTTATATAGAAGAAAGAAACTATACTATTTATCTATTTACTCGCTTATTCTTATATCGAGTAGATAAACGGTTAAGCGCTTACCTACTTATTAGTTTATATACTACGTCGAGTAGTAAATAAATTCTTGGTTTACTAAACCCGCTAAGTCTACTAAGACTCTTAGCGAATCTTGATCGTAATATAATATAATTTCGAGGGCCTAGTATATATTATTATTATTAAAAACGTTATTCGTAGTAATTAATATTATCCGATCCTTTAATTTATAACGATAAATAATAATATTTAAATATGAGGTTAAATTAATATTATTATATTTTCCTTTTATATATTTAAAAACTAGGAGTACTTTATAATACTATTAACGCTAGTCGATAAATTATATATTTATAATTATATAACTTTATTGGTTCTTAATAAATTATAAATCTATTATTATAATAACTTTCGTATTATTATTAAATAAATTCCGAATAAGTTAATTTTAAATATTATTATACTTCTTTATAATATAATTTTTTATTATAAATATAAAAGGGAGAGTAATTATCGAGTTCGTATATTTAAATACTCGTTATATATTAATATTATTAATAAATCGTAAAGAGAGCCTAAACCCGATAATTATTTATATAAATAATTTAAGGAAGTTATTATATTATATTAAAACTAACTTTATAGTAACTATTAAATATAATATATAAATCTTATATAAAGAGTATACGGCGTAGTTACGTTATTTATATTATAGTATTATATTATAATTTCCGGTACTCCGGAGTTCTCTTTAGAAATAGGAGGTTTAGAGCCTTTACTTTAACTCTTTAGAGATTAATTCTATTATTTAAACCTAAAGATTATTTTCTTATTAAGATTTTATATTTAGTTTTATATTATTATAAATACTTTAAGTTTATAACTTAATAATTTTAATCTCTTTTAATCTTTTTAAATAATAATTCGTTAAAAGTATAAAAAATCTTTTTAGAAATAATTATCCCGAAGATAAAATATAAAGAATTAATACTCTAAACGAAAATATAAGAGATTTATTAAAAAGTATTAATTTAATAGTAGATTAATAATTTATAGAATTAAAATATAAATAAAAAGCCTTTTAGAAAAAGGCCTTTATTATTATAATTTAAAAGAATATTAAAAAGTTATAATATATTATTATAAATAAAGAAGATAAGGAAATCGAAGATAATTTTTAAATATTAAATATAAAAGACGATAACGGCCCGACGGTAGGTCGTAATTAAATCGGTCTTAATATAAATTAAGGTAATTTATAATTATCGAAACTACAGGACTTTTATACGAAGAATTTATAAAATTATTAAGAATAAATTTATAATACGGAGACTATATTTCGTTTAATACCCGTAAACTTTCGAATAAACGAAAAAAAGATTTTATATATAATACTTTATTTAAAGGGGTAAATTAAAAAGTTATAAAATAAATATAAAGAACTTTATTTAATAAATATATTAATATAAAGATTCTTTTCGGATTATTTATTTAATATAATTAAGGATCTTTTAAACCGAGTTATAAATACGAATTTTAAATATTAATATATATATTAAAGGAATAATTAATTAATAAAAGATTTCGATATTTATTTTAATACCCTAAAAACCGAATTACCTCCCTATAACGAAGAATAATAAATAATTTATTTAATAATCTATTTAAGACCTAATATTTTGAAAGAAGTTAACCGAGCCTAAAATATTCCTATTAAACGAACCGAATTTATATTATTTATAGTATATTATAAATATAATCTTAGTCGAGACTTTAAGATATAAAATAATAATTAAAATAATTAATTAAGACCTCGGAAGAGGTATAAAAAAGAGTTAAAGAGCGGAGATAATAAAGATAAATCTAATATTAAAGGATAAGATTCTAATAATAATAATTATATTAATAAAACGTATATAACTCGCGGGAGCGAGAAGAATATTAAAGATATTAAATATTATAATTATTATAAACTCGGTTACTACTCTAATAAATATTTAAAAAAGAAGATAAAGATTATCGGTTATATAAATAATTATACCGCGGAGTTAAAAAATAATAAATCTTTAGGGAAGTCTTTATCCTAAGGGAATAAAAAAAAAAAAAACCCGACCGAGTATATATATCGATAACGAAGTTATTACGAATCTAATTAACATCGACGTAAAAATTATTTATATTAAAATAGATAAAGATCTAGGAGCTAAAATAAATATTATTAATAAAATATTTATATAATAATATAATTTAAAACGTTTTAAAAGCGAGTTATTATTAACTCCTAAATAAATAAACGGGTAATCTATTTATTATTATAATATTTATAATATCGTCTACTAGTTAACCGACCTTTAAAGATAAATTAAAAAGTATAATAATATTTTTTATTTTATTAATAAGAAAGACTCGCTTATTATTATAAATATATCGGTTATAAAAAAGAAAAAAATCTAAACCGATTATAATATACGTATTTAACGGCTCGGTATCGTATTTAATATATATATATTAGAATTATTTAAGGATTTTACGAAATTATTAAAGACGTAGTTAGTTATTTATATATTAATTTATATTAAAGTTAGTTCCTTTAATTAAGATTCTATTAATAAAAATAAGACTAGGAAAGACGATATTATTATTAATATAATATTTTTTAATAATTATATTATTGTACTATCTACGTTTCCCGACGAATTTATAGATTTTAACGATATCTTTTTAGATAAAGAAACGGGTCGATTACTATCGTATAAGGGCGGCGATTATATTATTAATATAAAAAGTAACCTATTCTATAAGCCCCTTTATAATCTATCGAACCTAGAATCAATAGAATTAAGGAGATTTCTAGACGACGTTTTAACGAAGGGTTAAATTAAATACTCCGTTAACTTTACCGAGGCTTTTATTCTTTTTATTTTAAAAAAGAATAATAAACTATAATTATATATCGACTACCGAGGTCTTAATAAGATTATTATTAAGAATCGTTATTTATTACCTTTAATTAATAAGACGCTAAACTATTTAAATAATATTATATAATTTACGAAACTTAATTTAAAAGATACTTATTATCGAAAAAGAATTAAGGAAAGTAATAAATAGAAGATAATATTTCGTATATAGTATAACCTCTTCGAATATATAATAATACTTTTTAATTTAATAAATATACTTATTATCTTTTAAATTTATATTAATAAATCGTTAACTAGTTTAATAAATATATTTTATATTATTTATTTAAATAATATCCTGATGTATTTAAATTTAAAAGAGGAGTATATTAATTATATACGAAAAATACTCGAATACTTATAGAAATATTCTTTATTCGTAAATCTTAAGAAATACGAGTTCTTTACTCGGTTAATTAAGTTTTTAGAGTTTATTATAAATACCGAAGATATATCGATAAACGAACGCCGGATTAATATAATTTAGTCCTAGCTAAAACCAAAGTACTTTAATAATATATAAGTATTTTTAGGCTTTATTAATTTTTATTATTAATTTATTTATTACTATTTATAAATAATAAACCTATTAACGGGTTTATTAAAAAGTAGTTAAGATAATAAAAAATTTAGTTTATTTAAATAACTTGAAGAGGCGGAGTAAATATTTTATTTATACTATAATTCATTTACGTATATATTTATTCTTATATATTTTAATCTAGAATTAAAAATTCGGATTAAGATAAATACTTTTCATTTTACCGTAGTTACGATTTTAATATAGTTATGAAATAATAATAAATAATATCCCGTCGCTTTTTAATCCCGTAAAATATGAGGTTTAGAAGTTTAATACGAAATTTATAATAAAGAGCTCCTCGTAATTATTATAATATTTAAATAATAGCGATACTACTTTAAAAGTAGTTTATATAAAATAAAACTATTAATTAATTATAATAACTTAAGGGGTTTTATAAATATTAAATAATTAAATAATCGCTAGGCGCGTTAGGTAATAAGACTTTCATTATTTAATTTCTTAATTTCGTATTATTTTAAAAAGAGTAATCTAGTCGATAACTCTTTATATTATTTTAATTATAAAGATTAAAATAACTTTTTAAATAATATATTATTTATATTATAATAAAAGTTATTAAATTTAAAAGGTACTAGTTAAGGTCTTATTTTCACTATAATACAAAATATATTCGTAAATATAAAAGATCTAGATATAAATAGTACTTCGCTAGCGTTAAGTAATATATCCGTAGGCGTCGCGTAAAATTTAATATATATAAAATTTACGTTATTAGGATCGTTAAGACTTACTATAAAAAAGATATATTTTCCGATAATATATTTATCTAGGCCTAGGGAGTTGATACCTAGATAGGAAATTTTAAGAAATTTAAATAAAATATTTATTTAAATCGATTACGACGTAGTAGAGGAATTATTTAATTTTATCGTTAAAATTATAAGTTATAGACTACTTATTCTATATATTATTATTAAATTAATAATATTTTACGAAACGATTTATAACGTTAAGAGTTTATTAATAATTAAGATAATTTATATTTTATAAAAGAATAATTCCTTCTCGTAAATAAGAATCGCCGAGATTATATAAACGGATTATTAATATTCCGCTAGAGTATAGATTTTAAATTCTATATTAATTCTGAGATATAATAGTAAGATTTATATATTTAAAGAAGGATTAATACGCGAAGAATTATTAAAACGATATTATAATAATATTTTAACGGGGTACTTTAGTATTAAGAAAATAATAAAGTTATTTATTAAAAGATATTTCTAAAATACTCTTAAAGCCGATATATAAGAATATATTAATATATATAATATATATTAATAGGTTAAGGTATATCGATACCGTCTTTATAACGAGATTAATTCTTTATTATATCCTACGGGACTATAGAAGGAAATTATAATAAATTTTATTATTAATTTACCTTTAAATAAACGAAGCGGACGCGTTTATAATATAATTCTTATAGTTATAAATAAGTATATAAAGATATTACGATATATTTTAATAATTAAAATAATCGACTCTACGGAATTAATAGAGTCAATATTCGAAAAAATAATCCTAAAGTTTAGAGTTCTTAATAGGATTATTTCTAATAGAGGTTTTATCTTTACGAGTATATTTTAATTAAAGGTATATTATTTAATAAAGATTAAAAGGCGCCTAAATATCGTATTCTATTTATAGATAAATAATTAGATAAAATACTAGAATTAAACCCTAGAATATTATTTAAAAATCTTCTATTTAAGCGAGTAAAATAACTAGGTAGTACTTTTACCTATAATAGAATAAATATACTATAGTATATAATATACTATAATAAAATAAATATTATTTATAGTTATATATAATTATAATCTATCTTTTAAATCGTATCTCGAGGGCGAGATATATAAGAGAGAAATATCGTCGGTATAAAAAAGAATTAAAAAATTAAATATTTTAAAAGAGTATTTAATAAGGGTTTAAATTATCGCGGTTAAAATATAAAAATACAATTATAATAAAAGATATAAACCGAAATTATTTAATATAAATAACTTTATATTATTATTAATTAAAAATTTAATATAAAAATAATTAAATAAGAAGCCCTCTTATAAAGTAATTAAATTATTTAAGATTTTAAATACCGTCGGAATATAAGTATACCGCCTAGTATTACTAACTAGCTACCGAATCTATTTTCTATATATTGTTTCTAGAGTAATATTATTAACGATAGGGTGATATTTCGATTCCTAATATACCTCTACCGGAATTAATAAATAATACGAACGAATAAAAAGTAAAGAAAGTACTAAAAAAGAAGAAAGTAAAGAGCGAGGTACTTTACTTTATAAAATAATTAGGATAACCGGAGACCTTTAATAAATAGGTTAATATAAATACTTTAGATAATACGCCAGAATTACGAGAAGTATTCGAGTAGAATACGAAGATAGAAAGGGTATAGAAAGCGAAAAATAAGAATAAAAAGCGTTATTAATTATTAGCTACTACTAGTTACTTCTTATTAATAAACTTCGAGCGAGATATATATTTACGATTAATATCGTATTTACGACTAGGTTTATATTTAGAGCGGTTAATTTTCTTAATTTTAAAACTCGATTATTTATAAATAAAATCGTGGCCGGGAAGTCGAGTTAAAAAACGAGGGCGAGAAATAAAATTAAAAGTAAAATTATTAACTTTATCTTTAACTTCTTCCTTAAAAGCTTTACGAGAAGATATTATTTTTATTAATATATAACGATTTATACTCTTTATACCGCCGTATTAAAGGCCGGGAGAAGAGTTATATTTAAAAATATATCGTATAAATCGCGCGCGAGCTATATTCTTAGTTTTATTATCGATTTTATTTTCGTCCGTCGATTTAAATAAATCGTTAGATTAATATTATATAATTTTATTTTGAAAAGTACCCGTATCCCGAGTAGAAATCGCTTTTTAGAAAATTATTAATATACGAATTATATCTAAATTATATTAATTTACTAGAGCTCGAAAGATATTATTTATACCCTCGACGTTTATAATAAACCGAGATATTAATTATAATATATTCTTTCTTTTTTTAATATCGTTATTTTTAGATTTAATCTCCCGAAGGAAGGCCACCATATCTTTTATATATTTAACGATATACTCGCGAAGACTTTTATTAGGGCCTCGACGTTCTAAACGATTAAGAAGAAAATTCATAAAAATATAAAATTTAGGAAGAATCTAGATACGTTAATATAATTTAGTTTTAAAATATAAATAATATATAAAATTATATAGATACTTATTCTTTACGTAATAGGTATATTTCGTATATAATACTTTATTATATAAGATATAATTATTTAGGTTTATCCGTTTAGAGTAACGGAGGTAGAGAAGTATAGATAAAGGAGGGATAAGAATAAAGCGGGCGGTTATTTTATAGAGAGTAAAAGTTAAAAATATATTAAATATCTAAATATAATCGTTAATATCGTATATTATAAAGATCGAATTAATATATTAAATATTAAAGCGATTAAACTATATACGCGTCGCTAGTAAAATAAAGTATTAAACTAATAATTTAAAAATGAAATAAATATCACGATAATATTAATTCTTTTAAAATATAAATAAATAACTTATTTAAAGATAGAATAAACTATTTTATTTATTTTAATAATTATAAAATTAAAGAAAAGAATTTAAAAGAAGAAAAGAGAGATTTATTTAAATTATAATATATTAACTTTAACTTTATTTACGGACTATATATATAATATTTATAACCTCGAAGAAAAGAGATTAGAGATACGGCCGAGATTATTATAAATTAATAAAAGTCTAAATACTATATAACTATCGAAAGTAATATATAGGAGTTTATATATATAAAAGATAATAAGAAAAGATAAAAAATCGAGGAAGGTTTTATATTTATATTAAGACCGTTACCCGTACGTATCTACTCCTATAATTAGAGTTCGTTCTAAATAATAGGGTAGAATAATTTACTCCGCCGCCGATATCGTTAAAGCCCTATTAATAATAAAGATTTATAATTTTTAATAATAATTATAATATTCTTTCCCTTACTTCTCCCTTTAGGTTTTAAAGTTTTTATCGAATACTTAATATAATTTATAATTATTGAATTACGCCCGCTTACGAAACGTACGCGACGTATTATTAATTTTAAAATATAATTTATTTCCCTCCCTTTTTCCTATTAGGTTTAGAGGTTTTTTATTAATATATTATTACTATAAAACTAAGAGATTAATTAAATTAGATAAAAGGCGTAGGCGTTACGTATACACTTTATTTAATTTAGACTATTTTATATTATATTCTTTTATTAAAATATTAAGTATTAAATTAATATATATTAGTTTCGAGGGCGAAACCCCTAGAAGGGGAGGTAATTATTATACTATATTAAAACTAACTTTATAGTAATTATTAAATATAATATATAAATCCTATATAAAAAGTATACGGCGTAGTTACGCTATTTATATTATAGTATTATATTATAGTTTCCGGTACTCCGGAGCCCTCTTCAGAAATAAGAGGTTCAGAGCCTTTACTCTAACTCTTTAGAGATTAATTCTATTATCTAAATCTAAAGATTATTTTCCTATTAAAGTTTTATATTTATTTTCATATTATTATAAATACCCTAGGTCTATAACTTAATAGAAGTCCTTAAATATTATTTCTCGATTATTAAACCGTAATATATTAGTCTTTCTTTTACTTCTCTATAATTAAGGTAATAAATATTTATATTAATTTTTATATTTATATATTAAACGGGTTAGAATATACCTAGTCTCTAAAGAATAATATAATTTAAATTAATTTTATATTTAAACCTAAAGTTTTCCTCTTATATTAATTTAATATAAAATACGTTTTTATATTATTCTAAATATTAATCCTCGTAATTATTTAGTTATATTATTTATAAATTCTTCTCGGCTCTCTTATATTTATTGTAATATTATTATAAAAGAATTCTTATTCCGAAGCCGGTTTAGGCGACGTCTAAAAGAAATTAAATATATAACCTTTATATTTCTAATTCTTTTACTTAATATTTTAGGTACGATACTATTTTAATTTATAAAATTATTCGAGAAAGACGGTAATTATTTCTACTATATATATATAATAATATTTATCGGAATTCTTAGTTATTAAGCTCTTTATAAAAGAATAATTTTAAATAATTAAACTAAAAATAAAAGAATATTAATTATTAGATTTAGAATTATTAATAGCGAAGCTATTATTTCAAAATATTCTAAATATATATTTTAGAAACTAGTAAAGAAGGTAGGAAAATAAAAGAAATTATTAACTCCTTTATAATTTTATAATTTATAAAAGTACGTTATATATAGTAGTTATAACTTAATTAAATTAATACCTGATAGAAAGATTATAAAGATATATTTATATTTATTTTATATATTTTAGGTTAATATCCCGCTAAAAAATAACTTTAAATATATAATAAATTAAAATTCTAACTCTCCTTTAGAAATTCCTTTTAAGATTTAATTAAATCTTTATTAATTTAAGTTAATAATTATATCTTTAATTATTAATAAAAGCGTAGCCGATATTAATCTTAAATTATTTAATAATTTTAATAATAATATAAAAGTTAATTAAAGCCCTCGATTATTAAAAATATAACGGAATTTAAAAGTAGCGAGGAAAGTATTTAATATATAAAAAGTATATATAAGGAAACCCCGGGTAAAGAAAGTCGCGGTATAAAATAAATAATTAAAGAGTGATAGTTAATAGGACTTTTATAATTAAATTACTTTTTAATTTAACTCTTTAATTATTATTTTACGAGAAATTAGGTTTCTTTAAAAAACTATTGATTTTTTAATCCCGAAGCTACTCTTTACGCGCTTTATATACGAAATTATATATACCTCTTATAAATATTATTTTCGTATATAGGCTATAGGTTTAAACGTATTATAAAAGGCCTTAAAGACGATATTAATTAAAGAACTTACGAGTAAATAATCTAGATATTTTTTATAAATATATAATATTAATCTTAACCGTAGTAGTTTAATTTTTACGCGATTTATAATAAACGGATTATTATAACCTAGAAAGATATATAACTTATACGACGATTAAAGACTATATATATTAAATAAGAATATATTATAATTAATATCCGAAGGTCGACGCTTTATTATATTCATTTTAATCTTTATATTAATTAAACTAGTACTACTATTTTTACTATGAAATTTGGATTTAATTATAAAATTTTGGACTTTCGATTCTATTTTAAAATAATTTATTAATTGTTTATAACTACTACGATTAATATTATAATTTATTAATATAAGATAAAATAAGAGATTATCTTAATATAGAAGTCGTTATCGAAAGAGTATAACTTTTTATTATAAAATTAAAGTAAATAATAACTAGGGATCTCGTTTTTAATATTACAAATCCGATTATTCTATTTATTTATAATCTCGCTTTTCTTTATACCGAAGTTATACTAACTATATTATTAAAAAAGTGTTTATCTCAATTTAAAATATTATATAATATATTTATATATATAAGGCCGGTATATTTAATTATTAATAAATTAATTAATTATAATTTTCTCTATATTTATTCGTACTTTAATCCTTATAAATAAAGTAAAATTAAATAAAAATAAGTTATAAGTTAATAAGATATTAAGTTATTATAATTATATAATCGTTAGTATTTTAAATACTAAGTAAATATATTAGGATAAAGATTAAAATAAATAATATTAATTTAATTTATAGAAAATAGTTCTTTAACTCCTAAATTATAAAGTAATTAATCTATTATATAGAGGGGTAAGATTACTAGGATATAGATTAAAATAAATAATATTAATAAAGTTTATAGTAGTTACCTAAATATTACGGTTTTAGAATAAAAGATATAGAAAATAACTTTAACCTTCCGGTAAATTTTACGATATAAATATTAGAATAAATAATTCCAATAAAATATACGAACCGTAGTTATTCGATTTTATATAAATATAATATCTAAGGCCGCTAGCGTAGAATTAACGATTTAATAATAATATAAAAGACGTAAAATAGTTATAGGATTTATTTCTAGATAATTCTTAAATATTAGATTTAGTAATAGAACTAATCTCTAGGAATTCTAACTATATAGGGGAATATTAACTCGATATAAAATTACTAAAAATTAAAACCCCGCGATATTAAGGCTAGAACCCCGTATTAATAAATAATAATATTATAAAGATAGCGGAGCGTAGGTGTATATAACGTACTAGCGCTTTATAGCGAGGCGTAGGCGTATATAATATACTACTACTTTATAATAAAAACAAATCGACTTCGATAATATCGTTAATACGAATTAATTAAATCTATTAAATTAATTCTCTTAACTTATCTACCCTAAATTAAAGAATATAATTCAATCGATATTTATTTAATTATATAAACTACTTATATTTAAAAATAGAGTAGAAGATAATAAATATAATTTAAGTAAAAATATTAAAATTAAAAATAACGATAATATTAGCGATAATAATAATATAATCGTTAATAATAATAACGACGTAATAGGGTTAGAAGGCTATATAAATTATATAAATAATAATAATATATACGAATAAAGTAAGGATAATCTTAAGTATTAACGACTATATTAAAAATATTAATATAATAGTTACGAATATATTATCGAAAAGTAGGATTATAAAATAAGAAATATACTTCTTTATTATTTTTATCTAGTTAATCTCTCGAATAATACCTAGATTTAATTAATAATACTCGAGATCCCGGAAAACTACTAAAAGAATAATAATTAGGATAAAGATTAAAATAATTCGGCCTTAAATAATTAAAATAAACCTAAATTCGAGGGTATTAAATCGTATATAAATTATATAAAAGAATATATCCTATACTCTTATTTTATAAAAGTTAATCTTATCTTCCGAGAGTATAAAAATTACTAGTAGAATAAACTAAATTACTTTTTACTCGATTATTCTTATTCTAATTAAAATAAAGAAGATTTAATAATATAAAAGAATATTTAAAACCCTTCCAATTAATATAAAGATCGGGATAAAATTTATAATAATAAATAAATAGAGTAGATTCTTTATATTAATAAAAATAATTTATTAAAACTTAATTATTATATTATATTAAGACTAACTTCATAATATTTACTAAATATAGTATATAGATTCTATAAAGAGAGTATACGACGTAGTTATACTATTTATATTATAGTATTATATTATAATTTCCGGTACTCCGGAGCTCTTTTTAGAAATAAAAAACTCGGAGCCCTCGCTCTAACTCTTTAAAAATTAATTTTATTATTTAAACTTAAAGATTATTTTCTTATTAAGACTTTATACTTATTTTTATATTATTATAAATATCTTAGGTATTTTAACCTAATAATTTTAATCTCTTTTAATCTTTTTAAATAATAATTCATTAATAGTATAAAAACCCTCTTTAGAAATAATTATCCCGAAGGTAAAATATAAAGAATTAATACTTTAGACGAAAAGATAGGAGATTTACCGAAAAATATTAATTTAATAATAGATTAATAATTTATAAAATTAAAATATAAATAAAAGCCTTTAAGAAAGAGGCCTCTATTATTATAATTTAAAAATATATTAAAACTCTACGATATATTATTATAAGTAAAGGAGATAAGGAAATCGAAAATAATTATTAAAAATTAAATATAAAAGATGAAAACGACTCGACGATAAATCGAAATTCGATAAATCGAAATTAAATTAGTTTTAATATAAATTAAGGTAATTTATAAATATCGAAATTATAAAAATTTTATATAAAGAATCTATAAAATTATCGATAATAAATTTATAATATAAAGACTATATTTTATTTAACGCCCGTAAATTTTTAAATAAATAAAAAGAAGATTTTATATATAATACTTTATTTAAAGAGGTAAATTAAAAAGTTATAAAATAAATATAAAGAACTTTATCTAATAAATATATTAATATAAAAATTCTTTACGAATTATTTATTTAGTATAATTAAAAACTCTTTAAACCGAGTTATAGATATAAATCGCAAATATTAATATATACGTTAAAGAAATAATTAATTAATATAAGATTTCGATATTTATTTTAATACTCTAAAACCCGAATTATCTTTTTATAATAAAGAGTAATAAATAATTTATTTAATAACCCGTTTAAGATTTAATATTTTAAAAGAAGTTAATCGAGCCTAGAATATTTTTATTAAGCGAACCGAATTTATATTATTTACGATATATTATAAATATAATTTTAATCGAGATTTTAAAATATAAAATAATAAGTAAGATAATTAATCAAGATTTTAGAAGAGGTATAAAAAGGGGTTAAAGAGCGGAGATAATAAAAATAAATCTAATATTAAAGAATAAGATTCTAATAATAATAATTATATTAATAAAATATATATAACTCGCGGGAGTAAGAAGAATCTTAAGAATCTTAAATATTTTAATTATTATAAATTCGGTTATTACTTTAATAAATATTTAGAGAAGAAAAGAAAGATTATTAATTATATCCGCGATTATAACGCGGAGTTAAAAAATAATAAACCTTTAAGAAAGTTTTTATATTAAAGGAATAAAAAGAAATAAGAACCCGATTAAATATAAATATTAATAACGAAGTTATTATAAACCTAATTAATATTAATATAAAAATTATTTATATTAAAATAAATAAAGATTTAAGAGTTAAGATAAATATTATTAACGAGATATTTATTTAATAATATAATCTAGAGGAGGTTTAAACGAATAAATCGATTTAATAAGACCATTTAAAACGGGTATTATATAACGAGGAAAATTCTATTAAGGGTACGAAATCAGTTAAGATAAAAAGAAATAAAAATAATAGAGATAGAACTCGAGGTACTAGGGTAGAGGGTAAATATAAGCTATTAACGCGTTTTAATATAACGAAGATATCGTAATAAATAAAGAGGACGGGTAATCGAATAAAAAAATATAAAAGAAATATAAAAGTATTAAAAGAATTAATAATAACTATAATAAAGACTATAAAAGATATAAAGTATAAGGAGCTATAATAAATAATATACCGCGGGCTATAATTAACGTAGATTATATTAAGAATAATTCTTAATTATATATAAAAATCGGTAGAAAAATATATACTCTAACTAGCCTAAATAAAATCGCTAAAATAAAAAGTTAGAAAATTTAGGGCGAGGAGCGTACCTACGTTATTAATATAAAACTAGGCTAATATTACTCGTAGAAATATATTTATTCTATTAAAATATATAACCGAAATAAACCCCCCTCCCTCTATAATAACGATTAACGCGAAGGCGAAGTAATTAATAATTAAAATAAATAATATTAAGGCTAGAGAATAATTTAAAAAGATAACTAATTTTTAATTAATTAAAATATTCTAGAATAAAACCTACTCGGTAACGGAGTTAATCGTCGGGGTAAAATAAATAACGAGAGGAGACTTTGTTTTATATTATATAATAATAAAAATAAAGTAAAAGTTAAAGAAAATAATTAAATATATAAAAAATATTAACCCCTCGGCGAGAGTATTAAAATAGACCTATATAATAATAATATATAATATAAGAAAGGAGGCCGTCGATATAAATAATTAAAAAATAATAATAAAGATATTATAAAAGGATAACTATAGGTTATACCCGGGATTAGATATTATAAATATAAAATAATTAGAGTTCGCCTTTAAACTAGACGAATATAACCGCGAGAAAAAATATTTAATACTCTTTTTTAAGATCCCGGATCTAAATATAGTAAATAAACTAGTAGCGGACGGGTTCCTAAAAAGTGAATAATTATTATTATATAAAACGTAGGAGAGAATAGGTAACCCGAGGTAGTATTTTAACTACTAGAAATACGACTATATAACTCTAATTTATAAAAATTAGTTTAAATACGGGATATATATATAATTATATTAATTATACGAATATAGTATTAAAAGCCCGAAGGAAAAGCGCTACGCGGTCTACTCCGGACGTTATAAATCCTAAAATAGAGCGTACCTAGTTAGGTAAAAAAAGATATACCGAATTCGATAAAGATTAGAGAATAAATAGTTATATAGATTTATTATACTCCTTAATATATTTAATAAAGTATTAGAAATAATTATTTCTAAAAAGTTAAATAATATAACGGAGGAGTATAAATTATTATTATTATAGTAAATAAGAGTTAGATAAAAGTGTTTAATAAAAACCGCGTTAGAGACCTTTATAAATATAATATATACTATATAAAATTATAGTAAAAACGGGAGGGGAAAAATAGTAAACCTATTATTACTAGATATAACGAGAGCGTTTAATAACGTTTTATATAAAAGATTATTATACGACCTACGAATAAAAAGTATACCTAATTTAATCGTTAATTAAATAGTAAACTTTCTATCGGATAAAACTACATCCATAATATTTAAAGAAAGAACGAGTATAGTAAAGAAAATAATAACGGGTATCCTATAAAGATCGCTTATTTTACCGGTACTCCTTTTATTCTTTAATATATTATTAATCGAGGAGTATATTAAAATAATCCTATAAATATAGGTCGGAGGATTTATAGACGACGTCTATTTACTCGCCTATAACGAGAGTATAAAAAAGAATTATACGAATTTAAAACGGGCCTACGATATTTATCTAAAATAAATAATTATTTGTAAAGTATCGTTTACCCCCTAGAAGTACGAGCTAGTCTATATATCTCGAATACCGAAGAAATTTAATATAGAAATAGCGATAAATTTTAAAAATATAATTATCGAACCTAAAGCGAGTATTAAGATTTTAGGACTATATATCGATTTAAAATTAAAATAAAGACTATATCTAACCTAGATTAAAACTAGGGCGATTAATTAAAGCCGCGCTATAAAGTATTTAATTAATTCGATATAAAGTACTACCTTCGCGAAGTATAAAATAGTATATAATATAATAATTAGATTAATATTAATATTTACGGCTCCGATATAATATTAATTAAAGAGAATAACGGAGGCTATAAAGAGATATACGAAGAAATTAATAATTATTTAGAATTACTATTTTAAGATAGTCCTAGGAGTATTTAAAATTACTCTAATTTTAATATTTAAAGTTAAATTAGTAATCGCGTTAATTAACCTTTAATTAGACCGCCTAATAATACGATACTAAACTAATCGAGGGACCTATTTAATTACGATTATAAAAAATATACGGATTTCGAATAAACTTTAATATAGGGGAGGTAGGTAATAATAAGTACCTCCGATATTATTAATAAAAAAAGAAGCCTAGGTACTTCGCGTCCTAGAATTCAAAAAATAATATAAAGTAGCTATAATTATAAAGAGGAGAAAAAACTAAATAAATTTAATCGAAAACGTCGAAGAATATTAAAATATTAAGGTTATCGACTAGAGAGTAAAAAACTAGGCCCGCTAATAATAACTAAATAAATAAGAGAGTTATAAAATAACGATTTTTATATAAATTATTAACCCGGTTTAAAAGGGAGATTTATTCGGGGACCGGTTTAATTATTATAATTAATTAAAGAAGATTAAAAACTTTATAATAATATAATTAAAATATAGTAAAATCGGATTAAATAAATTCTTATATCGAATAAAAATACCTATAGTTTATAACACTAGTTATTAATATAGATAAAGGAAATAAAATATAAAATATATATTATTATCTTATTTAGAACTAGCTAGGGATAAAGCGGAGCTAGTAGAATAAAAATATATATATAATTTTAAAAAGATATTAATATAGGCCTAAAGTATATATATAACCGCGTAGTAAATAATAAAAATAAAATAACTCGGCTAATTCTCTTTTATTAAAGAATAATTAATATAATTTAAATTATTATTAGGACCTAGCGATATACCTAAATCTATAAAGAAAAGAAAGAAAAGGAAAAAACCGCCGGCCGGAGGGCCGTAGGTATCGACTATTTAATAAATTTATAATAAAGCGGTTTATAGGGTTATAAAATAAATAAATAAAATAAAAAACTAAAATAAAAAAGAAATAGAGGGAAGGATAAATAATATTTTAAAATAATTATAATTATCGGCTACTAACTAGTAAAAAGAAGAAATAAATTATCGATAAATTAGAGTTTTTAACCGACGAGGTTTCTTTAACGGCTAGTAGACGCCGCTAATAACCCTATTAAAAGAGTATTCGCGGAACTCGGGTAATCTATTTATTATTATAATATTTATAATAAAATTTACCGGTTAACCGATTTTTAGGGATAAATTAAAGAGTATAATAATATTTTTTAGTTTATTAATAAGAAAGGCTCGCTTATTATTATAAATATATTAATTATAAAAAAGAAAAAATCTAAACCGATTATAATATACGTACCCAGCGGTTCGGTATCGCGCCGAATATATATATATTAAAATTATCTAAAGATTTTACGAAATTATTAAAAACGTAATTAATTATTTATATATTAATTTATATTAAGGCTAGTCTCTTTAATTAAAATCTTATTAATAAAAATAAGACTAGGAAAGACGATATTATTATTAATATAATTTTTTCTAATATTTATATTATTATACCGTCTACGTTTCCCGACGAATATATAAATTTTAACGATATCTTTTTAAATAAAGAAGCGGGTCGATTATTATTATATAAAAACAATAATTATATTATTAATATAAAGAGTAACTTATTATATAAACCCCTTTATAATTTATTAAACTTTAAATTAATAAAATTAAGAAGATATCTAAACGATATTTTAATAAAGTATTAAATTAAATACTTTATTAACCCCGTTAAAACTCCTATCCTTTTTATTTTAAAGAAGGATAATAAATTATAATTATATATCGACTATTAAGATTTTAATAAGATTATTATTAAGAATTATTATTTATTACTCTTAATTAGTGGGACGCGAGACTATTTAAATAATATTATATAATTTACGAAATTTAATTTAAAAGATATAATATAATCTCTTGGAATATATAATAATATCTTTTAATTTAATAAATATATTTATTATTATTTGAATTTATATTAATAAATTATTAACTACATCGGTAAACCGGGAGACCGCTCAGGCGGAAAAGTGCAGCGGACATGAGATTCATGCGGAAAATGCGCATTTAGCAGTTCGACTTTTTTATACGGGCTCCGTACAGCCGGTATATAATACGTACTAAGAAACTAGTACGTATAAAATACGCCGCTAAATTAGCGCTATATGTTATATATATAAAGTTTAAGGTTTAGGCTAACACTCGTAGAGTTAGAAATTGATATAATACCGAAAAATGCGCTTTATGCGCAAAATGCGCGCTGAGCTCATGTCCTATACATTTTTCCTCTATGCGGTCTCACCGCTTTGCCGATGTAGTTTAATAGATATATTTTATATTATTTATTTAAGTTAATTTACTAATTTACTCGAATTAAAAAGAGGAGTATATTAATTATATATAATAAATACTCGAACGTCTATAAAAATATTCCTTATTCGCGAGTCTTAAGAAATATAACTTCTTTATTTAATTAATTAAATTTCTAGGGTTTATTATAAATACCGAAGATATATTAATAAATTAATATAAAATTAATATAATTTAGTCCTAGTTAAAACCAAAGTCCTTTTATAATATATAAATATTTTTAGGCTTTATTAATTTTTATCGTCGATTTATTTATCGTTATTCGTAGATAATAAGTTTATTAACGGGTTTATCAACGGGTTTATTAACGGGTTTATTAACGGGTTTATTAAAAAGTAATTAAGATAATAAAAAATTTAGTTTATTTAAATAACCTAAAAAGGCGGAGTAAATATTTTATCTACTTCGCGATTTATTTATATATATATTTATTCTTATATACTTTAATCTAGAATTAAAAATTCGGATTAAAATAAATACTTCGGATTTTATTATAATTCTAATTCCAATATAATTATAAAAAAGTAATAAATAATATCCCTTTATTTTTTAATCTCGTAAAATATAAGGTCTAGAAATTCGATATAAGATTTATAATAAAGAGCTTTTTATAATTATTATAATATTTAAATAATAACGATATTATTTTAAAAGTAGTTTATATAAAATAAATCTTTTAACCGATTATAATAATTGGAAGGGTTTTATAAATATTGAAAAATTAAATAATTATTGAACGCGTTAGGTAACTAGATCTTTATTATTTAATTTCTTAATATCGTATTATTTTAGAAAGAGTAATTTAGCCGATAACTCTTTATATTATTTTAATTATAAAAGTTATTAAATTTAGAAAATATTAATTAAGGCCTTACTTTCTTTATAATATAAAATACGTTTATTACGGGGTGGACTTTGGTAGGAGTATTACTATAAATATCTATTAAAACGGCGGGCTGAGCCCTACCGCTAGCCCTATCGGGACTAGGGTAACACTAGGATTCTAGTATATCAAGGCCAAATCCTCTATAGAATAATCAACATCTTTTATACTATATACTATTATATTAACCCCTTGTTAAATAGTAGTAATAGCGATACTAACGTAGAACCATACCTCTTCTATATTAGTGAGAACGATTATACTAGCTATAAGTAGTAAAATAACCCCTAAAACGGCTAATATACTCCCTATTAACTACTATATTCAAAATAACTTACTCCGTATCGACAGCGAGCCTTATTTACTTAGCGCTTCCGTACTATACCCTACTACCTTAAATAAATACTTCTAAGCTCTTTATTAAGTTATTAAAATAGCCTATTTAATACCCTTTTTATTTAGGGTATTTATAGTAAATATTAAACTAAGTATTTAAAACGTCCCTTTATTTATTTCCCTTTTATTAATATAACTACCTATTTTAATAAGTTACCTATTAGGTAAACGTCTAGCCTAGTAAATATATTACTAGCTATATCTCTTACGCTTCCGCTACAGAAAAAGAATACTAGAATACTAGTCTTTTAATACTACTCTTATTATTCGCCTAGTATTACTACTTTTAGTATTTATTATTAATTATTACCCTAGCTATTACTCTAGAAGAAGCTTAACTAAGCCCTACTATAGTTGATTTTACTTTTTATTTATAAGAATTCCTACTATTAAGTAAATATATCCTAAAATAAATAAAAGTTACTTTTAACGTTAGACGAGTAGTTACCTAGATAGTTATACAGTCTCCTTATCCTCTTATTAAAATACCCCTTTAATATTTATTAAGGAGGGCCTAGAAAGCGAAGTAATTTAACGACGACCTTTCGGAGTATACTAAATTTAAATAGCCTATTATATAGCTACCCTAGGTTATAAATAAAATATCCGTAATACCGTTTATCGGTACCTTCCGAAGGGATATTAAAAAGCTACGTTAACGCCTATAAGAGGAGTAGCCTTTAGAGGACGAATTTAAAAATAAAGAAACTATAACTCCTCCCGAGCTCGAGTAGCCTATTATAAATTCCGAATAAATAATATAATTTATAGAATCGCTAGAAATTTAGGCCTTTATTATTAAGTTAGTAATTAGGATAAAGGAAGGCCCGGTAGGACCTTAAAGCCTATTAAGAGTAAATAACTTAACTAGTTAAGACGGTACTAGTTCTAGGGTAAACGCCTAGAATAAATTAAAACTCGAAGAGATTAAATTCTTTAATCTTAAAAGTGATAGGAAGGATAACTTATTTACTTTAAGAAGGTATATTATATATAAAAACGTTTTTAATTTTAAGAATCGCGTTAATAATATAATTAAATAATACGGCGAAGAGGAAGTACGAAAGTTTCTATTTTTATATCTTAAGGGAGTAGCCCTTAAATAGTTCTTAAATAAATTAAATATTAATATTAAGGTATTAATACGTACCTTCGCTAGCCCTAAATAAATAAATCGTTTTATTAAGCGATTTAAAATAAAGACGCTAAAAGTTATACGTAAACTTCGTTTTAATAAATATAAATTCGTTTAGGCACGTATTAATAAAACGCCTAGGTAATATATAAATAAAATATTTAACCTAACTAAGGCCGCCGATATTCCTAGCGTATATTAATAAATATTTATAATCTACGATTATATTAACTTTAATTTTAAGTCTTTTATTAATCCGCCTAAACCTAGCGTCTTATTAAATAAATTCTTTAATTTACTTAACGCTAAGGAAGAAGCCTAACTAGGAATAATACGAAGTAATAAAACGATTAGGCCTCTACCGCCTTTTAAACTAGAGGGCTTACGGTAAAGCTAGTAGAATTATTAATAACTTAACCGGTTCCGGCTATAATAGAACTAGTTACCTCAGGCTACTTTTTATTAATTTATTAATCCGGCCTATTAGGATATATTAAGTATCCTTTAAATATAGTAGTAGCCTCGTTAAATTCAACCGCTACCTATTTAATTATAGATTACTAGTAGTAGTACTAGTAATATATCTTTCCCTCCTAGAAATAGGAATCGTCCTAACTTTTAACCGCGCTAAGAAAACCGCGGGCCTATAACCGGTAGTTATAATTTTAATTGTTTCGGGTAATAATAAATACCCCCTAGGCGTATAACTATTTACTATAAAACCGAGATATAAAAGGACTATTCTTAGGAAGATAATACTATAAAGTAATAAATAGAAGAGTAATTTACGCCTAATATTAATTACGCTAAAGAGTAGAGCCAGGATTAATAGTAAAAGGATTACTATAATAAATAAAACGAAATAGCCGGTTATTAAATAATTATTATTGATTCGCCTAAATAAATCGAGTGCCGTATCTATAAGGAGTCGTTCTCTTTTAAAAACGTACTATATATATACTTTAGAAGTTAAGGTTTAGGTAGGAACCCTATTAAAACCTCCTACCCTAGACGTTTAGTTATAAATATTATTTAGAAGAGTAAATAACCTTTAGTAATAAACGAGAATACGGAAGTCTATTACTAGGTTAAAACGAATAACGAATTATTAAAATAGAAACCCATTATTAAATTAAACTACGACTCTTCTAAAAATACGGGAATAAGATAAGTGTTTAGGAAGTACCGGTATACTAGTATTCGGGTCGGCCTAGACCCTAAAATTAAAGTAGAAAAGGGCTATAAAGATACTAGCTATAAAGTAATTATCGCCGACTATAAATTTATAGTATACTTCCTTTTAAAAGCTAGAATTCGTATTATAATAACCCTACTCTAAGTTACCGGCATTAATACTAACCGCTATATTATTTTTAAATATATCGTTACCTCCTTATACTTCCCCGGGAAAGATAAGAGTAGTAATAAAATAATAGCCGAAACCGCCCTTAGGGAAGTCTATATTATAGATAATCTTAAAGTAGGTATATTTATTAGTATAGACGTTATGGCCCCTAAAGGAATTAATATACTAGTATCTCGTTAAGTAACCCGTATCGGCAGCTACGATATAGAGTACCCTATCGACGTCTACTTAAGGGGTATAAGTATGAACCGGCCGGTATATACTACGAAAATAAGAGTTATCCCCCTATAAGTTACTATAATTATCGAAGTCCATAAGTTTAATCTACTAGTACGAGACTATTTCTTTAAACTAGTAGATACTAACCTATATCTCTTTACCGGAATCGTTAACGATAGAATAAAATTAATATTTATAAAGAATAAGACGGATAAGTTCGTTAAAATCCTAAGAAATATAAGGCTTAGCTAGGTACTAGAGGTATAATTTAATAACTACTATAGTATTACTATAGGCGATAACGACGTTCGCGAGCTCGCTATACGAAGGCCTCCTTAAGAGTATAAAGAAGCTTTTATTAAAAACACTTTTAATAATATAGTTACTACTAGTACTAGTTTATTACTTCTTAAATAGCCTTTAAGGGGTAAAGATATAAAGAATTTAACTAATTCCCGGCCTTCTATTCTATTAATAGAGGTAACTACTTCGGTAAAGGATAGTATCCTCCTAAACGGTATTATTATTTATAATAAATAACCGGAGCTAGTAAAGGTTATTAATTAATTCTCTATACTCTAGGTAGAAGGAGGCTTTATTAATATTCTAGAAAACGAATAAATACGTATATTACTTCGCGCCGACTAGGAAGATAAAGTATTTAAAATAGTATGTATTTATTCTATAGGTAACGAGAGCCGGAAGATTATTAACGAAATCTTTAATAAACTATATATTTAGGGACGGCTTAAATAGACGATATAAGCCACTTTATTTAACTTCCTAGTCTTCGTTATTTAAATTATAAAATTAGACGGTATTAAGAAGGGCCGTGCCGTTATTAATATTCGAGATTTAAATACTATAGTTATAGTAGACGTCTATTATTTACCTCTATAGAATAATATAATTAACGCCGTTAAAGGTTATCGTTAGATTACCGTTATCGACGCGGCTAGTTTCTTTTATTAATAGCGAGTATACCCTAAGGATAGATATAAGCTCACCGTCGTATTATACCGCGGCTAGGAGACTTTTAATATTACGGTAATAGGATTTAAAAACTCGCCTACGTACGTATAACGATAAATAGACCGGATCCTACGTATCTATAAAGTATTCGCCCGAGTATATATCGATAACGTTATAATATTCTCTTAGACCCTCGAGGATTATATTTAGTACCTATATATAGTGTTTTCCTTATTCGTTAAGTTTAATATTTTAATTAACCCTAAGAAGATATTTATCGGTTATCCGTTAATTATACTACTTAGTTAAAAGGTTAACTCGTTCGGGTTATTAACTTCTAAAGAAAAACTTATAATTATTAAATAACTAACTTTCCCTTAAATACTAGTAATATTTAAAACGTACCTAAGAATAACTAGTTAATTAAGAGATTATATTAAAGATTACACTACTCTAGCTAGGCCTTTATAAGATAAGAAAACCGCGTTATTAAATAAAGTACCCCCTATAGGCGCTTAACGATAGGAATATATTAAGAAGACTAGTTTTAAATTACCTTCCTTATAGGAGATCCGTTCGTTTAAAATTATTTAGAGTACCTTTTCTAAACCTTCCTTTCTATACTATTTCGACGATAAAAAGGAATTATTTATCGACCTTAATACTAGTAAGGAATTCGGTTACGAGGTTATAATCTATTATATTATAAGAAAGTTAAAAGGCCCTTATCCCGACTGGAAGTAGGTTTAATTTATCCTTTTCCTTAGCCGACTCTTTAAGGATATAGAAATACGTTATTAACCTATTAAAATAAAACTAGTAGGAATAGTATAGATACTTATTAAGGTTAAGTATATAATCGAATTAACCCCTAAAACGGTCGTCTATACTAATTATAAAGCTGCGCTTAATATAGTTAAATAAATAAATATAACTACCTTATCTACGGTAAAGATTAATTTACGTATCGTACGGGCCTTAGATTATATTCAGCGTTTTTAAAATATAAAGATCCGTTATAAACCTAGCGCTAAATATATAATACTAGACGCCCTATCCTAACTATAGTAGAAAGACGTAGTTAAGGACTTTTTAGAAGGCGAGCTAGATATACTCTAGGTATATATATATAAGGTCTATATACTAGTAGAAATAAACGTATAATTTAAGTAAGAATTACTTTAAGGGTACTAGAATAACGACTTTTAAGCTAAAATAAATTATATACTTAACTATAACGTAGAAACTAGCGAGGATACCGTAGATCTTCCTTTTTCGAAGGGGAATAACGGCTTAATATAATATACCGATAATTTAGTTATTAATCGAGTATATATACCGGAACGCTTATATATACTTTCTTTATATATTAAAGTCTTATTTAACGTCGTATATTCTAGCTTATATATAAGAAGATATAAATACTATAAGATTATAACTAGGTACTAGTATATATATAAACTAGATAAGAAGCTAGGGGAGTATTTACGATATTATTTATAATATTAATTATTCGGTACTCCTAGGTATAAACCTTATAAAGTACTATAATTTATTCTTATACCGCCCTCTCCTTTCTATATAATTTCTATCGATTTTATCCTAGCCTTACCCTTTTCGTAGGAAGGATTCGATAATATTATAACTATTATATATAAATTTTCCCGAAAGGTAACCGCGATTCTAGGAAAATTAATATAAAAGATAGAGTAATAGGTAAATATATTATTACGTCGTTTATATTTAGTGGACTAGGGTATTCCGAAGGTTATTCTTTCCGACCGCGACCGTAAATTTATAAATACCCTATAGAAGGCTCTATTTAATAAGTTTAAAGTAAATTTAATATTCTCTACCGCCTATTATCTATAAATGGATAAATTAAGCGAGCGTATAAATTAGATTATTAAAATTATATTACGATTCTAAATCGCTACTTTATAAAACCCTAAAGCCTAGGAAGAGGTACTACCTTTTATAATTATATAATATAATAATATATTTTCCTAGCTTATTAACTATACCCTAAATAAAGTAGCTTTTAGTTTCACCGTTAATAACGCGTTAAATCTAGGAAGCTAGGAGAATAACGTTTTACTAAAGAAATTAATATATATTTAAATTTCGGATATAATTACCTTTACTTAAATATACGATAAAGAGTATTATAATTATATTTATTACCTTTAATACTTCCGTAGAGGGGACTAGGCCTTACTATACCTATATAAAGGTTATAATATTCCGGTAAATAAGTTTACTAGTTATAAATATAGTTAATAAATAACTAGTTTATTTAAAGTTCTTAACCGTATCGAAAGACTCGTATACCGCCTTAATATCCCGGAAAATTAGAAGATTTATAACGTATTTTTAATAATATAATTAGAGTAGTATTTACCGCCGGATTAGGACCCTTTTAAATATCTACGGCCTACGAACCCTAAAGTAGTAGAAACCGAGCGAGACGACTTAAAGCTAGAATAAGAACTAAAGCGTATCCTCGATAACCGCGTTATTAAAAAGGGGAAGGGTTACGTTACCGAATACCTTCTATCCTAGAAAGGCTAGGGATCTATATAAGGCCGTTAAATAAACGTAAAGAATATTTTCGCGGACGAACTTATTAAGGAATATAAATAGTAGGCTAGACGTTAAGCTAAATTCTTCTTTTAAGGTCGATAACTCTAGAAATATAATTATACTTTTCTTTTACGTTACCGCCCTTTACCTACCTTTATTAGGAAATAGCCGTTATATTAAATCTACCTATCGAGCTCTATTTAGAGTACGGGCACTACGATAATATTAAGAGGGTATTATACCGAGAACCGGTAAAACTACTTCTTTATAGTCTTAAATCATTCGCCTAGTCGTACGTAGAGCTATATGGCCCGAATATCCTAATAGTATATTACCTATATACTCCTCTATATAGACTTAAGTATATACCCCTCGTTATCGTTACTTCTTAATTAGGTAGTATATTTATAAGGGAAAGAGCTTCGGATTAACTAAATCGGGACTAGCTCCGCGCTAAAATAATTTTAATTCTAAAAGTACTACTAAACGACTTTCCCTAGCTAGCTAGATTTACGCTAAGACTTTACTTTTCTAATATACACTTAGGGCCCTAGTCCTTTAGTATTAATACTCCTATAACGCTACATCTACAAAAGTGCAAGCGACTCTGAGAATCCGGATTTACTCGGAGTGTTTAGGCCCGCTCGCGAGCGCTAAAATAGCTTAGAGCTAGCTAAGAATTCTCAGGCCCGCTCAGGCCCGCTCAGGATTATTTAGGATTCTCAGGCCCGCTCAGGGTCGCTCAGGATTATTTAGGATTCTCAGGGCCGCTCAGGGTCGCTCAGGATTATTTATTTACATGGCCATTACTACTACTATAGA
>JAABUK010000501.1_pt1 | contig 81225 bp, 104 predicted proteins | sample 5559141 | NCBI WGS metagenome assembly JAABUK01 (sample SAMN10711869, study PRJNA513367) | rock metagenome | isolation source: Antarctica rocks | place: Antarctica: Victoria Land, Pudding Butte nord | collected 2016-01-03
TCCACTACGTAGTAGACTGTCTAGATTTCATGATGATTTGAACATGATTGCCATAATTGGCACAAGCGATCGGCTGTGTTGGCTGGCAGAAACTTGTAAAATCCTTCTTCTTCTAAGAGGCGAACAGCATCCCCACACGCCATCCCCGGCATCCCCACGCCCCATTTCGGCAACTTTCGGTGCCAGACTTTCTGGTCCGACCGTTCGCTTACCACCACCGGTGCCGATTTCGACCTGAGCTCGCACGCTGACGGCCTCGGCCGCATATTGTTGGCTTGTAGTGGCGCCAGCATGCAGCTGTGCGTGACTTTCGAGGTAAGCCTGGTCCCTGTGCTGGATTTTGTGTGTGTGATCAGTCCTGCACATACTGTCTGCACGTGCAACACAGGGGTGTCATCGGAGTACGATCTGGACAGCAAAGTACAGCGCAGCGTCAGCAGTCAGGGCAGTGTTGGCAGACCTGTGCCAAGACTTTGGACTGTCAGCCAGCTCAACGCAGCTATGGCAAGCTGATGCTGAGCTAAGGCCTGAACAACAGCTGCAGGCGGTAAGGTCAAACTTGTGATTATTGTATGCTGTTCGCGTTGTGGGTCAAGACAGTCGTCCTACCGACTTCGGGTACTGCTGTACACTGCTGCAAATCCTGCAGGCGCACCTTCGAGCTGGGAGTACAGACTCAGTACATCTGCATCTTGTTTTCACCCCAACTATCAGCTTTTTTCTCTGGTACACCTTCAAGATAGGGGTCACCAGCAAACGCAAAGCTTTAGCATTATCTTGGATGCAGTCTGCCAAAGCTTGTGCTGCCTTGTACCGAGCAGACCTGCCTCAGCTGCTGCATGTGCACCATGCTCAGCAGCTGCCAGTGTCTGCCCTACAATTCAGTGGATACCCTGATAGTCAAAAGCTCTCCTATGTGGACTTGAAAGGCCTTGATTCAGGAAGTCTCATTGTCATGAGCGCGCTGAAACGCTTGAAGCTTGACTTATGCTCCATAGCCTGCTTGACCACAGATGCCCAAGCAGCAGTTGCCCAATGGAACCACATTGTACACCCTCAGAGAACAAACCAAACAGTTGTCAAGCCAGACAAGCATATAGTCTCATTGCGTGCAACAGTTCTGGTGTTCAAGTTAGCTACTCTTGCATCTGGTATGAAGGGTGCTGCTTCAGTCAGCAAGACTATGTGGCACACTTTGAGTATACTGAGTGAGCGTCTTGAGGGCAGTCGTGGTGGAAGCAGCTTGCCCAAGCCCAGCACCATCACCAGTCCGCCTGGTTTGCAAGTAGACAGTGGTGAACAGCTCTACCTGTCATGGCAGCTGATGGAGCGCGTACTGCCTGTCATTTCCCAGCAAGAACAGTTGGACTCCTCACAAGCTGTCTGCTGTGGTCTGCTGCGGCGCCTGCTGAAGACAGCAGCACCGAGTGTCCAGTTGGGCATGGTCCTGGCCATCATCGACTCAGGTGAGCCATCATGACCAGCATATCAGAAGCAGCAGCGCTCTGGCTGTGCAATCAGCTTGTGGAATAGTGTGCATAGGCTATGTTGCAGTAGCCCGCCCTCAGCTGGCTGTCACTGATTGTCTGCATTTCCTACGCCTGGCATAGCAGTCCATCCACTGTTACGCGGTGCTGTAGGTGGCATAGCAGCCCTGGGAATGGCACTGTCGCAGACTCGCAAGCTGGCTATCTCAGCTGTCCGACTGCTTGATTGCATGCTGATGGAGAGTCAGCTGCCAGCTCAAATGGTTGCTGACCATGAAGCACAGCTGGCAGACACAAAAGCAGTCCTAGCGCTGTCTGCCCTGCTGTGCCCATCAATCCACAAGCAACAGCCCATGCATCGGCAGTGGCTTGCTGAATGGGGTAAGTTAGCTCAGCAATCAGCCTTCAAGGGTCATGGCCCTCTTATTTTGCTATGCAGCTTGGCCAGCTGTGTGTAGAGCAATAGCTTTGATACACTGTGTAGTGCCCTGAGCTTGTCATGTGACTAAAGGCACGACCTGTAGAGCATGTGGTACTGCCAGTTGTTCAAAACCAGCTGAAGCACATGCCACACTGTCACCAGCAGCAGTCTGTGGAACACGCGAAAAGGGTGCATTGCCTGCTGCTTGCAGGTGCTTTTTCATTTGAAGCAGACATCATCAAGGCAGCAGCAAAGGCTGATTCAGCGGCTGAGCTCCCAGGCATTCTGAGCTTTATGCACAGACTGCTGGACAGACAGACAGGCTGTCATTCAGTTTGTCCTGCTGAGCGCGCCTCAATGAAGCTCCAAGCCAATCTCCCAGCAATGCCTTTGTCAGAGTCTTCAGCTGACAACAAGGGCAAGCTCACTTCCTCCAGGGCCTTTCAGACAAAGCCCCTGTCACATGCACCAATGGAAGACGGAGTTGAGGGCAGGTTAGCCTGGCAGAGCTGCATGCCACATGATCAGCTGTTCAACCCCATTGAGTCATGGCCCACTCCCTCAGCAGCTGCATGGAGTGACATCCAGACAGTGGCAAGCAGAGCGTTCTTCACTCTGGAGTGGATCGCAGCCGTCGGGCTGCCATCTTCTACAGGCAGTCAGACCAGCAGGATGTCAGACCAGCCAGACTGCTGGATGCTCATGCAGGACCTAGCAGCATTCCTTCAAAAGCTGCTTGCTGGGCATGTTTTGAATGTCAAGCTTGACATGTCAAGGGTGTGCGCTAGTGGGCTGGCAGCAGTGCTGCAGTTCTGGTCGCGTTCCCACATGAGTTTTCGGCATGTGAATCACCTGGCCTTGCTGTTGCTGAAGCGCATTGCAACAGATGAAGGTCTCAGGAGCTCCAATGATCCTAATTCACAGATGTACAAACGAGAAATGCTGGCAGTGATCCTCGTGGGCAACCTGCTGCTGAGTAAGCGCCCTGTTGAAGCGTCATAGCTGTGTAAAGCACATTGTGGTGTATTGCACTTTTGACATGCCCCCTCACTGACAGTTATACACTTGACATGTCTGCACGTATGCTGCAAAGAAACGTGCAAAAACAAACAGGTGTACAGATGGTTTGTCTCAAACTCAAGATGCGTATTCTTGGCTCACCGCCCATTTACCTTGTTGCTGAGCATGACAGATGTCATCTTTGAGTCATGCTGACACTTGCTATAATGTTACAGTTTGCTGGCAATGCAATGCAGGTACATCATTTCTCATCACGGCCCAAGCTGCTGCAGCTGCAGTGGCAGATGCCATGTATGCTATCTTGAGCTGCCCAAGGCACTGTAAGACCTTTGTCCGTAACGCTGGAGCACCAGGCTGCATTGAGAGATCCATCCAGCAGCTGAATGGCAGCATGCCGGCGCAGCTTACTGTTGCTGCCTGTTGGGCACACATTGCAGAAGTGACGCTGACCAATGGCGGCAAAACAAGATCTGGCAAATCTCCCATCTACCTTAAAAGCACACTTGACCTGGTCTTTGACCTCATGAACCAAAGCTTGCTGGTCAGTTCCTGTTTGCATTTTGATGTCAACCTCTAAGCAGCACTGAGCAGGCTGCAAGCACACAAGCTTTAGTCTTGTTCATTCTTTGTCTCAGCGTGCTTCAGCATGCTGGACGAGACCCGAGTCACTTGCAGTCATCATGTTGGCACACATCTGTATGCTACGACGTTGGTGTACCTCATTCAGAGCCTGCCCACAAACTTTGCTCAGCTGCTTGTGCCAAGACCAGTCATTAAGTGTAAAGCCAGCTGCTCATATGCACTTGTGCTTCCTGTGACAACACCACCTTCAGCACCTATCTGCTTGTGCATGGTGCCAGCAGCAGGTGTGCAGATGTGCTGTGAGTGGCTTGCAGGTTGCTCTGCCAGCATCCCCTGAGCACTGTTTGGCGCTGGCTCGGGTCATGGCCAAGATGGCTGCCTTGCTGAAGGCAGTGCCTGGCAAAGATGTCCGTGAGAAGGTGGTTTGCTCCTGTCTTTGCTGTTGTACCTGGCATGCTTTGGGAGCTTTTGTTGCCCTCCAGATCTTGTTGACCTCTGGAGCCAGACAATGCACATTGAAAGATTTGCATGTTGATGTGGTTACAGCAATGACTCACACATTCATCCTAATGTGATCAGACTTGTTGGCTGGCTGATGTATGCGACCCTCTCTAGTTTGCCTCTGCACATTGGACTGCAAGGAGACAAATCTGTGCACAGTGATCTGCACGTGAGTATGCAACGTGCCTTGTATCACATGAGAGCAGCTTGCACTGGTGCTGTGTTGGCTCACATGTATGTCTGGCAACAGCAGCAATGCTGCCCTTGTCCACACACTTGAAATGTCGTAGACCCACAAGTTGCACGAGACCACCCAGCTGTTGCCATGGTGGCTGTGACTGCTGCTCAACAGTGATTCCAGCTCCTTCAGTCTTGCTTGCCTGTGGTGCAGCACACAGCAGAGCTGTTGCCACTGCTGCTGAGGCTTCTGCAGCAGTGGCGCACTGCTGTGCCTGAGCCGGGCCTTGCCACCTTTCTCATGGTGTCGGCAGTGGAGCTCATGCGTGCCCTGGAGCCTGCCAACATCACTCCTATTCATACATCTGGTCAAGAAGCAGTCAAGGCATGCCACTGTCTATATCTTCTGCTCATGTGTCTGTCAGGAAGCAGTCAAGGCATGCCACTGTACAAGTCATGTGCTCATGTGTCTGTCAGGGAGCAGTCAAGGCATGCCATTACAGGTCTTCTAGTTCAAGCCACAATCGTATTTCAATCATTCATGCATCTTGGGGTTTGATACATGGTCAAGCAAATCGAGTACCAGCAGTGAACTTGCATGCCTTCTGACAAGCAGGTCAACACTACACATGTCTTTGTGACAACTGGCAGGTCGGACCATACAGAATGACTAATGCCTGAGGCTGAACTGGATGATGAATCAGGACAGCAGCAATGGTCAGTTAGGGGACTTCAATGTGCTTGCAGGGGGTGCAAAGCCTGCTGACAGACCTGGTAGTCAATCTCACCACGCATCCATGCGTAACAGCTGGCACTGATGCCTTTGTGGCTGGTCATTCCAAGGGCTTCCAATCCCTCAAGGATATGGTGGAAGCCTTACCATCAGCCCTGCTGAGCATGATGTGGGGGAGTCTGATATCAGTCAAGGACAGGCAGTACTTGGTGCAGCAGGCCTTCACACCGTGCATGCACGCCTTCATTGAGGATGCTCACCACTGGATGAAGCAGTCGCCGGACATTGACAAGACACTCAGACCCTTTTCAAACCCAGCAGCATATGTCACCCTGCTGAGTAGGATGCAGGACCCATCAGTGCTTGCTTGTGTCCATCACTGCACACACTTGCTGCGGTTGCTGCAAGTGAATGTCATGCAGCATCTTGATCAATGCACACTGCCTGATGCAGTGCTTGGTCTCTGCAATGTGTAACAGCAGCATGCGCCAAACAGGTTGAGCCTGAGAAAACTGCAGTGGTTTCAGGCTTGCAAAGCATTTTATCATTATTGGTAAAGCATAGTGCTGACCTACACAGCTGTGGTGGCACCTCATACTTTTGAAGTACAGGATTGCAAATGCCCTTGATGCATCTGCATTCTCTGGCAGCTGTACGCATGACAGGCATGCCTGGAGTGCCAGCCTGCATCTATGATTCTACATGACACTCACTAGGCACCAGTTGCGCTGTATACATTGGCTAACTGCACCACTTGGCTATGCAGAGCTCAAGTTGGACTTTGGCTCGACTCCAGATCTGGCAGCCCGTTTCCTGAAGAAGGCAATACTGGCGTCACTGCAGTTCCTGTTTCTGCTGGTGACAAGGCTGACGTTCCTGTGCAACTTTGACCCTGGTGTGTCAAGCTCTGCGGCCATCACAAGTCTTGACCCTGCAGAGGTGGAGCACGTCATCGACCAGATCGGTGAGGGCTCAAACGCCAGTAGCAGCAGCGCCTTCTGTTGGCTAATTCTGTGCAGAATTGCCACAATTTGCTTTTGATATAGTGCATTAAGGACAATGATGCATGACCTGAGATTATAAGATGCAAGCACTGCATCTGTTCCGAGCGGTTGCTTGAGTCTCACATGTGCTTTGATGTAGCATTTGCACCATGTGAGTCTAGGGGCATCCAGAAGGTCTTGCACGCTTTCTTACACTTATCCAGCAGCACCACAAAACAAGTTGTGCTTTTCATCAAACATTGCCTCAGAACAAGTGAGAGCTTCTACATCCCAATCGATGTTCCTGGTTGTTTCGTGGTGTCCCTTTCTTGTAGTGAGCAACAGATGCTCATGCTTGCTCAAATCAACACTGGCAAATGGCGCAGGCTCTGTGGCGGATTTGCTACAGAAGATGAGGGGGCAGCAAGCAGCATGCACGGCCCTCTTTGCTGACTTGGGCCCAGATGAATGGTGTGCGGAGTTCCAGCTGGAGACAGCCATGCTCACCTTCAAACAGCGCTTGAACAATTGCCTGCGGGTTGTATTGGACAAGACCACCTTCCCACCAGACCTAGCAAAGCAAGTCCGGTCTTGTTTTGTGGTTGGGCAATTAGCAATGCAGGTCAGAGGTTGTTCTGATTGTGTGGTTTATGCAATGCATCAGTATCAAGTCTGTCATATGGCTCCAGTCTGATCTGATGGAATCCCGGAATGATGTAGACCCAGCACCAGAGATTACCTGCATGATACGCAAGCTGAAGACGTTGCTGGCTGTGCTGATGAAGTCAAACATAAAATGCTGTTGCACATGCCCACACACAATTGCTGGTATGTGGGGGCAGTGCATGATGCATTATCTCTTTACCATCAACATACTGTGTGAGCCATTTGCTGTGGCTTGTTACACCGCAAGCATGTCTGAGCCTGCGAAGCCAATCTCAAACAAGAGGATCCCTGCCACCTGTCACTATGGGTGACATCATTGCTGTGAATGATTCACAGGTCAGGCAGGGACCCAGCTTCCGACCAGTGACTGCAGCAGCCCATGCAGCAGCTGATGCAGCAGCTGCTGAGCTGATGGCTCAAGAGGAACAGACACAAGCCCAGCAGAGAAGGGCAGCTGCCAAAGCAAGTGCCAAGAAGGCCAAGAAGCAGCAGCAGAAAGCCAAGGCGCAGCAGCAGAAGTCTCTGCAGTCACCTGAGCCTCTACAGACAGCAGCAGCACATGATACTGGCGTGGAACTTGGAGATACAGGCAGTGATTCAGACAGAGACCTGTCACCCGACTCTGCAGAGAGACGCACCAAGTCAATGAAGGCAAGGCTGTCAGCGCAGGGGCTTCTTCCTCCACGCCAACAGCCTGGTAAGGCATCCAGGCCAAAGCCTGCAGTGGTTGATGCTATTCGAGCCTCATGGGCAGACCATAGCGGCCGTGTTCAGTAGCGTTTCAGCTTGTAGGTGTCCTTTAGGCGCCGTCTGCTTGCTGTCTTGCACTGAGTCAAGGCTTATCCAGTCAAGTTATACTGAGGTTCCTACTGACAGCAGTGTTGCCTGCGGCATGGCATGCTGGCATATCAGGTCAAGGATGTTGAGCGAGAACTGCGCTTCAAAAGGGGAAACTTTCTGAATTAGGTGACCTACCTGTTGACAACCTCAGTCTGTTGGGGTAACAATTGAATTGTCTGAGCTGACTCAGGTCAAACTGAGAGGACAAACTTGCTTCATCACGCTATCATTGAAGGTGAATGTTACATGTTCCGAAGGGCACTGGCACTGCCAGAAGTTGTGGCATCATGTGCATAGCTGCAACTTGCAAATTAAGTCATTAAACTCAAGGATGCGCTGATCTGCAGAGCCTGATGCCATGCCTGGCTCATAATTATAAAGTGCAAAAGTCAGATGCAGCATGCACCATCAGGACCTCTGTCACTGATCACCTTGCCTGGCCAGCCATGAAGGTTTAACCTGAAGCAGTTGTTCTTAAATAACACTGTAGTTGCTGCAGCATCATCATAGACTTGCACGGGGCACAAAGACAAATCTTGGTGAACTTGTCCACCACCACAGAGATAGCTGTGTGGCCCTTCTCAGTTTTGAGCAGATGAGTGACTCTGTCCATAGAGACCACCTCCGGAGCTTTGGTGGGAACAGGCCACGGCACGGGTTTTCCAGCAGGATGCCTCTGCAAGTTCTTGCTGCGCTGACACACATCGTAACCCTGCACATACTCCCTAATGTGCCTTTCCATGTTAGGCGCATTTGACATTGTATGTGGCATGTATGCCTACATGACCAGCATAGTTTGAGTCATGCAGCTCCTGCAAGATGCCTGCCCTCACAGCAGCAATGTTCAGCACAATAAGTGCAGTGCCCTTGAAGCATGCACCGCTCTCCAAGCGCAAACCCTCCTTGGCAGGTTCGCATCCTCAGCAAACCAAAGATTACTGGCATATTTTGCCAGCAACAATGTCACTGTCAGTCATTACATCTTCGTCCATTCCATCCTCAACACACAACATCATGTGAGAAACCAATGGATGTCTGCTGAGTGGATCAGCCACCTTACTCCGCCTGCCCTGTATTCCCAACGATTGATGAGAGCCAGCTGCAAGCTCGTCACTAGCCGTCGTGCGTGCTAAAAAGTAAAGCGCAAGCAATGCAGCTGCGCGTTACGCTAGAGGTGTGTCCGACCTACTGATCAGTCCAGAGCTCAGTGGTCCAGAGCTTGTCCCCATAAACTCTCTGTGCTTGTACTGCCTCAGGAATTCGATGACATTGACGACTGGGAGTCTGAGTACCCTGAGACGACGCTTGTAAAAACAGTGCTTGCGGACTTCTGCCAGCATTATGGCTTATCTGTGGCTGGCACACAATTCAAGCATGGGCGTGAACACTTACACCCCAGTCAAGTGCTGCAGAGGGTAAGAATGTGCTGTCAACACGTGTGGGAAGAGGTTGCCCATTGTTCTCAGGATGCCTCCACCTGATACCCTGCAGGTACCCCGTGCAAGCACAGCACCTTCTGGACTGCGCCTGAGTGCAACGTTTAACATCACAGCTGCTTTCCATGTATGGTTGAGTCTTGGACAGGCATGCACAAAGGATCAAGTAGCCCTGGGAAGAGACTGGCATCAGTCTATGCTGGCAGTGGCCAGATCTGACCTAGCAAACTTGCCAGACATAGCCCAGATGCTAAGGCTGCATGGTTCACAGCAAATGGCACCCCCTTCATTGCAGTTTGAAGGGCGCTGTCCAGTCTGCAGACATAAGGGACACAATAGCAAGTATTCATTGCTGGAACACAAGAGAGGAGAGTGCCTCTTTCTGTCCACAATTGAGTGCTTGAAAGCTGACATGGCCATTTACAGGCAATCAGCCAGCTCTTCTGCAGCAGCTATCCTGACGGAAGGTGCCGTAACAAAGTCTGTGAGCGCCACGCATCTGACGTTCGCTCATGCCCTGCGGGTTTGTGTGATAACCCTCAAGCTCATTTCACTGATGGGCAACGTCACAGACATGATGGATGTGAGCATGGCACTGTGCGAAATATTGTACGTCATAGGCAGGCAGTGTTGCGAGGGGTCTATTGTGGTGAATGATGATACAGAGGAATGTCAGCTGTCCCTGCAGCTGACTCAGCTGGTTGTGCCTGTCATGCGCAAGAGCATTGCACTGGAGAACACAGCCATGCAGGCTGTAATTTGCGGCGAGCTGCTGCTGGGCTGCATGCAACAGCCGGTTGCTTGTCAGGCTGTTGCATGTCAGCTTACTGACACAGGCAAGTCATCACATGCATGTGTTGTACTGCCCCTGTGTCCTTGGATGTCATTGCCATGAGCAAAGCGTGCACCTTGTATTTACACACATCATTGTTTTAAGTCATGTGAGGTGCTTGTTCTTGACAAACAGCTGCTTGCAATGCAGGGGGACTGTCGGTTCTGGCTGAAGGAGCAGCTCAAAGCACGATACTAGCCTTCTTTGTATGTCGTGCAATCTTCTGCATGATGAATTGCCAGCTACCTGATGATCAACTTGCCGGCATTGAGGTCCAACTGGTAGCTGCGAACACTGTACACCATCTGTCTGGCCTCTTGTGTCTACAGTTTGATGAACAGACCCAAAGCTACATTGCGTGGCATGGCGCAACCAGCTTGTCCTGGGGTAAGTCCTGGGCTCCCTTGTGTCATACAGCTTTGCATGCTAGGCTCAGGAAGACTGTTGTGGTTAGACGACACAAATGCTAGTGCTGCTCAAGCTTTGCAGGAAATACTGGCCACAACTAAACAAAGTTGATGATTGATCATGCCAGCTATAAATCATTTGGTATAGAATGATGTCAGCACATTGGTGTGACTACAGCTGCACAACTACAAGCATCACAACCTCTGTGACACTTGCATTTCTACACATGAATTGTGTGGACTGCAGCAAGATCTGCATATGAGCCCAAATTCATCACAGCGGGAGTCCAGAGGACCCAACTCAATCTCAGCAACACAGACTTGATCATTTTTGTTATGGCAAAATTGGTGGACAGACAAGATAAGCAGCAAGGCAAGTTGCCTGCCAGCGGCAAGTCAGGGCAGGCAAACCCCCATGATAGATCTATCCAGACCAGACAGGATAGCGCAGCTGCAACTGCAAGCCTTACTTCACAGATGGAGGCTACAGCATCTGACCAGAGGCCAGTTGCTTCAATCTCAGGACAGCTGTTAGATAGGGATGAAGACCCAGAGGCTCAGTTTGGCGTCCTATGTCCATGTTGGCCCACACCGTCTGTTGCTGTTTGGGATGACCTCCAGATAACTGTGAGCAGGGCATTGCTCACCCTAGAGTGGCTGCTCATAAAGCATTCCTTGAAGGCTGATGCCTCCTCACATGCTAGCTCAGATGCCCAATGCCTGATGCACGCCACTGCTGCCTTGATTTACAAGCTGGTAGCTGGGCATTTGTTGGATGACAAGCTGAACATGGAAACGGTGTTTACAAGCAATCTTCTGCCAGTGCTGAAGGCCTGGTCACTCTGTGGGTTGAAGTATTTGGAAATCAATGTTCTAGGCCACATGCTGCTGACACGCATGACCACAGATGCTGCCGTCAGAACTTGTGACAAAGCTTTGGACACAAGTGGGAAGCAGCGCAAGATTTGTGCTATTCAGCAGTTGGCAAAGATGTTTGGTGAGCAGTCCATCCTTGTTGTTGAGCTTGCGTGTACAAAAAGAATGACATGATGAATTGGTTGCCTTGCTTGAGCCGGGTTCTTTAGGTAGGTTGCGCATTTCAGCTTGTGAAGCTGGTCAGGCACCTCAAGCCTAGCACCTCAGCACCTGTCAAGTCATCATCAGTCTCTTGTACATAAAGCAAATGGTGTCTGCCATGCAGCAAAAGATGCCCGGTTGACTGACTGTGCAGGCTCAGAGGGTGCACTGCTCTTGCAGCCAGCTGCACCAGTGGCCTTGGGCGCCCTGTATGCTGCCTTGAGTGATGGGAACCAATGCAAGAGCCTTGCCACAAAGGGGCTGTTTGCAACAGGCTTTCTGCAGGGTCTCCAGCAGCTGAGGGATGACAAGCCAGCATGCTTCACTCTGTGTGCGTGCTGGGCATGTATTGCCTCTGTACAGCTGCAAGGGACAACCCCTGATATCAAAGCCTGCTCCATATATCAGCCAAAGGTCTTAAAGACTATCCTTAGCTATGTCTGCGTTACCCCGCTGGAGAGGGTACGCACTGACGCTCACTCACTTGTTGTATGCACAGCCTGTGGCTATTCAATAAAAGCAGCTACGTTGATTATGTTCATGCCCGTTTGGGTTCAATGCATGACATACAACTGCTGTGCGTGCCGTATAGCTTGGTCGTTTGCCTGACACAAAGTCTGTGTGTGCACACATGCATGTCAACCTTGATCATGATTTGCCAGCTGTATGCAATACTGGGGCAATATGCATCTATGATGTGTGTCGCCAAACATGGACATGCCAAGTTATGCCATGTGACAGTAACTTCAGAGCATTCCATGCAGAGTTCAATGCCGTGGTCTTCAGAGTGTTGTCTTGGGCTTTTCCGGGTCTTGATGAAGCTGAGTGAGCTGTGTGCACTTGTCCCAGAGGGCCATATCAGCTTGCAGGTATACATAGAGCAGTGGCAGTACTGACCTTGCACAAGGCCAATGCTTCTCACGTGTGTTGCATTTGGCTTTGACATGCATGTTGAAATCAAATGCAAGCCCTGCCTCCCTTGAGATGCCACAGTTCTTGTGCTGGCAACGCTGACGCAGCAGACTTGTGCTTTACAGCTGTCATAGACACAGGCGTTGCCACTTGTTTTCACTATGACTGCTGTATTGCAGTCACTTTATCTATGACATAGTGCCCAGCATATGTACTCAAGCAGTCACATAGCTTTGTCAAACACCAGCGCAGCAATATCATCGTGGTGAGCATATGTCGCCTTCAGGGTAAACTGCTAGCTGTCTTTTTGGCAAGTTTGAGTAAAGGCTGTTTGCTGTCTGCAGATGCGTGCAGACTGCATGCTCTTTGCACTTGGTTTGATGCGCCAGTGGCGCAGCATCATGACTGTAGTTGATCCGGCGAGTCTGGTGCTGTTGCCCTCAGTCTACGGCTGGGGTGGACTTGGTGGGCTGAAGCTTATGAAACCTAAATGTCTATTCCGCAACGATTTCAAGGTAAACTTTTTCATGGACTACAAGCAAGATTTCTGGGCAGTTTACCCATCTTGAGCTGTAATGTTGCAGTTTGACTCTTTGTTGTAGCTCTGTACAAATGTTTCGGCAAATGATCATCAATCCAGCAACAGTGCACAATGTCAGCCCTAGCATGTGGGCTTCAAGCTGCATATTCTGCATGTTCATGCGTGCACTGCTGCCTGCAGGACCATGCAGTTATGCTGACAGACGTGTTGGCTGACCTCCTAGCCTGCCCTGCAGTCCTAGTCAGCAGTGACCAGCATGTGACTGGGTACAGCCGCTGTCATATGCAGTTTAGGTTGGTAAAGCTGCCACATGACCTGCTGTATGAGCTCATGCACATCCCCATCGCTCAACACTGCTGGCTGTACTTTGGCCAGACCCTTTTCCCTACCTGCACACAAGTGTATGTGGGCTTGGCAAGGGATTTGATGTGCAAGTGCGAGAGGAAGGACCCCTCACCAAGAGCATGCCCTCAGATGGAGCCATTTGTGCACATGCTAGGTGACTGCCACATGCAAGCCTGCCTGCATGGGTGTCATCCAACATTGGTCATATCTTTTTGAATTTGAATGATACAGAGAAGCTGACCATGGCCCTTGAGTAGCGATGACACGCATGAAATAGTGGCTGTCTGTCCAGTTAAGTATGTCAAGTGTGAGTGCAGGTCAGCCCGTGTTGCTATGCATCCTACTCACAAATAGACCTTGAGCCAATTGCTTTGTGGGCTTGATCTGCATCACATGCAGCTCAGTGTTTTTGTTTGCTAGTGTGATGATGACAATGTATGTAAGAGCACCGCTAGCGTGCTCAAGCTAAAACTTTCTTGTGTGATGCAGCTGAGCATCATAGAATGCAGCCAGCGCCGGGGCCAGCAGATTACCAACTGCTGAGGGACGGGGCTGTAGCAGCCTTGCAGTTCTTGTACCTAGAACTGCACGCGCTGAGGCGCCTGAAGCACACCTTGGACACCAACAGGAGGTCAACAGGACGCACTTTTGCCAGTGAAGCCGGTATTCTTCTTGCTGATGTTGGTGAGCACAGCTGCAGTTGTTTGCAGTCCATCTTGCACAGTAAGCATGAGTTGGAGTCATCTTGCAAACTTTTTTTGTTGCATCCCTGCCCAATCCCAGCTCCATTTGCTTGCTTGCTGTTTGGTACATTGACTCAGGTTTCTCTCACATGCTGACCTGCCAAATGACTCAGTGACTCAGATACCCGTCTGTAAAGTCAACTTCAGGTGTTGCGCTGCATTCACAGTTCTGTTTTTTGGCAAAACTTTCTTTGCAATCCTATGCAAGGTTGAGACACCACCACAAAAGAGGGAACAATGCAAGGAAAGCATAACGACATATGAATTATGACGGTCCAGCGTGTTGCTAAAGCATGTTGCATTCTGCGCAGAGGGGATCACAGCACGCCTGGAGAGCATGCGCGTTCAAAGTCACTGGATGCTTGTTTGGGCCCAGCTCAGTCCCCGGGATTGGTGCAGCAACTTCAAAGAGGCCAAGGCATGGCTGGCCAGCAGTCTACCTGAACTCAAGGAAAATACCATTGGACTGTCTGCACAGAGTGTGAAGCGCATTCAGCACTGCTTCACACTGGGTCAGCTCAGAGCACAGGTCAGGCAGCCAAGTACTTTGCTGTAACCATTATGCCATGCTGTCACTTGCTTGCATTACTAATCTCAATCTTGTACACATAGCCTGAAACTGCAGTCATGCACTAGTTGTACAAAGCACATACTGAAAGGCTGATTCTGAGTCTGCAGTGTTGTTCAGCATGGCGTATCAGCTTCCATTCCTGCTTGCTTGTTGATGCAGGCAGGGGATGACAATTTGGTCACAGCAGCACCACCTGCTGAGCGCTTGAGTGAGGAGGAGCAGGCACAAGCTGATCAAGAGCAGGCAGCTAGGGCTGCAGCTGAGGCAGCAGCTGCTGAGCTGATGGCTGAAGAAGAACAGGCGCACGCCAAGCAGCAGCAGGCAGCTGTCAAAGCAGCTGCCAAGAAGGCAAAGAAGCAGCAGCAGAAGGCCAAGAAACAGCTGCAGGTGCCACAAGCTGAGAGCAATGACCAGCCAACACTTGCAGATGTTTCTCAAGCTGCAGCTGCAGCTGCAACAGCAGCACCACCTGCTGAGCGCTTGAGTAAGGAGGAGCAAGCACAAGCTGATCAAGAGCAGGCAGCCTGGGCAGCAGCTGAGGCAGCAGCTGCTGAGCTGATGGCTGAAGAAGAACAGGCACAAGCCAAGCAGCAGCAAGCAGCTGTCAAAGCAGCTGCCAAGAAGGCGAAGAAGCAGCAGCAGATAGCCAAGAAACAGCTGCAGGTGCCACAAGCTGAGAGCAGTGATCAGCCAACACCCTCAGAACCTTCTCAGCCTGCAGCTGCAACAGCAGCATCTGATACATCAGGGCTCCCTGACAATGCTCCTGACAGCAGCACAGACCTGATACAGGCAATGCGCCCTGTGACAGTTCAGCCAATCGAAGACATCTCGCCCCAAGCTCAGGTTGAGGCCATGCAGCAGCAGCAGCAAGACCTGCTGAAAAGACAATCGCATTCAGGAACTAAAGACTCACAGGCAAAACCCGCATCTTGGGCAGATATCTGTTCAGGTGCTAAACATGGCTCCTAGACCAGCCACCGCGTCATTGCATGGATTCATGTTCTTCCCAGATGAGCCGTGTTTTGGGGCTGCTGCAGCACTGAATGATATTTGCAGTGTGCCCAATCAGTGTTGATCTTCATGCAGTTGCACTACTCCAGCATAATGCCATTGTGCAGTTATAGCTGACAGGGCAAAATCGTTCACATGATGCTCAACAAGATTACTTTGCATGTCCATAAGTTTGCTGCTGCTGTTTGTAAGGTGAGCCATTCTGTCAAGAATGCAGGCTCAGAAAAATTACTACGAAAACATCAATAGCTCAAATTAGTGACCATATGGACAGAGCAGCAAGCTTTGAGTTGTCTAAAAAAACAGCAGCTATGTAGGTATACAGCACTCGAATTAGAATCCTGGTGATCAGGGCAGATACTGCCTTTTGCCCATGCCACAAGGGCAAGTATAGCTCATTGAAACATGTTGCACCAAGGAGAAGTAGACCTAGGCCCAGCATGTGATATGGCAGCACCAGATTGGGCCTCGCTTAGCCAGTGCTTTTCAGAGGCCTGTAAACAGAACCAGCTTGCTGTGGCATTGTATCCATTGAGGATTTTGATTGCAAGTTCACTCTGCTCATGTGTCTATGAGCAACTTGAGTATTGCTGTTGAGTAAGAGACCTTCACGCCTGCTCGATGCTGCTGAGGCTTCACGATCAGGGAGAAGAACCATTTTGGGCAACACACTGCAGTGCATGTAAGCAACACAGCGTAAGTAACGTCAACAGCAGGCTAAGCTGCTCTGGGTCTGCCCTTACTTGCTGGATGAGATTGCGCCAAACACTCTAAATATGCATTTTGCAGCCTGCAAGTCCAACAACGCAGGATGAGGTCAACAATTGACATGAAAACATCTGGCTGGGCAGGCTACATGTTGTGACAATACATGGGGTCGTGTCATAACATCCCAACAAGGCTTATTGTCATATCCTGTCAGTGGCAGACAAGAGGATTTTTGCAGATTTGCTGCGACGCAATCTTCTACTGATTAGCACCCCTTGGCAAGGCTCGTAGCCTCTGCTTGAAGCTGTCACAGCGTCAATACCAAAGGCCTTTTTGATTGTGAACTCTGCTTTGTGCATGGCTTTGCATCAGTGATTTGGTAGGCTGCGCCTAAGACCATGCAATATGTTTATCCAAGCTTTGTTGCAATTTCACTGCAGACAGCTCCCGAAGACGAAGTTGAGTGTTCTGCTGCGATCAAGGTAGACTTTGATGATGGAGCCACCATGATCACCAATTCTCCTTATAAAAAAGTAGGCACTGATGCTGTCGCAGCTGGTCATCACATATCCAAGCAACATCTGAAAGACACGGTTGCAGGCATGCCATCAATACTGCTGGGAGAGTCTGATGTCAGTCAAGGACAGGCAGTACTAAGTGCAGCAGATGTTTGCATTATGCATGCAAGCCTGTGTACGCATGCATAGATAGGTTGCCGACAATTTACAGAGGCTGATCTGTAGAGTATTTTGCAAACGCAATGCGGTGAATGTAATGATGTAATTTTGCAGATGATGCTCACATATGTGTACACGAGCTCTAAAGCTTGCTGCTCTGGAAAATCCAGTGTGCATGATGTACGTGTACATGCTGAACCTGAGCACTTACCACGTTCATAGCAAGATATGCTCATGTGTTCTGCATCTGCATCCTTGAAATGCCTGACAAATAGGCTCACTTGATCAATAACAGAAAAATGTCTCAGGGCAAAGAAAGGCAACCCTTTTGCTGAACAAGTCTGACCTGTCAGCTACAGTTTCACATTCATTCTGCTGGAGCTGTATAACTGAATCAACACTGATTGGGCACACTGCAAGTGACATTCAGTGCTGCAGCAGCCTCCAGCTATGGCTTGTTTGACAACATGATGCCATCCAGATATGGCTCATTTCCCAACAGTATGACGAGGCGGCTTGTCTAGGAACCCTGTTTAGCGCAGATATCTGCCCAAGATGCAGGTTTTGAATCTGAGACTTTAGTTGCTGCCTGGGGTTGTCTGCTGAGCAGTCCTTGCTGCTGCTGCTGCTGCATGGCACCCACTCCAGTCTGAGTTTGGGGCGAGACACCTTGTGTCTTGCGGTCACATGTCGCAGGTCGCATTGCCTGTATCAGGTCTGTGTCAGGAGCGTCTTCCATGGGAGCATTGTCAGGGAGCCCAGATGAGTCACATGCTGCAACAGCAGCATGTTGAGAGATTTCTGAGGATGTTGGTTGATCACTGCTCTCAGCTTGTGGCCCCTGCAACTGCTTCTTGGCCTTCTGCTTCTTGGCCTTCTTGGCAGCTGCTTTGACAGCCGCCTGCTGCTTCTTGGCCTGTGCTTGTTGCTCTTCAGCCATCAGCTCAGCAGCTGCTGCCTCAGCTGCTGCCCAGGCTGCCTGCTCTTGATCAGCTTGTGCCTGCTCCTCCTCACTCAAGCCCTCAGCAAGTGGTGCTGCTGCTGGCAAACAGTCATTCCCTGCCTGCATCAACAAGCAAGCAGGAATGGAACCAGATACGACATGCTTGACAACACTGCACACGCAGAGTCAGCCTTTCAGTATGTGCTTTAGACAACTAGCTGTCACAAGGCACATCGGCCGTACCAGGTCTGTGCTGCTGTCAGGAGTATTGTCAGGAAGACCAGATGTGTTGGATGCTGCTGTTGCAGCTGCAACTAGAGAAGCGTCTGGAAGTGTTGGCTGATTGCTGCTCTCAGCTTGCGGCAACTGCAGCAGCTTCTTGGCCTTCTGCTGCTGCTTCTTAGCCTTCTTGGCAGCTGCTTTGACAACCGCCTGCTGCTTCTTGGCCTGTGCTTGTTGCTCTTCAGCCATCAGCTCAGCAGCTGCTGCCTCAGCTGCTGCCCAGGCTGCCTGCTCTTGATCAGCTTGTGCCTGCTCCTCCTCACTCAAGCCCTCAGCATGTGGTGCTGCTGTGACCAAATCGGCGTCCCTTGCCTGCATCAGCAAGCAGGCAGTAGTGGAAGTGATGTGACATGCTTGATAACACTGCACACTCAGAATGAGCCTCCCAGTATGTGTTGTAGACAACTAGTGCATGATTGCAGTTCTCGGCTTCATGTACAAGATTGGCACTGGTAATGCAAGCATATCATCACAGCACGGGCACAAAGTCACAGCAAGGTATTTGACAGCAGTCTGACCTGCGCTCTGAGCTGACCCAGTGTAAAGCAGTGCTGAATGCGCTTCATGCTTTGTGCAGACAGTCCGTTGGTACAGTCATTGAGGTCTTGTAGATTGCTGGCAAGCAATGCCTGGGCCTGCTTGAACTCGCTGCACCAATCCTGAGGATTGAGCTGAGCCCAGACAGGCACCCAGTGACTCTGCATGCGCATGCTCTCCAACCACGTTGTGATGGTCTCTGCACATGATGCAACACGCTTTAGCAACACGCTCTGGACCATCGATGATTCCTGTGTCTTCACAATGCTTTTTTCTCACATTTTTCCGTCTGTTGTTTTGGATCTTCAACCTTGCATAGGATGGCAAAGAACAGTTTGACATGGAGCAGAAATGTGGGTGCAGGGTAAAACCTGAGCATGACTTGACGAATAGACATACGTCTGAGTCACTGAGTGACTGGGCAGGTGAGCATGTGAGTGAAACCTGAGTCATCGAGCAGAACAACAAGCAATCATGTGGTGCTGGGATTGCACAGGGATGCAAAACACAGAGTTCTCCAGACGATGCCAACAAAGACTGAACTCATGGTAGCTGCAGCTGTGCTCACCAATTTCAATGGTTAGCATACTTGCTGCAGTGGTAAAAGTGCATTCTGGCAAGCTCTTGTTGGTCTCCCTTGTGGACTTCAGGCGCATCAGCAGGTCCACTTCTAGGTGTAAGATCTGCAAGGCTGCCACAACGCCGTCCCTCAGCAGTTTGTAATCTGCTGGCCTGGGTGCAGTCTGCATTCTATAATGCACAGCTGCATCACAAAGTGCGTTCAACTGAGCATGCTAGCGATGCTCTCGCATGCATTGCCATCATCATACAGGCAGGAGTACTGAGCTGCATGTGATGCACATCAAGTCCACAAAGCAAATGGCTCAAGCTGTATTTGTGAGTGGGATGGCATTGATGCATAGCAACATGGACTGACCTGCACTCATACTTGCAGACAGACAGCCACTAGTCTATGCATGTCATGTCTGCGCGAGGGCCATGATAGTCTTCTCTGTATGATGCAGAATGTGAAAGATACAACCAAAGTTACAGGACTCCCACGCAGGCAGGCTTGCATGTGACAGTCACCTAGCATGTGCACAGATGGCTCCAGCCGGGGGCATGATACTGGTAAGAGTTCCCCCCTGTCTGATGTGCACATTAGATCCCTCGCCATGCACACAAACAATTGTGTGCAAGTAGGGAAAAGATGTTGCCCAAAGTAGCGCCAGCAGTGTTGAGCGGCAGGGATTTTCATGAGCTCATACAGCAAGCCTTGTGGCAGGTGCGCCAGCACAGACTGCAGGTAACAATGGCTGTACCCAGTCACATACTGGTCACTGTTGACAAGGACCGCAGGGCGAGCTAGGAGGTCAACCAAAACATCTGACAGAACAAATGCATAGTCCTGCAAGCAGCAATGAATGTTACTATAGTTGTGAGAACAGACATGATATAGAGGTTGAGGCAGACAGGCTAGGGCTGACATAGTGCATTGTTGCTGCATTTAGTGGTCAGTTGACACAGTCTTAAAGACCAAGTCTCAAAGTTTGTACATGATTACAAGTCTCAAAGTCTTAAAGTCAAAGTCTCAAAGTTTGTACATGACTACAACAACAACAACCAAAATACAGCAGTACAGCTCAGAATGCGGCGAGACTGCCCACAAGGCTTTCGAGAAAGCTTACCTTGAAGTTGTCGTAGAATGGACTCTCAGGTCGGATGAGCTTTACATCACCAAACTCACCAAAAAAATCAAATGAGGCCAACAGCACCAGACTTGACAGATCAACTGAGGCTGTAAGGCTGCGCCATTGGCGCATTAGCACAAGTGCCAATTGCATGCAATCTGCACGCATCTGCACACAGCACATAGCATTACGCAAGCTTGCCAAGAAGGCAGCTAGCACGTTAACCTGAACATATGCATTCACCATGATAATTTTGCGGCGCTGGTGTCCGACAAAGCTGCGTGATTGGTCGAATACAGGTTCTGGGTACAATTATATCATCAATGGAGTGACTGCTCAACAGAGCAGCCTTGATCAAAACAGCTGACACTATCTGTGTCTGTGACAGTTGTACAGTTCAAAGTCGCCATGACAGGATTGCCATCACCAGAAGTGTGGCATGTGAAGTGGCAGCTTGCACTTGGTCACTATATGTGTGTCAACTCCAGATGCAACAAGTTTGAGGAGCCTTGTGCAAGGTTGGCACTGTGATTGCACTATGTGTACCTGCTGGCTGATGTGCCCCTCTGGGACGTGTGCACTCAACTCACTCAGCGTCATCAAGACCCGGAAAAGCCCAAGGCAACACTCTGAAGACCATGGCATTGAGGTCTGCAAGGACAGCTCTGGGGTTACTGTCACATGGCATGGCTTGGCCTGTCCTTGTTGGCCAACAAATCTCGCAGATGCACACTGCTACCAGTGTTGCATACAATTGGAGAATCAGGATCAATGTTGACATGCATGCATACACACAGGGTTTGTTTCCGCCAAACAACCAATATGTACATGGCATGCACAGCAAATATATGTCATGTTGTCAACCCAAATAGGCAGGAACACAGTCAAGGTAGCTGCTTTGGTTGGATGGCCGCAAGCTGTGCATATAACAAGCGTATGAGTGAACGTCAATGCATACCTTCTCCAGCAAGTCAGCGCAGACATAGCTAAGGATAGTCTTCAAGACCGTCTGCTGATATATGGAGCAGGCTCTGATCTCAAAGGTTGACCCTTGCAGGTGCACAGATGTGACACATGCCCAGCACGCACACAGAGTGAAGCATGCTGGCTTGTCATCCTTCAGCTGGTGGAGACACTGCAGAAAGCCTGTTGCAAACAGCCCCTTTGTGGCAAGGCTCTTGCATTGGTCCTCATCACTCAAGGCGGCGTAAAGGGCACCCAAGGCCACCGATGCAACTGGCTGCAAGAGCGGTGCAACTTCTGAGCCTGCACAACCATTCATTCAGTTGCATATTTTGCTGCATGCCAAAACTGCTTTCCACACAAGATACTACACACTACTCTTGCTCACAGGTGCTCAAGTGCTAGGCCTGTGGTGCTGCAGCAGCTTCACAAGCTGCAATGCGCTACCTGGATGAAGAACCCGGCTTCAAGCAAGGCACTCAATACATAATGCCATGCTTTGTGTCACACAAGCTCAGCAACAAAGATGGACTGCTCACCAAACATCTTTGCCAACTGCTGAATAGCACAAATCTCGCGTTGCTTCCCACTTGCATCCAAAGCCTTGTCACAAGACCTAACAGCAACATCTGTGGTCATGCGTGTCAGCAGCAACAGGCCTAGAGCATTAAGGTCCATGCTTGTCAACCCATATGGATAGAATAACCATGCTTCCAGTATTGGCAGAAGGCCGCTTGTGAACACCCTTTGCATGTTCAGCTCCCTGTCCAACAAATGTCCAGCTACCAGCTTGTAAATCAAGGCAGCAATGGCATGCATCAGGCGTTGGGCGTCTGAGCTAGCATGTGAGGAGGCATCAGCCTTCAGAGAATCCTGTCTGAGCAGCCACTCTAAGGTGAGGAATGCCCTGGTCACAATTGTCTGGATTTCATCCCAAACAACAACAGACGGTGTTGGCCAACATGTACACAAGATGCCAAGCTGATCCACTGAGTCTTCACCCCTTTCTGACAGCTGTCCTGAGTGTGATGCAACTGGCCTCGGGTCAGATGCTGTGGCTTTCACTGTGTTAATCTGGGAAACATGGCTTGCAGCTGTAGCTACGCTGTCCTGTGTGGTCTGGACAGAACTAGTATGGGAATGTGCTTGCCCTGACTTGCCGCTGGCAGGCAGCTTGCCTTGCTGCTTATCTTGTCTGTCAACCAATCTGGCCATGGCAAAGACGACAAAGTCTATGTTGCTGAGAGCAAATTGCCTCTTCTGGATTGCAGCTGTGATGAATTTGGGCTCATATGCAAATTTTGCTGCAGTGCACACAATTGATTTGTAGACATACATGTGTTGCAAAGGTTGCAATGGTGTTAGATGAGGTGCAGTCACATCAATGTGCTGACACCTTTCCAGGCCAAATGCGTCATGGCTACCGTGATCAATCATCAAGGTTGCAAAATGCAGCCAGCAGTTCCTGCAGAGCTTGAGCAGCACTAGACTATGTGTCGTCCAACTACAACAGGCTTTGTAAGACCACCTGACAAGCTGTGTGTCACAGCAGAGCACAGGACTCACCCCAAGACAGGAAGCTTGCGCCGTGCAGGGCTGTCTGTTGAGGTGTTGACAGCTGCCCTTCATCAAACACTGGACACAAGAGGCCAGACAGATGGTGTACAGCTTTTGCAGCTACAAGTTGGACCTCAATGCTGGCAATCTTGTCTTCAGGTAACTGGCAATTCATCACGCTGGAGATTGCACGACACGCAAAGATGGCTAGCGTCTTGCTTTGAGCTGCTGCTTCAGCCAGAGTAGACAGTCCTCCTGCATTGCAAGCAGGCTCCTGTCAAGGATGCATCTCAAACAACTTAAGAAACTCGCTCCTGTAATGCACATGGCAATTACATTTAAGGACACAGGGCCCGTAAAGCACATGTTTCATGTGATGACTTGCCTGTGTCGGCAAGCTGACATGCAACAGCCTGACAAACGACAGGTTGGAGCATGCAGCCCCACAGCAGCTCGCAGCAAGTTACAGCCTGCCAGACTGAGTCCTCCAGTGCAATGCTCTCGCGCATGGTAGGCACAGCAAGCTGAGTCAGCTGCTGGGAAAGCTGGCATTCCTCTGTATCTTGAACCATCACAACAGATCCCTCACAAAACTGCCCGGCTATGTTTACCAATGTTGTCCACAAAGCCACGCTCAGGTGCGCCAGGTCTGTGATGTCGCTGATCAATGAAATGAGCTTGAGAGTTATCACACAAGCCCGCAGGGCATGGGTGAATGTCAGATGCAGGGCGCTCACAGAGTCTGTTGAGACACCTTGTGTTGTAATAGCTGCTGCAGAAGTGCTGGCTGATTGCCTGTAAATGGCCATGTCAGCTTTCAAGCACTCAATTGTGGACAGAAAGAGGCACTCTCCTCTCTGATGTTCCAGCAAAGAATACTTGCTGTTGTGTCCTTTATGTCTGCAGACTGGACAGCGCCCTTCAAACTGCAATGAAGGAGGTGCCATTTGCTGTGAACCATGCAGCCTTAGCATCTGGGCTATGTCTGCCAAGTTTGCTAGATCAGCTCTGGCCACTGCCAGCATAGACTGATACCAGTCTCTTCCCAAGGCTGCTAGATCCTTTGTGCATCCCTGTCCAAGACTCAACCATACATGGAAAGCAGCCGTGATGACAAACGTCGCACTCAAGCGCAGTCCAGAAGGTGATGTGCTTGCACTGTGCACCTGCAGGGCAGCAGGTGGAGGCTTACTAACAACAACGGGCAACCTCTTCCCACTTGTGTGAACAGCAAACTGTCACCCTCTGTAGCGCTTGACTGGGGTGCAGATTTTCACGCCCATGCTTCAGTTGTGTGCCAGCAACAGATAAGCCGTGGTATTGGCAGAAGTCTGCAAGTACTGTGTTGATGAGCGTGAGCTCAGGGTACTCGGACTCCCAATCATCAACGTCATCGAATTCCTGCAGTAATCCACGCACATAAAGTTAACGACCTCGGGAACAAGCTCTGGACCAACGAGCTCTGGACTGATCAGTAGGTGATCGGACACACCTCTAGCGCAACCCGCAGCTGCATTGCTTGCGCTCCGCTTCTGAGCATTCAAGAGCACCTACCACGGCTAATGGCGAGCTTGCAGTTGGCTATCATCACTCATATGTCTTCTGAACGACTCATATACTGCTGCTGAGTGAGACACCTGCTCACCTGCTCGCTGCCGCTGAGGCTTTGGGATCAGGGAACAGCAACATCTGGAGCCACACAGTGCATGTAAGCAGTGCACGTATGCAACACAGCGCAAGTGACGTCAGCAGCGGCGCTCCCGAGCTTTGCTGCTCTGACTTGCTGTATGAGAATGGGCCAAACACCCTAACACTGAGTCAGACTCAGACTCTGCAAATATTTGCAGGGATTAAGCCCCAGAAGAAATGGATGATCAGGCCAACGCATCCATTGAAACATCTGGCTGGGCAGGCTACATGATTTGTAAGTTCATGGCGTCCAAATTTCTCATCCTGGCAGACAAGAGGTTGTTTGCAGCTTTGCTGCGATGCAATTTTCCGTAGACCAGCACCTCTTGGCAAGACTAGCAGCCTCTGCTTGAACATGAAGCTGTGTCATATCAAGGCCTTTTCTGTCGTGAGCTCTGCTTCATGCATTGCTTTGCATCAGTACCTTTGGTAGATTATGATCTTGACCATTGCAGTGTGAGTGTCCCAGCGCTGGCTAGCCTTGCTGCAGCATACTGCAGACAGGACCAGAGGAGGCAGTTGAGTGTCCTGCTGCATGCAGTTCAGGCATTCTCAGATGATGGAGCCGCCATGATCACCATTCATCCATTTGAGAGCAGGCACTGATGCCATTATAGCTAGTCATTACTCTGACAGATTCAAGCATCACCTTACAGATACGGAGGCAGCCGTGCCAGTAGTGCTGTTGAGCATGACGGGAGAGTCTGATATCAGTCATGGAAAGGCAGTACTAAGTGCAGCAGGCCTTTGAACTTTGCCTGCAAGCCTAATAGGTAGTATGTAGGCATGCATAGATAGGCTGCAGCAAGCTTACAGAGGCTGATCTGTAATGTGATGCAGAAATGCATCACTGTGAATGTCATTAAGCTACTTGCAGACTTTACTCTTATATGCATGCATAGATAGCTAAGAGCTTGCTGCCTTGGCAACCACTTGTGCATCATGCATGTAAGTGTGCTGAAGCTGAGCGGTCACTACATCCATAGCACGACACATGTTTTGCATCTGCATCCTTACACATCTTCAAGAACCAGGCTCGTGTCACAAAAAACAATCCTCAGGGCAAACAAGGTGACCATCTTGTTGAGAGGTCTGCCCTGTCAGCTACAAATCCAAAAATGGTCCAGCTGGAATTGTATAACTGCACGAAGATCAACACAGTGTCGTGACTGATTGGGCATGCCGCAAGCATCATTCAGTGCTGCAGCAGCTTTCAACCATGGCGTGTTTGGTGACGTGGAGCCATCCAGATACAGCTCATTTGGTAACAATACGATCCCATGCAACGACAAGGTGGCTTGTCTAGGAACTTGGTCTAGCAACATCGCAGATATCTACCCAAGATGTAGGCTTTGCCCCTGGTTCTTGAGCTCCTGTCGTTGGTGGTCTTGTCAGCAAACCTCGCTGCTGCTGCTGCTGCTGCTGCTGCATGGCACCAATTCCAATCTGAGTTTGGGGCGAGACACTTTATTTGTGCTGAGCTGTCACAGGGCGCATTGCCTGTATGAGATCTGTGTCAGGAGCATCCTCCACGGGAGCATTGTCAGGGAGCCCAGATGTGTCAGTTGCTCCTGTTGCAGCTGCATCTTGAGAAGCTTCTGAGGGTGTTGGCTGATCACTGCTCTCAGCTTGTGGCCCTTGCAGCTGTTTCTTGGCCCTCTGCTTCTGCTTCTTAGCCTTCTTGGCAGCTGCTTTGAGAACTGCCACCTGCTGCTTGGCTTGTGCCTGTTCCTCTTCAGCCATCAGCTCAGCAGCTGCTGCCTCAGCTGTGGCCCAGGCTGCCTGCTCTTGATCAGCTTGGGCCTGCTCCTCCTCACTCAAGCCCTCAGCAAGTGGTGCTGCTGTGACCGCATTGTCATCCCCTGCCTGCATCAACAAGCAAGCAGGAAGCTGATACTACATGCTTGATAATAATGCAGACTCAAAGTCAGCCTTTCAGTACATGTTGTAGACAACCAGTGTATAACTGCAGTTCCAGGTTGTACGTACAAGATTGACATTGCTAACGCAAGCTAATCACAGCATGGGCACAAGATCACAGCAAGGCGTTTGGTAGCTGCCTGACCTGTGCTTTGAGCTGACCCAGTGTGAAGCAGTGCTGAATTCGCTTCACGCTCTGTGCAGACAGTCCATTGGCACTGTCCTTGAGATCATGCAGACTGCTGGCAAGCAGTGCCTTGGCCTGCTTGAACTCGTTGAACTCGCTGCACCAATCCTGAGGACTAAGCTCAGCCCAGACAGGCATCCAGTGACTCTGCATGCGCATGCTCTCCAAGGGTGCTGTGATCCCCTCTGCACAGAATGTTCAGGTCTCAGTGTGATTTCTTGTGAGATAGAAACTTGTAAAGCCGCTCATAACATGTTCGATCAGCACGTTTTGGACCTGAGACTTTGCATCACATGAGGTAACAGGGTCCAAACCTTGCATGATTTGGCAAAGAACAGTTTCAATTAGACAGGATTGTGAGTTGAAGGTAATATATGAACTTGACTTGACTAACTGCATAGATGAGTGATTAGGACAGTGAGCAGACAAACAAGGATGGGACGATGCGACCGGGTGGAGCTTCAGGTCACAGAGTTTGCCCAGAAATCTTTGTTGCAGACTGAAATCATGTTTGCAGCAATATATCAAATGCAGGTGACTGCAGCAGGACTCACCAATCTCGGTGCTTAGCCTCTTGTTGGCCTCAGACTTGCCCACCAGACTTCCCAGCGAGACCACTTCCAAGTACAAGATCTGCAAGGCTGCCACAGCGCTTTCCTTCAGCAGCTTGTAATCTGCTGGCCCCGGCGCTGGCTGCATTCTGTGATGCTCAACTGCATCGCAGATGGAGTTGTGTTGAACTTAAGCACGGCAAAGATGCTCTTGCAGGCAGTTCATCATGATGCAAGCAAGAGGACCATTGTGTTGCCTGTGGTGCCAATCAGGTCCACACAGCATTTGGCTCAAGCCACGCTCATGACCAGGGTAGTATTGATGCACGTCAATGCGGGCTGACCTGCACTCATGGTCCAAGGCAACAGCCACTGTACAAAACCAATGCAGGCATGCTAGCATGTGGCAGTCACCTAGCATGTGCACAAATAACTCTAGCTGAGGGCATGCTGTCAGAGCCCTCTCTGACTTGCGCATGAAATCCCTTGCCACGGACACAAACATTTGTGCACAAAAAGGGAAAAGGTGCTGGGCAAGGTAGTGCCAGCACTGTTGAGCGACAGGGGTGCCCATGATGTGATGCAGCAAGCCATAAGGCAGCTGTTCCAGCAGAGACTGCAGGTCACCAGGGCTGTACCCAGTCGCATGCTGGTCAATGCTGTAGAGGACTGCAGGGTGGGCTAGGAGCTCAGCCAGAGCGTCTGTCAGAGTGACTGCATAGTCCTGCAGGCAGCAGTGCATGCTGTTATAACGGCCAAAATACGCACTATATTTCAATTGGCAGCATGGGTGTTTGTAGCCCACAGATTAGGACGGTCTGTTGGCATACAGACATAGTGCATTGATGTTACATTTAGCAGTCGCTTGCCTCCTGCTCCATACAGAAGGTGGCTAGACTGCCCACAAGGCTTGCTGAAAGACACTGAGAAAGTCTACCTTGACTTTGTCGCAGAATGGGCTCTTGGGTTTGATGAGCTTTATCCCGCCAAAGTTACCCAAAGCTTGGAATGAGGCCAACAGCACCAGACTCGCCAGATCAAGTGAAGTCGCAATGCTGCGCCATTGGCGCATCAAACCAAGTGCGCAGTGCATGCAATCTGCACGCATCTGCAGATAGCAAACAGTCGTTTCAGTGCTTGACAAGAAGGCAAATAGCCATTCAACCTGACCATATGCACTTACCATCACAGTATTGCCGCACTTGTGTCTGATACGGCAGTCTGACAGGTTGAACCCATGCACTGGGCACCACTATAGCAAGTTGACTGCTTAACACAGTGGCCATGATGTATACAGCTGTCATTGTGTGTGTCTGTGACAGCTGTAAAGCTCATAACAGCCATGACAGTGTCGTGCGATGACATCATGGCATATCAAGTGGGAGAGGGTTTGCATCTGAACGCCACCTACCGGTGAAACCCGACTGGGACACATGTGAAATGTGCAAGCTCTGAGGCTGAAGTATGTGACTATGGTATGTGACTGTAGTATGTGATGGTAGTTTGTGACTGCACCTGCAAGCTGATATGTTCCTCTGGGACATGTGCACACAGCTCACTCATCTTCATCAAGACCTGGAAAAGCCCATGGCTGAAGACCATGGCATTGGAGTCTGCAATGAAACCACTGATGTTACTGCCACCTGAATGGCTTGGCCAACACCCAGCGGGCAACAACACACTACTGATACGTGTCACAGATGCACATTGCATACAATTGGACAGTCACAATCAAGTTCAACATGCACGCACCACAGACTCGTGACCAAGAAGTTTGTGGCATAGAAGTCCTGTGCACATCATGTAGGCAAGTCAAACAGGCACAGAGAACAGAAACAACATAGCTGCTTGGGTTGGATAGCTTCAGGCTGACTGGATGGAAAGCCTGCAAGTATGATTCAATGCGTACCCTGTCCAATGAGGTGGTGCAGACATAGCTAAGTATGCCCTTCAAGACCTTTGGCTGATATATGGAGCAGGCTTTGATCTCAGGGATTCTTCCTTGCAGGTGCACGGCAGCGACAGATGCCCAGCATGCACACAAAGTGAAGCATATTGGCTTATCGTCCCTCAGCTGCTGGAGATTGTGCAAAAAGCCTGTTGCAAACAGCCCCTTTCTGGCAAGGATTTTGCCATGGACCCCATCACTCAAGGCAGCACAGAGGGCACCCAAGGCCACTGGTGCAACTGGCTGCAAGAGCAATGCATGTTCTGAGCCTGCACACCCATTCATTCAGTTGCATCTTTTGCTGCATGCTAAAGACGATTTGGTTTACAAAAGATACTGGTCATGAGTCTGGCTCAATAGGTGCTAGGTCTTTGGTGCTTCAGAAGCTTTACAAGCTGTAATGCGCAACCTGGCTGAAGTTCAAGCAAGGCACCCAACACAATACGCCAACTTCTGTGTGCACAAAAGCTCAGCGACAGAGATAGAATGCTCACCAAACATCTCTGCCAGCTGCTCAATAGCACAAATCTCGCGCAGCTTCCCACTTGCATTGAAAGTTTCGGCACAAGATCTAACGGCAGCATCTGTGGTCATGCGTGTCAGCATCATCTGACCTAGAAGATTCAGGTTCAAGTTTGTCAACCCATAGCTTGACCGTGCCTCCAGTATTGGCAGGAGACCGCTTGTGAACACCCTTTGCATGTTAAGCTTCTCGTCCAACAAATGCCCAGCTACCAGCTTGTAGATCAAGGCAGCAATGGCATGGATCAGGCCGTTGGGGCACAAGCCATGAGCATGTGAGGTATCAGCCTCCAGGGAAACCAGTTCCTGTCTAAGCAACCACTCTAGGGTTAGGAATGCCTTGGTCACAGTTGCCTGGATGTCATCCCAGTCAGTGACAAGCGGTGTTGGCCAACATGGTAAGGAGCCAAACAACTGATCCTGTGAGTCCTGACACTTGTTTGACAGCTGTCCTGTGCTTGTAGCGTCAAGCATCTGGTCAGCTGCTGTAGCATCCACTGCTCTGACCTGGGATACATAGCTTGTAGCTGCAGCTGCACTGTCATGATAGGTCTGGCTAAATGTGCTATGGGGGTTTGCTTGCCTCGGCTTGCTGGCGGCCTGCAGTCTTTCTTGTCTGTCCACCAATTTTGCCATGACAATGATGACAAAGTCAATGTGCTTCAGGTTGGATTGCTTCTGCTGGGGTGCAGTTCTGACAAAATCAGGCCCATATATAGACCGTGCTGCAGTCCGCACATCAAATCTCATCAGATTGTCACATGTGGTGCAAAGGTTGTAAGCATCACATTTGCTATGTCAGCTAGCATCACATCATGCATTGACATCATTCCAGACAAACTTGAGTCCTGGCTGGCGTGCTCAATCATCAAGGTTTCATGGCAGCCAGCAATTCCTGCAGCACTTGAGCAGTGCTAGAGTTTGGGTCATTCAACCAAAACACTCTTCCTGAGCCTAATATGCAGAGCTGTCTATCACAATAGAACACTGGACTTACCCCAGGACAGGAAGGTTGCGCCATGCAAGGCTGTCTGTTCATTTGTTGACTGTTGCTCTGGATCAAAAGATGGACACAGGAGGCGAGACAGATGGCGTATAGCTTTGGCAGATACCAGTTGGACCTCAATGTTGGCAAGCCTTTCTTCGGGTAGCTGGCAATTCATCATACTAAAGATAGCATGGCACATAAAGAAGGCTTGTTGCCTGCTTTGGGCTATTCCTTCAGCCAGAGTTGACAGCCCTCCTGAATTGCAAGCAGGCTTCTGTCAAGGACCAGCATTTGCAACAAGGTGACAGTCTAAGAACCTCACTATGCAAGGTGTATGACACGCACATGGCATTGGCATCTGTGGCTATAGGGACACTACAGCACCTGATTCATGTAATGACTTGCCTGTGTCGGCAAGCTCACGAGACACAGCCTGGCAAGTGACAGACCGCGGCACTTGGAACATGCAGCCTGACAGCAGCTTGCAGCAAACTTCGGCCTGCCAGTCTGAGTCCTCCAGTTTGAGATTCTTGCGCATGATAGGCTCAACCAGCTGAGTCAGCTGCAGGGACAGCTGGCATTGCTCTGCATCTTCACTCACCACAACAGATCTCTTGTAGAACTGCCTGCCAATGGTATCCAATGTGTACCATAATGCTACGCTGACATCAACCATGCCTGTGACGCTGCTCATCAATGAAATAAGCTTGAGTGTCATCAAACAAGCCCGCAGGGCATGGGTAAACGTCACATGCGGGGCGCTCACAGACTGAATTGCAACATCTTGCACCGGACTAGCTGCTGCAGAGGTGCTAGCTGGTTGCCTGTACACTGCCATGTCAGCTTTCAAACACTCAACTGTGGATAAGAAAAGGCATCTGCCTCTATTTTGCTCCAGCAAAGAACACTCGTTGTCATGTCCATAATATTTGCAGACTGGGCAGCACCCTGCAACCTGCAGTGAAGGGGGTGCCATTTGCTGTGAACCACACAGCCCCAGCATCTGTGCTATGTCTGCTGAGTTTGCCAGACTGGAACTGGCTGCTGTCAGTACAGACGAATACCATTCTGTCCCTAAGGCTGGTGCACTATGTATACGTCTCTGCCCAAGACTTAACCACATACGAAAAGCAACTGTGATGCTAAAGGTTGCACTCAGGCGCAGTCCAGGATGTGCTGTGCTTGCAATGTGCACCTACAAGGCAGCAGTTGGGGGCATGTTGCTAACAACAAGACCTATCCTCCTGCACATGATGGTAGGACAATCTCACCTTCTGTAGCACCTGATTCGGGTGCAAACAGTTTTGCCCATGCTTGAGTTGTGTGCCAGCAACAGATAAGCCAATATATCGGCAGAAGTCCGCAAGCACCGTGCTTATAAGCGTCAGATCAGCGTACTCAGACTCCCAATCTTTAATGTCATCGAACTGCTGAGGCAATACACGCACAAAAGATTCATAACGTCGGGGACAGGCTCAAAAGCAAAGAGCTCTGAACTGATCAGTAGGTGATCGGACACACCTCTAGCGCAATGCGCAGCTGCATTGCTTGCGCTTATGAGCATTCAGGAGCACCGACGACGGCTACTGATGAACTTGTAAATGGCCTTGATCTTCGAGGGACTCATATGTTGCTGCTGACTGATCAGCAGCTCATGAGAGACCATGACTTAATGCCTTTCATGTTGTCAAATTTTGGGAATTTCATACACTGTAGGCATTTAGCAGACTGTAGGAAGCAAGATTGACCTATGGTGCATAGTGCTTGGAGACACAGACATTTGAAGCCTTTTGAGCCACGGCAAGCATGACCCTTTCAGCAACATGTATATCTTCAGGCTGGCAACATGGAAATTTGCCTCTAGATATACCTCCTTAAACTGTGGCATTGCTTGGTGAAACAACACTCAACAGTATCACTTTACAATACAACGAGCGCAGAGAAGCAGCAGCTTTCTGTCAGATTTGTAACACTGCGTGAAGGTCAAATCTGATTGGGCATCCTGCAGCCATTGTTCTGTGCTGCAGGAGCTTCCAGACAGGGCCCATCTGGTGACAATATGATTTTAAGCAGTGACCAGGGGGCTCGTCTACAGAGCAGATATCCGCCTAAGATGCAGAAAATGTATGTGAGTCTCTAGTCCCTGTCTTGGGCAATCTTTTGAGCGGGCCTTGCTGCTGCTGCTGCTGTATAGCCCCAATTACAGTCTGTGTTTGGGCCAAGCCACCTTCTTTGTGCTGAGCTGCAACAGGGTGCATTGCCTGTATCAAGTCTGTTCCAGTGTCAAGAGCGTTGTGAAGAAGCCCAGATGTATCCAATGCTGCTGTTGCAGATGCAGCTTTTGGTGTCTTGGGCTGGTCACTGCTATTATCTTGCGGCAACGGCAGCTGATCTCTGGCCCTCTGCATTTGCTTCTTAGCCTTCTTGGCAGCTGCTCTGACGGCAGCCTGCTGCTGCTTGGCTTGTGCCTGTTGCTCTTCAGCCATCAGCTCAGCAGCTGCTGCCTCAGCTGCTGCCCAGGCTGCCTGCTCTTGATCAGCTTGTGCCTGCTCCTCCTCACTCAAAACCTCAGCAGGTGGTACTGCTGTGACCGCAAAAGCCTCCCCTGCCTGCATGAAACAGCAAGCAAGAATGGAAGCTGGTATGAAATGCTTGATGACACTGCACACTCAAGGTCAGCTGCTGACTGCCTGTTGCTTTGTGCAAGTAATGCATGATTGTAGTTGTAGGTTGACTGAGATTGGCAATGCAAGCTAGACACAACATGGGCACAATATCAACTTGAAAGCAACACTGAGAGAAGTCTGACCTGTGCTCTGAGGTGACCCAGCGCAAAGCAGTGCTGGATTCGTTTCACGCTTTGAGCAGACAGTCCATTGCTTTTGTCCTTGAGGTCATGCAGACTGCTGGCAAGCAGTGCTTTTGCCTGCTTGAACTCGCGGCACCAATCCTGGGGATCGAGCTGAGCCCAGACAGGCAGCCAGAGACTCTGAATGCGCATGCTCTCCAACCATGCTGTGAGCCTCCCTGCGCAGGATGCAACATGCTTTTGTAATATGTTCAGGACCTTGAACTTTGAACCATATGACACAATGGTATCTCAATTGTGCATAGGCTGGCAAAACACAGTTTCACATTGAGCACAACTGTAAGTCCGAGGTGAAACCTGGAGTTCAATAAACAAACGTACAGCTGAGTAAACGAGTCAGCGAGTGGGCAAATGACAAAATGACTGGGCAGAGGTACAGTAGACACACTTTGCCAGATGCCTTTGCTGTACACTGCACGGTTGCAGCAACATGTGGATTGCAATTGGTTGCAGCAACATGTGATTGTGGTTGGTTGCAGCAAGACTCACCAATCTCGGCAGCAAGCACACGGTCGCCACTGAGGATTGGTCTCTTGCTGGCCTCAGAGGTGCACACCCGGCGTCCTAGCGTGATCACGTCCAGGTACAAGAACTGCAAGGCTGCCACAGCACCCTCCCTCAGCAGTTGGTAATCTGCTGGCCCCGGTGCTGGCTGCATCCTGTGGTGCTCAGCTGCATCACACAAGAAAGTGTGTTCAGCTTGAGCACGCTAACGGTGCTTTTGCATGCATTGCCATCATTGTGCAAGCAAAAGAAACTCTGTACTGCCTGTGATGCAGATCGGCTCCACGCGATAATTGGCTCAAGCTTCATTCATGACTAGGATGGCGACCATCATGGGCTGTGGTGTCTACACCCCTGCGTGCGGACAGACAGCCATTGCATGACACCCAAGCAGACATGCTTGCATGCGAAAGTCACCTAGCATGTGCACAAATGCCTCCAGCTGAGGGCATGCCGCCATGGTCTCCTCTGAGTCCCGCATGAACTCCGCTGCCATAAACACAAGTATTTGTATGCATGACGGGAAAACCTTCTCTCCAAAGTAAAGCCAGCAGTTCTGAGCGACAGGGATGTGCATGATGTCCTGCAGCAAGCTATGCGGCAGCTGTGCGAAAGCCGACTGCAGATCATCGTGGCTGTACCCAGTGACATGCTTGTTGCTGTTGGTCAGGATTGCAGGGCGGGGCAGCAAATCGCCCAGCACATCTGTCAGAATAACTGCATAGTCCTGCAGTCACCATTGTATGTTGCTTACAACGGCCGGAAGATGCATGATCTGTGAATTAGCAACAAGCGTGTTTGAAGCCCACAGGACGGACAGACTGCTGGCATACAGACATCGTGCATTACTGCTGCATCTGGCAGTCAGTTGCCACACGCTTTGCACAGAAAGACAATAGGGCAAGAGCTGCAAGAACACATATTAAAAAAAGCTCAGAATTTGAGTGAAATGCATTCAAGATGTGGTCAACAATCCAAGAAAGTAATCACCTTGAATTTGTCGCAGAAGAGGCTTTTGGGCTTGATGAGCTTTACCCCACCAAATTGACCCAAAGCTTGGAACAAGGCCAACAGCACCAGAAACGCCAAATCATCTGAAGTTGTGATGCTGCGCTATTGGCGCATCAGACCAAGTGCTAAGTGCATGCAATCTGCACGCATCTGCAGACAGCAAACAGCATTTTCTCAAGTCCGCCAAAATAACAGCCGGTGTGCCACCCTAAACATTTGGGGTCGATATCATGACACAACTGTGCTTGGCAATGCTTTTGACAGAGTTGTGCAGATTTAAAATATGCACTGGATCTATATGTGCACTAGGATGCACTGTGTCATGGAGGGATTTGCTGTTCAACACCTTGGCTATAACCCTTACCACTGATTCTGTGTGTAATGACAGCTGTCAAGGTCATATCAGTCATGAAGTGTGTCATCACAATGGCTTCTGCAGGTTGAGTAGGCAGAGCTTACCACATCAATGGGAAGTGTGATTGCAACTGTGATTGCAACTGTGATTGCAAAACATATGTACAATGGTGAACATATGCAAGGTTTGCATGGCAACTGTACCTGCAAGCTGATGCGCTCCTCTGGGACAAGTGCACACAGCTCACTCAGCTTCATCAAGACCCGAACAAGCCCAAGGCAACACTCTGAAGGCCATGGCAAAGAAGTCTGCAATGGAAGCGCTGATGTCACTTTGGCATGGCATGACTTATGCAGCATCTTTTGGGCGACATGTCTCATAGATGCACAATGCTCCAGTAGCAAAGACGCAACTGGACAGCCACAATCAAATGCAACGTGCATGCACTTGCACATTGTTTTGTGTCAGGCAAACATATGACTAGGGACTCACGGCATGCACACCAATTGCAGGTCATGCAGCCAATTCAGACTGGCCTAGAAACCCAAGTAATGTAGCTGTTTTGGTTGCATAGCTTTAGGCTGTGAGGAAGAAAAGCCTGCAAGTATGATTCAGTGCGTACCTCCTCCAGTGAGGTGCTGCAAACATAGCTAAAGATGGCCTTCAACACCCTTGGCTGATATATGGAGCAGGTTTTGATCTCACGGGTTGCCCCTTGCAGGTGCACAGAGGCAAGGCATGCCCAGCATGCACACAAAGTAAAGCATGCTGCCTTGTCATCCTTCAGCTGGTGAAGACTTTGCAAAAAGCCTGTTGCAAGTAGCCCCTTTGTGGCAAGGCTTTTGCACTGGTCCTTGTCACTCAAGGCAGCATATAGGGCACCCAAGGCCACTGGTGCAACTGGTTGCAAGAGCGATGCAGTTTGTGAGCCTGCACATGCATTCAAATGCGTGTTTTGCTGCATGTCAAACAAAAGTCAGACTACTCGCATGATACTTATAATCATTATGGACCTTGCTCAACAGAGCTTGGATGCGGTCAATCAAACAGCTGTTTCACAGGCTGCAATGCGTAAAGGTCCTGAAAACTAGGCAAGGCACCCAACACAATATGCAAAAATTGATGAGCATTATGTACATACAATGTGTTCAGCAACAAAGATGGAATGCTCACCAAACATCTTTGCCATCTGCTGGATAGCACAAATCTCTCGCAACTTGCCACTTGCGTCCAGCTTCTTGTCACAAGATCTAAGGGCAGCATCTGTGGTCATGCGTGTCAGTAGCATCTGGCCTAACATATTCAGATCCAAGCTTGTCAAGCCATAGATTGACCATGCCTCCAGTATGGGCAGAACACCGCTTGTGAACACCCTTTGCATGTTGAGCTTTTCATCCAACAAATGCCCGGCTACCAGCCGGTAAATCAAAGCTGCGATGTCATGCATCAGGCATTGGGCGTCTGAGTCATGTGCATGTGAGGCATCCTCCTTCAGTGGAACCTGTCTAAGCAGCCACTCTAGGGTGAGGAATGCCCTGGTCACAGTTGTCTGGATGTCACCCCATACGTTAACAGACGGCGTCGACCAACATGATAAGCTGCCAGACAACTGATCCTCTGAGTCCACATCCCTATCTGACAGCTGTCCTGTTATATGAGCACCCAGCGCTCTGAGCTGGGACACAGACAGAACTGTGGGTGGCAAGCCATGTTTCAAAACATGGCTTACAGCTGCAGCTGCGCTATCACGACTGGTCTGGCTAAGTGTGCTGTGGGGAGCTGCTTGTTTTGGCTTGCCCTGCTGCCGCTTTTGTCTGTCAACCAATTTGGCCATGACAGAGATAACGAAGGCTATGTTCATGACACGGCATTGGCTCTTCTGTGGGGCAGCTGTGATGAAGTCAGGCTCATATGCAGACCTTGCTGCAGTGCACACAATTGCATTTATTAGGTTGATGTATGTGTAGAGGTCATAAGCATTACATTTGCTGTACAAGTCACTTCCATGTGCTGACATCATGTCAAGCAAAGATGCGTCATGGTTGGCGTGACCAATCATCAAGGTTGTTGATTGCAGCCAGAAGGTTTGGCAGCACTTTGGCAGCACTAGACATAGTGTCACTCAAGCAAACCGCACTTCCTCAGCCCAACATGCGAAATTGCCTGTGCCTGTGACAAGAACTCCCTGACTTACCCCAAGAGAAGAAGGCCTGGCCATGCAGGGCTATGTGTTGAGGCTTTGACACTTGCTCGCGGTCAAATTCTGGACATAGAAGGCCAGACAGATGGCGTACAGCTCTCACAGATAGCAGTTGGTCCTCCAAGTTGGCAATCTGATGTTCAGGTAGCTGGCAATTCATCATGCTGAAGATTGCATGACACGCAAAGAGTGCTTGCGGCCTGCTCTGGGCTATTCCTTCAGCCAGGGCTGACAGTCCTCCTGCAGTGCAAGCAGGCTTTTGTCATGGACATGAATTGTACACAAGGTGGCAGTCTAAAAACTTTATGCAATGACGCGTCTGATGACTATGGGAAGTATGAAATGCACATGGCGATAACATTCAGGGACATGATGCTATAGTACATGTTCCTTGTAATGCCTTACCTGTGTCGGCAAGCTTGCATGCAACAGCCTGGCAAACGACTGGCTGTTGCAATTGGTGCATGCAACCTGACAGCAGCGAGCAGCAAACTGCGTTCTGCCAGACTGAGTCGTCCAGTGTGAGGTTCTTGCGCATGATAAGCACAAGCAGTTGAGTCAGCTGCTGGGACATCTGGCATTCCTCTGAATCTCCATTCACCAAAGCAGATCTCTTGGAGAATTGCCGGCCTATAGTATCCAACGTGTGCCACAGCGCCATGCTGACATCAACCATGCTTGTGACGCTGCTCGTCAATGAAATGAGCTTGAGTGTTATCACACAAGCCCGCAGGGCATGGGTATACGTCAGATGCGGGACGCTCACAGGCTCTATTGCAGGATATTGCACCCGACTAGCTGCTGCAGAGGTGCTAGCTGATTGCGTATAAACGGCCATGTCAGCTTTCAGGTACTCAATGGTGGATAAAAAGAGGCATTCTCCTCTATTTTGCTTCAGGGAACTGAAACAGTACTTGCTGTTATGCCCATAATATCTGCAGACTGGACAGCACCCTGCAAACTGCAGTGGAGTAGGTGCCATTTTCTCTGAACCACGCAGTGTCAGCATCTGCGCTATATCTGCTGAGGTTGCTAGTTTGGACCTGGCCACTGCCAATACAGATGGATACCATTCTCTTCCTAAAGCTGATTGATCATGTATATGCGCCTGCCCAAGACTCAACCATACATGAAAAGCGGCCGTGATGTTGAAAGTTGCACCCAGACGCAGTCCAGAAGGTGCTGTGCTTGCACTGTGCACCTGTAAGGCAGCAGGTGTGAGCATGTTGCCAACAATAGACACATCCCTCCCACGCGTGTCGGCAGAACCATCTCACCTTTTGTAGCACCTGGCTGGGTTGTAAAGGTGTACGCTCGTGCTTTAGTTGCGTGCCAGTTACAGACAAGCCATGATATCGGCAGAAGTCCGCAGTCACTGTTTGCACAAGCGTGAGCTCAGCGTACTCGGACGCCCAATCTTCAACATCATCGCATTCCTGACGCAGGACACACACACACAGAAGCTTTAAGAAATTGGAGACAAGCGCTTGATTGAAGTTGATCAGTACAGAGGACACACCTTCAGCGCAACGCGCAGCTGCATTGCACGCGCAATGCCTTTCAATGATTATTGCGTCCACGACGGCTAATGGTGAGCTTGCAACTGGCTTTGATCACACTTGTGTCTTCGAGCGGCCCGCATATTGCTGATCTGTTGAGTCTTTCATTTCGCACACTGTAGGAATCTAGCAGCAAGATTGACTCCAACAATGCACACACGGGATTTGAAGCCTATCGAGCTTGCTGCTCTTACATTGTGCAGCATGTACTTGTGTCAGCTCAGCTGGGCACTTCTTACTGTGATCATAGCAGCATCTGTGTGCCGCATCTGTAGCCTCTCAGATTCCCAACAGAATGGCTCACTTTGCAAACAATAGTAAGAGCTCTCAATACATGCAAGGTGGCCTTCACAAGCAGCATGCAAGAGGTTCTGCCTTGTTAGCTTTACTTGCAAAAAGCATTCTGTCAGATTTGTAAAACTGAAGGTCAAACCTGATTGGGTATGCTGCAGCCATTGTTCAGTGCTGCAGCAGCTTCCAGACATGGCCCATCTGGTGACATGATTCCAAGCAGTGACTAAGGGGCTTGTCTACAAACCATGCGTAATAACAGAGCAGATTGGCGGTCTTGTCAGCAGGCCTTGCTGCTGCTCCACTGCTGCTGTGTAGCCTGAAGGGCAGTCTGTGTTTGGGCCAACACACTTTCTTTGTGCTGAGCTGCAACAGGATGCATTGCCTGAATCAAGTCTGATCTGCTGTCAAGAATACTGTGAAGAAGCCCAGATGCTGCTGTTGCAGCTGCAGATTGAGAAGCTTTTGAGGTCTTGGGCCGATCATTGCTCTCAGCTTGTGGCAACTGCAGCTGATTTTTTGCCCTCTGCTTCTGCTTCTTAGCCTTCTTGGCAGCTGCTTTGACAACCGCCTGCTGCTTCTTGGCCTGTGCCTGTTGCTCTTCAGCCATCAGCTCAGCAGCTGCTGCCTCAGCCGCTGCCCAGGCTGCCTGCTCTTGATCAGCTTGTGCCTGCTCCTCCTCACTCAAAACCTCAGCAGGTGCTACTGCTGTGACCGTAATGTCTTCCCCTTCCTTCATAACAAAGCAAGCAAGATTGGAAGCTGGTATGAAATGCTTAGCAACACTGCAGACTCAAAATCAGCCTTTGACCGTCTGCTTGGTGCAAGTGATGCATGACTGCAGTTGTTGGATGTATTCAAATGACTGAGATTGGTAAAGCATGCCAGGCACAGCATGGGCAAACCATCAGAGCAAGATCATTAATAGCAGTCAGACCTGTGCTCTGAGCTGACCCAGTGTAAAGCAATGCTGAATTCGTTTCACGCTTTGAGCAGACAGTCCATCGCTTTTATCCTTGAGATCATGCAGACTGCTGGCAAGCAGTGCCTTGGCCTGCTTCAAGTCGCTGCACCAATCCCGGGGACTGAGCTGAGCCCAGACAGGCATCCAGTGACTTTGAACGCGTATGCTCTCCAACCATGCTGTGATTTTCTCTGTGCAGGATGCAACATGTGTTGGACCTTAAACTTTGAACCACATGATGTAATGGCGTCTCAATCTTGCACAGGATGGCAAGAAACAATTTCACGCTGAGCATCACTGTGAGTCCAAGGTGAAAGCTGGACTTGACTTGCCAAATGCACCGATGAGTAACTTAGTCAGTGAGTGGGCAGGCGACAATGGAATTGGAATGAGTAGAGGCACAGACTTTGCCAGATGAGTTTGTTGAAACACAAACATCACATGCATGGTTGCAGCAACATGTGGATTGCAGTTGATTGCAGCACGACTCACCAATCTCGGCACTGAACATGCATATTGCAATGATGTCTGAGATTGGCCTCTTGTTGGCCACAGAGGTGCACACCAGGCATCAAGATCACTTCCGTGTACAAAATTTGCAAGGCTGCCACAGCGCCTTCCCTCAGAAGCTTGTAATCTGCTGGAGCTGGCGCTGGCTGCATTCTATGATGCTCAGCTGCATCACAAACGGAGTTGTTTGCAGCGTGGGCATGCTAGCGTTGCTCCTGCATGCACTGTTTTCACAATGCAAACAAACCACTGTGCTGCCTGTGGTGCAGATCAAGTCGATACAACAATTGGCTTGAGCTACATTCTGGACTGGGGTGGCGTGTCACTGTGGGCTGATCTACACCCATGTTTGCAGACATACAGCCACTGTATGACACCCAAGTAGGCATGCTTGCGTAAGACAGTCACCTAGCATGTGCACATATGGCTCCAGCCGAGGGCAGCGATGCGCCCCATCTGGTTTGTACGTGAACTCCCTTGTCACATGCAGAAGTATTTGCGCGCAAGCAGCAAATGCTTTTTGTCCAAAGTAGAGCCAGCAGTGCTGACCGACAGGGACCTCCATGAGCACACGCAGCAAGTTATGCGGCAGTCTTGTCACAGCAGACTGCAGGGTACAGTGCATGTATCCAGTGACATGCTTGTCACTGCTGGTGAGGACTGCAGCCTGGGATAGCCAACCATCCAACACGTCTGTCAGGACAACTGCATAGTCCTGCAGTCAGCAGTGCGTGTTGGTCCTAACGGCCAAAACATGCATGATCTGTAAACTGGCAGCATGATCGATAGAAGGCCACAGGCTAGGACAGAATGCTGGCATACAGACACAGTGCATTGTCGCTGCATCTGGCAACCATTTGCCACAACTTTTGCACACAAAAGCAGTAGTTACCAAGCTGCAAGAATATATCTCTACAAATGCCGAGAAACTGGGTGAAATGCATATGAATGAAAGCTCGAAAACTGAGTCAAATGCATTCAAGGTGTGCTCAACGACGAAACACAATTGTTACCTTGAACTTGTCGCAGAAGGGACTTTTTGGCCTGATGAACTTTACCCCACCAAATTGATCCAGAGCTTGGAATGAGGCCAACAGCACCAGACTTGCCAGATCAACTACAGTTGTGATGCTGCGCCATTGGCGCATTATTGCCAGTGCCAGGTGCATGCAATCTGCACGCATCTGCATACAGCAGACAAATATCACTAAAGTCTGCCAAAATGACAGCCGGTATCTCACCCTGACCAATCATGATCTCTGTGACACTATTACCATGCAAAGTTGTGCGAATTCGAACAATGCACTGGTTGCATACATGCACTGGACTGCACTATGTCATGGATGGACTGGCTGCTCAACACCATGGCTATGCCGCACACATCTCATATTGTCTGTAATGATAGCTGCGAAGGTCATATCAGCCAAGAAAGTGTGCACCACAATGACTTCTGCAGGTTAAGTAGGCACAGCTTAGTAAGTACCTTGGGTAATACCACATCAATGTGCAATGTGACTGCAAAACATTTGTACGATATTGGACTTGTGCAAGGTCTGCATGGCAACTGTACCTGCAAGTTGATGTGCTCCTCTGGGACAAATGCACACAGGTCACTCAGCTTCATCAAGGCCCGGAAAAGTCCAAGGCACTGCTCTGAAGACCACGGCAACGTTGTCTGCAGTGAATGCACTGAAGTCACTATTGCGTGGCATGGCATGTCCAGCACCTTGTGGGCAATGTATCTTAGATGCACATTGCTCCACACACAGCTGGAGAGTTGCAACCAAGTGCAACATGATTGCACCTGCGCATTGCTTTGTGTCAGGCAAACATATGACCAGGAGACTGGCGTCATGCACACTGATTGCGTGTCATGCAGCCAGACTCAGACTGGCCTAGGAAGCCAATCATGTAGCTGCTTTGATTGGATAGCCTCAGGCTATGTGGATGGAAAGCCTGCAAGTATGATTCAGTGCGTACCCTGTCCAGTGAGGTACTGCAGACATAGCTAAGGATGGCCTTCAACACCCTTGGCTGATATATGGAGCAGGCTTTGATCTCAGTGGTTGTCCCTTGCAAGTGCACAGATGTGACACATGCCCAGCACGCACACAAAGTGAAGCATGCTGGCTTGTCATCCTTCAGCTGGTGCAGAGCCTGCAGAAAGCCTGTTGCAAACAGCCCCTTTGTGGCAAGGCTTTTGCGCCGGTCGTCGTCGCTCAAGGCCGCATACAGGGCACCCAAGGCCACTGATGCAACTGGCTGCAAGGCGGACGCAGCTTGTGATCCTGCACAATCATTCAATTGTGTCTTGTGCTGTATGCCAATGACAACGCAAAATATTGATGGTCATCATGACTGCTGCTCAACAGAGTTTGTGTGATAGTTCTAGAGCCCTTCAGCTGCTTCAGAGGCTGCAATGCGTAAACATGCTCAAGGTCAAGCAAGGCACCCAACACAATATGTCAATTTGTTGTGCATTGTGTACACACAACATGATCAAGAAAAAAGATAGAACGCTCACCAAACATCTTTGCCAGCTGCTGAACAGCACAAATCTCTCGCAACTTCCGACTTGTGTCCAAGTTTCTGTCACAACACCTAAGGGTAGCATCTGTGGTCATGCGTGTCAGCAGCATCTGGCCTAGAGCATTTAAATCCAAATTTGCCAACCCATAGATTGACCATGCCTCCAGTACTGGCAGAACACCGCTTGCAAACACCCTTTGCATGTTCAGCTTTTCATCCAGCAAGTGCCCAGCTACCAGCCGGCAAATCAAGGCTGCGATGTCATTCGTCAGGCGTCGGGCATCTGAGTCATGAGCGTGTGAGAAATCTGCCTTCAGTGGACCCTGTCTGAGCAGCCACTCTAAGGTGAGGAATGCTCTGTTCACAGTTGCCTGGATGTCATTCCACACAGTGACAGACGGTGTTGGCCAACTTGGCAAGATGCCAAACAACTGATCTTGTGAGTCTCAATCCCTATCTGACAGCTGTCCTGAGCTTGAAGCACCTGGCATCTGGTCAGATGCTGTAGTACCCACTGCTCTGATCTGGGAAGCATGGCTTGCAGCTGCAGCTGCGCTGTCGTGACTGGTCTGGCTAAGTGTGCTATGGTGAGTTGCTTGCTTTGGCTTGCCCTGCTGCCGCTCTTGTCTGTCAACCAATTTGGCCATGACAGAGATAACAAGGCCCATGTTCGTGACATCGGATTGGCTTGTCTGTGGCACAGCTGTGATGAAGTCAGGCTCATATGCAGAACTTGCTGCAATCCACACAGTTGTGCTCATCAGATTGATACGTGTGTAGACTTTATCAGCACTGAATTTGCTGTGCCAGCTAGAATCACATCAATGTGCTGACATTGTACCAGTCACAAGTGCGTCATGGTTGGCATGACCAATCATCATGCCCTGGTTGCATCCAGAAGTCTTGGCAGCATTATGGCAGCACTAGTCACAGTGTCACTCCAGCAAGACACACTTCCTCAGCCCAACACACGAAGCCGTCTCAACAAACCCCTGACTTACCCCAAGAAAAGAAGGTCTGGCCATGCAGGGCTCTCTGTTGAGGCTTTGACACTTGCTCATGGTCAAACTCTGGACATAGAAGGCCAGACAGATGGCGTACAGCTCTTGCAGATAGCAGTTGGTCCTCTATGTTGGCAATCTGATGTTCAGGTAGCTGGCAATTCATCACGCTGAAGATCGCATGACACGCAAAGCGTGCTTGCGCCCTGCTCTTGGCTATTCCTTCAGCCAGCGCCAACAGTCCTCCTGCATTGCAAGCAGGCTTCTGTCAAGGACATGCATTGTACACAAGGCGTTTTTCTTCAGACATTAATCATCGACACTGTAGGAAGTAGGACATGCACATGGCAATGACATGTAGGGACACAGGGGCGCTATGGTACGTATTTGTTGTAATGTCTTGCCTGTGTCAACAAGCTTGCATGCAACAGCCTGGCAAACGATCGGCCGTTGCACTTGGTGCATGCAGCCTGACAGCAGCTCGCAACAAACTGCATCCTGCCAGACTGAGTCGTCCAACGTGAAGTTCTTGCGCATGATAGGCACAACCAGCTGAGTCAGCTGCAGGCACAGCTGGCATTCCTCTGCATCTTCGTTCACCAAAACAGATCTCTCGGAGAACTGCTTGCCTATGATGTCCAGCGTGTGCCATAGTGCCATGCTGACATCAACCATGGCTGTGACATTGCTCATCAATGAAATGAGCTTAAGCGTTATCCCGCAAGCCCGCAGGGCATGAATAAATGTCAGATGCCCTTTGCTCACAGACTCTGTTGCAACATGTTGCACTGGAGTAGCTGCGGCGGTCCTAGCTGATTTCCTGTACACGTCCATGTCAGCTTTCAAACACTCAACAGCGCATAAAAACAGGCATTCTCCTCTACTTTGCTCCAGCAAAGAGCACTTGCTGTTATGTCCATAATGTCTGCAGACTGAACAGCGCCCTGGAAACTGCAGTGACGGGTGTGCCATTTGCTGTGAACCACGCAGCCTTAGCATCTGTGCTATGTCTGCCGAGTTTGCTAGATTAGATTTGGCCACTGCCAGTACAGACAGATACCATTCTCTTCCTAAGGCTGGCTGATCATTCACATGTCCCTGCCCAAGACTCAACCATACATGAAAAGCAGCGGTGATGTTGAAAGTTGCACTCAGGCGCAGTGCAGGAGGAGCTGTGCTTGCAGTGTGCACCTACAAGATCAGCACTGTGTGAGCATGTTGCCAACAATGTATATAAACCTCTCACGGGTGTTGGCAGGACGATCTCACCTTTTGTAGCACCTGGCTGGGATGTAAAGGTCCCCGCTTGTGCTTGAGTTGCGTGCCAGTAAAAGACAAGCCATGATATCGGCAGAAGTCCGCAAGCACTGTGTCTACAAGCGTCAGCTCAGCATACTCAGACTCCCAATCGTCAACATCATCGCATTCCTGAGGCAACATACGCACAGAAGGTTTACGAAACCGGAGACAAGCACTGGAGCAACTTGATCAGCACAGAGGTGATCGGACGCACCTCCAGCGCAATGCGCAGCTGCATGGTACGCGCGCTGCTTTAAGCAGTCAGGAGCATTCAACACGCTTAACGGTGAGCTTGCAGCTGGCTATGATCACACATGCGTCTGCTGCTAACTCAGATACCTGCAAATCTGTTGAAAGCCTCTTTACTCAAGAGGAAGAAGAGCCTAAATGACAAAGCGTAAGTCCTGATTGCAGCGGATGAACATTCTGCGTCCCTTCCCTCTCCTGATGTGTTGATGGCTTGAATGTATTGTTAATCTCCAACATCAATATGGCAAGAGGCTGCAGCTGCCAGCATAGTACACTGTTGTTCATTTTTATTTAACAATAACATGCAGCAGGCAGGTCTGGTCCAGCTTGATGCGCTTTGTGAGCATCAGAATCTGCCCTTGCTGAATAGCATATCAAATTGATCAGTAATAGTAATCATGGTAAGCACTCCACAATTGCTTGTCGACTGCATTCAGGTTGCCTCTTGTGGTGTTGCCTTGCCAAGGGTTGTAACTTGCTTGACACCAATGACTTCAGGTCCTTCAAGATGCAGCACTCAGTGTTGCCATCTAGCACAACAAACAAAAATGGCAGCAAGCAACAGCAACACTGCAGTTCATCAACTCATCAATTTTCAAAAACGCCTCTCAAAAATCTGTCAAACCCTAGCATGATGAGCCACATCATATATGCAACCCATGTCTCTGGGGCATGACGCAGTCCGCCAGGGCAACCCAGCTGTGCATACATGTCCATACCTTACTGGACAAGCGCAACATGCTCAAGCCGCCTGCAAAGCAGTGGCTTGACTTTGAAACGCTGTTCACATGTCAGCAGCTACTCAAGTGGACATGCAGCATCAACTGTGGACATGGACATTCTGAAACTGCCAGCAGCACATGGGGTTTTTTTTTGTTGCTCTGCATGCAGCAAATCTGTATTGCTGCATGCAGTATGCTCACAATGACAGTTGAAGATGATGCCTGCGTTGGGTGCTTGCCAGTTAAGCCACACAGATGCATCAGGACACAAGGAGGACGCTGAATCAGTATAATGCATCCTCATCAGCTGCACAGATGCTATCAGAGCTTACCGGCGCAGGGCACCTGCTTGGTTTGTCACAGCATCAGAGGCGCCATGAGAGACCAAACTTTTGACAAGGTGCTGCTTTACTGCATGCGCGACATCCTCTTCTGACACCTGAGACCAAGAGTACAGCATGAGCTGTTGAACGAGACAAGCACTGGTGCAAATACCTTTGTGAAATCCGTGTTAAGCATGGCAAATGCCCCTTGCCTTTACACAAGACAGGCCTATGTTTTGCTTGGGAAGCTCATGTAAAGCCCTGAGAAGCCTATGATCATGCGCAGAGACAGATGGTGTCACGTAGCAATGAGAGGGAGACTACGTTCCACACATGTTTTTGCGCCCAAGGCATTTTGTTGAGCATAGGAAATAAGCGCCGCAATTTGGGATGCAAAACTTGCCTCTGCTTTGAGCAACATAAACCTGCCTGACTTGCATGCTGCATGTAGCTGAGGGTCTGCTAGCACCTTTGGAACAAGCATCAGCAGGTTTGGCCTAAAGCAAGTAGGTCAGTCAAGACAGTGCACACCTGTTGCAAAGAATGTGTGGGCATCACAACTGTGGCTATGATCAGCGCCTTGTATGCAGGCACTTGCTTCCCACTATCCTCAAAGTGCCCAAGCTCTGACAGAGCATTTATGAACACCGGCAGCAGTGCTGGAGGTGTGGACTCGATGCCTTCTACAATCACCACTGCATGACTGCATTGCTGCAGCAGCATTACCAAGGCTTTTTGGGCCTGTCCTGCCAGCTCTGCCCCTTGGGCAGGGCTGTTGGCTGCAGCCAGGCTAGGCATGTCAAAGTGGTGCAGGCAGTGGCCACAGCTGGGACCCAGGGAGGTGGCCACTGCCATTGCAGCTGCTGAAGAAGTGTTCTTGTCATTGCATGCCAGTAATACTCCATCCGCCTGCAATCGTCATGTTGCCAACTCACATGACAGCCCAGATGGACATCATTTGATTCATGCAACCTGCCAACAAAATCGATAACAAGGCCACCCAAAGCATGATAGCTTACAGTGTCCATATAGGCTGAACCTAGTATTTGCCCCAGATTTGTATCACAGCACATTGCCATTGATTACTTTTGAGAAGGCCATGCTGTGAATCAAAGACATACAAAATATTCACGGTGTTTGTGCTCACATGGTGCAACAGGACACTCTAGCACAGACGATATGCTGTAGAGCTCTCAAGGCAAGCCTTGTTGGCCTGTTACAGGACAGCACGCAGGCTGCTCAGTGTGTGCTCAGTGTATGCTCAGCAGGCTTTGTCACTGTGTGTGCAAATGTCACGTTCAATGTTCAACAACATAGGTAAAAGAATGCGGTTTTGTGCTCAGCAGGGTAAACAAAAATTATGTGATTTCTTCTACCTATCTCATTAAACCTTGAACGTGACACTTGCACACACCTTGACAAAGCCTGCTGAGGACGCATAGAGCAGCCTGCATGCTGTGCAATGGCAGACCAACAAAGCCTGTCATGACAGTGACATTGACAGCATGGCATCTAGACCAGGTCCTACAAGTTTTATTTTACGCCATTCGTGCACAACTTTGTTGTTATCAACATGTATCAACATGTATCAAACTTCAGTTTTGAGCTTGCCTTCTGGGGATCTGCAGCCTCCCCACTCCAGAGCTCTGCCAGGTGCGTCCGTGCATCCGTGTGTGCCAGCAAGGGCTCTATTGCTCCAAAGTGCATCTGCTGGTTGCACCTAGGGCCGACATGAGACATGTCAGCCTGGCCCCTTGACTGCATCACATGCCTGCACACACACAAGACAGATTGCCCTTTGCTAAAAAGCATTGTACCAGAAGTTGAATAGATAATAGGCACCTGGCAAGAACAGTTAGCTGGAATGCCTGTAAATTATTGGTATTATCATTAGAAGCTGAACAGGCATGCACATGCATGCCAGCCTGTTGAGTGTTATGCTGCTGAAGCAACGTGGCAAAGTTGCAGTCATTACAGCTGATTGTCAGGCGTCTATGCTCAAACAATGCACATGTGCCATGACTGACTGCACAAACTGATGTTGTCACAGCCCCTAGCAAGTGATGTATGATAGAGGACAGCTGTACAGATAATGAGGATAGAGGGTGATGCTCACCAGCATAGTCCTGACAGCAAAAGGAGGCAAAGAAGCCAGGGCCACTGTTTGCAAAGCCAATGCCGGCTAGCCTTGCTGTCTGTGCCAGGCTGCTCCTGCAGGATACATGGATCAGGAAGTTGCTGATGCAGCCAGCAGATGGCGACTTTGTGCTGGTTGGCAAGCACTGTGATGGGCATCAGAACTTGATGCAAACTGTTCTGGGTTGCATATCCTGCAGTAGATGTCATTGTGCCAAATGCAGTGGGGATGGAGTGCCCCCATGCCCCCATCCTTGTTTCCCCCCTCCTATGTTTCATGTGACTGTTGCACTTCACAGCGTGTCCATGTCTCACAGGTAAGTTGCACACCTTGTTGTATGCAGCCATGACCAAAAGCATCTTTGCCTGTCAAAGTCAAACACAGTAATGAGGGGCCATGTAACCATACATCACGATAGATGTACCTGTTTCTGGGTGTACTCAGGCTTTGACTCTGAAAACAAGTTTGCTGGTGACATTTTGTTGCTTGCATCGTCCATATCCTCTGGAGGGAAAGGCTGCTCAGACGATGTGGGCCGTTGTGCAGGGAGCGGTGTTGCTTTGGCTGTTTCAAGTGCACTTGACTTTACTGACTTTGCATACTTGCCCTGATTGACATCAAGCTGCTTTTCTGCGCTGGCAGCTGTATCTGTGGCAAGACCCTTCTGGTCTTCATCAAGCTTGCTCAGCTGATGCGTGTGCGACAAAGTAGCATGTGTATGGTCCCCCTGTCAAAACCAGCACTATTTGTCTGAAGTTGGCAAATCAGAGATGGCGTAGCACAGCGCTTTTGCACTTACACTGCTGTGTGAACTATGCGCTGTTGACCGCGACTGTCTGATAGCTTCGTTGCCTGGCATAACATCGCCAACTGCAGCCTTGGGTGAGCTTGCAGGTGAATCCACCTCTTGCTGCTCGACCAACAGCTGCTTCAGATTAGCTCGCAAGATGCTTGCCTTCCTAAAGACGCATTGGGGTTGCTTTACACAGTCACAATGCCGGCACATACCCACAACACATGCAAAGTAAATAAAAACAGCTTGTACACTTACCCCCTTGCAGGTAGTCCAAGCTCTTTGCATCTGCGCTGCAAAGCTGGATATGATAGACTGTCAATCTCTTCTTCGCGCATGAGCACAGTCTGCTTGGACATGTCTGTGGTGTCGAAGGATTTAGTCAAAAGCACACAGATCAAATCAGTCACAGCCGTCTCAGTGCAAATTTCAGCTGGAGGTGCGGTTCAGCGTCTCGATGAAGCACGACACAACTTCGTGCATGATCGCGCATGCTAGTAGTTGATCTGTACAGACCAATCGCGCAGTAAGAACAGTTTTGCCGAAGGCAATTGTACAACCGTTTGTCAGCAGCTGCTATCACCGATTCAACTTCCATCTTCATCATTCAAAGTGGGGCAGGCCAAGACAGTTCGACGTGCATGCATGGACACAAGCATCTCTTGCTGATGTACAGTGCAAGTTGGGTGGATTGGGCTCCCACATCAAAGTACCACTAGTGGTTAATCAGGCTGATGAGGCCTCCACAGATCTGCAAACTCTTTCAGTGACATGTTGCGTGTCCACATGTGGTCAGGGATAAGCTCAGTGATGAGATGGGTTGACACCACATCAAACATTATACCCATATCATATGTGGTGTCATTAAGAAAAATTGGCAGCAGATAGTCTGCTTAAACAGTGTCAAGTCCTGCTAGACCTCACACAACGGACGGACAGGCTCAAGCGGAACATTGCTCTTGTGACTGAATGAAAGACCGACTAATGAACCTTTTGTGTCAGTTGTGTAAGGGGCTTGAGTGGTACTGCATCAACATTCCTAATCACCCCACTCACTCTCGCTGTATGTGCTTTCAGGATACATTGACTGCCTGTTGACCTGCATTCTCCTGGCAACAGCAGTGTCCATCCCAACCGTGCTACCTGAGTTGCGCCGGTTGCGTGGGTAGGGACCTGTAGGGGGTAAGGAAGCTAATGTTACTGCTTGCCCTGACGACCCTCCCTGTGAGGTGCTTGCTCCTTGAGCATTACTGCTGCTGGCTATACCTGCAACAGCATGCATTCACTTTGGCAGAAGCGAAGACAGCACACTGAGCTGCACACATGCTAGAAAGCACCAGTTCAAAAGCAGTGACATCAGCAGGACAGTATGAATTGGTCACCATCGATGCATCTGCCAGGTTGACTGTCATTGATCGACACAACAAATTTGCTGCTACTCAGAGCCAGGTGAAACTTTAAGGCAAATCTTTGTAAAGGCACATATGCAAATCAGATCAGCATGACGTCACTTCTGACAGCAGCAGTCACCTTTCCCATTGAAGGATTGTGACATCTTCCTCAGGTGGAACTGGCCAGTCTGGATGGAGGCCAGCAGAGCGTTTGGAACTCCAGCTGCCGGTGGGGGTGCTTGGGGAGTAGCAGGAGTGAGCTGGCTGGGCGTAGCAGCAGCAGGGCGGGGGGAGGGGGACCCAAAGCTAGAGATGGACTGGTGGCTCAAGGGGCTCTGATACAGGGAGGGCTCCTCACGCAAAGCCTGTGCACCTGTTGAGGAGCTCTGCAGCATTGCTGTGCAGTCTTAGTAAGTCGTCAGTGTGGTCACTCAGGGGTAGTGCACAAGCAGGGAGGAAGTGGTCCAGTCACTGGGCCGGCCAACATCATAGTGTGTTGTCTGTCCTTCCATTTTTTAGTCTTGTTTTCTATTCTCATGTATGACATTGTTCCATGAAGAATAGTCAGAAACTCCACAAATTTCCACACCAAAAAACCCTTTCACATCCTTCCAATGGGTCTACTGAAGAACATTTTTGTTCCAATGAGGATGGGGGGGGAGGGGGGGAGGGGGGAGCTGTGAGTGTGCATTAGTAGGAGGTAGTGCTGCATGCCGGTACTGGCGCTAGAGGGCATAAGATGTGACCTACTTGTTGTTGGGGTGCTGCCTGGGGTGCTGCAGCTTGGCTGCCACTGCCATGCCAACCAGCTAGGGCATTGGATGCCTGTGACTGCCGCTGCCCTGCCAGCCCCTGCATCTGAGCTATACCCCCTCCTGCAAGAGCAATGAGTGTGCTTCACAAACTAAACAGGTGTAATCAGTCCACAACATCTTGCAAAGACCTGTCAGCCATGAGATGCTTCTTTTGACTAGGCTACCAAGGGGATGTGAATCAGCACCTGGCGGCTGGTTGGTACTGAACAGGCGAAAAGGGACAACCAAGCATAAACAAATCCATGAACAAAACACAGCCTGGTAGACAGGCAGACTGGTAGCAATAAGGCTATGACATGTTGTCTTGAGTGCATGAAGACTTTGTGCAATTTGTGGTAGACTGGCAGCAGTAAGACTATGACATGTTGTCTTGAGTGAACAAAGACTTTGCGCATTTCTCCAGGCCCCGACCAAGGCTCTCTCTCTGCCGCGTCAACTTTCCATCCCCTATTCTGCAGGGTCAACATGAGAAGCTGCTGGAATGCCGGGGTCCCTGCTGCGTGTAGATGATCAGTACCTGGTGGAGGAGGTGGAGGAGGCGGCGGCATGGAGGGTGCCTGCCTGGCTCCCTGTTGCTGTGGCTCCCCTCTAGCCCAGGCCTCCTCCAGGAACCTGGGCACGCTCCTGTTTGACAGGCTTGGCGTGCTCTGGCTGTCCTGTGAAGAGCGCTGACCAGGCAGGAAGCGGAACTGGCCAGAGCTGTCCTGAGAGCCCACAGCTTGCTGACTGTCAATGATGACGCTGCCCTGCTGCTGATGGTGTGACGGCATGACAATGCTGTTCGCAGCGCTCCATGAATTGGTCTGGGGGTAGTTGGGGGTGGGGCCGGCCACTGCTACCCTTGGCAGCACCACAGGAGGGGCATTTGTTGCCCACTGAGCGCTGGAGACAGGTTGTACGATGCTAGCTGGATTCTGCAGGTGAAGGCCATCACGTCATCAAACTTTGGAGGGCTGTATTCCATGTGTGCATTGAGGCTGATTGGCCACTGTCGAGTGCCATGCATTCCAAAGCTTGTAAGAGTTGAAGATATATACCTTGGCTCTGTATGCAGTTGCTTGTCATGCAATTGATGTCATCAACACTGTCACACAGTGAATACAGATTTGCATACTGTGTACATCACAATGCGCATTCAAGCCTGCAACGATCAAGTTTGAGTTTGCAGAAGAACACACATAACATGCATGCTACACTGCTGCTATGCTATCAGTTTGCTTGACTGCTGTGAGAGCATTGGAGTTTTGACTCCACCTGCATTGATGTCACTGCTGAGCGCAGATGTGCAGGGAAGGCTGGACCCCTGCCACTCCTCCTGGGGGGTGTTGCACCCACCTGAGTCTGGCCTGCAGCAACCAAAGTCTTTGACATGGCTAGCTTCTCTCATTAGCAGTTCAAGCCAAAGTGCTTTGCAGTGCAGACTGGTTACCATATAAGCAGCATCAAAGGCAAGTCATGCTTTGCAAGATTGCCTGTGCTACCAGCAGAAGTTTGGGAAAAACAGATCTGCTGGCTTACAGGTGGCTGCATGCAAGAGACAGCATGTCAAGTGTAGAAAGCAGGCATACCAAGCTGTTCAAGCAAGTGCAGCAATGTTAGTCATTACCTGGTCCAGGATACAATGGCGCCATGGAGAAGGCAGGAGGGCCTGGCATGGCCACTGGCTGAGGTAGGGGTGTGATGTAGCTGGTCACCACAGGCTCTGTGTTGAGGAAGTAGGAGACAGGGGGGACAGCAGGGGTAGGAGGAGACTCAGCCCTCTGCGCTGGCTGGGGCTCACTTGCATACCCCTACGAATGTAAACACCCTTGCATGGTCCGTCCTTTTATTTTGCAATGGACATGGTAGGGCACTGAGAAGACAAGTCAGTGCAGCTGCAAGCTCAGCAGGGGCTGAGCAACAGTGTTGGCAAGCAGACATAGGCTCAACATGTGCAGCAGAGCACCAGTGTGCCTGTCTTGCCAGATAAATGCATGACCTTGGCTATGGCAGTCTCCATACTGAATAAAGACCCACCTGTTGCATGTCTCTATCAGACTGGTAGCTGTTGTTCACGGATGCATCTGCATTGAGTGAGGACCGTGACACACGCCCAAAGGCCTCCAAAGCACGCTTAGCATGCACTCCACCAGTCTGCTGCAGTGCACCAAACTGCATCTGTGCCAGCCCATTTGATCTGCTTGCGTTGGGGTGCATGTCCCTAGCCATTTGCTGCATGCCACCACTGGGGCCAGCCACTGACTGAAGGGGCTGGATGCTGTAGCCCTGGGAGTGCATGACCAGTGGCTCGGTAGTCACAACTGCTGACTGTTCGCCTACAACCACTGGCCCTTTCACTGGCTGGATGACTGTGCCTTGATGCGCTGTGACACCAAGCATGGGGTCAGCCATGGGCAGGGAGACCTGGTAGTTTGGTCTCTGACCAGGTATCAGTGTCTGTTGGGACAGGCCACCTGAGAGTGGGCAAAGCTGTGGGTAAATTTCCCTGCTGTGTGCAGCAGCATGCATGGAGGCTGAGCTGGGCAGGGACACCTGTTGGTACAACTCACGCCTGACTGGGAAGTCAGGCTGGGTCAAGCCCCCTGTGAGGGGCCCAAGTGGGGGGTACATCTCCCTGCTATTTGCTGCAGCAGCAGCAGCACGCAAGGCTTCTGGGCTGGGAAGAGAGGACTGCTGGTACAGTATCCTGCTGGCGGGACCCTGCTGCTGTCTGATCTGGCCAGGCTGCTGGTACATAGCCCTGCTGGCTGGAGCTGTGACAGGAGAAAAGTCCCTGCTGGTGATGACTTGTTGGGCAGCAGCTGCAGTGGCGATGGGTTGTGCACGTGCATAGGCCTCCTGCTCAATTGCCAGCTGTGGGACCATGACAGGAGGGGGCTGTGATGGTGCTAAGCTGTTCCAGCTTGGCTGAACACCCATGCTGAGAGGCCCATGCACCTGTGGTGCTGCCATGGCTTGACCAGGCTGGGCTGGCTGCAGGACGCCAGGTGAGGGCGACCAGGTGTTGCTGCGCAGGAACTGAGTTGGGGAATACGCTCTGGGGGCTGGCATGGGTATGGGTGGGGGTGCAGCCTGCTGGGGGAACCCGGCATCCATGCTCGACATGAAGACAGGAGGCTGCTGCTGTACAGAGGCAGTTGGCACCATCTGTGGGTAGCTAGTCTCAAGGCTTTGCACTACATAAGACGCCTGCTGCTGCATGGGCAAGTCTGCTGAGCGCTCAGCTGACATGAGGACAGGTGCAGCCTGGTCTATGGAGACTGCCCCTGGCGACTGCTGTGGGGAGACGCTCTCAAAGGAGCGTGACTCCTGCACAAGCAATGGCGGCAGCGGCCGCAAGGTCTCCACCTGAATTTGCCCAGGCTGCTGTGGTTGTAAAGGTGCAGCAGGCACAACAATCTGGACTTGCTGGGGGCTGATAGCAGGTGTGGGGGCCAGTGGCATAGCAGGCACAGCAGGGGCCATGACCACAGAAGCGCTTGATGTCGACATGGCTAGACCCCTGTCATGAGCCTGTGTCAGAGATGGAGCAGGCATGCCTTGCTGCAAGGGTCCAAGTGGTGCCGGCACCTGTGGCATGAACGGTGCAGGCATCATCACCGGAATCTGCTGAGCCAGCGCTTGCTGAGGCTCTGCCTTGGGCACCACAAGGCTCTGGTCAAAGATGGGCACTGGCGAAGCTGTCAGGCTGGTGACACTTCGCCGCAGCTGTGGTACTGGGGATGACCTCTGAGGCAGCTGTGGGGCTTCAGGCACAGCAGGCAGGACAGACACGCTGCGCCTGACAGAGCTGGATTGACTCTGCAGGCTGGTGCGCAGGTCGCTCCTGGAACGGCGCACGCTTGGGAGGGCTGGCACCGGCGGCCGCAGCATCAAGCCCTCTGCATTGGCGTCTGTCTGTTCAGCGCGCACTGTAGCATTAGCAACAGCATGTGCTGCAGCTTGTCGCAGCTCTGTTGTCTGCATCAGTGTCTCTTTGACGACCTGATGTGTGAGGGAGGACTCAGTGTGACTGATGACAGAGCTCAACACTGGCGCGCTTGACATTCCAGCCACTGACTCAGCCTCAGGCTGGTCAAGCAGCTGCTTGGTCTCCTGCTCTTTGCTCACAACCGCAAGAAGTGGCTGACTGGACATCTCAGGCAAACGCTCGGCTTGAAGCTGAGCTGTCTGTACGGTTTCCAGCTGCTGTACCTGCCGCTGGGGCTCTGTCGCCAGCCTCTGCTGCAGGCTTAGGTGCTGGTGAGTAGCTAAGGACTCTGTATGAGTGAGGACTGGGCCCAGCATTGGTTGGCTGGACAGCACAGGCGCTGGCTCAGCCTCACTGGTGCTGCCAGCAGCCAGGCTCAAGATTGGCTCATCAGAAACAGCGACAACCTCCCCAGTGCCTGCCTCTGGAAGAGCCATGGTGGAGATGTCACTACGCTGCTCAGAGACCAGCACTGTTTGCTGTGCTGGTTGAGTAAGCAGCAGAGGCTGATCTGAGAGCTGCTCCACAGCTGCTTCACCTTGAGTCACAGCACCGGCAGCTGTCTCAGTGCTTAGTATTGGTTGGTTTGAGACCTGCAGCACTGCTGTGTCAGGTTCTGCAGCAGGTTCGAGTGAATCAGCAGCCCCATGGGCGAGCGCCCTGGGTGATACTAGGGGCTGCTCTGAGAGGTGCAGCTCTGCTGATTGCCCTGCCACCATCGGCTCTATGGTCGCCTGGCTTGCTTCTGACTCAGGCAAGATTGGCTGATCTGAGACTTGCACCAGTGAGCTGTCCATGGGGATGTCTGAGTCCTCAGCACCCAGCTTAGCCGGCTTGACGAGCGTGCTGGTGTCCAGTCTTGTGGGGCTGGTGGAGGTTGCGCGTGAGGCGTCCAGTGACTTGGCATACAGTGGGTTGCTGACCAGTTCCAGCAGGGCTGACTGAGGCATCACTGGTTGACCAGCAGCCACGACAGAAACTGCCTCTCCTTGCTGAGGATGCTGTGATGTGGCGTGAGCCTCTGAAGCCTCCAGTGAAAGGGCATATGAAGCGTCCGCAGCAATGGTTGGCTGCTGAGGGAGCGATTGCACCATCACTGCAGACACAGGGGCCTGGTGTACTGCTGTGATGGTGCCGGCTTTGAAGACAGTGGCTGGGTGGGGTGTCACAGTGGTGACCTGCTGGACAGCAACCTGGGTTGGGGCAGCATCAGCTGGTGGCAGGCCTTGCCGCTTTCGCAAGTCACCGATCAGGTCCTTTGTGCTCACCCTTCCTTGCACGCCTCTTGTGTTTGACCCTATCAACAACAGCAGCAATGCCTTGGTGATTTCCCATGGTATGACTCATCTTTGCAATGCAAAGACAAGGGGTGACACGTCATGTAGCTTTAAGGGATCAAGCTCAAGGATTTCAGATACACTGGCCTGGCAACGAATATGTGAAGGCTATGATGCATACGTTGTATGTTTCTTGATGTCATGGTATGAATCTTGATATCAGACTGCAGCTGTGGTGTTACCTGTGGATTGAGAAGAGGGCAGCGACGCACTGAGGGCAGGAGCCGTGACTGAAGATGTTCTGCTGGTCATCTGCGAGGTGGCATCATACCATGCATCTGAGGATGATGCCGACTGCCTTCTGGACGCCATCTGGCTTCTGGGTGAGTAAAACCCTGATGCTGAAGTGAAGCTGTCCTGAGGCGTGACATCCTCATACAGTGACGCTGCTGCCCCTCTGGCTTCACTGACAGATCTCACCCCTGCAGTACAGTAGGGCCTGAAAACAAGATTTTTGCCACAGCATGGGATGGCATCAAGCGTGCAGAATCACTTGTGACGTGCACTGCGTTTCAGCAAGGCAGTTGTTGCTGTCATGTTCAGCTTGCTGCAGGAAGCTCGCTTGACTCACCAGAGGTGATGGTGTGGACTGTACCATCCATGTGAAAGGAGCCTGGAGCAGTCAGACGAGTTTGCAGCACAGGGCTTGCAGGGACATTACGCGTCTGGACCTGACTTGCGCTGCTGCTCTGCACAGTCTCAACAGTGCCTTGCTGACTAGCAAGCAAGGGCACTGCAGCACTGCTTTGGTGGACATGCACCTCAATGTCATCAGCATCAGCAGGCTGGCTGATTGCAGAAGCAGACAAAACTTGAGCCTGACTTGTGTGGGCAGAATCAGAGAGCAGTATCTGCTGCACATTGGCTGGCACCTCACTCAAAGGCACTGTACTCTGAACAGCAGCTGTCTGAGCTGTGTTGTGAGGAGTCAGCATCTGTGCCGGCTGGGGTGCTTCATTTGCTGCAGTTGCACTCAAGACATCAGCTGTAGCAACTGCCTGACTGGCATCTTGCATTTCTGCTGAAGCTGCCAACACTGGGGTAACAGAGAAGTCTGTCACAGCAGGCGACTGTCTGTAGGCCTTGATAGCCTCAGATACTTCCACAGGTTTGGTCTGTGTGTGAGTAGCCATCTCATTGACTTTGTAGCCACCCTGTTGCACCAGAACAAGGCTTCAAATTGGTTTTATGGAAGGCAGATGGGTACATCTGTTGTGTTAGCAAGCAGCCCAGAACGGGTCTTACCTGTATGTTAGGTACAGATGCTTGGTTATCCGTTAGCTGTGACAAGCGTTTGTTGCCAGCCTCGCCTGAAGGTGATCAAGCTCATGAGATCGACCATCACAAACAATGACAGCTGAACAGACACGAAGCATTTGCAGACAAAGTTACCTGATTGAACAAGCACATAAGTTTGCTGCATAGCTGTACACCGAACTTCTGCTTGCTGGCAGCGTTCCATCAGTCTTGTGCTCTGCAGATTCAAGTGTATGTCGGTCTTACTATAGACAGCGTGAGTATTGAGTTGGCACGGTTTGTAAAGAACTCACTTGTCCATGCAGCTTCTCAAATGCTGTAGTGGCATGCTGCACCACACCGGCCAACTGTCGCAAGCCCGCTGTAAGAGAGGCACAGTGTGAGGCTTCAAGCACATCTTGATGACTTGACACAGCTGCCACAGTCCACAAAGGCTGCCTTTCGAACGGAATGCGCCTGCAGCAAGCTCGAACTGTGTGAATTGCAGTTGCTGTCGCAGCGTGAATCTCTTTCGCAGGCTGTGACGACTGACCTGTCCAATTCCAGACGCTGATCAGTGTCTTCTACTTGCATGATCGCCAGCAAAATGTCACAAACGGATGACCGTTGAACGACTTCCACTGGCCTACTGGAAACATGCATATTGCAAGTGCTTACTGCTGTGAGCCTTGTCCACCTATTCACGTCTCAGCTGCGACAGGTGGTTCACTGTTATGACTGTGACAAGGCGTCTGACTTGGAAGCCGAGACAAGCATATGAATGCTACGCAGTGCAGTTGCTCCATACCACGGCGGCTGTAGGCTCTCAGACCAAGTTGCCGCGTACACGATGATGGTTCAGCGTCACAAGCAAGCAGGTACTTACAAAGCAAGATGACGAATTCTGAATTTGTCTAGCTTGAAGCTCCGGAACCACCTGGTCACAGCTGTCCCACAACTAGTCCCTCAAGCAGACAGTCTGCACACTACGACCTGCGAGCATGTAGACGAGCTGCGGCACCTGACAAGCTGCAGCAGTGCAGTTGCTGCGGTACCCAGATGTCACAACTCATATTCAGTTGCAGTTCAGGCTATAGTACTAGTGTAGCTCACACTTATTCATCACAGCCTGAACATCTAATCATGCAATGGCTCCTTGAGTTGCTGCTTGCAGCGCAGGTTGCTTATGGTGATGCATTCTGATTGGCTCAGAGATGACATCCCATACTGGTTCATTTGCAGCAAATCTGTATGCTATTCTGCCTGGCCCTGTTGGCTGCAAGCTACTACAACGCCTCTGCTGAGATGCAGCAACACAAGGCATTCAAACAGTAGGCCCTCCTTGTTTTCGAAGTGCTCTATCCTTTCTATGATGGTTTGCGACAGCTGCTTTGTGCATGTCTTTATGGCGATGATCGCGCTGCACATTATTGCTGCCCCCTCTTTGGGCGCCACCCCTTTGGCCACCGCCTCTTCCCCTGGTTGCTGCTTGAGGGTCTCTGCTAGTGCCCTGAGCTTCATCCCCCTCACCTGCAAACAGTATGAGCTTGTTGCTATGAGCGACCTGGACCCTGACATGCTTTAGGTGCTGAAACCTGAAGCTGATCTTCATTGCCCTATTACTCTGCAGTATAGTGCCTTGTAGGCATGTCAACCATCCGGACTTTGATGTCAACCATCCACAACGATGACAAAGCAAGATCTGTCAACCCATAAAACCTGATATTACTCAGGCCTGCATGACAGCCCTTGTGGAAGATTCACAAAAATTGGCACAGTCCCTTACAAGGCTAAGCAATATGGGCTGCAAGGCCACAAAGGGGAGTTGGGACCCAACCCATGTTTACCTTCGTATTCTCACCTCATGGCTTTGCCTTTGCTTACCTCTGGCATTCTTGTTTACTCTCATTCAGTATCAGCAAAGTGGAATTGTGTATTGCGTCGCACAAGCAGCAGTACCTGGAGCACCAGCATGTGCTGCTTGAGGCAGGGCTTGAGGAACATTGCCACCGCGGCCCAGGCCATGAATGGCATCCGCAGCTGCCTGAACAGCCTGCTGAGCTTCAGCCTGACTTCGCACTTCCACAGCTCCCTCCTTCCTACAACACCCAACACAGAGTACTAAGTCAACAGTCGTTAGTCTGCGATAGACCAGTTGGAAGCATGTCCAGACAGCAAGGGAAACACCAACAGATGAGATGTGTCAGCGCATGCACTGCTGCGCATGCTTGTAGTATCTGGTCAACAAAGTACACTCATCCTGATGATGGTACAACGAAGGTGAGGCTGCAGACAGGTGCTGTTGTCAATGAATGCGCTCAGCTGTCATGCAGGCATACACAAATAAGTGCAAATTGAGTGAGGAGGAGTTCACTTGTAGTTGTAGATCCTGCCGTCCAGCACCCATTGCTTGCTGGGCTTACTGCCCTTCTGCTGCTGCTGCTGTCCTGCTGGTGGGCGGCCTGGTGTTGGGAAGCCTGGGGGCTTTGCACCCCCAGGGCGGGTGAAGGGTCCAGGATGGGCGGTGCCACCTTCATCGTCGCCTGCTCAACAGCCAGCGTCAGAAAAAATATATCTCATACAGAAGGCGCAGCAAACATTGCAAGCAGCTTTGCCATTGGTACAGACTGCCAGAACTTGACTGCGGCTTCTCATCCCAGAATACTGCCTGTGTTTGTCTTTGGGGTTGTGTTTTTAAGTGCATGACTTTATAAATCTACTCATTTGACTGCACTTTGCAGCCGCGTTATGATCACTCCTGATGGCCCAAAGAAAGCGTCGTCATCATCAGCAGCATCAACAGAATCACCAGCAGTGTCTTCAAACAGCCGGTAACACTTCAGAGAAGAGGCAGCATACCCTCTGCATCTGCAATGCCATCATTGCCGAAAGGAGCCAGGTCATCATAGGAGTCATCGTACTCATCCTCATACTCCCACTGGGCCGCATCAGCAAACTGCAGCTGGGCAGCCTTCTCTGCCTCTGATCTGGCATCCAGCATCTTGGATGTGGCCTTGTGTGCAGAGCGCCTAGCAGCTTGCTGGGCAGTCAGGGTGGGGTTGGCGCCACCCGAGCTGGGCTTGTCAGCAGCTGCTGCTGCTACAGCCAGATCAGACCAACGTGCATCAGATGCTGCTGTCCTGCCTGCACACCAAGGGCATTGCTCTTCTGTCATTGCGCTAGTGTCATTGCTCTTGTGTCACTGCTATTCTGTTGTTGCTCTGCTATTGTCTTTTTGTGTGCTTAAGTAGACTGATGACACAGCCACGAAGTGATTGAGTAAGTTGACGGGGTCAAGGCAGCAAGATGAGCTGCTAGTCCAGGCTGCTGGTGTTGTTTGTGGTGCAAGGATGCATGCTGCATCTTGGCTGCAAGGCAGCATGCAGACTTGCTCACAGACATGCTTGCAAGCAAAACCAGCAGACTGTGATGGACTGGAAAAGCCTTGACAAACACTGCTACAGTGCAAAATACAATGGCCATGCAGTGACGCACCGTTGCTGCTTGGTTGGGCTGCGCCTCTGCCAGTTGTTCCAGCAGCAGGCAAGGGCATCTGTGGGTCCACGCCCTTGAGCTCAGGGGGCAGATCCCCTTCTAACAGAGTGTGTATGACCTGCTCACTGTTGTAGCTGAAGTGCTGTAGAGCTGCTGCGAGGAAGCCATCGCCAAAGTTGGGCATCACCTCTTTGATCTGACCTATGTAGGTTTGCAGCGCCTGCTGACTTTGCTGACCTGCGCATTCAACAGTCAGTACTGACACTAGTGTCCACTGAATGCTGACTGAGCATATCTCGGCAGCAGCTTCCCAGTCTGGTTGTGGGGAGCAATAATAGACTCAGCATAAGAGTGCTGTGACAAAATGGACAAACACTGTGACAAGATATGATTGCTCTGTTGGAGTTCTGATGTTAGCCATGCATTGCGACTCTTCTGGATACCTCTGCTTTAAGCCGTCACAGCTTGCAGATCAGACACACATCATCTCAGCTGCGTGAAAAGGTGATGAAAACTGCCGCAGTCTTGCCTGTTGCCTACTGAAGCTTGACAACAGGCTTGAAAGCTATGCAGCGCAATCAGGTCCAGCATGATCAAGGACAGAAACAGAGTCCAATCTCAGGATACTAGGCAGACAGAAGGAGAAGGAAGGGGGGGGGGGCTTACCAGCAGGAGCAGCTGCCAAAGCACTGCTGCCAGCTTCAGAGCCAAAGCTGCTGGGGTCCCCCAACAACACCCCTAGGTAGTCCTGCTGGTCAATGTCCATTTGCACAAGACCCTGTAGTGTCAGACATAACTCACACTAGACATAACTCACACTAGACATAACGCACACTAGACAGTATCATGTGTGTGATGTCAACTCTCCAAGATTGCTGAGCAAACATGCTCTGGCGCAGCAGGACTCCATTCTGGCTGCATTGCAGCATAAGGACAGGTATGCAATGAGATTTGTACAATGTCAATTACTCACTTTGTTTGCCTAGCTGTTAGCCTAGCTGCATCTACACTGAAGTGCAAGGGCTGGGTGTTTGCTGCGCAACGGCCCTTGCACTTCAGTGTAGATGCAGCTAGGCTAACAGCTAGGCAAACCAGGAGCACTCAAGCATTGTTGGACCAGGTGATAGCCACCATGACTGCCGTTTCATCACACACACACACACACACACACACACACACACACACACACACACACACACACACACACACACACACACACAACACAACTGTGCAGACGTGACATAACACCAACACAACAGGGATTGCTCACCTTTGCGATAGCACTCTGAGCAGCTGCAGCCAGACCAAAGGAGCTCAGCAGGGCGTTGAGTAAGGTAGCAGAGCCCTGAGTATGCTGACTAGGCTGAGCCATAGCCATGACAGCTGCCATTAGCAGCTCCCCCTTGGCTGCAGGGCTGAAAGCCTGACCCCCTCCCCAGGGTGGTCGGGTCAGCTGTGGTAATGGGCTGGCTTGCAGGCAGGCCTGGCTGACTAGCAGATGGGTTAGCTTCTGTGAAGCTGGAATTAAATGTCTGAGGTGATGCAGCACCTGAAGAAGAGGACTGCACTGATCAAGGCAGCCATCGTGAGACAGAAGATGCAACATGTGATAGCAGTCTGCATCTGCTGAGAAAGGATATCACTACACGCAGGTAAAGCATGAAAAGTCTGTACACATGGAGGTTGCGTGCATCATTAGGAAGTACACAGGTCTAATCTGCAAAGTGCTGACAACAGGCAACATTCCAGCGTGCTCAGAATGCGGGGTATGACATCTCAGGTGCAGCATTGCATGTGCATGGAATCAGAAGACTGGCCCATAATCCCATGCGAGTGCATGTACTCACTTGTGCAGCTTGAGGCTGACTGTTTTGAGATGCCGAGGTGACAGCTCTCGCCATCTGGGGAACAAGGTCATCATGCAAGCTGGTGAGCTGCATGACAATGCCGGCCTGGCCTTGCAGCAGCAGCTGTGCGCCTGAAGGGTAGGCTTGCAGGAAGTAGCATAGGGTCATGCAGAGGTCCCTCAGGTACTGCACACCATCTGCAGCAGCATAGCAAGACCCTGCTGATTCACTGCTGCAGATGCAAACTGCTTCTGGACATGCACAAGCAGATGTATATTGGCTGTGTAGTAATGGAGGGAGGCAGTCAATTGTGCAACAGAGGTGAGGGCTGTGCATGATGATTGGTTCAGGGAAGGGGGGAGGGTGGGGTGGAGGGGGATGCGCTGCATGCATCATGAAACTGGCACATATTCAAAAAATCTGCAGCAAATCAGCTTGAAGGTGAAGACAACAAACAGTCATGTATGTAAAAAGCGCTTCTGATCAAAGTCACCTTGCATCATGCAAACTCTGCCCATGCAAGTTTGAACCAACTGTGGGTTTTCACATGGGCCACCAAAGGTTGCTGCAAGACATGGCATCTTGCCATCTACATTCGCAAAAACAGATGGTATATCGAGAGACTGAGGGTGTGAAGCCATACTCAAATACAGTGACAGGCTCTAGCTTTTGCATACCTGACAGGCCTGTCAGCAACCTGACGTTTTTGCCATCCTGCTTGAGACCATCAGAGGCCTGTTGGCAAGTCTGCTGGACATCTTGCACGTTGCTGGTTAGGGTAGGCCCTGTGTCCCATACATCTCTGGCATACAGAGGCTGCACCTTGAAGACCTGCAGCAGGTCATTCATTTAGTTGTGATTGGCCTATTGTACATGACATACCCCCATTGTTGCCGGCATAGATTTACATTCCCTGCCAGGGCTAAGGCCCTACCCCATGAGGGGGCATTGACTCTTGTGGCCCGCAGCAACTCTCCTGTTGGCAAAGCTGATGACCCTATGTGGTGATGGATACTCGTTGTTGATGGCATGTTTAACAAAAGCATAGGCATCGCAACTCTGTCAGCAGCACAAACAGTGATGGCTGCAATGATGGAGCTCCATTGTTGCTTGATCATCAGCTTCTGGCCATGCCATCATTTTGCCACCCTTGTTGACAGCATAAAATAGAACTCCTGGTGAGAAGAGTGACTTCAGTTGTGACAGGGGACGTTAGATGACAAACCCATCTGTGATGATGTGCACTGTGTTGTTGATGATAAAGAAGCACTGCTGTGGCATGGCAGGTAGCACCCCACCCAGGCACACAGGGCCATATTTCCCTGTTTACTGGTGAGGTCTTGGTAGCTTCAGCATTGCATGACTGACCTGCTGAAGCAGCTGCTGCAGAAGCTTTGCATTGTCTGGCCCATATATTGCTGCCAAGTCCAAGAGCTTGGGAAGGTCCAACACCCATCTGTCATACAGTATTTGAGCATTGTGTGACCTTACACTTGTGCCAGCAGTTGTGACTCTGCAATGCAAACAAGACACTGGCTACTGAATAAGGTGGATTGGCCAGCAGTCAGCAGCAAGGTTGTACAAATGCTTACAGGCGGGAGAATGTTGCAAAGACCCTTCTTGACAGTTGTAGGTGTGCGTCGGAAGGAAAGCCTTGTGCCTCGTCAAACGGGCGCCTACAAGCATGCCAAGATTGCTTGGTGAGATATCTGCCAGTGTGTATGCAAGGCAAGACTACTGCAGGCTGACCTTGCAAAGCGCAAGTATGAGTCTAGACAAGCTATCAAGCTGTCCGTGGTTGCTACAACATGCCAGAAATCTGCAATGGGGCTGCTCAGGAGTTCTGCGAGGTCGCTGCTGATGGTCTGGACCACCTGCTCGCTTTGTGGGTCCGCCAACCCGCTGTTGTCTTGCGGCAAGTAAGACAAGTAACGACGAGGTGCCTGCAAGTAACGAGCAAAAATTGGCCAGCGACGAGCGAGACGTGTGCATGATGAACGGATCGCTGCACTTTGCTATGCACATGGATGAGCATACCTGATGCTGCCCAATACCGTTTTCCATATTGATCACTCAGACTTTGCAAATCGACTGAGCATCCTGAGTCGTAGCAGCGGCAATGACTGCACAGACTTGCCGGCGGCAACTTCGATAGGAGTAATGAGGCACTGCTGGAGGTTGTCTATTTTCCAGCAATATGCATCTGTGCTCTGTGAGCTTCGGGTCTTTTAGGTGACAATTCGGGTCAAAGTTGTGCTGTCGCTTGCGATTTCGAGAGCGTTACCAGCGTGCTGGGACGGCCGTCATGGCCAACGCCAACATTACCAGCGAAAAGTGGGTTCTCGATGCTGACCTGGAGGGCCAGAAGGAAGAGCAAGTCCGAAAGGTAGACCTTTTTGCTTAAGCGAGTTCTGTTCTATCTTTCGGACCTGTGAAGGTCTGCGCTGGCTCATGTGAAGCTTCTTCTCCCACTACAGCGTCCAGCCTTGCTTGTTCAACGTCTTGCATCTTCATATCACACTCCGTGCCTAGGCTTTGCAGTCTTCGTGGACCTAGTGCCCATGCGTAGTATCAGGCAGGCTGTCTTTGAAATCAGTCAACTGACAACTGCCAGAGACTGGTATCGATCGAGGCTCAAGCCTCGTTGCTACGCAGTATGCGTTCGCTTTCGTTGACACACTGCAAAGTTTGTGTTGCACCTACTTCACGATCGGCTTGCACTTGAAGCATACAGGTTGCTTGGGAACGGTCACCTACAAAGATACGTGTGCCAGTGTACCTGAAATCCCATGCCAGTGTACCTGAAATCCCAGGCTGGATTTCAAATAGCAATTCTTGGGTCTCTCTGCTGCAGAAGAAGGGATGGCCAAGCACCTTTGCTCTCGCATACAGTGCTGTAGGCGTTGTATACGGAGATGTTGGTACTAGCCCTTTGTATGTGTTTTCCTCAACATTCACAACAGACACACCCACTGAGACTGATGTGCTGGGTGCTATGAGCATCATCTTCTGGACAATCACCTTGATTGTGGTGGTGAAGTACATGCTGATTGTTCTATTGGCAGACGACAATGGAGAAGGTCAGTACTTAGCATGGACCTGTCTCAAGTTCTTGGTTGTTTCCTCATCTGCATGAGCTCGCAACTCAGCATCAAGTGCCTCATGTGATGCTACGTGAAGCAATGGACTGGCTGCTACCTTGCATGTAACATAAACAGTTTTGTTGAAATGCTCTCATTTGTGCTGCTCTCTGACTGATCAATGGACAGTTTGGGCCTTCACTCACATAGCATATGTTTCAGTGTAGAAAGTTCAGAGTTAAATTTTGGTTTGCAGGTGGCACCTTTGCCTTATACTCTTTGATCTGTCGTTTTGCTGGCATGCGCCCTGCTACCAACGGTATACCTGATGCTTCTGATGTGACTCTGTCTCGCTACAGGTCAGTGCCTTCTGCAAGCTTCCTAGTCGTAATGTGAGTGTGCCTGAGCTTTGTCCTGGCATTATACAAAACAGATTTTGGTGTGCAGTGCCATGTATGCATTCTGAAACAGTTGTAATGCTTGCGATTCAACAATTGCTCTCCATGCAGTCGGCACACAGGGGACAAGAACATCAAGAGTCTGTCATCCCGGATCAGTTTCCAACTGAAGCAGTACCTGGCAACAACAGCAGGCGCTCAGGCCAGCTTGCTATGCCTTGTGTTGTTGATGACAAGTATGGTTCTGGGAGATGGAGTGCTCACACCAGCACAGTCAGTGCTTGGAGCCATTTATGGTCTTCAAGTCAAGACATCTGTATCGCAAGGTAGAACTTCCAAAGCAATGAATTGTGCAATATGTGGCGCTAGCTTGGTTCCAAGAATTGTCTCCTTGTACTTGCAAGCTCCGGCAATGCTGTCAAGTAACGCATTTATGTTTTCAGGCGCTTGTGATTCTCTTTGACGGTTTTTGCGGTTGGAAATCATTTTGTTTCCGGCAGTAGCTAATCCAATGCTCAAACAATCAAAAGTGCTGTGCTGCAGGTGCTATTGTTGGAATATCATGCGGCATTGTTATTCTACTTTTCATGGTACAAAGGTTTGGCACAGGTCGCGTGGGGTTTTTTTTTGCTCCCATTGTTCTAATTTACTTTCTATGCAATCTAATCATTGCAATCACAAACATCAGCCGCTACAAGCCAGACATCTTCAAGGTATATTCCCTGTGTGCTGCTAAACAATGAAGGTTTTGTGATAAGTATGCCTTGGCTAATTGCGTGTTCAGTCGCTTGTGTACAACTGTGTTGTTCACACTGTGGGAAGGTTCGTAAGATGGTGGAGTCACATAGCCGCTGCAACCTTTTCGCGCTGTGAAAGTTGCCTGGCATGCAGCAATCAAGTATGCAACAACTCGAGCCGACGATATTGTTTTCCTTGTTTGCAGGCTCTTTCTCCTCACTATGCGTATTATTACTTCCGAGACAATCGTCACTTGGGTTGGGTCCAATGCTCTGGACTATTTCTAGCCATTACAGGTAATGACTCTATGCCTGTGTTGGAGGATGAAATGTGCTGACTAATGCAATTGCTGTTTTGCGTGACGATTCTATGTTGTGTCATACATACACTGAGGTGTGAGGCAATCACAGGGACTGAAGCCACATACGCTGACTTGGGCCACTTCTCTCGACCAGCAATCAGGGTAAGTGCAACCATGCACTCATGGACACAAACAGTTCTTGATTGCGCTCAATGACCCTGATCCTTTCTGTATACTTCTTGCTTGACATTGGTCCCCTTTTTGTGCAGTAATGCATATTTTGCATGTTGCTGTTGTACAACTGGTCCTAGGTGTCAAAACATACTTATGCAGATCAGCTTCCTGGTCATTTGTTACCCAGTGTTGATAGTGACATACCTTGGACAAGCAGCTTGGTTGACTAGATACCCAGACCAAGTCAGCTCCACCTTTTATGCTTCCATTCCATACGGTGACGGCTTTTACTGGGTAAGAGCAACATCTCTGTTAGCTTGATTTGTTGTATCCCTGCTGTTGGATGTGTGACTTTTACTGTTAACTTGCCGCTCCTTTGTAGCAACCATCTGCAAAGACTACACCTGTTCATTTCTCAACGCTCATGGAAACACATGATAGCATGTTGTGCAAACCTTGCCTTCCATGCGCTGTGCAAGTTTGCGGTCGACGCAGTTGTCATCAGGCATATCTTTCAATTTTGGACTCCTAACCCAAATTTTGTGCACACAGTTCGTCTTTGTGTTTGCTACTGGCGCAGCGTGTGTGGCCAGTCAGGCTATGATCAGTGCTGCCTTTTCCATTGTCAAGCAGTCCATTGCTCTTGGGTGCTTCCCTCAGCTCTCTGTGCAACACGTCTCAGATAAGGTGCCATACAAAATTCCTCTGCGCTCATGTATATGTAGTGACATTGTGCCAGCAGTGTTACGCCTCCATGTGGTTATCCATCATCGTGTATTTTTCCTATGCATTCTGTGCCATGTTGAGGCTTGATTACAAGATGGCTGTTTGTGTGTGCTCACATCTGCTGGTTGAGCAACCCTAGTTGTATATTGCAGGTTCTGGGGTCTGTGTACATTCCTGAGGTGAACTATGTTATGATGGTGCTGACTGTGGCGGTGATTGCCATCTTCAAGACCACTGTGCAGCTGGGAAATGCATATGGTGAGCCCATGCGAGATTTCTTGTAACAAGGGCAAGTTGCAGTGAAAGGCTTTGTGCTTTCTGCTATATCCTTTGTGTTATTTGAATACTAGGTAGGATGCTGTTGTGCAAGGAAACCCCTGCAATTGTTTGTTGAGTATCCGGGCATGAGATGCTATCTTCAGTGCTTTGCAGGCTCACTCTAGCTGACAAACTTGATGACATACTGGTTTGACCTTACATATCGCATGCAGGTGTGGCAGTAAGCAGCATGATGTTTGGCACAACAGTGCTGATATACATGGTTATGCTAATGATATGGGAGACCAACTTCTTCCTTGCGACTGCTTTCCTCATCAGCTTTGGCTTCATTGACATGGTTTTTACCACAGGCAAGGACGTGATTGTGCAATGTTCAAAGTGCTCAGTGTGATGCATGTTGGCTTACTGCATATGTGTACGCAAAGCCTGCAGTGCTCTCTCTTTGCTGTGCATGACACAGGTAATCTATTGCGCGTCCATCAGGCATCAGTGTTGGCTGCCCCAAAGTACAGCAAACACATGCAATACATTGTGTCGGGCATTCTTGACAATGTTATGCTTCCCATTTTGTAATTTGTAGCTCCATTTCTCTGCCTACAAGAATTTGCTGCTATGTCGATTTGGAAGAAATTGACTGCAATTGCCTGTGTTTTGCAGCTAACCTGAACAAGGTGCCTCATGGTGGTTGGTTTGCCCTGGCCATAGCTGGTGCTGTCTTCAGTCTCAGCTACCTGTGGTGGTGGGGAACTAACATCAAGCACCAGAGAATGTTGGCTACTCAGGTCTGCTGCTCTTGTTGCACGCCACCTACACTTAGACTCTGTCAAATGATTGGGATGTAATTCAGATAGTTGAGTATTGTACAACACTACATCGATGTCACGACTGCTGTAGTGCTCAGCCAAGTGTCTGAGCAATTGATGGTCTGGTTATTAGCAACATGGTGACCAGACGCCAGTTTGGATGCTTTTTATAATGATTTGCTGAGCAATTTTGCACTTCGCTTGTGTATTCTCATGTAGATGAAGATGCAAGATTTGCTGGGAACAAACCTCATTTACAACAAGTCCAAGAAGGATGATGCTAGTTCACCTGATGATAGTGTTGATGAGTCATTGACTGGGCCAGGGCCATGCAGCAACAGCCCTATAGCAGAAGACGACAATGGTATCAGCAGTCCCAAGCTGGTCACAGGCAATGGTGCTGCTCCTGCCAATGGCCCTCATGATCAGTTGGTGTTGGCAAGCACTGGCCAGCCCCTTCTTCGGATTCCAGCAGTGGGCATCATGTTTGCTGACACATTGTATGGTGCACCAACGATATTGCCAGAGTTGGTGAACCGCTGGGGAGTTGTGCATAAGGTCCTCATCATTCTCACCATCCGCCAGGTACCGCTTGGCACTGTCTTTCTTTCGGATGTATGCTTGGCCCTTTCTGAATGTTTTCTGCTTGTATAGCTTATTGGGATTGTTGGACACATGATGTGAGGCTCTGCGTGAGTTGCTTGAGCTCCTTTATGTACACGGGTCGTAGTGTGAGAGTCTCCATCTCTGGACATACACTTGAACTGTCAAACTTGCGCTTGATGCTTTGGTGCAATTGCGTTGGTGGTTTATCATCCACATTTCTCATTCAAGAAGCCAGACTACGATAATGACAAGTATGTGTGAGAAAGCCTCTTGGATGTAGGTGGCTGTGAGCACAGTGTCAGAGTCAGAGCGGCTGTTGTTCCGCAAGCTGCGGTACCCGGGCATCTACCGTTGTGTTGCCCGCTATGGCTACCGTGACCGGGTGCACATGGACAACAAGTTTGTCATCAAGCTGCTTGACAAGGTACATCGACATTGCTAGTCATTAGTGGTGTTCCTTGCATGCAACATCAATGGTTGCCTTTTCATGTGCAATACAAGTCGGAACTTGTGCAATTGATTTCATCGCTGCCTCCAATGTTTGCTGATCAAGGGATGTTTGAAAAGATGCAGGACTCAATGCGGAAGACATGAGAGTTCTGGTGTGCAGGTTAATGAGGTGGACCCTAGCGTAGCACACGTTGTGCAACAGGCAAACATGGTCAACACTTCCTACATTGTGTCCTTCATCAAGCTGTTCGTGAAGCAAGACATCGTGGGCATAAAGGGAGCATTTAGGCGCTTCTTCCTCCAGGACGTGTACAGCAACATGGGTAGGTTTGTCCGCCACAGCTATCAGGACTGGTGCATCCCTCACGGCAGCCTCTTTGAGGTTGGAGTGGCCTTGAACGTCTGATGGGTGGTAAGCAGGCTTGGAGTCAAATGAAAGGGAAAGTCGTGTGGCAAAATATGTCAGTTGTGCCAGCTAGGGCATACTCAAGAAGCCTCAGCAAATGTTTTGAACATGGCAATGTTAGCCATTTGGGAGTGGCTCGGCCGACCGAGGTGGTTGTAAACAGTACAGTCAGGATGAATGAATAAAGACAACTTTGTCAAGCCTTATTCCGTTCGAAGTAGATTTCTGCTTGAATACGTTGTATCCATGGCTGCACAGTTCGTGTTCTGGCTTTCCTTCCCTTTATTGCAAGAAACTGATGTTGTAAGCATTTGTGTTGTCATGTATATTTGCTACAGGGCTGCAGGGTGAAGCACTTTCCGATGCAAAGAAACACAATTGTGGTGGGCTTGTTTGGCACGATGAGAGTTGTGGTTTTTGCTGTGCGTTTGTTACGTGCTGGCTGAACTTCATGCGCATCAATGCCTTCAACGCACCCCACTGGCAAATTACTCATGGAGCGCTTGGCCTAAGTCCAGGAACAGCACAACTGGGCACGGAGGCAAGAATACCTCCGTGCCCCACTCTGCCCGGGCTGTGCAGAAAGAAATCAGCGAGGTGCAGGTCTGTGCGCACACGGAGGTTCCAGTCCCTGAGCACGCAGGATCTGTGCCAATTCCTGATTGTGGGAGTGCTGAGTGGACTGTTCTGGCTGCAGAGGGCTAAGTCCAGCACCACAGCTGCAGCCTCTGATACTCTAGGTATGCAGGCACGCAGTCATGACATGTGCATACACATCCGGGTGCTGTTGTGAAAGCACTGAGAGTGCTGTTGATGCAGTGGCAACTCCTCTGGTGATGTTTTGAGCTTTGTGGTATTCTGACTAGCGAAATCTAATTGTGTTGCTTGTGTCCTTTGGTACCTTTGCTCTTGCCCTTTGGTGCTATGTTTTGCAGCTGATGACTGCAGCTTGTACCCCCTTGTACCTGCACCACTTTTGTGCCAACTTCTCACTTTTGTGCCAACTTCTCTGGTGATGTCTTCAGTTTAGTGGTATTTGCCTCTGACCAGCAAGATCTGATTCTGTTGCTCGTGCTCTTTGGTACCCTTGCTTTTGCCCTTCGATTCTATTTCTTGCACTTCATCACTGCAGCTTGTACCCTCTTATACCTGCACCACTTTTGTGCCCAAGTTCGAAATACTGCCTCATGAACTCCAGCCTCAAACTCTGCCTGTGCTGCAAACTTTTTCCATTCTGAGCTGCTGACGCTGTTCCTCTAGTCTTTGTATGGGCTCCTGTCCACCTTCCCAGCTGACATTGCCTGAGTCCTGTTCACGATATACATACACAAGCGACTCTTTCCCAACCGTTGCTGCAGGTCTGCTCTTCTTCGAGCTGCTCTTCCTGTCCTTCCGCCAGCTGTTCGTGGCTCTCTTCACCTTCCCAGATGAGTTCAAGATGCTGCTGAAGGAGCGTGCCTCCGGCATGTACCGTCTGTCAGCCTTCTACTTCGCCCGCACAGCCTCCGACCTGCCCATGGACATGGCCATCCCCACGCTGTTCCTGCTGCTGGTGTACTTCATGGGCCACCTGCGCTACACGGCTGCTGCCTTCTTCGCCAACTTCTTCACCGTCATCCTGGTCATGCTGGTAGGTTCTGCACCCTAGGGTTCACAGAAGGGAAAGAAGAAAAAAACCTACACCTTCCGGTGTCAATCAATTGTTGTTGTTGTTGCTGTTATTATTAGCATCATCATTATCACCACTAATATTGTTAATATTATTTTAATGAGAAGCCACTCTAGGGTTCATATCCGACTGCAGCACTGTTACATGCCTATGCTTTGAAGCTCTATCTGCTCCACTGTGCTTCCTGATTCTGGCCAGTGCTGTCAGGGCCAGCATTGATGAGTGCTTGCGTGCACTGCAACCTCTTGAGCAGCAGCTCACACTGCCACCTGGCAGCTCACTCATTTCTGGGACTGCAGGTGGCGCAATCATACGGGCTGTTGCTGGGAACCATTGTGATGGTCCCCAAGACGGCGCAGACCCTGGCCGCCATCATCATGCTCACCTTCATCCTCACAGGAGGCTACTTTGTCCGAGGTGCTCATTTATACATGCATCCGCTTGGTCATTTGTGTCCATTTGCTCTTTCATATGAGGAACACTTGTCGTCATCTAGGATGTGTTTTCCCCTAGGGTCAGCATCAGGATGAGTTGCTCCCTACAGAAGGTCCTGGTTTGGCAGCCAGGTTTAGGATACAACAGCGTACGACAGTGTACCAGTGTACGACAATGACACCAATTGCAAACAGAGTGCTGCATTGAGACAGAGTCATGCCTGTGCACTCAAGTCGTGTGTGCGATGCTGCATGACTGTGATGTGACTGTTCAACATTTCTGGGTGGCTGCATAGAGCTTATCTGTGAAGGCGTGGATGCTGTATACAATGTCGGTGTACAATTGGATGCTGCATCCGATGTTGGTGTACATCAATCTGAATTGTTGAGTCACCAGAAGGGTCTGAGTGTGCCCTGTTCTGCAGGAATCCCGGTGTGGATCTCCTGGTTCAAGTACCTTTCGTTCATCTTCTATGGTGAGTCAGCTTGAGTTGTTCTGCTTATCTTCTTGCATGTAGGGGTGGCCTCAGTCTGTCTGGCTCTTGCTGTGTCATGAGACTCTTACAGACATTGCTGCGCTTCAGCTTGCAATGTTGAGCTCTGCACCAACAGCTTATGGTTTCTAGTTTTGCTTGCTGATAAGCTCTCTTTTGAATGCATGCGCATCTGTCTAATGCATTCTGATGAGCCCTGGTCTGCCAGCAAGCTTCTGTCCATCAACGCCTTGTTTGTAGCTTTCAGAGAATGTAATTTGCAGTAGCCGTCAGTGCGATACAAGCTTCTTGTTGTGCAGCAGGGAGTGCTTTGACATCTTGTGTGGCTGCAGGATATGGACAGCTGGTACACATTGAATTCAAAGACCGAAACTTGTACACCTGTACTGATCCAAATGCAGCTGGAAGTAAGCTCATTCTGCGGTCCAACTGATCTGCCAATCTGCTGTCCTGAGTGATCTGCCATGCCAGATAGTGCACACATGTCTCCAAGTCTTTGCAAAGGGTTTTGCCTAGTGACAGAACCTGGCACACGTGCCCTTGAAATGTTGTGCTTGTTGTGCAACAGACTCCTCTGTTGGTTTGCTGCTGGATGTTACCGCACACAGCAATCTACAATTAGATTGTTCCCTGTGCTTGTGTCAGGTGCGTACTCAGCAGGCCTAAATTGGATGTCACAGACTTTGTTGCAGTAACAGCAGCTGCAGGTGAATGTTGTTGCTCAGGATGATGTTGTTCTTTTGCAGGTGCAGCCGCCTCCATTGACGTCTCTAATCCTCAGACTGACCCGAGGTGTGTTCTTGTGACAAATGTTCAGTCAGCTTTGGGTCTACAGCAGGGGGTTAATTCAAAGACATGGAAGATTATCAACCCGTGCATTTTGATCTTTACATTGGTGTTGTTGCGTGTGTTGGTGTATGTTGCCTTGCGACGTAAGACATCTCGTGTCTAGGTCTGGATACCAGCTGGCATGCATGCAGCTGCTGATAGCTTGTTACCATCTTCGGCTTGGAAGTTCTTACTTGCAATAATCCCGTTTGGGCTGCTTTGTTTTCCATTTTGCTTGCCAAAGCTTGTTGCAGGGCATGATTAACGTCAAATTGACATAGGACTTAGGCATGCCCTATACAGCAAATATAGCTACTACAGGTATAGATGCAGTGCCTTCACATTTATTGCTGTCTAGTTACTCATACCACTGAGCATTTTGCTCAGAGTCAGTAACACTTGACGCATGGCTCAACTGCATTATTAGACATCTGTTGCGTTGTGTTATGTCAGATTGTGAAATTCTCTGTATGATGTATGTAAACAGCCTCCACCTGCTATTTTGTAGTCTAGCAAGTATCAATCTAGAGACCTGTTTAACCACACTTGGGTGTGCAAGCATTATGGACAGCATTATGCATACTTAGGCGTGCGGTACATTCGAAACCAAGTAGATAACAGGTAAAGTCGACGGATAGGCATATGCATATTACCATATATGCATATCGAGGATCAGTGACCGGTGGACATGCTTTGCCCAAAGAGCAGCAGGACTCTTGCTAGCCTGTGCTCCTGCTTGCTGATTGTGACAGGATCGTTCTGTCTTCTGCTTGAGTCTTTATGTCTAGTAGATTCAACAGAGCAGCCACTACATGCACAGCCAGCAGCAGCAACATTCATGACCAGAGCACATACATGCACAGTACTAATGCTGAATAGCAGACGTACATCATGCAAGCAGGGAAGCAAAAGAGTTATTGCTCACGGGTCTGGCTGAATGTATCTGAAGAAGTGTCATAGCCGTGAGATCACGTCCTCTACCTCCGACTGATCATACAGGTGATAGCTTGGTGCAACAGTGGCAATGTCCACGTTTGTTGATGTCACCTGCACATGCCAGCCCATGATGAAAACATTGACAGTCTGTGTGTTGCAGGTGACCAATCAGGTGCAACTGCTGAAATTGCTTGATCTGATGCCAAAGACACAATCGACAGTCATGACACATGAGCAGTAGCAATGATGGCGTCTGATTCTGAGCTCTGCTTTGCCCTTGGCATGCAACATCTAATTTAAGCCAGACAGTGTGCAGACACAACACAAACAAGACCATCATAAAGGTCTAACATCACGGCAAGCAACTTCGCTCATATGCAGTCAAGGTCAGCACATGTGGCATGTCACATCAAGCGTGTCAAGATTACCTTCTCTTCCATGACCTCCTTCAGAGTGGACAGCGCCATCACCTCTGCATCTTTCAGAGACATGTCTTTTTGATAATTCTCCTGCACAAAAAGCAGCATTCACGCAGAGTCCTAGCATTGACGTAAAGCGTGCAGGCTTGATCCATAAGACCATATAGACAGCCTAAACAGCAGTGCAAGCTGGCTGCCAATCAAATTATGTTCAGTCATGCTGCTTTTGACAAACTCTGTTTTGGTGCAGTGCTGGCCAGTGCATGAAGCATGAGAAGCAGCAGTGCTGCTGCCACATATTAGGATGTGGGCAGCAGCCTAATAAGAGGAACAGCAGGCTTGGTCGGCGCATTTGGTCGTCTAGTGAAGAGTAGACGGCAAGAACGGCAGGGTGTGCTGATACTTGATGATTGGCACAAATGAGGTACCTGCAGGCTGGTCTGAGCACCTTCACTACCACTACCTATTGCCTTTGCCTCGTATGTCACAAAAGTGCCAGAGGGGTCTGTGTGAAACCTGTGTACACAACCACAGCAAGATAATCAGCCCAACCTGAGCGTCAGGGAAGTGCAGCACTGCTGTGTAGCCAACATGGCTTTGCCTTCAGGTTTGTTAGTCATATGACAGTCACATACCAGCACTCTGCCTGCCACTGAGTTCTTGCATTGAGCTGCACACTTGCTGTTTAAATGAACACAGGTATGACACTTCCATGCAGTGCAACTTTGGGAAGAAGGCGGGGGGAACAGATCACTCACAGAGTAGGACCGTCACTATCCCATCCAGCCAGCAGGAGCGCCACACCAAAAGGTCGGCTCTGCATTTCAGACCATCAATTAGGGTGCTTGCTGATCTAGACTGTGAGCAGACAGAGGTATTGAAAGTCGGTCAGGCAAATCTTACCATGCTGCCCTCTTTTTCATCATCCTCACCAAAAGAAAGAGCTACATCACACAAGGCTTGTGTGCATGACTCAACAGGCATTGGCTCATCATAGCTGAATCGATGTTGCTGCAAGCAAAGCAGGCAAGTCACGGAAGTCCAATTTTAGACGAGGATGTTGGTGTACTGCAGCGACAAACAGTACAAGTGTGTTGCTGGCTGCTGCTGTTGTGATACCTGTGTCTCCACTCGCGCACGATCTATCAAAGTCTTTGCATCTGCTGTCAGACCACTCATGGCAACACCTATGTGTTGATCGATCTCTGCAATCTTTTGTATGCTGCTGGGTTCCTGCGATGGACCAGAAAGCACTTCTAGCAAAGCACCCAAAGATACAGCCGGAAAATTAGTTGTGATGTTGATGGCTGACCAGCAATGGTGACGTGACACGCTTCTCGACTACCAAAACAACTCCTTCAGGTGTCTTCACGCCGATAGCAGTTGATCCAAGCTGCACGCACGATGTGAAGTTGGTTGATCAAGCTGAATTGGGAAAACGTGCAGCGCAGATCGGCTCTGACCTTGATAGCTTCTATGGCGTATTCAACCTGGAACAGTCTGCCTTCCGGACTGAAAGTGTTGACTCCTCGATCGTATTCGCTTCTTGTCAAAAACATGTCGAAACGGACTACGGCTCAAGCTGAGTACCTCCAAATGAGGCACCGGAACCTCGGATCGACTTCCAGACGTTGCGCAAACCTGATGGGTATACGTGCGCCTTCACTTGCTTCTCGACAGCATTCCTGTGTGCACGCAAGAACTCTTCTAAATTCCGAAACCTAAAACAATTTGGTACGGCCCTATCAATAATTGCCCAGAGCAGAAGTGTGTTCAATGCGAGAGCTATGCATACCGTAGGTTCCGAGCGCTACAGATCAATATGAGAGCTCATGACAGCTCAATCACGCTGTAGTTACACAGCCCCACACCGGCGAGAGGCTTGCTGAAAGTCAGTTGGAAAAAGAGTGTTGTGAGCACAAGTGCAGGCTGGTCTGCAATAACACACCTACTGCTTGACTTCAGCTGTGAGCAAGTGCCTGATAAACAAACTGACAGCATCTATGAAGGCCGGATACCCCTAGCCATGTTCATACCTGTGAACGGTGGCCAGGGGATCTCACGACCGTTTGTTGTCGGATTGATACTCCTGCTGGTCTTCTTGGGGATGCAGTCTGACCTTGTCCCGTCGAGACCAGATTCAACAACCGAGGAGGCAGCGGCACCTGCAAAAGATGTCACGAAGGAGCGCGTATGTCCACCACTTTCTCTCTTCTGTCCCATCATGCAACAGGTTACTGCATAGCTGTGCTCACAGCTTCTGCTCTTGCAGATCATCTTGGAGCTAAGCAAGTCTAACGAAAGGCTCGAGGTGATGTGCTGCTTCATGCAGTGGTTGCATGACGTATTGCAAGCTGTTGGTTGCCAGTTCTGCTGCAAGCACATTGCTGAAAGTGTTCATGGCTGTACAGAAGGAGTTACATCAGCTGCAACAGCACCTCTTGCTGGTCAAGCATGCTGCCCATCAGCATGGAGTGGAGCATAGTAGCAAACTGGGAAGCATGCTATATGACAATGATGTTGCTTTTGTTGCTGAGAGCAATAGTACTGATGTGCGCTCAGCATCAAGGCAGGATGCAGCAGTATCTGGAGCAGCAGACCAGCTAAGCGATGCGCATGCTCAGAGTCTTGACGTGCAAAACGTCAGCGATACTGGTAGCAGACATGAAATGCCACATCGAACTCATCACCACTTTCAACAAAGTGCTGCATCCCCATAAATTCACTGTTAATTGGTCTTCACTTTAGCCCTTTCTAGTGTGGATTAGCCTGAATGTGTACTGCAATGCTGTTGCATACGTCTTGAAAGTCTCTTTTTGCGGCTGCTCATTGTTGTGCTGCTGTTTTGCTGTGTGATGTTGCCCATCATTGCAATTGGTCCTTGTTGAGTTGCAAGCACTAATTCTGCTTCCCAGCCTGGGTTTCTTCACGCAATCTTATGCACAGACAGACTCTGTGCACTTCATCTCAAGCTTGTGTTGCTGCTACTGCACTGTACTATTTTACTGATGACAGGCATTTGCTTTTGTGTGTTGGGGTGAGCTTGATGCCCACACATTGATCAGCCAATTGATTTGTATCAGCCAGCCCACTGAGTACCTATTCAAACAGCGATCTATGACGTTGTCACATGGATATGGAAGGCTGACCTGTGCAATGCGTTCAGCACCACATCACAAGGATGCTAGCTTTTTCAACGAACTTGTAAACACCTTGTGTCCTGATCACATGCTTGCTGTGAACAGCCTCAACAACTTTGGTGAGCGATTGTACCATAATGCACGACCTGGTATCTGGCAAGATTGAGACTAGTAATTCGTTGCCTGATAATGCGTAGATCAACAGATTCCGGCCAAAGGTCTGAATCACCCGACGTGTTGATGACTCAAATTGCGTTTGTTCAACAGCGATGTCATTTACTGTTGGCATGCTTGCATGAAACAGACTTTGCTTGTAACCTCAATGCACCATGTACAAGCAGACTTGAAGGAGCAGGAAAATTCATATTTGGTTCACGCTGATTAGTCAATATGTGCACTGTAGGCTGCTTCTGATTTAGCAAAAAACACACTTACACATATATGAGCAACATCAATCTTTGAGTCCTTTGAAGCACGTCTTTTTGTAATATCGCAGCTCTTGTATGCTTTCTTTGATATCTGCCAAAGCAGTGTGCAGCCTCTCCTTTCTGGGTGCTTTCCTTGCAAGATCTGGACACCAGCGTCTACAGACCTCAGCAATGCTAGAGACATCCACAATACGGTAATGCAAGTGGTCGACCAGTCTGGGCATGCACTGCCGAAGAAAGGCCAGATCGACGTGCACTGAATTTCCTGCAAGAAGAGCCATCTTTGGCTCTGGCACATGCTTTTTGATGAATGTGAGCACCTGCTCTTCTGCTTCTTGCATGCTTATGGTGCTCTCACGCACTCTCTGTGTCAGCCCACTTGCACCGTGATGATCCACACACCATGCATTCATGCCATCCAGCACCTCATCAGGCTGATGTATAGCAATATTGGGTCCCTGCAGTAGCAACTCTCTCACCAGGTTTGCAACGCCCTCGCTCAGGTCGTTCGCACACATAATAGCTCCTTACCTCAACAGGGTCCCGCAGCCGGCCATCTGTTATCAAACATGCAATTTCAATTACTGTGTCTTTTTGCAGGTCGAGACCTGCAGCACAGAGCTGGTTGAAGGGCAAGAACCAAAACACACAAGCAAAACTGCGTACTTTGACAAGTCAAATGTTTCGGTGCTCTTGAGCATAAATGCACCTGTCATTTCCAAGTCCACCCATACAAGCGGCTGCTTGTGTGTGCTTGGGAGCCTTTGAGGTCTCTTTTGTCCTGCTGCTGCAGCAGCATCTGCTGCTGGTAATTCAGCCTCTTGACCAACACTGCGTGGCACGGGAGGACACATGAGAACGGTACATGGCAGAGGTAAAATGATTGCACTACAAGTGTAAGAGCGTGACGCCGACTTAGTTCAGGTGCCTCTCACCTGGCTCCCTTCAAAGCTGCAGACAAGGTTGAAGTGTCGAATTTGTCCGCTGGGCCTGGCTGGCCAGGGCTGCCGACGCTACCGGAACCGTCCTGATCACTCAACACAGCAAATCGGTTCCCG
>JAABUK010000502.1_pt1 | contig 81212 bp, 123 predicted proteins | sample 5559141 | NCBI WGS metagenome assembly JAABUK01 (sample SAMN10711869, study PRJNA513367) | rock metagenome | isolation source: Antarctica rocks | place: Antarctica: Victoria Land, Pudding Butte nord | collected 2016-01-03
GCTCTTCAGGGGCATCTGCCAGCCAGTCATTGTACATCTGAAAGGCCTCCACTCCCAAGGGCAGGGGCCAAATGACAGTAACGCCTGTCAGAATGCCATCCACAGGCAAAGGATGCAGCTGTAGCTCAAACCCAACTGCAGTTGCTAGCATTGCGCCTCCACCCTACACCATTCCACACAGTAGTCTGTGCACACAATGAGGAAGGCTATCATGCATTCCTAGGCGTACGCAGTGGCAGGCTCCAGGCTACTGCCTCACGAAGGTACTGTTGTCATTGCCAGAAGGGGTAATCACATCTTTTCCTACGCACCAGCAGCAATGTTTTGAAGGCAGATAGTACGATGCTATGCTTTAGAGTGGAGAAGTAAGGTGACAATGTGAAAGCAGGGGCTGGCCAAACATGTTCTGCATGCTGCTTCGTAGCTCACCAGCATTCCCCAGAAGAGGTCAGGTTCATTGGTGGCATTGATGCGTACAATGTCCCAATCAGCAGTGTTGTTCTGCCATGTGCTGACCACATCAATGCCCAGCACACTGTCTACTGAAGGACCCCACAGGCTGCCTCCAATGCCCTCCCCACCTCCCAATGCCACCCCTGCGACACAACTCTGTGCTGTTGCCCAGTCACTCACATGATAAACAGCTTGGCATTGCTAAGTAGCATGCAAGATACTTCTTACTGTGTGTGCAAGACTTCATGATTGAAATGCGCCTCGGCGGTCTGGTCTGCAGCCTCAAAGGCCTTACTACTCATGCGTCCAGACTGACAATCTTTGCTGTTGCACAGTACTGTACAGCAGAAGGAGAAAATGCAGCTGCAGTAATGACTCATGATGAGTAAGGATATATACACTGCTGCCTATATGCTGCTGCCTTATGCTGGCAATTGCAAGGGCTTGGGCAGTTGAAAGGACTGACCTGCTACCCCAACACTGCCAACATGTCCTGTAGGCCACATGAGGTTGTACGCCTCCACAGCTGCTACCAGCTCCTCCCCTGTTGTGCCTGCACACCCACCACAAGTTCTCACTGATTCACTGTGCCCTGTCAACTGTCTTGTGTAAGCCACCCTTCAAAGTCAGCTCTCAGTCTGACTCCATGCAGTATCATCAATATTAATAGTCTGTGGCCCTGGCCTGAAAAGCTGTCAACATGACATCACAGGTCAGTGTTACATGCAGTCATTACCTATATAGGCAATGATGGTTGAGCAGTGTCTGGTCATTGCCTGTATTAGCTATGGAGGTTCAGCAGTTTTGGGTAAAGACATGCTGAGTTGGCAGGGCATCTGACATACAAGAATTATGACATAGACAGCATAGTTAAGATGTAAAACGCAATCAAAAGCAGCTTGCACAAAAACTGCTCTGCTATAAGAAAAGCCACAAGCACAGCGCAGGATACCTGCTTGCACATAGGCTGTTTCGGTGTCAGGGTCCACTTCAATGGCTGTCAGATTGCTGGTGTCAATGGTGAGGCCGTTAGGTAAGAGCTGGACCCCCACCACCTGATGCCCAGCCCCCATGATGGCAGTCCTCAGAGCATTTTCAGCAGCAAACTTCAGAGACTCCACAATGTCATTCACGTCTGCACTCATACATGCCCATGATCAGCGCTACAGGCACAGCAGGCAAAGCTGGCAAAGCATAGATGGTGAGATTATGTATACGGGCAGTGGCAGGCACACACATGTCTTAACAAGTGAAATCAGCAGGAAAATGACAAATGGTTCAGAGTGTTAGCGCAAGTGCTTATGCAGATCACCATTGACCGACCAGGGGCATTGGCCTTAGACTCACCTTGCGCTATGACATACAGAGCTGGCTGTGAAAACTTGACGTATGGGTTAGGTCCATCCTGCACCAACAGTACATCATCTTGTACATTGCAATGTGCGCGTCGAGGCCAGACAGAAGGGCATAGCAAGCAAGCTGGGCTTTGCAAATCAAACTGAATTCTCTCCCAGGCGTTAACTGTGAAGCATGACACTTCCTAAAGACAAAAGGTTGCTCCATATATTCTGGGCTCTGCACAGCTGAGCTAGGTGACAGGTGGAGCTCTGCGAGATCACAGCAGATATCACCTCCAAATAGCTCCACAAGTCAAAAGTTGGCAGCTGTATGGCTGGAGCCTCAGTGCCGACACTGTATGGAAGGACCGTCCCTGCCAGGCTTTGTGCAAAGGCGGTCACTGTGGTGGTACTCAAAGAGGCCGAGGAAACAATGCCCGCCAACAGGATACCTGGAAAACACACCAAAGAGGTTGGGCAAATTATCGCTCACGCGGATTAAATGGGAGACAGCCGCCGTTTGATTCTGATCGTGGCTAGCACGCCAGCACAACTGATCACTGGTCAGCAGGCTTCCCCGCTCGTGCAATTTGACGTATTTGGTTGCTGCAAAAACCTTGTCTGGCAGTTTCGCAATGATGCACGTACCTCCAAACAAAAAAGCCGTCTGAAAAGACGGTGCCATGGTAATCACTGCACCTGCAGCAGCACCTCCCGTTCGGCCAAATTCGCGGACGACGACAGGATATATTGACAAGTCCTGACAAGGTGTTCGCTGATGCTCTTGAAGGGTGTCGAGCTTATCAGTTTGGTGCACTGAATCGTTGAAAAGCGTGCAAAGATACCGCAGGAAGCAGAGAGAAATCATGTATTAATCCTTTGCGTCAGAGGTCGCGTGATAAATTAGTACCAACTTCTGCCTCCGCTTCGGCAGCAGGTTTCCATATCTGCATTGCTTCGTGCTTTGTACTTGTTCGCACATTTTCGCCAGCTGCCATCACAGGCAACCTAACAGCGTGTGAGGGAGAGATGAGTGCATCAGAAGAAGATCGCCGAGAGTGCACTTGATTGCAACCTGCCAACACAGACAATGCTGCAACTACTACTGTAACACTTGCTATTCGATGCTGATGAAGTGTCATTGGCACTCGTCATTGGTCAAGCCAATTTGGCTGTATAGCAGTCACCTGCGGTTTCATGCCTTGGCTAGCCTACGCCTGTGAACTCTTGTTGCTTTCAGTAGTCTTGGCGACAAAATGCTCAGCCAGGTGGACTGCAGACAAACAACTCACCTGCATGCAGAGGGGGAACCTTTCTGCATTGTCCTTCAAATGTCAATGATGACAATGATGTTTGAACAGCAGTTGATGACATCAAGAGTCTCAGCAGTCAAACACCACATGATCAACTCGTCAGCATCTACCAGACAGGCTAGTCACTAAACCAATCAAAAAAGGAGCTAACTCTGTAAACTTTGTAGCTATTTGCATGCTAACAGTTGGAAGCTATCAGCATGCAGGAGATAGGCATGGACTACTGAATTGCATCTGCATGGAATTTTGGACCCGTCTGGATTAGTCAGCTGGTCTTGGTGTCGGCATCAAGACAGATTATGTGGAGAACACCACACCAGGTTGTGACAGCTCTGTCATAATAGTATACTTCTTGCAAAGACTGACAAAGTCTTCAGCACATACAGTCTCCTTGATGCTTGAGGACACACAATATAGATCTTCAGATAACGTTCGCAAGGATTTGAGCGCCACTGCTAGTGTCTGATGATAATGTCGCCCTCATGGCATCTGCAATGTGCACAATGGGTTTGGCTGCCTTTTAGATGACCTATATGACATGCAATGCACTTCACCTTAGTCATGCTCAGCATACTGCAACATCTAGCATAAACAATCAGGAAAGGATGAAAGCCTAGCAGGCCACCCTTAGAGAGACAAGGAAAAGTGTGGCACAAGCTGCATGGAATGCAGACTCAGATGCGTGAGGCTGTCAGCAATCCCACTGACACAATGCATCGCTCTGAGTCCAATCATCTCCTATACTGCATTGCCCTTGCTCACACAATAAGCCTTTGTTGTTTCAATTTATTCATATTATTAGACTTATAAGAAGAGAGCTCTGGGCTGCCGCCTTAGGAGGCTGCCGTTATGATCGCTGAAAAGCATAAACTTTTCTTTTCTTTTCTTGTAAGAGGAGATCTATGGATCACAGGACCCTCCAAAAATTGAGCACAGCCTTTACCTGGATCACTAGCTTCTGCTAGTGCTTGACAGCGATAACCACCGCAACCACAATGATAATGACTATGACCAGCACCAATGCTGCTGCCCAGCACATCCACCGCCTGGATGACTTGTGATATGTCTTGGCTGAAGCTAGCTCGGTAACACCCGTCTCCACTGACACTCTGGCCTTGCCCACCTGTCACGCCTCAATCAGTCAGAGCAGAGGCAGTGCAAGCAATGTTTGTGATCACACAATAACAGCAGGCACACAATGGGTGACACCACCTCCAGACAACCTCAACGATTCAGCCCTTGTCAGCACACATATGCACAGAGACACGTGGCAACAGTGCTGGAGATGCACTTGCTGTCATTCGCAATCAGAGACCAACCAACCTGCTGCTCAATGTTGTCCAGCATTTCCCCTTGAGCTTCAACCAGCACAGACATGTCCAGGAAGATCTGATGCAAGTCTGTCAGGCTGTGCTCCAGGTCCCTCACGGCCTCGTGCCGCTCCTGAATCTCTGCCATTGCATCCAAGGCCTACAAATGTTTTCAAGCATATTGCAAGGGGGCCAGATGTAGGCAGGTGTGCTGTTGGACAATAGCTTGAGCATGGGTCATGTATATGGTGAGCACAATAGTAGCAGAATCAGATCTGCACTTCAGTGACAGCTTTGACCAGCAGCAAGTACACACACTGCGTCACCTCCATGACATAGGACAGGCATGCAGCATGGGTGGAGAAGTATGATGGTGTCCAAAAATGATGACATTGCAGTTGGCACGCTTTCACACAAACCAAAATATGCTGGCAGCCAGTGATGATTGGCCAGCGCTTCCAGCATGCCAACTCATTCAAGCATGCAAAGACATTGCTTGCCAGACATCATGACAGTGTAAGTGGTTTACATGACCACGGCCTTGCTTCATGATGGCCTTCTTGAATATGGTTTCACTCTCGCCTGTGTCTATCAGGTGGTCAACCTCCTCCCTAGAGGGCTTCCTGCCCGTCACAATGTGTGCCCGCCGCTCTACCACTTGCCTGCAGGCATGCCACCCTCCTCAAACAAACAAGACAAACATAGTGGCAGCCTGCCAGAGACCTCACGTTGCTGAGGTATTTTGAGAATACACATTTGCAAATGCACTGAGGGCTTTGCTGCCTTGTTGCCTGAATTGCAGCAATTGTGTAATGACCAATCTGCATCATCAAGGCCAGTTTTGCAGGAATTGTAACTTCACGGCCAATGTTGCATTGACGCATGTGTTTCTCTAGTGTAGGACAATGACTCATTTGCTATAGCATACACAGCCATGCATCATGCTTGGTATAGCTTACCTGTGTTCATCTGCAAGCCGCATGCGCAGAGCCTGAAACTCTGCCATCAAATCTTTCAGCTTCTTGCACAAAGCAGCTGTGACTGATGTACGCGTCCGCTCATATGAGTAGAACAGCTCTGTGGACGACGCGCTTCTGGACTCCTGAAGGCATCCAGGCATGATCAGACAACAGCACACATCTTGCTTGCTGTCAGTGGCTTTCGCTGCACAATTGCAAATCTCAGTTTTTGCAAAGCTGATGTCACATACAGTAGGCATAGGCAGGCTGATTTTCACTTTGTTCCCTTCTACAAGAGCAGGATGCATATGTGCAGAGATTTTGACAGCAATCTGCAGCATTTGCCGTACATGCTTAGTGGCAAATTTGTCAGTGTACTTTTGGCTCAAGGCAGGTGTGGCTGACCACGTCTGCTGCCTGTACATATACTTTCATGCAGAATATACAGATTGCACTAAGCTTGCCTTGCGATCAAGAGCAGCCTCATTCACCCTCTGCAGATGCTCCAGCCTGGACTTGATATTGTGTGCAATCTTGCTGACCTCGTTCATGTCATCCTGCATGTTCACCAATCTTGGATGAGGTACATACAATGCTTGCAGGCAGACGTACGTCATAAAATCTGGTTTGCAGGTTCTTTGAACAATAATAGTTAGATGTGGTTGGATTGCTATGTGCTGGCGGCGTGACTACAAAGGCTGCAAAGCGCATAGAACAGCACACAAGGTCATGAGTTGAAATTTTGCTCATCTTTTGTGGTCAAGATGATTTTCAAGTGTAAATTTCAAAATGATCAATAATTGCTTTGCAAGAAGCAGCGCACCTGCATTGTCTCTCTGATTTCCATTATGTCTGCCGATCTTGTTATTGTTTTTGTTTTCTCATGAGCCGATAGCAGCTTGTCTTGTGCCTCTTTGATTGTGGCAAATTGGACCTGCAGCAGAAGCTCCTTGGATACACAGGGTCAATCTAGTAGGCCAACAACATGAAATCACAATCGTCGCAGCAGGTAGGCATTCCCCATTGCCCTGGCAATGTTGCAAAGTGCATCAGGGTGTATACTGCAAGATCTTTGCACGAAAGTACCTTGATTGCCGCAACATCCTTGAAGAATGCATCCATTTGTTTGTCGTTTGCAGCATCCTGTTCAGGTGGTGGAGGGCCTGCTTCTAGGTCAGCAGCAGAATACAGCCTGGAGGGTATTTCGTTTCTCTGCAAGAGATATGACAGTGTTCAACTGGTGGGAGCCCATCAGCATACATTATACAGATGCGCAGCCAGTCTGTCGAGGTACTAGCATGCGTGACATACTCTGAATGAGCCAAGCAAATCGTTCATGACGCTTCACTGCACTTCAAGCATAAACTGATTTATAGTAAGGTTGAACTCTGCGCGGGTGCATTTCCCCAAACACTCAATGTGTACAACGGTGAGACTTCCACTGTCGAGTGTCAGACATGCTTGTAATCACGGCTCCACCACAAGCAAGCTCGAATGCAAGAGCAAGGGATAGTGCACGCATATGGCTGCTTTTCACAATGGTAGTTCAGAAACAATCTTCGACCGGCAAAATACGCATGCCGAGGGACTCTGAGCAATTGATCGCAACTGCAGTGGTAGGGGCTGGAAGCTCGGGTGGAAGCTCATCCAAATTACTAAGGCTGCTAGCTAGCTATAGCCCAGCAAACACCCCCCGCCCGCCCCCAAAACCAGCAAGTTGAACTGATGCAAACAGCTATTGTGTTTGCTGGTAGCAGCAGTTTGCAGAATTTGAAGCACATTTTGCTGAGGGTGCCGTTACACTGTTTGAAGAATCCCAGGACTTAAGAACAAGCAAATATGATACGTACATTACATTTCATAAATTCATGTTGTAATCTTGATCTGCATAACGTCTGATGTTCAACAGACAGAAGTCTGAGGAGAAGAACTGCACTTGACACAGGCTGATCAGCACAATGCTTGGCAGTCTCCTACTGCAAGGCACACAACCTGAAAACGCGCTTACCTGATTGGTGGGGCAGCAGAGCAAATTCTGCAGGAAGGCTGACTGCCTGTTGTGTCTGAGCTTCAATGCCATGATGCACCACAGCCATGTTCTCATTGTGCTATTTCTCTCAGCAGACAAGCAGGGAACCAAGCAGAGTTGCCTAATGCAAAGCTGAAGGCATCAGGCTGAATCTGGCTGCAGGTCTTTGAGCAGCAGACGCTTCAAGGCTGCATCTGTTGCAGTTGATGGTCGGCCAACTCGACCTTCAGAAGGCACACTCCCATTTGCAACAGGGTCCGACTAACTACCTCTCCCTGGCGCAGCATTCATGACAGATCCTGCCAATGAACCTATCATCACAGCCAGAATCATTCTGAGCAGGGCCAGGCAGGGGCTGCCCTGAGGGTCAAGCTGTGAAAATGCCGCTGTTCAGTGAGCATGCAGGGCAGACTATTCAGCAAGCTTGCAAGTCTGCAAGCTGTACAAAACAGCATTAGGATGGCTTAGCTAAGCGGAGCCAGGCTGAGAGAGTGCAGGGTACCCCTGCTGTTGCTTGACTAGCTCCTGTGGTCAACTTCTTGGCCTTTCTGACAGGCACCTTGGCAGCCGCATGATGCTCTTGGGGCAGGATCTGTTAGTTGAAACATTTGCTGAAACCTTCTCTCATATCAGTATCAGCTGTGAATAGCAACATTCAGCCTTTTGCTGTGCTACACTTCTCTGAAAGCTGCAGTGCAACTTCTGAAGTAAACTGTGGAACAATTGACAAATCCTGGCCTTCAAGCTCCGTTTTTGTTAACAATGAATGCAGGTTTGATTGCCACTGTGCAGTACTCCCAGGTACAGACAACAAATAGCAGAGGGAGCCAGCAAAAACAACCACTGCGGTACAAACTTCGTAGAGCACTCTCGTGCAAACCTGTGCACGATGATCCAGGTGCAAGCTGTGGAAAAGCATGGCAAATGTGCCATCATGTTCTCTGATGCACTCCGCAGGCAACAGCTTTCGCGTATATAGCTAGTCAAAGTCAACTGGTACTCTAGAGTTTACCGTATGGCCTTGACCAGTGTTGCGCTGCATGAGCGGTTCGCGCAGCATCGCAATGAGAATATACAGTACTATTCGGTGCACAGAATTGAACGCAGATGCCCCGCGCTAATGTTACCAGAAGCGCCTCCGAGTGGCATGTGGAGAGTGATCTAGCTACATAACCTTTCCTCTCAGTGAGAGCGACGGCCGGTGCAGTTCCCGATATGGCAGCACAGGCGGCAGCACCTCGCCTGTTGCGAGCTGTCGCCGAAACCACGCAGCCGTACGGACCGTTGTTGGAAGGGAACGCTTTGCACACGCTGCAGGTATCGCAGAGCTTGAACGCCACCCGCGAGAGCTTTGTGCCCTCGATTTCACTCTCCAACGTGCTCAACTGAAATGCAGGAGTACCTGTCGGATGCTACTCAGGTCGACATCGTGTACTTGACAGTGTTGAACAGGGCATCAGGGGAGCCCCTCAGGTCAGTGGCACTGGTGTTGCCATGCAGAATCGACAATAGCCTGCTTGCATGTGGTACATTGAGAACCTGCGCTGACACCTTCTGTGTTGCAGTCTGGCAGTGGTGGACAAATGCATAGCACTGCTTAAGCGCTATCTGCCCAGGTCAGCAAATATTGCTGCTTTGATGAATGGCAGCCCACACAACGCTGAGGCAAGACAGCAGCAACAATGTTCCTGCAGGTACAAAGCTTCTCAGCAGGTGCTTGAGCGTGCTGAGGACTTCTGTGCACATGCAACTACATCTCTGAGTGCCATGTCACCAGGTAAGTACTGTGTTTTATGCATCTGCATTACGCTTCTTCCCATAGTGCAGTCACGTCAATCTCTTCAAACATGGCATGCTTGCAGCCATGCAGAAGAGCTTGACGTATCTGCAAGCCATGGTGACCAGGCTGATGGGCAACAAGAGACAGCGCAGGTAAATCACTCAGCAAGTTGACTCTGCAGTTGCTGGCATAGACCCTAAAGCATGCTCTCTCACACACCTGAGTGCCAGGCCTATGCTCATGCGCATACTTGGGTTGCTGTTTGCATATCACAGATCAATCATCATCCTCTATACAACTGAACTGTAGCGCACAATGCTGTACTACAAATTTGTCTCCATCAGCATATTCCATAGAGGCAGCAGAGGTGCATGCATATGTCGCCATGGATGAGTGTTATTCAGGTTGTCCAAACCCTCTCCAGCCAGCCAGCACCAAAAGAGCTCATCAGACACCGCTGTCACAATGCCTGTCAGCACAATGTCTCGTGCCTTTTCATCTCCTGTCCCCACCCTGGCTCATCAGGCATCCAAGAGCTCTACTCGCTCAGTCACTCACAGGCTCAGTGAGCAGCTCACACTCGAGGAGGTGACATTCTCCCTGCAACAGCAACATATTTTGTCAGACATGGGTCCTGAGCTCTCTGTACATTGAACAGCCAGCTTCATCATGCGTTATTCTGAAAGGTGTGTTACACCTTGCTGGTCTGCTTACATCTGCATGAAGCATACTGCAATTTGCCGCCAAACACTGAACCCTCCTTAAGTCGATGCAGGACCCGCCAAGCAATTGGGCAATTCACCACGACATGCTGACAGCCAGGTTTGGGGCAGGAGAGCCAGATGCTGCCCTCTGCAACAGCATGGCACCGTTTCTGCCCAGTCTGCCACATAACTCTTCAAGTAGGTGCTACAGTCCCTGCAGCTTTCAAAGTCTGCGTTATACAGCATCACGTGCAGCACATGCAGCACATGCAGTACACTGGAACAATTGCGTTTGTTTGACAGCCACCTGCGTCCAAAGCAAGAAGCTTTTGCTTGACATCTCTTTGAAAACGGCTCTTACTCCTGCTGCAAAGACAAGGTGCTTTGTCTTGTTGGCTGCCTTGTATCAGCCTACCATGCTTGTGCATTCACATCTGGTACAGATGCTGTCTTGACAGATGGTATCAGCAATGGTCTTGCCAATGTAGCTCTCTTTCTGGCATTTGCTGTGAGCTGGAAAATGTATGAAGAGCCAGTTTGAGGGGTGTGCCTGTTGCAGGACAGCAGGAGGCGCAGGAGGCAGATGACAGGGGGAACAATGGTGCCAGCAGCAGCCAGGAGCATGTGCGCACAATTGCAGCTTTGCAGCGCTTGCAAGCCAGCCAGGCCAACTTCAGCAACGACCCGGCTCTTGACATCTCTCGCCCCAAACTCAGAGACAACAGGCAAGTCAGCATTCCTGCTTGCACGTTCGACCAGTCACAGGCATTGCCCAGGCCAACATTGCTGGGGCTATGCTAAGGCCCTTTCCAGTAGTTTGGTACTTCACTGTTGCTCACGCCTACTTAGTCAGCATGACTGTATCTGCCTTAAGCCTGATGTGTCTATCACAGTCATACCTAGTCACGAGTTGTATAGGTGGTTGGGGTCCTGCACTTGCAATGTGTATCACAGAGTCTATGTGTGCCTAGATTACCAAAGCATAATTACATCCAGCTACCAACCCACTTTGTGATTGTGGTTGTGGTATAGGCCAAGGCTGTTGTTCCAGTATCTGCCATACATACAGCAGGAAGCGCTGAGCCTGGATCAGCAGGATGTGGAGGCTGTCTTAGAAGCCACATGTGGCGCTGGGGGCGACGCTGGGGGACATTCAAGCTTATGGGGGGTATGCAGCAGCACACTCAACCTTGCTATCATGTTGGCGGCCGGCAGCATACACTCCTATCATTGTCTGCGTGAACTGTGCCAATGCGATTCTGCCTGTGACACTGCAAATGCGCTGTGAGTCAAGGCCTGCCTTTCTCAATGCCTATCTGCGTCTCTTGAGCTCAAGTCATGGTGATACCATTGATGTGTAAGCATAACACAGATTTGAGACTGGGCTGAAGAGTCCCACATCAGTGTTTGCTCTGTCTCGACATGCCAGGATTGACACTGACGAAACTTCGTGCAGGTTGAGGACACAGAGGAGCTGTGGAAGCGTGACAATGGCAGGCAAGGGTGGGGGGGTGCAGGGGGTTCCCAGGGGGACAGTGCAGGGCAGGTTTGCGCCGGCGTGCTGGTAAAGCTGGTGATGGACATGTACCTCAAGGCCACTCCTGCTGTTGCCTTCCCCCTCACCCTTGTCATGCTGCACAGGTCAGCTGTCACACTGTGACTGTACAAGGTCATCACTGTACGAGGGCATTATTGTACGGGTGCATCACTGTACAAGGACATCAGTATACAAGTGACTGTATGACTGCAAAAGTGCGTGACTGTTCAAGTGCATGAATGTATTGGTGCATGACTGTGTAGAAGATACCGGATTCACGGCAGGGTGATATGCACTGCTGCTAGTTGTCGTGTGCAACCAGCAGCAGCACCTGCATACCTTCCAGGTCAATTAAGCCTTTGCGGTCAAAACCTAATTTGTTGCTATTGTCCTCGTGCTGTGTCACAGTCAAGCATGGCATCAGACCTAACAATACAAGTCGATGTTGACAAAAGAGTCAGGCGACTATGCTGTGCCTGAGTGTATATTTCTGCCATCAGCTAGGTCCCAAATAGAATGACTTAAAGGAAGTCTATGTGTGGTGCAGAGCATTGAACAGCCCAGCAAGCAGCATCAGAGCTCGGCCCTTTGACATCCTGTACAACCTGTCCCTACACGCTGAGCTGCTGTACTCGCCCACAAGCAACCCCAGCCAGGTCTTGCTTTCCCTTCTTCTGCCCATCACCTGCTACATCAGCACATTGCTGTCATGCTGCTTGACACACTCTGCTTCAGCCAATGTGTCTGTGCCGCTATGCATGCATATACCAAAGCCATTCACTTGTTCCGGCCCAGCAGCTGCTTCAGCTGCTGAAGCAGCTTTCTGTTGCTCAAAGCAACACAATCTCTTGTGACAGCTTTGAACAGGCAGGTCTGCATGGTACACTCTGAACATCACTGTGCGTGATGTAGGGGTTGCCTGAAAGCTTGGAGCCTGACTCTGTGCTGGAGGGTGCCTGGGCTCAGACCCAGCATCCGGTCAAGTGGCCCCAGCCTGAAAGCTTGGAAGGGCCCCTGGCGGGCTTCCGCCACTGGCTGCGCCACCTGCTGTGGGAGCTCACCCTTTTGCTTGCTCAGGTTGCCAACCCTCCCATCTGCTGTGGTCTCCCTTGAGTCATGCTTCATACACCAGACAGTAAAGTTATGCTTCTGTTTGACAGTTGGAGATTCAACCCAACAGGGTCTTTCTGCGATCCCTACTGAGGAGTAAAGTGGTACCAGGGCCTATTGATTCTTCATGTTTGCCATGGGGAGTGAATGTCATGCTCAGCAATCCTCATGTCTTGAAGTGAATGATGCATAATATACTGATGTACCTTGCTCATCCTCATCTATCAGCAGCTGTACCTTTTACTGATTTGCTCAATCAGCCTGAAATCTGCAGCTTGCCAGGGCCCACCGGCCTGACAAAATCACATTTTGCAGAGAGGCGAGAGGAGCCCACAAGTGTGGTCTGCTGTGCTGGGCTGCCTTATCCATCTGGTCAGTCATTGTGGCTATGTTGTGAGGGGATACTTGGAGGGGTTGTCAATCAAGGTGGTGCTAGCACTCATGCAGTGCAGCTTGGACAACCAGTGGTGTGATACAGTCTACTGTCAGCTTGTACGCTTGGCTGCCAACATGTTGTACATACCTACCATGGACGCTCAGGGTAAGCCTTGCTCTGCTGTATGTGCACCACGCTCTGTGCAATAATGTCAGTTCTGGGGACATCAAATGAGCACATGCTTCACTAGGTGCATGGCGATCTGTGATCGTGCTTGCATTTTTGCACATTTCGATTTATGTTGTGATTCAGTACAGCAAACGTTACAACTCCATTGACAGCTCCACTTGACTTGTTAGGTAGTCTAGCAGGAAGAAACATAGTTGTTTGTGTAACAGCAGAGGGATATAGCTGACCACATTAGCACATGTCTGATCAGATTGTCTGCATCTTCACACAATTGGCAACAACTACAAGACATTGCATGGGCATCATCATTCTATGCTTGAGACACATTGCAGTCTTGACAATGATTCTCAGGTCCTTTGCAAATTCCCTTTGAGGTCAGTTCTTCTCGAGATCCAGTGTGCGTAAGCAGCTTTGTGCTACCTTGCATTATGCTGTGGTCTGCAGAAGATGATGACAGCAAGGATGATCCAAGCAGGCCTGCTGCCTCCTTGCAGCTCAGCCAAGAGCAGCTGTCAGAGTTTGGGGGCGTGAGGCAAGTGGTTGCACACTTCAAGGCTGCACCCACCTCTGAGGCATGCCACAACCTGCTGGCTGTCATGCTGGACCAGGCCACATACAACATGACACAGGCGAGTCACATAAGAAATTGCTGCAAGGACCATACCAGCATACCTATGTTCTGTTTGTGCAGTTTTCTGTTGAAGTTGCTGACTCCACGAATGGATGCAGCTTATTGCGCAATGCACCTGAACACAAAGTAGAACCTGCGGAAAGTCAAGTGCAGCATGCACAGCTGATGCAACAACTGCAGCATTGCAGGGAAAGACTGGAAAGACACAGAAAGCTCTGCTGCATCCTAAATCCCGTACAGTGACAATTAGACGACCAACAGTAACTAGCAGTGATTGACAAGTGCACAGTGACAAACAGGGAGCAGGAGACGGGCGGCAGCAGGCTCCAATGCCAAGTCCAGCAGCCATCTCTGCGCTGTTGCCAATGCTGACGTCCAACAATGTGCCAAGCGCTATACAAACAGCATTCCAAGTTGGAGACACAGGCTTTGCTGCCCCTGTGGCTCATATCCTACAGGAAACTCATCAACAGGTCTGTTGCCATGAACCTGCTCCAATTTGTTGCTGCAACTGCTGACAGCCGCATGCGGCTAGACTGATGTTGTCACAGACTCAACCATGTAAACATGCACATGAGCTGATCATCAGCATCATCTCCTGCACGTTGGCATTGTTCTGCTTGTAAGTAGACCGGTCACATTTGCTTGAGCATTGTCTGTTGGTGCTCACTGCTGAACTCACTAATGTGCTGTGCAATGTGTCCAAGGAGCAGGCATGCTGCTGCAGACCCAGGGCAAAGACTCTGCTCAAAACACTGCTTCTGGCCAACAACAGCAGAGTCCTAGCCTGATCAGAGTGCTGCTTGAGGAGCTAGAGGCAATGGCATGCGCAGAAGCTGGCAACATCATCCCTCTATCACTGCAGCCAGCTGTGCAACACACTCTGGACTGCATCCGGCGCCCATACCAGAGCCCTCTGGAACCCCTTGATGAGCCCAACCAGGTGCCATCACAAGCAGACCTGCCTGCTGGTCAAGACCCTGCTTCCTCTTCTGTGCCAGCTTTTGAAGAAGAAGAGGAACAGGTTGCACTGGATGATGCATGGCAGTACCTGGCAGAACTGCTGTGTGAGCAGGACAGCTGGGCGGCTGGTGTTGGTCAAAACTGGCTATACCAATTACTCGCAGAGGCTGCAGAGCAGCACATGGCTCATCCTGAGCATCAGTCACAGCATCACCTGCAGAGTCAGAGTGACCAATACTCTGATGATGATGACTACCCCATGTCTCCAGGAATGTCACGGAATGTGACTAAGCAGCAGCTGGGTCTGTTGCCCCACCCCTTGGGGGGTCCCCCAAAGCCTGATGCCCCATCCCACCTGTCCAACCAGCCAGAGCTGGCTCAGCTTCTCAGAGCAGTCCTTTCATATCACACTGACCAAGTGACTACCGGCACCTGCTTTGTGGCTGTTGTGAAACGCCTGGTCCTCCACCTGAAGCTTAGATGCAGCGTGATGCTGCATGGCCAGTCACAGTCACAGCATGATTCGGAAGCTGTTCCCGAAGCCTCTGTAGGCTCAGCACCTCGCTCTGCTGCAGATAAGGCTGCTTTGACAAATGCGCACAAGGATGCTGCAATGCCAGAGGATCTGCTGGCATCAACAGCTAACCCTGGCATGGCCGGCATGGCCAGCGCGCACAGCATGCCCAGCGCGCATAGCATGCCATCAGAGCAAGGCAGATCATCTTTCACTGGCAGTGTTGATCCTGTCTTAGACCCTCTAGCCGCTCTGCACCCCCACCTCATGCGCACCTCTCCAGCACTCAACTGGGGCAAGCCTGCTCAAGACTCAGACTCATCTGCACAAAATCGACTCGCTGACTCTGAGGACGAGCAAGAGCGCGTGCTCAGTACAGATGGCAGCTCAGATAATGTCCCTGCATTCAGCACTGGCCACAATCGCACCCAGTCAGACCCCAGAGGGCTTCTCAACAGCGCTTTAAGTACTGCTGATGTTGGTTTGTTGGGACTTGGAACCACTGCAGTAGAGGCAAAAGAGGATGTGGGGGCAGGGCATAGGGCAGGACTGGGTGGCGCTGACTCAAGGGCCCTGAGTAGCATCTTGTCCACCACAGAGCTGACTGGGATTCTTCAAGATGGGGAAGGACAGCAGGGAGGCATTGTGCTGCATGATGCACCCCTCCTGGGGCATGACACCCTGAACCCTCCACCCAAGCTGCCAGGTATACTGCAAACCTTCTTACGTCCCCGCTTGTCTGCTTGCACCAACAGGAATGCAGCCTATGCTATCAGGCGTAGGCATAGGCAGGTACTTTTTAAGTGGAACACTGGTAGCATGAAGATGTTCCCAGCTTGCCATTGTGCACATCAAGTGCAAGACATGATGGCCTGTCACCCAGATGGTACCTGCCATATTGCACCCCGATGCCATCTGCTATTACCCAGGCAGCAGCTTTCTGGCCAACACACAATATCACCATCTCCTACATTTCATTCAGCAGAAATTTAAGTATGCTGTGCTGCCCGGAGTACATCGTTCTAGCCAGTTACGCTTCAGCCAGATACGATATAACACATTTTACTTTGCTTTCCTTTGTTATTTGCTTTGCCGTTTGTTTGGGGTGACACAGTGTGGCCATGCTGCTGCGTTTGAAGCTTCTTCTTGGTGTGCAGATGGTCATGATGACAGGCCAACACAGTCTGGTGCAGAGGGGGAGGCAGACAGGGCGGGGGGTGAGAGCAGGGGGCCCTGGCAAGGTGAAGCTGCTGCAGGCCTGGTGCTGTCCACCCTGTACCTTGCAATGGAGTGGATTCTGCAAGCCCCTCCTCCAAATAGGTCAGTCTGGCTTGTTTGCTTGTTTCTGCAACCAGCATTGTTGAGATGGGACAAGCCACATGAAGACCTGTGTCATTCCCGAGCAATCAACAGAAACTGGGCCAGACGCAAGATCGTTATCATTCTTACTTTGCACGTTGTCCAAAGCATAGGTTTGAGACTGTCAGCATGGTTGTGAAGCATGTAGTTACCTGGCATGCTGAATAACACTGAGGCGCGCTCCACCTGCTGTAAAAAAGGCAGTTTGTGCAGATCATCTCTGAAGGAGATCTATGCAGAATGATCTCCATATGGAGAAGCATCCTATGCTGAAATTCCAACATGTGGTATGGTGCAGGCAGACAGCTCTACAAGAGATAGCACAGCTACTGCTCATGTTCATGTGTACACCAGCAGCACCTGCAGACACGACCCACCCCGCCAGCCCCCCACTGACCCCCCGCCAGCCTGCACCCTCTCATGTCATGATCGACATCCCTGCCAATGACCCAGCTCATGTGACCATCAGAATGCCCAGCCCTCAGGGGACGGCCTCCCCTACCCCAGCCAGTACCCCCCGCACTGCTGCTGACAATCAACAGGAGAGACTGGTAAGTGTTGATTGCTCATTTTGCAATATGCTGCACCCAGACTGCATCAGCCTCGCTGCTCAGCATGGTCACTCAGATGCTCTTTCTTGTGCTAAAACGTTATTGTGACACAGCTGACAACAGACTCTATTGTATCAGCTGCAGCATTAACTGGAAAGATGACTGTTGATGCTGCAGCGCATGCCACAAAGATTGTTGGCAGTTGCATCACAACAGCAGCAATCAAGAAGGCATGAGAAGTAGATGCAGTCATGGTCTGAGACCCCCTGCCACAACCCATATGACGCTGCTCACTGTACTTTGACCTGAAGTCTCTGGTGCTCATGTCGAAGTGATGGCAGACAAGCAGTGGCATGTATGCATTGGCAGTATGAGGTGCCTTTCCTGCACAAACATTGCCCCCCTGTCCTTTGCAGGCAGGGCTAGCAGCAGCTAGCTCCCTGGCTTGGTGCTTCCTGGCAGGCCTGGTGGCAGTGCCTGCAGAGGTGCTGAGCCAAGTGCCCCCTGTCTTGCTGGTGCGCCTGCTGCACCACCTCAACCCACACCCCACCCCCCCTGCCACCGCTGAACAGGCCAACACTGGCAGCCTTAGTCAGCCCATACCACAGGTGACTGCGATTCATTCCAGTTCTTTTCAATGAGAGCTGTCTTGTCTCACTTTTGCAGCCCTACATGCCAGCTCATGTTTGCAAGCTTGTGCTATCAGAGGTGGCTGCTTGCTGACAAAAAGCATGCCTCAGATCAGGTCTCCAGCTGATGTGTGATTGTAATACATACAACAGTTGGGGTCAGCATGAGTGGCAGCAAAAACAGGTCAAGCTCTGGCCTGCCGTTTTAGGAGGCTCCCATTATAATCGCTGAGAAGCACAAACTTTTCTGTTCTTTTCTGTTGGTGTACAGGTCTTGGTGTTGATTGCGGTAGGACATGTTGATCAGAGCCAATCTTAGAATGTTGTCCACACTTGACAGAGTGATCTGTTGCAGGGTCGAGGGCGCCAGAGTGTCCAGGACACACGTGCTGCCCTGGTGCTACTGCTCATTGCTAGATGCAACATGCAGCAGACGGCGCTGCAACAAGCTGGAGGGGAAGCTCTGTTTGCACAACTGCTGAGAGATGATGACGCTCGCGTGCGCTACCATGCTAGCATGTTTGTGCAGCAGCGGCTTGTGGCCTCAAAAGCTGATCAGTATAGAAGAGCGCTACGTCAGCTCACGCAACAAGCACAGCAGGCAAACGATGAGAAGCTGCTCAGGAATCCATACTTACAGATTAGTACAATGTTGGAAATGCGTTTAATTGACTTGAGCATTTAACAAGGCGAGGTCTGAATGTCAGCATGTGTGTATCTTCTCAGACATGTATACATTGCTATGTTTGTACTTTTTGCATTGTGACCAATATGTATATGCTGAGGGGTTGACTGTTGCACCAGAACTGATGCCACTTTAAAGCAGAACTGCATTTGTCAGAACAGGAATTGGATAGAAACTGAATGAATAGCAGACAAACATAGAACAACAGGCTGAAGTTGGTCGTCATCATGACCGTCCTCCTCTGCGGCCTCTACCACGTCCTCTGAAGAAATTTGCAGCTTGCCCAGTGACTTGCTGAGGTGGCTGTCCATAGGGTTGCCACCCAGTGGGTGGCCCCATTGCTGGGCTAGCAGGCATGATGGAAGGGTTGTAGGGAGGTGGTGGCCCGCCCATAAATCCAGGTGCAGGCATTTGCTGTGGATGCCAGTACTGCTGGTAGCTCTGCTGCTGAAATGGCATCTGCTGTAAGTGCTGCTGCGCAAGCTGCTGCTGGGCCATGCGCAGCCCCTCGGCATAGCCTTGCTGAAAAGAGGGGTCTGAGGGGGGAGGAGCATACCCACCATTATAGGATGGGGTGGCTGCTGCTGACTGGGGCAGGGGCCCTGCACAAATTGCAAGGAGACTCTGAGTCAGCTGCAGTAATGCAATCGTACGTACATGAGCAATGCTGGCCAGCTACCAGAGCTGACATACATTGAACAGAGTGTATGTGCAACGCCAAAGCGTCAAGCATGGCAGTAGATGCACACAAGCTTGTTGTGAGGCTTGATTTGGGTATGGCTGACCTGGGCTGTTAAGTTGCATGCCAGCCATCTGACCAGCAGTGACATTGGCTTGCATGGAGTTGAATGCGCCGCCATGTGAACTTCTGCCATTGCCACGCCCTCCTGACCAGCCCCGCACAGGCCCTGTACCATTGCATCATGTGTGTCTTGCTCACTCTGACTGTGATCTGATGTTACAGGCATTACACACAACAGCACATGACTACTTCATGTTATGCACACTGTGGTGTATGACATGATACCTGGCGACTCCATACGGCCTCTTCTGGCTCCTCCTCGGCCGCCTCTGCCTGACCCCCTGGCACCCCCCAGATCTGCTTCCAACCCATCTCGCTGCTTTCGCTTGGCTTTCAGCTTTCGCTTGTGTTCAGCCTCCTACACAGGTCAAAAGCTGAGTGAGCCATTGTTGCATGTCATGCATACTGCCGAGGCAGCTCCATTGCCTAATGCTATGCACCTTGGGAACACAGCATAAGGATGGCACATGGTCATATGTGAGGGCACGGCTCAGAAAGCTGAGATCCATGATTCGAATAGCATGCAACTCAGCAAATTGAGCTTCAACTCACCTTCTCGTCGTCAGAGAACTCAATTTCTTCTTCTTCAAGATCATCCTCGGCAGCAGCTCCCTGTATCACAAGACAACATCTGGAATCTGCATTTAGCAAAGACAAACCGGAATGGGGCAAATTGGTAGTTGCAGCTTAAAGAGGGCTGACAAGCCAACCCAGGTGCAAGCAGATGATAGCACTACAGCTCATGCTCCCCACCAGGTTGGACTATTTTGAGCACTGCTACCTGCATGATGGCCACTGGAGAATTGCACATACACAAATCATGACGAATAACACAAAGCAATGCCTATTTATGCTTGACACAGACAGCATCAATCTTGGGCAGATGACTCACATTTGTGTAGAGCTGTTCAGCCAGCAGGTACTCAGCCAGTTTCTGTGTGGTGAAGACAGGGGCATCAACTGCAAGGGAAGAGGGCATGTCCCCTTGCCCTGCCCAGCGCAGAGTGTACAGGGGGCACATCACCGGCCCAAATGTGTCCTCGATGCGGCCAATGGCAATGCGGCCTTCTGAACACAACACTGTACCTTCACACAGCGCTCGCCCATTTTCAGCCTCCTGAGCAAGGCATGAAATTTGATTTGGTCATCTGCTCATGATGCAAGTCATGCTTCTGACCGGTGTCTGCCTGATGTGGCAGAAGTTGGATGCATGGCAGATCTGGCAAGTTAAAGTGATGCTGGCAGACTTGCTGGTAACCTCCATGCAAAGTGTGCAAGTGCATGTATCTTGCAAATACGACACAACACGGACGAAGTATTGGGCAGCGGCCAGAAATGCTTGTGAAACAGCTGTGCTCCCGACCAGAGACACTCTAAAAATGCTGATGCAGCAGACAAAGATACAGTCAGTGCTTCAGCAAGACCTGCACAACAATGGTTCCTTCCAGAATGCTGCTTATGGTTCCAGCTGGCAAAAGAGGTTCAGATTCCCCAATTTCCACATGAAGAGGCTCCACCGGGGCCAGCTGGGCAGCAGCCTCATCCCTGTAGCATCAGCTAAGTGTCCATGAGCTTGCCTCTATTTGTGACTCACATATGCTTGCAGAACCATAGCTGGTGATGCGCCTGTGAGATGGTGAATAAATGATGCAGTAGCAATGTGTTGGCACTGCAGTGCAAGACTCCCAGCAAGACCAGCTGACCCAGAATGACAGTGCGCAACAAATTGCAACCCACATTTCAGTGCAAATGAATGCATCCCAGAATCATACTTGTCATGGTCACCATCATCATCATCGTCCATGCGGGTAATGATTTCCCGCATCTCACGAATGTCAGTGATTTCTTCAATATCTGACTCTGATGATGTGTCTGAATCAGAGGGCTCTTGCAAGCGCAATTCATCTGACTGCTCTACTATCAGCGGCCTGATGAGCACTTTGACTTCACCGTTTGCTGCAACAGATACAGCAAGATGTTGAGATGGTGCCAAACAAGGTGCACAAAAGCAGGACAGCACTTTGCTGTACACATAAGTGCGTATAAAAACCTACTTTTTGTCATGGCCAGCCTGTGGTATCGCAACAGAGCAACAGAGCAGTAGTCAGCAGATCCTGGCAAGCTGTGTGCATGCACACCAAGGGCTTTGTTTCCACAGTTACTTCACGTGAGAGAAACAAGTTGCAAGAATGACCTGTGGATGATGGTGCAATGTATCATACTGTCATGCTGTTGTTTCTAACTTACCTGTGACAAACAGGTCAGTTTTGACTACTGCATTGCTGGCTAGCCCTTCTGCAACTGACTCATCTTCTGATGAACCATCATCGCTGCCTGAGGTCTCTGCGCTGCTGCTCTCATCCTGCAATTGCACGTATCTCCAGGCTGTTATTTCTGGCAGTGCAGACAACAATCCCCATGCAGGCATGACCAGTGTTGTGAATATTGACCCAAGAAGGATTCCATAGGACACCACACCACAAGCTATGACTGCTGTGATGTCATATGCAAACAAAGTTTGCCAGTGTGCCACATCAAGGAACTGCCAGTGTCTGCACCTCGTCATCTTCATTGCTACTACTGCTTAGACCGCCACCCATGTCAGCTTCATCCATGGCTGCTGCTGCAGCTGCTGCTGCGACTTCAAGGTCGTCAACAGATGGCAAATCTCCATATCCGCCCTCATATGAGTCCTGCTCATATTGTTGAAAGCCTGCATCTGGCATGACAACAGCTGCTTGCAAGTCGATGCTTGCATGGCGATGCTTGCCATGCAATATGCACAGCGCAAAAGCTTAGACTGTATCAGAAAGCAGAAGACGCAAGTATTTGCTCTCAAGCAAGTCTGGCAGCGTTAAGTAGGCTCAGAAACGAGCCCAGGCAGACACCGCTTGAACTCACCAAAGTCGTGTAGGTGTGCTGTATCAGCGTACGGCATATGCCTCTGCTGTGCGTGTGAGTTGCCAGAAGCGTATGCTGCCGCCACAGCCAAGTCCTGGTCGTGCTGCATGACTGCTGAGGCGTTCCCGGGTCCTCGGACCAGTAAAGCAGGCACACTTGGAGCTTGTCAGAAGTTGCAGCTCCGCGCTCAAGCGCACAGGCCGAGCGTGCTCTGCTTGCAAGCTGTCGGACTCTGGTTTCGGAGTTCAGGTAGCAAATTTTGTGATACGAAGACCCAGGACGCAACGCGCCAATGCCCAGTGAGAGTATGCTATCCTTACTTTTTGTGAGAGATACAACCCGTCGATGAGAGGAGGCTCTGTGTTGCACGTCCGATAGGGAAGTCAGTACATCAAGGTTGAGGCAAGAGGAAAGTGCTCACACTTTTGCAAGCGCCCTGATGCAGTCTCGATGGCGCCCACATGCTGCGGGGCGTTTTGCAGCTGCAGCTGAGTTCTCGGTTGAGCACTGTGATTTGCAGGATCTGCTGTCTTGTGCATCGCTTAGCATCTCCGGGCACTTCAGTACTACAGAGTGCCGGACAAGATCACAGTGGCAATTGCCAACTGTTCTCGATTCCAGACCTGCCTTTTTTCAGCCCGTGACATAACGTGCGGTAGCGACAGCCACCTGCGATAGCCCTCGTTTGTGATTAGCATCATCCTTGGTGATCTCCGACGCATTGCCAACTTGTCTCCACCGGCTTTTCGGCAAGTCGACCGCAGCCGTCGGTAGGAGTGATCACAGTGCAGGACAACACTAATATACAGGTGGTAGAGGAATGGCCTTTAGTTCAGCTCCACAGGTGGAGCTGCAGACATCCATTGGGACAGTCGTAGTTGAGCTGTATGTGAAACACGCTCCTAAAACTTGTAAAAACTTCAGAGAGCTTGCAAGACGTGGGTACTACAACAACACAGTGGTAAGGAGTCAATCATTTGCTTTCTTGCAACATCAAAGGAGAGTGGAGAAAGTTGTGAGACTTCATAGACAACATGCATTGTCCATGCAGTGTCATAGAATCATCAAGGACTTCATGATACAAGCTGGAGATCCCACAGGTAGACCTCTTGAGCTGCACACTGTCAAGGCGTTAATCTTGTTGCATGCCAAAAGGTATACATAGAACCCTGCCAGTTTGGAGACAAGCATTGTGATTGGCAACAGCGTCGACGCGCACTCACACACTACATTTGTAACCCGCAAGCAGGAGTCGCTATGCATGTCCAATGTGTGTTATGTGAGGCTTGGCAAACCAATGTCAGGGACATTTGTTGAGGTGCAGATACAGGTGTAAGCATTGAAAGTTGTGCATTGCATTGCAGGGACTGGAAAGGGTGGAGAAAGTATATATGGTGGGAAGTTTGAGGATGAGATCGACCGCACATTACATCATACAGGAGCTGGCATTCTCAGTATGGCCAATGCTGGTGCCAACACAAATGGCAGCCAGGTAGAGCCTCAAGCTGAGGATACATGCAGCAGTCCACAATGTTGTGCAAGGCTCTTGACTTTTCATACGCACCTTGCACATCACTGCTGGTGTCGCTTTGCACTGCTGTTCATCGTGGCAAGCAAACAATTTGTTGTCTGGTGTCACTGCAGTTTTTCATAACGTTAGCTCCTACACCATGGCTTGACGGAAAGCATACCATCTTTGGCCGTGTGTCCTCTGGCATGGGAGTCATCAAGAGGCTGGGGAATGTTCAAACAGATGCTCACGACAGGCCAACAACTGAAGTCCGGATACTGAAAGCTACAGCCCTATAGCACGCTATGCTGGACATCAGCGTCATGCTCTGTCTGGACCCACAAGCCTTTACTGCTTCTGTTGGCACCACTTCAAAGCTTTCATGCGACGATTTTAGAATGTATGTTAGCATGCTGAAGGTTCAGCAAGGCATGTCCAGAAACAAGGGAGCAAATGCTGGCCCTGATATTTGGCGTCATCATTTGCACCTGTCTGCCAATTCAGCCATCAGTCAAAGTTCCGCATCTGTAATATTTACGTGAGTGTTAGCTGGTCACAAAGAAACCTGTTTGGTTTTGGCATATGTCCTCCCATTCATTTCCCCAATGGCAGATCAAAACTATTTGCGCATCAATGTGCACATCGAAACACTAGCACTATGAAAGCAACACCTGCATGCAGAAAGTCCAGCTCAGTGCAGACAGGACTGCAGTATTGTGTGTGGCTTGCACACATTATCTCAGCCGTGGTGCTTTAGTGGTATGAATCTGATGATCAGTATTCGAAACTCTTAGGGGTGTTGCCACTGTCATCATCTGTGTTAACAAAGCTGTCTCAGCTGTTTGGTTTGCCCATGCTAAGCACCACAATGATAAGCAAGATGTCATGAAAATATTAGATACTTGACGTAGTTGCAAGGTTTGCCAGTCATGCAAACAAAGGTATAAAAGCTGAGGTCTGTAGGCTGCTGCATATGTAGAGCATGGGCATAAAGGTCAAAATTGTGCATTTTGCACACTGGAATGGATGAATCATGACACAACCTGCATAACCAAAACACATCATTCTGTTGCAGCACAAGTTTCAAAAAGAAGCAGGCAATGCCTGACTGACCACAACACCTTGTAGCATTTGTTTGGGTCTACCCTGTACCTGATGCATGCTAAGGCCAGAAACAAATCAAATAATAGGATGTCAGGGGTCAGCTGGCACGGACAGCAGCTGTGTGAAGGCGTGGCATTGACACCACAGCTGATGCGCCGTCTGGTTGCCTCAGATTTTCTATACGAGGCTGAGCACTGGACAACCTGCGCAATCCAGTCGTTCTCGACCGCTGAGGTGACTGATGTTGCATCTCATGAGATACAGCTCTAGGAGAGGACAGCCTGCCACTTGGCATCTCATGCCGCCTTTGCTGCTCACAATAGTATGAGGCCTGTGCTGCTGTGCTTGACTGAGGTTGCTGCTGCGTCTCTTGGACAGCAGCAAGCGCTCTTGCCTCATCAGCATTCAAAAATCTGCCACCAGGACCCCTCACTCGTCTGGCAGCATGGTTATGTCGGGACTCATGGAGATAGGGCTGCAGCGCACTCAAGACGTTCTATTGCTGCCTCATCACAAGGTGTGCCAAGGCAGCTTTGTGTGGGCTATGCAAAGGCCTTGGTGCTTACTGCATGATGCTATGCTGTATAAAGGACATAGATCCTTACATGGTTAGCAATTGGCATGGCATTTCACGCAGTTGCAAAAGATTACAAAGTACATCAGCATGTCACATGGCATGTCACAAGTGTCAATCACACCAAAATATCATCAGAAGGAGTCATGAGATATAGCAGGCTACCTTGCGTATCTTGACTAGCTTGTTTTCAGCTTCAGCCCTTGCACGCTGTTGCCTTCGCCGCAATATGCACTTGTATTGTTTTGCATTGACATAAACAGGCTCTTCCTCCACAAGACCAGAGGGCAGTTGAATGCGTTGTTGCGCATTATATGATGAAAGGTGACTGCAAGCCTGTCAGCAAGTGGTGTAGCTTAGCAGCAAGGGAAGCAGCACCATTAGCAGGACAACCAAGAAGCAAAGCATACCATTTGTTGGCCATACATCATGCTGGCAGCATAGTATGCCTCGTAACCAAAAGCCTGCAATACATTTGTCTAGTTCAGGTTTACCTGCCTTTTACTATGCCAGGATGCCGCGACATGGTCAATTACCTGAGGATAATAATACTCATGGCTAGACATGACACTTCCATTTGGTTGCTGGCACGGATTTTGGGGCTCATAAACTTCTCGATAGCCTGCAGAAAGCTCCAAACAGCATATATCACTAAAAGCCTCCTGCAGGTGGGAACACAGCCTCTTGCTCAGCGGACCTGCCGAGGACGCTGATGGCAAAGTCAAGTGTGTGCCACAGGATAGTTCGTCCCCTGGTGCTAAGTATAGTCCAGGCCGTTCTGACTCGTGTGCACCGGTGTCAACTAGCACATCCGATGAGCCTTCCGAGCAGCTATCGTCGCAGTGATCACTGTCAGCACGCTCGAGGGCGTCAGACTCTCCTGGGTGATCGGGCATGATATAAACGACGCTAAAAGAGTTTCCGACCTCACATCATGTCTGTCAAGGCGGAAAGAAAAGTTTGCCTTGTACATATCACATCGGACATAGTCTGCTGCTACGAAGCTGGCCAACAACACGCCACAGGCATCGCATGTGCGAACAATTCGAGCTGATGTTGGTCCACAACGATTGTCAGGCACAGTAATACGTGTGCATACCCGCGCAAGGCATGAAAGCACCACTACACCTCTTGTCTATCTTGAACTTACCCTCGGCCGAATCTGCCTAAAGGAAGAAGATGTACGAACCCGCAGCCAACCGGCGCTCAAATTCATTTGCTGAAGCAATTGTGACTCAGACAGGAATTCTGCATCCATGTTACATACGCGTGGACATGCAGCATGCTTATTGAGAATTGTCACGCGGGTGCACTGAACGGCGCTAAAATGAAGCACTTGCTCCACGGAGTAGCACAGCTCAAACACTTCAGTCAGAATGCTGCATCCATATTACATACGCATGCACATCCTGGCATGCAGCATGCTTATTGACAATTCTTATCTGGGTGCACCCAAGCAGGCTAGCAAGAGACAAAGTGGCTCTCACATGCAGCAACCACCATGTGAGTGCAACAAACACAACTTATTGACTGCAGTCAGTGCTGCTTGATACTTCAATATCCAATGCTTCTGTGCAAGTCAGTACATGTTCTGAATGCATGATCATTTCCTCATCAAGCACTTGCAATGCCATCTGTGCTTGGAATCTGGCTGCTGGCCACATCATTATCTTGCATCTGTCCATTGTGCTGGCTATGCAACGCTGTCTGACCATCGGAGTAGGCAGACGCACGAGGGCCCACATGCTTCCACAAGAAGGTCTCAATGCGCTCCCATGCAAGGCCAATGTCCTTCTCTGATGCCTTAGCTTGACCCACCTCTGCAATGTCCACCATTTCTCTTCAACCCAACTTGCAATGATGTAGCTGAGCACAGAACAGCTTAGCTGCCTGTTGTCTTTGTGCATAAAGTAATGGCACATTGCAAGAAGCTGAGAGACACCCCCAGCTCGGCTCTGTGCACTGACATTGTGCTACTCACCTGGCGATGCAGCACTTAGTGCCTCTGGCTCATGCTCACAATGCAGTGACTCTATGACATAGAATGGGACTTACTGTCTGGATTGTTGAGGAAGGCATGGCCAGCTCCCTCATAGATGTGCAGCTCACAGCTGCCTCCAGCACCCTTCACATTTGCAGCAAATTCTTCTGCTGATGCAACCTGCATAACAAGAGCAACCATTCTGTTGCAGCCTGAAGCTCTGATCTAGTTAGTTGTGATTGGCTGAATGCATATGGCATGGTCCAATGGTTGCCAGCATTACATTGCCGAGGCTACTTTGCCTTGAAGGGGGCATTGGTTCCTGTACACTGGTAAGCTCTGAGCACAAGAACAAGTCTGGCACATGTCAGTCAGCATGCAGCACCTCAAGCAATGCCAGCAGCTACCCTTGCAGGTGGTAGGCATCTCCAAGCATGCAGTCAAATGCCTTATGAGCAACGCATATGTGCGCACCAGGACAAGTTACAGAGCTGAAGGCTTAGGTACATACCGACACATAGTCGTCCTTGCTGCCTACGTGCAGCTGGATGGGAGAGTTGACCTTGGATGGCTGCAGCAACACCATCAATCAGTGCCATGCGCCCCTGGTTGATACATACTTGCAGGATGTGTTGATGCAAACCCGTCCGACAGACAGTGGTGACTGTAGCCACATACAATAACAGTGTGCAAAAACTGCTGCCTGGCAACAGAAATACACAATGTTAAGGTGCAGGCTGCAATAATGATCCGTCAACTGCCACACAGCACATATGAGAGGCAGAACACATAAATTGCGCTGTGACTTGCAGTGGTGCCAGCAAATCTAGGTGTGGCACGACGAGCGTTGTAAGGCGACGAACTCACGGGGCAGATTTCGAACTGGGGTATGCCATAGCATGCCACAGCAGCATGGATCTTGCCATACTGGGAAGCTGCAACTGCAAGTGCACCACCCATGCAGAAGCCAATGGCAGCCACCTGTAGGCAATGAATATCATTCTGGAGCTGTACAATGTATGTCAACCAACATGTGTCAGTTGTGACGACTGCATTAACATAGATGCACAACCAGCATGTGTCATGTGCACCACATCCCACAGGATCCTCTTGTCAACATGTAAGGACCAGTGCGTCATGTAAGTCACCACTTACAAAGTGTGGTCTGCAAGGAGCTAGAAGCATATCTTGAACGCTGCTTAGTCCAAAGCATACCTTTGGACTGCCAGTCCCAGTGAGGTACTCCGCTGCCTGAATCAACTCTTGTACAGCAACAGGCCAGTCCAGGTTGTCATACATCTGCATGCATAAAGCCTTGAAGCTCTTGCTCAACATTGCAAGTTGCTTAAGTCAGAAGTGGACCAGCCATTGGTAGAAGCAGCACTACAGCACTCAAGGCTCCAATGAATATACAGTATGCACAAGGATCAAAGACCACTTTGTGCATCTATCGCAGCAATGCTGGGGAGCAGGGCTTACATGCTTTGCTTCAGCAACCTCTACAGTTGACTTGCCCTTGTAGATATCTGGAATGAAGACTCTGCAGCCTCCTTTCGCGTGCAGCATCATGGCTTTCTCCTTGATGTCATCGTTGATACCCCACCACTCCTGCACCAGGTTTGACTGTGGGTTATGAGGTGAATTTGAGGTGAAAAGCTGCAATTCTGAACTTGTTCCACTAACCTGCACAACCAGCAGTGCTGGTGCAGTCTTGTCACCATACTCCAAGCCCTTCACTAAACCAAACTCAATGGGCACAAGGCTGCTGGTGCTGGGGGCTGCTGGCTTTACGGATGTGTGCTCAGGCTGGTGCTCAGCTGTGTTGGTTGTTGCAGGTCCGCTGTCCGAAATTCCTATCGCCGTCCCATTGGTGTGCCGTTCCTCGATGGGTGCGTCTTTGGTTGCTGGTCTTGATGCACCGCAGCCCATTGCTGCTGCACAAAGCCACGACAAGTGACAGAATGGTCAAACAGATGACGTCCACCGAAACCGCGCCCTCGTTGAAGCAGATTCACACAACGGTCACAAGGAAATTGCCCCTTGGAGTCCCAGTTTTCCGCCCGCTCGAGTACCGAGCGCTGCCTTGTGACAAGATACTGTCGAAAGTTGTGTCTTCTTTCATAATTTCGTGTATCAAAGCAGAAGAAGAAGCTCGCATACCTCGTCTCCGGCACTGAGAGTTTGGTCGCCCACAACGCGCAAAGGACTAAGGCGCGGAACTCACAATAGCAACCTAATCAGCATCTACGAGGCTTTCAGCAAGTTATCGACGGCACGGCCGCCTCGCCAGCGTCGGTTTGTGGCACCGGATCCGGATTGCCGTGAAAGTAGCTAACGCAGGTCATGCGCAACTTGTCGATACTGCGCGACAGCATATGCAATTTCCCCGTCGGAAATGGAGATCATGATGTCCAACTGTGTACCGACAGCGACACTAGCCACGTCTATGCCGCAGACGTAACGCACAGTACAGTCTGCTGTCTATCGGGCCTCAACCAGGTACGATCACGGCCGTTCCTGCGGCATCACTCTCCATATTCTTGCGATGCTGAGACATGGCCTAGCGTCGCTCAGCTCAGCGGAAACATTGTTGAGCCGTTCTACCAACGGGTATGCACAGGTGTTGTGGACTCGGAATTTGAGAGAAAGCTTGGAGAACACTTCTGACGATGGGTTGGGCCCCCACAGCCATGTTGCCGGGGTTGCCTATCTGCAAGAGCTTGAAGCTCTGTGCATCACTGCTACTGGTGGAGAAATCTTGCTTGTTCAAGGACCCAAAGAAGTTCAAGAGGTGCATACTTCCTGTCACTCAATTGCAAACAAATGGTTCTGATGATGGCAGCAGAAATGTTATTCGCAATGCTACAGTCCATCAAACATGGTCCATTTTGCAGGTTGGCAAGCTGCAAGAGGGCATCATCTGCAGTGCTTGGAGTCCTGACCAGGAGTTCCTGGCTATCTGCACTGGGACCCGCCAACTAGTGCTCATGAACAAGGTGGTGCCTGTATGCGTCTTGCTTCGTGCCATCACCATTGATGCATTGCCATGATCATTGGTGCTGCTTCGATAAGTGGAGGTCCTGCTTTTACTGTGGCCTAAGTTCCAAAAATCAGCGGCATTCAAAATACACAGGAGTGGGAGGTGCTAGCAGAAGACTCATTGGATGCTGTCCTTGAACCAGAAGATGAGACTCCAAGTGAATTAGGTGTGCCAAGCGGTGCAAGCGTAACATGGAGAGGGGATGGGAAATATTTTGCAACAGTCAGTGCACCTGAAGGCAAGCCACTACTGTCTCAGCCTGAGGAACACAAGCACGTATCCTCATTGACACCACTTACTTATGCAGGCGCTTTTGCACTGATCTGAAGCTGCCCTGACTTGCGCTCTATGTAGTAAGGTCTCTAGTCCTGTCAAGCTGACACAGCTAGCTGCATGTCTGCATGCAGCACCAGGTGTTGTCATAGCACATCTGCATCTCAAGAAATACATAGCTTCCCTGTGTCTGACTCACTGGTACACCTGGTCTGCATTCAGCTTGCTGCAGAAGCAGAAACAGTGGCAAACACGAGCCATGCACCATGCCATAAATGCTTTCCAGACTGCTCACGCTTTCAACATTCCAGGGCAATGAAGCATGGTACAAAACATTCGGAATGCAGGCAGTGATGTGGCTAGCAGCCTGAGGGTGTGGCAGACAGAGGGATGTGCACTGCATGCGGTGGGCAAAGCCCCAGCAATGGGGCTGTACAGTGTGCTGGCCTGGCAGCCCAACGGGCGCCACCTGTATGCAGCCCATGCCCAAGGCAGCCACCACCGTGTTGTGCTTTATGAAACTAACGGCTTGGAGCATGGAGGTTTTGACGTGCCAAGATCAGGTCTGTCTTTGCTCAACACGTTGTATCTTGGTAACACGCCTATTTCTAATATGCAAGCACTTTGCATGCATAACAAATCCTTGACAATCCTGCTTTTGCGACTTGGTCTGCAACTTTGCCGGGGTTCTTTCTTGCATGTACTCTGCACAATCTCCCATGTGCTTATCATGGTGCAGGCAGACTCACTCAGCTCAGCTGGAGCACCAATTCAGAGTTGCTGGCAGTAGTGCTGACCAATGCAGCAGCTGGAGATGAACAAGGCAATGAAGATGTAGTACAGATCTGGCACCGCAGCAATTGGCATTGGTACTTGAAGCAAGAGCAGGTGTACACCGGCGGGCAGGGTGTGAGAGTGAGCTGGGATGAGGTGGCTGCCCTGAGACTGCACGTGGCCTCAGGGGCGGGCTGGTACCGCCAGGTATGATCCCCATGCTGCCATGCCTGCGGAAGTTGGCATCTTGATATCCAACCCACATGCATGTGCACGCCTGTACATATAGGTCGACCTTGATTGAACCCTTCATCACAGGGTAAGAGTCACCATATCCTGAAACTCATGCTTCTGTTTCTCCTGTGTATGCCATGTCTGTCACGTGAATATGCAGCATTGTCAACCATATGCTGCTTGATAGCCACAAGTTGCTTTGCTAGGCATACAGAGCTTCTGTGACCGGCCGTAAATTGCACAATCTGGTGGCAAAGGCATTCAACTCAGAAAGCCTGATTCAGATGCCTGTGTTGCACCATGACTGCTGCATTTACAGTCAATACTCAAGACTTGAGTGATTGTGTGAAGGTTGATCTTGCTATGGAGCGGACCGTCAGCAACAGTGGTACAGCAGCAGTCGTGGATGGTGCCACACTTCTGCTGACTCCCTTGCAGAGGGCTCTGGTGCCGCCCCCCATGTGTGCTGTGGCCGCCGTCTTTCCTCACCCTGTGCAATGCCTCGCCTTTGGCACCCACCAGGGCCATGAGGTCAAACCCTTTCTACTTGCCTGTTGGCTGCTGCATGTGTGCGGCCCCTTCATGGCTGCATATTACGGGCACAGATCTGTTTGCAGCATATGCAGCAGTAATGTAGCTTGATGCTGTGTGGCTGGTACACAATGTCTCCCATGTCAGGCAATGATTTGCCAAATCTGATGTGCAGGTCTGTGGAGCATATTTATCTGTGGCTGCGTGTGACACATCACTTGGTCTCCCTCTGAGATGCGCCAAGTATACAACACCTATGCCTTCTCATGTCTTTCTTCCAAAGTTGTTGTTCTGGCCCTGACCTCACAAGCTGTGTCATAGATGCCTGGCTGTTGAGCAGGTGGTGGCTGGGGTGACATCCAGCAATGAGCTGGTTGTGGCACAAGCAAAGGAGGGGGACCTGTGGGAACCCACCACAGAAGCAGAGCTGGATCACATGGAGGTTGAGGGCATTCAGCAAGCTGTCATTCAGCCCCATGCAGTTGCCCTGGCTGAGCCTCTTGCTGATGGAGCCATCATCAGGTGATGATAGGGCAGCACACACCATCAGCCACCACAGCAAAACACTTGTGCAGACCTCCAGGCATCTGCTTCGGTGCTCATTCACATGTTCTCCTAAAATATGTAGTGATGGCTGTTCAGCTCACAATATCCACATCAATAACTAGAGTTTGTTATGATGCAGGTCTATAGTGTGGCTGAATGGCTCTTCTTCATTGCTCATCATAGGAACGCCCTTACCAGGGGGGGAGCAGGAGCACAGAGACATTCTTCAACAACTGAGTATTAGTTGGGGAGATGGCACACAGCAGCCAACGGCAACAGCAATGAGTGAGTCTTGTGCATAGCCACGCACCTTATGCATCAATACTGGACCATAAGCAGAATGTATGTGATGCTTGTATCATAGCCAATGCTGAAAGGCAGGCTCAGCTGACAAGCAAAGCTGATCAAGCAATGCATCATGTGCGTGCCTAGGCTCTGCACTTCTTAATCAAGTCATATCGACCATAGACTGTGGACCAGGGAGCAGCACACACAAGTGCATGACTACCTTGCACAACACAGTAAACCTGAGCTGCTGTGTATGCAGAAAGGGAGCATGCGTCAGGGTGCATCAGGATTGCAGAAGCCGCTGCCCATGAAGGCGCATTGCTGCAGATGCAAGATGGGAGTATGTGGACCTATGCAAGCCGTGATCATGAAGGCTTGAGTCCCTGTGGGCCTGGCGCAAACTTCCCAGTGCCCTGCCCCTTCATGGTGCCCACCCCCCCGGTTGCACTGGACCACCTAGGTCAGTGCTGCCCTGCCTGCTCCTAGCATGTACAACTACCTGTCTTTCACACTGCATTGCATTGTGCAAGCTATGCAATTTGCGACTTGTTCGTGACAGCTGGCTTGGTCTATTGCCCTGTGAGCAGCTAAAATGTATTCATATTGTGGTCTTCTGGCAAAGATGGGGCAAGCTTGGTGGGTACAGGGGGAGACATAGCTCCAACAGTGGGCCTGTCAGAGGGGGGTCAGCTATACTGGGGCAGTGCCCCTATCCAGGGCGCTTGCACCTCAGTAGCAGTCAGGGGGCAAGGCCCAGGAGGGCCCTTCCTGCTGTACACTACCAGGGACAACATGTTGCACACCTTGCCTTTTGCTCTCCTGGGTTTGCAGACTGCCAAGCCTGCACAGCTTGCACCGAAGCCAGGGTAGGTGTCCCTTTGACCATTCCAAGCTTCTATGTGCAGCACATGACATGCCTTCACCTACAAGTTGGGTGTCTCACGATAGCATTGTTACACCTTTTCAATGGCAATATACCACCCTGCAATTTCAGGCCATGCGGTGTGCAGTTTTCTCCGGCTCTGCATGTGCCGTTCCCGCCCATTCATAATGTGAAGATTTATCTGAGTATTCTGTGAGTCCATGCTGGGTGTATGCAGGGTAAGGCATGTGTTGGCTGTGCAGGATGGCAGCCAACAAGGGTCTGGGCGCTGGCAAGTATGACAACCTGTACACAGCCATGCATGCGGCCATGAGGCCCCAGGGGGCTCAGGGGGCCAGGGACGTCACCATCAGGGCTGTTGAGCAGGGAGCCCGCCTCCTGGCTGCGCCCCCTCACGGGGTCAGGGTTGTTCTGCAAATGCCCCGGGGCAATCTGGAGGGTATTTGCCCCAGAGTTCTGGTCCTAGCAGGCATTGCTGCACACCTCCAGGCAAGAGGCTGTATCATTGCACTGTACCAGCAATGTTCTGGTATCAATAGCAACATTCTGGTAGAAAGTTTTTACCAACAAAGCATAAGTCATTGGGTTGTGGGGTATGGGCGCGAACCAGCCAGAAGTTCAGCACTCATTTGTCTCAATGATCTGAAATCTGCTCTCGGGCTGCCTGATTGCTGAAGTGCATATTGGGTACACTCTCAGCTGCTTGCTCCTTACCCTTGTACTGATGTTCTGAGGGTGTAATGCAGGTGCATGAGTATGGGGAAGCTTTTGAGCTGACATCCAACAATCGTGTAGACCTGAATGTCATTGTGGACTATGCGTGGCCCCAGTTCCTGACGCATGCCGGGGACTTTGTGAGAGAGGTTGAGGTGAGGTGTACCACAGCCCGCCCGCCACACCAAGTGCCCACAACCTCTGCCCTTCACTACACACTGTCTATTCCATCAGCAATGTTGACTGTACTGATGGCTACTGTGCACCTGGTCGCAGCACCAGGCTGTGACAGCTTTTGCGTTTTATGCGTGCAGTATGATCAAGACATTGTGGACTTACTGACCAGTCTGAAGAAAGAGAGTGTGACCAATGAAGGTGGCATGTACGCAGCCGCCATGCCACCCCCACCATTGACACCAGAAGTTAATGGCTCCTTGCCGAACCTTACAGATGTTTCTGCAAATGATCAAGAGGTGTGCGCATTTACATAATAGTTTTGGGTACCTGTGCTGAGAATAAGTAAAATCACATGCAATTCTGACATATTCTCCGGCATTTGTTTTACATATATATCCAGACACACTCTGCATAGGCCTGACACTGGCTTTGACTGTGGACATGGACACAACCTGTTGTTGCACTGACGTACTACAATACATTGTACAAGTGGTGTGTGTGTGATGCAGGCTGTGCAGCAGGATGTGTCGCAAGCCAATAAGATTGAGCTTGTTGCAAAAGCCCTGAGGGCAGCTTTGCTTGCAAGCCCAGGTGGACAGGGATGCTTTCTGAAGCCCATTTTGGTAACATTTGCAGTGGTTGGGGACCTGGAAGGGGCTCTGGGGATTGTCAAGGAAGTGAAGGAAAGACAGCTGGCAGCAGATGGTGAGGATCACCTCACACTTGTGGACATGTTTGCCTCATTTCTCGCGGGGACTGAAATGCTGCAACAAGAAGGCCCTGAAAATAGCAGCAGCTGCTTACTGTGATTGCATTCACCATCCTGCTCTAGAATTACCTTGCAGTTGAGCAGGCAGCAGGTCTTGGTCCAAATCGCTTGTAACTTCTTGGTGCTCCAAAGTTTTCATGGGTCAGGCAAGTGCCTGACATGTGTGCGCTGAGTGCAGAAGCTAGGGCGCCAGGAGGCAAAGGCACAGGTGAGGGCTCTGATGAGGATGATGACGTGCAGCCTGGCCAAGCCAGCCTGACTGCTGAGCAGGGCCTGAAGCATTTGCTGCTGACAGTGGATGTGGAGCGGTTGTACAGGCAAGTACTTGGCTCATACTTGCTCACAATTACTTACTGCCAAACTGACAGTGCAAATCTTAATTTAGGCATGTCACACTGGCTTGCATTCAGAAGCAGCCATTGAGCGCATGATAGCCTGTTGAGATTGAGACCAACATCCAGCTAACCCTCAACGTGAAACTTCCCTGCTGCTCATTTCTGCTGCGTACTGACTGCTTATTGCCATTAAAAATGCAAGCAACGCTGTCAACAGAGACTCTGGATGTGTGAAACCTGAGTCTGTGGCTTGATTGTGTAAAGGTGATCATGTCACAACCCTGCACCGTCATGCAAAGTAGTTACATCAGGACCTTCAAGACACGCACAGCATCATCAGACGTCAATGCTCTGAATGCATGCCGTCTGAGGTTCAGACTCCATCTGCCTGTCCCTTGTGATCAGTCAGTCCTGGATTGCACTACAGGACAGCGCTGGGCATGTATGACGTACAGCTGGCCTACATGGTGGTGGCTCACAGCCAGAGGGACCCGGGGGAGTACCTCATGGAGCTTCAACAGCTGGTGAGGGCTCCTACAGAGGGCCTGCGCCGCCATGCCATGGACATGCACCTGGGCCGCTTTGACAGGGCCCTCCACCACTTGGTCCAGGCGGGGCAGGACCACTTCCCCAAGGCCCTGCAACTTGCCAGAGCCAAGGTCAGTCAGCATCTGTTGCAGCCCTGCTATGTTGGTTCGGCCACTGCAGTCGCAGCAGGCATGGAACACGCTCAGAGGGTCAGTGACCTCCATGATTCCTGGGTAACATACTCAACATCTGCTGTAGTTGAGGCTAACTTTCAGCGTGTGCATCAGGTTGCTTGTACCTCATCTTTCGGGAGAATTTCATCTTTCAGGGGGAAAAAACACACAACCACCAAGGCTGTGATCTTTCAGCTTGGTCAGCAGTCACAAGTCCCCTTGACAGCAGCAACAAGTGGCATCAGCAAAAGCCAAGGTCCCCTCCAGCGGCTGATTTTGGCAGAACTGCTTTGTTGACGCGAGACGCCAGTGTGCAGGGTCTGTTGAGGGAGCTACTGCAGCTGGTTGGGGACAGGGCAGAGGCCAGGAAGGCTGTGCTGGGGGTGTATGGGGAGGTACTGTCTCAGCGCAACATGCAGGAGGATTCAGCCCTGGCCTTCACTGCCGCCCAGGACCTGCCCCGAGCCCTGCAAGCCTACAAGGTTGCTGGCCACTGGCAGATGGCCCTCACCCTTGCAGGTCACTCCATGCACTGCTGCCCGCTTGCCCACTGCTGTGTCTTGTGCAAAGTGTTCAAAAAAGGCTCTTTTGGCCCTCAGCCTTATGACCTGCTCACACCAGCGTGCAGCACATGTCCATCATTCCTGGTCGAATTTATGCACCTATTTTCTACATATCCATAATAGCTCAATTCACTCATGCTAGTACACCGCCCAACATGGAAACTGCTCAACAACAGGTGTCATGCGTTTGCTTGATGATTACGTTGTGAGCATCGCAGTGATGGGATGCAGGGCGGTTAGGATGGCAAGAGGCACAGGTGAAGCGGCTGGCAGCAGAGCTGGTGGATGGGCTGTCCAGCCTGGGCAACCTGGCAGGGGCTGCCGCAGTGGCTGTCCACTACCTGGCTGACCTGGACAATGGCGTCACCCTGCTCACACAAGCCAGGGAATGGCGGCAAGCACTGCAATTAGCATACAAGTAAGCTTGCTGTCAAACACAACAGCTGCTTTGTGGAAGAAGTAGCGCTCACAATACTTGCCATCACCTGTTGCTGCCGGCTGGCAATTTTCCCTTGACACATGGCTTAAGCAGAACATCTTTCCTGCAGGTTGAACATCGTTGTGCGATGCAGCATCAGGAGTTCTGCATCTTTCTTGTCCACTGCTGCTCAAGTCACATCTGCTGTTAGTACATTATGTTAGTCACTATGCTGGAAGGCTGAGGGGACGTTAATCTGTTGTGAGGCTTGCCTGCAAGCAGCACACAATCAAGTCCAAAACCACATGACCAACCTCGGAGATACCTGACAATGGTTTTGCGTGCAAACTGATTTTGTTACAACACATTCTGTGACAAAGCCACAACACGTATGCAGGCATGGCAGAGATGATCTGGTGGACACAGTGATTGCGCCAGCCAGTGCAGAGGCAGCTGCCAGCACAGTGAGTGATGTCAGAGAAGAGCGGGAGCGTGTGAGCAAGTACCTGACAAGGCTGAAGGAAGTGCGCCACAAGAGAAGCGCCATGCAGGTATCTCACAACCTTGTGTTGGCGCTTTGATGCTGCCTTGTTTCATTGCAGCGCCTCTTTATCTCTGATGCAGGGCGTCTGTCAGCTTCAAGACAGGCTCCTTGAAATGTTGCCATTGTACGCACTGCGCCTCTATGATGTTACCTGTTGCAAACATATACATGCCTGTCTCCGATCACTCAACAGACGGTGATCAGAACGAGTAATAATTGCCATGCATGCCAAATTCAACAAAGTCCCTATGTGTGTGTGTGTTTGCACATAGGCTGCATTGGCGGCGGATGATGAGGAAGCTCAGCCATCTGGGCGTGACTTCGATGACACAGCCTCAGAAGCCTCCAGTGCTGTGAGCGGCATGAGTGCATATCAGGGCTCCACCACAACAGGCACCAGCTCAGTGACAGGCAGCAGCGTCCGCCCTGCCTCCACTGTTGGCGGCAAGAGGCCTCACAAGCGAAAACAGAGAAAGGTGTTTGGCACTGTTGCTCCTGTCTGGCTGTCTGTCCAGGATATTGCTGACCTGACTTCTGAGTGCGCAAGCCAACTTTTGCAAGTGCATAATGGGATGCATCTGAAATCTCTGTTTTCAGCCATCAATTCCTTTCGAGACAGTTCTGCAAATGTGCAAGAGTGTCATATGACCTGTGAATGCTATGCTAAGAGATTTCATGATGACAGGACAAAAGCGGGCGCATCAGGCAGGGCAGTCCTGAGGAGGAGCGAGCCCTAGGGCAGCACATTGCAGCCCTGGCGCCTTCACCCAAACAGCTGACAGAAGCTGGCCAGCTGGCAGAGCTCCTCACCTTGCTTGGTGAGCTTTTCAATAATTCAAATACGTGCCATTGTGCATTGAGACAGCAGCTGCTCCCTTGATATGCAGCACTAGCATGATGACCCATGCAACAAAGGCAACCTGGCTGCAGCAAACGCTCTTGCCATATTGCCATTTCTGCCCGGCAATCACGTTCACAATCATGTTCATAAGCTTTGTGCAGCTGGCCCTTCTATTTCAAACGCTAGAGATGTGCTTAGTTATGCTTTGAAACGTAGGACACGAGGCTGATGCCAGAGTGCTGCAGCAGCAGCTCTCTAGCCTTGTCACTGAGCAGCAAGCAGCACAGCAGTTCATCACAGACAATCCGCCACCTGAGATTAGCACACAAGAAAAGCAGCAGCAACAGCATACACAGAATGCTACTGCAAAACAGGGTGCCACCAGTGTTGTTGACTGGAAGTGGGATATACTACGTCCTGTCACGCTGCCATCACCGCCTGGCTAGTGGCTGTTTGTGACATGTGTACACTAGAAAGGCAAGGCTCGGCGAGGGGCGTAGCTCAACATGAACAGGCAATATAAAAGGCGATATTTAGAACGAGAGGTGCACAGCCCGACGGCGTGCACCTGGCTGTAATGCCAAGACATAGCAACAACGAATTGTTTTGTGTCTCCTTGATAGATTGGATATCGATCGATCTCAGATACACGTTCCCAAGGATGCACTAATCTGCAGAGCCTGGTAAAGTGCCTGGATCATAGGGGTATTGTGTTAGCGTTAGATACAGTATACGTATGCAGTCAAACAAGGGTTGTGTCAGGCTGCGCGATGCACTGAAATGCATTGGAATGCATCTCGGAGGTTATCATTACAGTCATGTAGAGATGATGTAGTGGAAAGCTGCTGAGAAAACAGTCGTCGTTGCTGTCGCTAGCTGCTAGGTCAAGGCTGAAAGTCCTGACGGCCGGCCACGAGCGCAAGCATAACGCATGTAGAGCTGAAGTCGGAGGTTGTATGAGTGGTTATACATATATCATTGTTTTGTGTCTGTCAAGTCTTGATAAAGGCTGCTAAGGTTCCACCAATGAGCAGTCACTACAGGAGAAGGATCAATGGCATATCCCCTCATGCAAGGTACATCACATGAGAGTGTATACATTTACCCAAGACTGCTGAATGCTCACATGCTCACTCTGCTCCGTCACGGCTGTGAACCTACTAACCAACAAAAGTGGAGTTTAAGCAGGAAATCGCCACACTCAGTGTTGGCTCCAAAACCATAAGCTACCATCAAGGCCGTGAATGCAAATTCCAGTGCTGAGCATGATAACAGTCAGTCTTTAGCTGCACATGGCTGAACGTCCAAAATGCAGCAGTAAAGTCAGATGTATACCACACAACAGAGTTTGGAAGTTTCGACTGACAACTATCAGACTACAAGGCATTTCCAAAGCATGGGTCAACAAAATCAACAGATGGGAGGTTTGATGCTGAAGCATGTGGAACGCACTCACCGAGGGGGGACCAGTCAAACCCTCCTCAGTAACTGGGGGGCCTTGGTCACCCCAAGGGAACCAGCTACACAGGCCGTAACAGACGTTAGGGACAGCCCCGCATCGATCCTGATCCCGGTGATGTGCTGCATGCTTCGGTGGATGCTTCTTGGAGGTCGAGTTGGGCTAGGCATAGTGATGTGCCCACTTTTACGAAGTGCATCCAGCTTGGCTTGCTTGGTTCTCTTTTCAGATGTTTTCACAGGCCACCGTGCTCTAGGACGACGTGCTTACTTGACATTGCTTGGCCCGGCAATTTAGCCCGCCAAGGCGCTGTGCCAGTTGCCGTGGTGCAGGTTTCCTGCATTGGCACTTACAGGGTCACACTTACCGTTCTTCTTGCCTTGCACGGTGACACACATGTGTCATGACATGACCAGCCTTGCCATCAGGGCTGGTCGTCTTGGCGCCAGTACAGTTTGCTTCAGTGTTGTGCCGCAGTACGCTCGACGGCATCCGCGGCACTGCGCGCCGTACGCCGCGGTATACGCAGTGCCGCAGTATACTGCGGCGAGTTATACTGTGTTGTTGAATCTCGGAATGGTCTCAATCGAACGCTTTCTTTGCGGGCATTCCGATTCAACAAAGCAAGATTTTTCGCAAAACATTTTTTTTCACACTGTATTTCAGAAAGAAACACTATTAAACAGCAATATATGCTGACAATATTGATTTATAATGGTTATACTTATTTATAATGCCTAATTATATTCAACCGCAGTACTCGCAGAACGGTGTCCTCTTGCCGCGTACTGCGTCGCAGCGTACTGCGTACTGCGGGTACTGCGTACTGCGGAACTGCGGCACAACACTGGTTTGCTTGCCCCTCGCGGGGATTGCTTGCCATGCACTGATCGCTTAGGAACGCGTTTTCTAGGCCGTTGTTCGGGCTCAAACCAGGTTCGTTTGGTACCTTCATCATCTGACGGAGGATGGACAATTCCCCTGTAACCAAAAAAAATAAAATAACAAAAAATTCAACAGTGCATACCGTACCGGTACAGTTCAACACGTGTGTCAGCCACACATTGCCACTGAAGTTATGCTGCCATCCCAATCCCAGGCTGCGCAGCATATTTACGAACTTCGCTGCTGCCGCTGAAGCTGCGTCAGAACCAGCTTTGTGCAGTTCACTGCTGACGTGTTGGTGTTGGACATTCTTTTGTGTCAGGCTTCTGCATTGCAGCTCGCTGGTTTGACGCTTGATGGCATGATTTACCTTTGCTCTCTAAATGAGCACTTGTGTGCAGTATTGTTGCTTGACCTGATTGCTTGACCTGGTTGCGCTTTATATATATATATTTTTTTTGGGAGGGAGAGATATTCCTTACACGAAGCAACGATAACGACCTCAAAGAAATGTGATGTCCACTGCATACCATTCAGCTAAAGCTAACAGCACATCTTGATAGAGAAGGATGATTACCATCCATAAGCATCCTTTGTATCACAGCCCGTCACAGAGAAGGCCACGTAAGCAGGAACAACACCATTCAAGCCTGCCAAACTGCACAAAGCCCATCCCAGCCAAGTGCCATACCAACGAGCTAAAGAAAGTAGATATTACCAATACAAGGCACTCAAAATGACAGGACCCTATAGCATGAAGCCCTTAGAGTCAATTCAAAATGCACACCTAAAAGAGCAATGGTCAGGCTCAAAATGTTAAGTACATACATTCCAAACAGGACCTGGTTGCTTTATGCTTGGTAGGCCAGACAAGGGGCTTGGGAACGTGCTTACTTTGTGGCTTGGCACAGGCTTTGCCTTGGCAATGCTTGCTGTTACTTCTACTCTGACTTTGTTTGGCTGATCCAGCTTCGTGTCATGCATCGTTGGTAGACAGAAACAAGCACGTCTTTCTAGCTGGGTCACTAGCTTTGGATGGGCGGTTGCTTGTTTTGCTTTCATTGTCACGACGATCAGGATTCATGCCTGAACATATTCAAATGGTGTTGTTAGCTGTGGCCTCTATGGCTTGTGGTGGTCTTCACATACTCTTGAGGTTGCTATCGTTGCACTTGTGTAATGAATATCCATCCCTCCCAAAAAAAAAAAAAAAAAAAAAAAGGAGTTTGTTGTCGTCGCTTCGTGTAATGAATATCTCTCCCTCCAACAAAACAAAAAAAACTGCATGGTCATTTTTCGCGCGGGCACCTGCAACCAGTTCAATGTCAGCAAATCCTCTTGGGTTTCTTGGTCCAAGCTACCCACCTCAGCCTCAGTGGCTGCCCTCCCCAGCATCAGCTTCATCACAGGCCAACAAACCATCGAGCATTTTGGGGTTTTGGCCCTGCTGCTGCCTGACGTGATGCGATGAACAGATGCCTTTCACCAAAAGTCTGACATGACGCCGACAACGGAGCGATGTTCTTCGACGCTCCAGAGCCTAAACGCATCTCTGATGTCGGAACACAGAACTTGTCATGCCCCTGTCGAGTGGATCTGAACATTGTTAGACCTTTGCTCAGTGGATCTGGACAAGCTATGCTTTGAGTCGATGAACAGCTCACGTGTGCTTGGCACGTTTTGCTTGATATGCTGACTTTCTGCAGACTCAAGCGTTTGCCTCTTTCCAGGTTGTGACGGTAACTTGCGGCTTCGACTGCAAATCGGCTTCCATTTGACGCTTGTACATTCTTTCGTGGCATGTATGAGTAATGAACTGCTCTCCTGCCCAAAAAATAAATATAAAAACCCGTTTTATGTCAGCCAACAACTGATTAAGAAGCATGATGTTAAACCTATTGATAGTACCGTTTGGATGAAGTTGGCAGATGGCAACAAGGGGTTGTCTCAAGGAACTTGCAAGCTGGCACTTGAGTGTCATGACTCAATGATGACGCTAAAGATGAACAGTGAATTCGATATGATCGCCGTGTTTGGTTGCAAAAGAACAAGGCTGATATTATGTTTAACACTGATAATCCGCATATTGATTATGAACAGTCTGATGGAGAAACATTTGCTTGGCCGGTTGCTGATGCTGGTGTACGTTACAGTGTGGATTTGTAGTATGGTCGCTGTTGATGATTTTGAAGAAACATCTTGATGCTGATGATAGGATGTTTATACTTCAGAAGAGTGCTGTTGATGGCACTACACAAACTGACTGTGGTCATATCTGATGACGTTGAGCAAAGTGTACAGTGGGGTCCATAAGTAATGGTCGGACCAGGGACAGGTACGAGCTTTGACGCTAATGCGAAGCACAAATCTGTGTTTAAGTGGCGGTCCTTCCGAATACAGCAAGTCAACCAACACACCTCTCTGTGTACGGCTTCAATGGCGCAGAAAGCGCTTGTAGCGCATGAGTGGCGTCGGTAAAAGCAACGGGTCTGTGACACTGAAACAAGGCTGACAGCAAGGCCCCAACTTGGCAGCTGTGCGGCACGCGAAAGACATACACAGCGATAGCCTGTGACACCGTGAGTGTTCGGTAAAACTAGTCAGCTTTGACTTGTAGTATTTAGTTTTCTCTGTGAAGCAGCAGGCATAGAACAAGAGCGTTTGCACAAAAAGGTCTAAAAGCTTGCTGCCTGAACAAGCTTTCCCTTGACAGAAGGAGAGCCTATTCAGTCAGCAAGCCCTTGTTTTCAGTGCTGTCACTTGCATAGGCACAACACAGCAGTCTACTTACCAGCTCAAAAAGGAATTGCCAGAGTTTGGCCCTCCCCTTGCCGCTTGACTTTGACTTTGACGCAGACGCAGACGCCCTGTACTTGCAAGGTCAGTTGTGGGGCCCGCATCATCTGTCACTTGGTATGTGGGGTTGGGGCAATCAGCCAGCTCATCTCAATTTTTTCATTTTATAACTTACAGTCTGGGGTGTGGAGCCAGTAGTGACTCTGTGATGTGCAACAAAACCACACTGGTGGGAGTTTTGTTCGAAAAAGAGCGTAATGTCCCGTTGTTGGTAGTTTGGGCCAAATAACGAAAAGTGCTGACCTCTAATGATGCTCTAAAAAGGGCAGTCAACAAGGAAATGTTGCTGATCTTCAACCGCTTGCATAGAGCAGTGGCGACAAACACGTTGTTCTCTAGGTGGTTTGGGTCTCAACCATCTGTCAGTCTCAACCCTCAGTGAGTGAGCACCTAACCTGAACTTGATGAGTGAAAACAATGAAGCAGTGGGTCTTGGTTTCAGGTCCTCTCGGCCTCCGGCAGACAACTGATTCAAGATGCTCAGACAAGCCAGCTCCACAGCATTACACCCCATCTGCAACTTCGACAAACCCCACCAGAGCCTGTCTCTAATCCCAGCCCTGTCCAGGTCATCTCTTGGGATCCCTCCAGGCCTTGGAGGGGCCCAACGCACCAGCTAGCTCAGCTAGGCAGTCCCTTGTACTTGCAAGGTCAGCTGTGGGGCCCGCATCATCTGTCACTTGGGGTGTGGGGTTGGGGCAGCCAGCCAGCTCATTAGTTGGTGGTCAGACAAGCGGGCCTACGCTTACGGCTCATCAGGTGTTTTGCCACCAAGCACCCATTGGCCCCGAACGGTTTGACCTGCCGCCTACGCCTTTTGCCGATGCCAACATCGGGGCGATCAGTGGATGAGACCTTGCAGGCCATGGAGCTCAGGTGGGTGGCTGCCATGCAACCCAGCTCCAATGGCCAATGTGACTGGTGATGGCACACACTTTCGTTCAGATTGATGCATTAGGCAGATGCGTCTTTTCTTGTTCGACACCTTTTGCTTTCTTTGGTCATGGCGCCTTTATGGATTTTGACTTGTGGGATGCTTGTTTATATTTTCCCTAGGATTGATTGCAGGGTGGGATTTTGCCCTCTCATGGGGATGGTTTATAGGCTATTTTTGTTTTGTTTTTTTTTTTTTTGGGTTACAGGGGAATTGTCCACCCTCCGTCAGATGATGGAGGTTCCGAACGAACCTGGTTTGTGCCCGAACACCGGCCTAGACAACACTTCCTAAGCGATCAGTTCAAGGCAAGCAAGATGTCCACTCTATGCCAGCTGGTGCTAACAAAGATACCAGACAAATGTAAGATGTGTGAAACACCGGCCTTGTCAAGATGACAAGGCGATCAGTCCACGATATAAGGGACCCCCCTCAGGAATGGTAGTCCAAAAAACGATGTGTCATGAAAGCGCTGTAAAGCACATCATGGAAGAAAACAAAGTAAATCAAAACAGAAAACATGTCGAGTAGCTCAGGAAAGCCTATGGTAGACTTGGCGTGCCAGCTTTTGGCCGTACTTTTGCTAATCTGCATCGTTTGGCACGCCGTTTCCTGCGTTAAGATCGTGGCTCGGCGACGCGTGCGTCTGCCGAGCAGCGTCTTGTTCTTTGACGGAAAGTTTTCGAGCAGTTTGGTAGATCTTTCACAACAACGTCGTCAGCGTCACCTTCAGACAGTCTTGTTTCAGTACGAACGTAATCACGAGGTCCTTGCGAACCGTTGAAGCACAGCAACTCAGCAGCTTCCGCAGTATTGGCGCCAAAAGATCTGTTGATTTACTAGGTAGTGGACCTTCACACGTCACAGCAGCAACGGCTTCAGATATTGTCACGGCAGCTTCTGGTAGGAGTTCCGGACAGTCAGAGTCTACTTGTGTCCTCGGGTCCCAGCGGACGGGTGTAGTTCTGAGACGCAAAGCTGCAGACCTGCCTTGGGGACATAACCACTAGCACAGCATAGCAGCGCACACGGAACCTGCGGCAAGGCACCTGTTGCAGTATTCCTGTGAGGACCATAGACTATCATGGCAGGCCTCCTGGTGGCAGTAGGATCGACATAACTGCAGTCTTGGCACTGGATGGTGAAGTGCACTCGCAACATACTTGAGGACTCCTACCATATTGTCAAGTCAGCTGGGTTGGCTCCAGATGGCAAGATATTGGAGACGCTCTTACCCTACATTTCAAACATTTCTCTAGATTGGTGCATTAGACAGATGCACCTTTTCTGACTAGACGACGTACTTGAGGACTCCTATTGTTCAGTCAGCTGGGTGATAGTAGATGGCAAGATATTGGAGACACTCTTACCCTACGTTTCAGACTTTCCTCTAGGTAGATGCATGAGGGAGATGCATTGTTTCTAGCTGGACATCTTTTGCTTACTTGCCGCACTTTGACCGGGCAGTTTCTGTGACTGGCAGTATGCACACACTTCCATCCTTGTTGGTGCATGAGGGAGATGCATCTTTTCTGGTTGGACATCTTTGATCTGCTAGCGTTATGTCACCTTGGTGGCCAATGTGGCTGGTGATCACACACACTTTTCTTCACATTGATGCATTAGGTAAACGCGTCTTGTCTCGTTGGACACCTTTTGCTTGCTTGTGTCATGGCGCCTTTATGGAGTTTTGACTTGTGGGAGGCCTTTTAGCCTTTTCCCTAGGAGTGGTTGCATGTTTGGATTTTATCCTCTCATGGGGATGGTCTTATGCTTTCGTGAGCAAGTAGACATGTTTTTTGTTTGATTACTTTGTTTTCTTCCATGAGGTGCTTTATAGCACTTTCTTTTCTGGAGTATTCTTCCTGTGGACGGTGTTTGACACATCTTACACTTGTCTGGTATCTTTGTTAGCACCAGCTGGCATAGAGTGGACATCTTGCTTGCCTTGAACTGATCGCTTAGGAAGTGTTTTCTAGGCCGGTGTTCGGGCACAAACCAGGTTCGTTCGGTACCTCCATCGTCTGACGGAGGGTGGACAATTCCCTTGTAACCCAAAAAAAAAAAAAAAGCCTATAGACCATCCCCATGAGAGGGCAAAATCCCACCCTGCAATCAATCCTAGGGTTAATGTAAACAAGCGTCCCACAAGTCAAAAATCACGCCTTTTGCCGGTGCCAACATCGAGGCGAAACGTCTGCCTCTTTGCCAGCATGGATGACCCCCTCGCAGACCCCTAAAATGCACTGGTCAGACCGGCAGCACAGCGACAGGAACAGCATCAACAACAGATACAACAGAGGCATGCACCCCTGCATCTAGCACAACGCCTTGGCCGGCTAAACTGCCGGGCCAAGCAACGTCAAGTAAGCACGTCGTCCTAGAGCACGGTGGCCTGTGAAAACATGTGAGAAGAGAAACAAGCAAGCCAAGCTGGATGCACTTCGTAAAAGTGGGCTCATTACTATGCCTAGCCCAACTTGACCTCCAAGAAGCATCCACAGAAGCATGCAGCACATCACCGGGATCAAAATCAATGCGGGTCTGTCCCTACCGTCTCTTACAGCCTGTGTAGCTGGTTCCCTTGGGGTGAGCAAGGCCCCCCAGCTACTGAGGGGAGTTAGACTGGTCCCCCCTCGGTGAGTGCGTTCCACATGCTTCAGCATCAGACCTCCCATCGAAAGCTGCAAACCTACCTTGGGGACATCGCCAATAGCACAACATAGCAGCGCACACGGAACCTGCGGCAAAGCACTGGTTGCAATATTCTTTTGAGGACCATACACTATCATGGCAGGTCTGCTGGTGGCAGTAGGATCGACATAACTTCGGTCTTGGGCACTGGATGGTGAAGTGCACTGGCAACGTACTTGAGGACTCCTATTGTTAAGTCAGCTGGGTGAGCTCCAGATGGCAAGATGTTGGAGACACTCTGACCCTACATTTCAGACTTTTATCTAGATTGGTGCATTAGACAGATGCACCTTTTCTGGCTAGACGACGTACTTGAGGACTCCTATTGTTAAGTCAGCTGGGCCAGCTCCAGATGGCAAGATATTGGAGACACTCTGACCCTATATTTTCAGACTTTTCTCTAGATTGGTGCGTTAGACAGATGCACCTTTTCTGGCTAGACGACGCACTTGAGGACTCCTGTTGTTAAGTCAGCTGGGTGAGCTCCAGATGGCAAGATATTGGAGACACTCTGACCCTACATTTCAGACTTTTCTCTAGATTGATGCATTAGACAGATATACCTTTTCTGTCTAGACGACGCACTTGCGGAATCCTATTATTAATTCAGCTCGGTGAGCTGCAGATGGCAAGATGTCGGAGACACTTTGATCCTACATTTTTAGACTTTTCTCTAGATTGGTGCGTTAGACAGATGCACCTTTTCTGGCTAGACGACATACTTGAGGACTTCTATTGTTCAGTTAGTTGGGTGGCTCTAGATGGCAAGGTATTGGAGACACTCTGACCCTATATCAGACTTTTCTCTAGATAGATGCATGAGGGAGATGCATTGTTTCTGGTTGGACATCCTTTGCTTACTTGCCGCACATTGACCAGGCAGCTTTTGTGATTGGTAGTATGCACACACTTCCATCCTCGTTGGTGCATGAGGGAGATGCATCTTTTCTGGTTTGACATCTTTTACTTGCTAGCGTCGTGTCACCTTGATGGCCACTGTGGCTGGTGGCACACACTTTCCTTCAGATTGATGCACTAGGCAGATGCGTCTTTTCTTGTTGGACACCTTGTGCTTGTTTTTGTCGTGGCGCCTTTATAGACTTTTGTTTGTGGGATGCCGTTTGACGTTTTCCCTAGGGGTAATTGCAGGTTTGGATTTTGCCCTCTCATGGGGATGGTCCATATGCTTTCGTGAGCTACTGGAGATGTTTTCTCTTTTGGTTTGCTTTGTTGTCTTCCATGATGTGCTTTACAGCGCTTCCATGACATACCATTTCTGATGTGCCCTTCCTGAGGGGGGTCCCTTATTGCGTGGACTGATCGCCTTGTCATCTTGACAAGGCCGGTGTTTTTCACAATTTAGGTTTGTCTGGTATCTTTGTTAGCACCAGCTGGCATAGAGTGGACAGTTTGCTTGCCATAGACTGATCGCTTAGGAACACGTTTTCTAGGCCGTTGCTCGTGCTCAAACCAGATTCGTTCGGTACCTTCATCATCTGACGGAGGGTGGACAATTCCCCTGTACCCCAGAAAGAAAAAAAAGAGAGGAAGAAAGCATTCTTGTGCCAAAGGCACTGCATCATCACTGTGGCTGGCTTGCTGAGCTGATGCCACAAGCTTGCGTAGCTTTTGGCTGAGCTGTTCAAGCAGCTGCTCTGAGGGCCGTTGGATGCTGGCATGATAAACACCTGTGAATTGTTGATGAGAGGCTGCCTGCATGTCGTAGCCCAAAAGAACACCAACATGCTTGATGGTTTGTTGGGCTGTGATGAAGCTGATGCTGGGGAGGGCAGCCACTGAGGCTAAGGCGAGGGGCGGTGCTTGAACCAGAAAACCCTGAGACTTGCTGACATTGAGCTAGCTGCAGGTGGCCGCACAAAACAGGGCTATGCTGCTGTCAAGAGCCGCCTGAGCATCTGAGGGCCGAAGCGCATGCAAGGTGGTTTCATCAGGATGTTTTTTTTTTTTTTTTTTTGGGGAGGGAGAGATATTCATTACACGAAGCAACGATAATTACCTCAAAGAAATGTGATGTCCACTGCATACCATTAAGTTGAAGGCAAGAACACATCTTGATAGAGAAGAACGAACACCATCCATAGAGCATCGTTTGTATCAGAGCTGTCACAGAGAAGGCCACGTAAGCAGCAACAACACCACTCAAGCCTGCAAACTTGCACAAAGCACATCCCAGCCAAGTGCCATACCAACGAGCTAAAGAAACTAGATATTGCCAGTACAAGGCACTCAGAATGACAAGACCCTGTAGCAAAAACACCACAAAGTCAAATCAAAATGGACACTCAAGAGAGCACTGGTCAGGCTCAACATGTTCAGAACATACATGCCAAACAGGTCAAAGCCAATCACGTGAACCAATGACATATTCAAAAAGCAAAGCCTCAAGCTGCCTTTGGACAGGTCAGCTTCAGACGACCTCATTGATGTGCTAGAGGCATGTGGCAGCCACCCTCAGCAGGCACAGTGGCGACACATTTGGGAGTTGGCCAGCGCTTCCTACCTGAACAGGCAGCACAGGAACCTATGGTGGCGCCTGCTGCATGGCAGCTTGATGTGTGGAGCTTACGGAGCCAAAAGAACACCAACATGCTTGATGGTTTGTTGGGCTGTGATGAACATTGGCAGGGCCGTGCGAGCACAGGCCAACTGCCCTTTCTCTTGCTGTATCGACCCCAGTCAGCCTCAGACCATCAGTTACTTGTTCATCACATGCCCGGTTGCAGCCACAGTCACTGAGTGGCTATGCCGCCTTTGGCAAGCTATGACAGGGTATCTGCCTGTGGTCTCAATTGCCGGCTTGTTGGCAGCAGACGCACCATCTGAGCAGCTGCCATCAGATGCGCTCCTTCAGACTTGGCACAGACTCAGGCTAGCAGTGCTGCACAGCATTTGGGCTGCGTCTCAGATTGCCCAGGCCAGCCGGTCAACACAACCTTCAGATGCCTCAGAGCCAGACGCAATCATGGCGTCATCTCCTTCGTCACACCAAGCTTTAGTATCATCATCATCTACCTCACACCACGACCACTTGGCGAGGCAACTAGCGCTGAAGACTGTCAAGGCCATGATTCGCAACGCCTGAACAAAATGCAATGACGACATCAAGCAGATTTCTGGAGTCTGCTCAAGCTGGTTAAGGGGGAAGGATCCCAGCATGACTCTGGCTGCTTTTTAGAGCCTGTGGTGCCATAACAATACTTTGGCATCTGTCACATCGCCGTCGGTTGGAGTTGCAGTTGCATCTGTCAGCTACATGCCCTGTGCTGTTATGCTAGCATTTACTCTTTCCAGAACGGGGTTTCCCTATGAGCTTATACATGACTTTGTTTTCATCAGTGTTTTTCGTTTTGACTTTGGCGGCTTTTCCTTTTCATCACAATGAATAGGATATGGTGGCTTGCCAAGTTGGATTGGACTTTTCAAGAGTGCAACTTGCTTTGCTGGAGGTGCCTAGTTTTAAGGGGGTTTTGACGCGTTGTCTGATTTAGCTCTTCTGATGAGGGGTCTGATGCTGGAGCATGTGGAACGCACTCACCAAGGGGGGACCAGTCAAACCTCCCTCAGTAGCTGGGGGGCCTTGCGCACCCCAAGGGAACCAGCTACACAGGCCGTAACAGACGGTAGGGACAGCCCCGCATTGATCCTGATCCCGGTGATGTGCTGCATGCTTCGGATGGAGGTCGAGTTGGGCTAGGCAGAGTGATACGCCCACTTTTACGAAGTGCATCCAGCTTGGATTGTTTGTTTCTTTTCTCAAACGTTTGCTCTAGGATGACGTGCTTACTTGACATTGCTTGGCTCGGCAATTTAGCCGGTCAAGGCGCTGTGCTAGATGCAGGGGTGCATGCGGCGCTTACATGGTCGCACTTGCCGTTGTTCTTGCCTTGCACGGTGACACACATGTGTCATGACAAGACCAGCCTTGCCATCATGGCTGGTCGTCTTGGCGCCATAACGTTTTGCTTGCCCCTTGCGGGGATTGCTTGCCATGGACTGATCGCTTAGGAACGCGTTTTATAGGCCGTTGTTCGGGCTCAAACCAGGTTCGTTCGGTACCTTCATCATCCGACGGAGGATGGACAATTCCCCTGTACCCCCAAAATAAAAAAAAAAAAAAAAAAAAAAAGCCGTCTGAGTGGGGTCCATCACATGCTGAAGGGCAGGCCCAAAGCGGGTAGCCAGAGCCTTGGCCAGCAGCTTTTAGTCGCTGTTGGGGAGGGTAATGGGGCGGTAGCTGTCCAACAGGGCCTTGGAGCCCTTGCCCTTGTACAGCAAGGTGATGACCCCATGAGTCATGGAGGTTGGCAAGCAGAGACCATGCTGAGCTTGAAAGGCATCTTGCAGGACTGTCAGCAGCTCTGGGCCCAGCACCTTCCAGAAATGGGAGAAGAACTCATAGGGCAAGCCCTCTGAGCCCGGCTTTTTGCCACGGGCAGACAACTCGAGAGCTGCCTGAAATTCATCAAGCGTGATGCCCTGCTCTGCACCTTCGCATGCCTGTTGGGCCTCCGATGGCAGCTACCTGTCCAGTGAAGATAGCAGCGATTGCTGTGCTGACAAGTCAGTAGGCAGCTGCCTGAACATGCCTGTTGGGCTGTCAGCTGAGAAGAATTTGACAATGATGCTGTCGGCCTCCTGCCTGCCATGCATGGTGCAGAGGTCTGCTACTGGTGAGCCCTGCTGCCGCTGCAGGTGACTGATGATTGTAGCTTGCTGCCGCTGCCTGTGCAAGTGATGGAAATAGTAGGTGGACTGATCCCAATACTCATGCAGCAAGACCCCAGCCCCCAAGGCATCTGTGGCAGCCTGCTGCCTGCGATGCTGCAGGAGATCTGCTGCCGTATGGCGCAATGCATCCAGGGCATGATGACTGCCTGGAGCTGTTACATAGGCCGCTCGAGCCTGGCTGCCTCGTACCCCCCTGTACGCTGGGCACGGAACGTGGAGCAGTTGTTCCTTGCAACATCTTGAATGTCCACCTTGAGCTTGACCCTTTTTTTTTTTTTTTTTTTTTTTTGGGTTACAGGGGAGTTGCCCACCCTCCGTCAGATGATGCAGACACCGAATGAACCTGGTTTGTGCCCGAACACCGGCCTAAAAAACACTTCCCAAGCGATCAGTTCAAGGCAAGCTTGTCCCATCTGGCTGCGCGGCTGAGAGTTGTGCTCACTGGATTAGTTTGAAGAAAGATCTGGATCTGATCTGTCATGAGGGTCTTGAAGGCAGGATGGGAAATAATGGCAGGAGGCATTGACCAAAGCCCTGGGCAGCGGGGATGTGCATTGACAGGTGACACTGTAGTTGCCACTCCATAATGGTCTGCCAAGATGAGGTCTGTGACTGAAGCTGCACTAAAATCTGGAAGCAGGTTGTCGCTGACGAGCAATCTGTCAATTCTGAGTGAGGACGCATTGTTGGTAGCTGTATGTGTGAACTCCCTTGCTCGCGGATGCAAGCATTTGAAGGCATCCTGCAAGCTCAAGGCTTGCTGGAAGCTTCCTTAAGGGCAGCAAGCCTGACTGGAAGCCATGGTGTTGAGCCTCCTCTGTTTGGCAAGTTTTGCCATCTGGAGCTCACCCAGCTGACTTAACAATAGGAGTCCTCAAGTACGTCGTCTAGCCAGAAAAATTGCATCTGTCTAACGCATCAATCTAGAAGAAAGTCTGATATGTAGGGTCAGAGTGTCTTCAATTACTTGACATCTGGAGCCCTCTCAGCTGACGGAACAATAGGAGCCCTCAAGTGCGTCGTCTAGCCACAAAAGGTGCATCTGTCTAATGCACCAATCTAGAGAAAAGTTTGAAATGTAGGGTCAGAGTGTCTCCAATATTTTGCCATCTGGAGCTCACCCAGCTGACTTAACAATAGGAGTCCTCAAGTACGTCGTCTAGCCAGAAAAATTGCATCTGTCTAACGCATCAATCTAGAAGAAAGTCTGAAATGTAGGGTCAGAGTGTCTTCAATATCTTGAAATCTGGAGCCCTCTCAGCTGACGGAACAATAGGAGCCCTCAAGTGCGTCGTCCAGCCACAATAAGTGCATCTGTTTAATGCACCAATCTAGAGAAAAGTCTGAAATGCAGGCTCAGAGTGTCTCCAATATCTTGCCGTCTGAAGCTCACCCAGCCAACTTGACAATAGGAGTCCTCAAGTGCGTCGTCTAGCCACAAAAGGTGCATCTGTCTAATGCCATAATCTAGAGAAAAGTCTGAAATGTAGGGTCAGAGTGTCTCCAATATTTTGCCATCTGGAGCTCACCCAGGCACACAGGCTCACACAGGCTCTGAGCTCTGGCGTGTACTCAGGCCCGAACTGAAAGTGCTTCAGCAAATAGTCCATCAGCCCATGGACATTAATGGCCCCAGGCACATTGTGCATGCGCACCACGGTGACATCAGGCAGCTGTTTGGATGCGACTGTGCTGACAGGCAAGGTGACAGGCGCTGCTGCCCCATGCATGGTCAGCTGGATGGAGCCAGCGGATGCTAGTTGCTGTCTGTGCTGTGCAGAGGTGTCCTTGAAAGACAGGTGCACCTCTGCGTTGTGCTGGCCACTGCGCACTGGTGCCCAGCCTGCCACATGGTCATGCAGAGCAGGATGCTCATACATTGCAGCTATGGCCTGGTTGACTACGCTGAGGTTGCTGTGTGTAGCAGCTGTCTTGCCCGTTGCGGGGATCGCTTGCCATGGACTGAATTGCTTACGAGCGCGTTTTCTAGGCCGTTGTTCGGGCTCAAACCAGGTTCATTCGGTACCTCCATCATCTGACGGAGGGTGGACACCTTTCCCCTGTCACCCCAAAAAAAGGAAAAAATGGTCAGGCACTGGGCAGATAGCAGCCAGTCATTGCTGGGCAAAGTGCATCTGGCCAAGCAAGTCCCTGCTGCCTCCCTGTGGTACCATGCCAGCTTCCAGCGGCCCTCACAAACGTTGCTTGAATAACTCAGCCGACAGCTACGCAGTTTTACGGCAGCGGGTCAGCAGGCCAGCCACAGCGATGATGCTTTGGCCTTTGCACTGGGCATTTCTCAGGGCAGTGCCCGACTCGATTTTCAAAAAGCACAGACTTATCACGACAAGCTTCACTACCATCATGCACATCTGAGGGTGGACAACTCTCCTGGACCCCTCCCCCCTCCTGCTTAACAAAAAATAATAAAATAAAATAAACATTGTCCAAATCCACCCAACAGAGGCATAAGAACGTTTGTCTCCTGAGACCAGGATTTTTACCACTTGTTTGGGCGGGAGAGCTGTTCATTTCACATACTTGCAACGAAAGAAACCACAAGCGCCAAATGGAAGGCCATTTGCAGCCGAAGCTGCCCTATTTTTATGCTTTTGTCATCTCTTATCATGGAAAGGCACGTCTCTCCTGCATAACTTTTTGCTTACTACAGGCGTATCATCTAGGCTCAGAAAAGTAAGCAAAAGACGTGTATTGCAGAAGTTGTCATGATCTGAAGGGACAGTGTACAGCTGTGTATATGTGTGGGTCATTATTCATGAAATAAGCTGTATTGGTATGCTAGCATCTGTTACAGTAGATATCTTACATAATGAGCCTGGACTCTGCATGCATGAAGAGCCCTTTGGAGGGAGCCAAGGTAATCGCAACACTCTCGCTTTCCTGAACGCCTTTGGGTCCTCCCATCTGCAATCATGTCAAGGCCTTTAGTGCTTAGTGCTTAGTAAATGACATTGTTTCATTTTCAGGCAGACACTCAATAAGCCCTCCACACCAGTAAAAGGTCATCAGCAAGTCAGGTGTGAAACAAGCAACTCGAATAGCAACTGACTCAATGAGATCCCACATCACAGCCAGTACCCGATCAGCCAATCTGAAGTGATAGTGCGCCAGCAAAGTTGCCAATGTGCCTGTGACATTCATATTGGCGAGGGTCTGTCCTACACATGAGCGTGGCCCTTCTGAGAAAGGAAACCAGCGCTTTGGTTGGTTCAAGGGCTCCTTTATTGCTGCAGCTGCCTGGGTCTGCTTTCCCACATCCACCCATGAGTCATCAGCTGATTGTTCTGAGTCTGATCTAAGCTTGTGTGAGCTGTCACCTGCTGTGCTGTGGGGCTTGGCTTGACCAGAATGAGATACATGTGGTGACAGATAAAGATAGTCTGGATCAAACCAGCGTTCCTGTTGTAACAAAGGAATGCGTGTCATGAAGAGTGTCTTCAGTACAAAAACGGTTTGCTGATATGTCATGAAGTGGTACTCATCTTGTCTCAAGGCCGGGGGTTCAAGACTCTTCACCTGCCTAGCAGAGTCCACAGCAGCTGGCAATGCAACAAGCATTAGCAGCCACAAGATCAGACAACAAATGCGCTCACTATGACGCGCTTTCCTGCTTATGCACTGTGCAGAGCCACCCCATGCAAGCTGCTGCCATCCAGTACGGGCCAAACAACAACAAACGCCAGCAGCAGCAGATATGTGCCGGCCAGTAACATAACACAAGTGTATCTTCAGTAACATGATTGTAAGCAAATATGGCGCTACTTGAGCACAATCCTGTGGTCCTTGCAGCACATAATGATCATGGCAATCCCCACGACTGATACAGGGAATGTCAGGACGACATAGCAATCACGGCACATTGCATGAACAGTAACACTAAGTCACAGTGCTTACAGGCTTGAAGGCAGCAGGATCATCATGGATGGAGGGCAGGTTCTGCATCGTGTACAGGCTGATCCAGAAGATGGTGCCCTTGGGTATAAAGTAGCCCCCAACCTGCATATCGCGGTGGGCCAGCCGATCTGTGCTGGGGCCTGCTGGGTACATGCGCAATGTTTCCTGCATTCCCAAATTCGATACTCACAATGTGAATGTCAAGCTGCCATTTCTTCTTTTTCTTTTTTTGGGCGGGAGAGCTATGTGAATGTCAAGCTGCTGTTGGTGATAAGGCTGCATAGCACACTGACAGACAGCTGGCATACAGATTGACTATGGGGTCAATCGCAAAAATTGCTGCAGTTCAGTTGATGTATCAGCCAATGCTGTGATAACAAGCTTATATCACCGCACATCTGTGGCACTGCAGTCACACACCATGACAGTAGTGCAGGAGACAAGGCTCAGCATGAAGTGCTGAAAAAGATGGAAACGATGATGCCATAACAGATGTTTGTGTGTAACAATGCAGCAGTGGTTCTCTAAGCTGAAAGCATCAGAATGCTGCAAGCCCAACAACCTAAACCATGAGCAACAGCATCTTGCAACACAGCAGGTATGCTTAGATTGGTTTGGGCAGTTACAGTGACTGCTTGCACTCAGCCGCTCAGTGAGACCAACATTCAGCCTGCAGCTCATGAGATGCAAATACATGCCAACAATGTGGTCGGCAGACCTGCTGTTGATGGGCAACAGCAGGTCTGCAATGTCAATATGGTACCATACTTCAAGAAGCACAGCTTGCAATGAGGTGGAGCCTTGTGCAGTACCTTGATGACAGCATTGAGGTAGGTGAGGCGGCCCAGGTCCTCATACTGCATGTCGCGCAGGCTGCCATCCTTGGCGGGCATCAGCTGGTGCTCTGCCAGCTCCTGTAGGATGCGCTCCTCCACCTCTGGATGCTGACTGATCAAGTACCTAAGTACAACATGTACAAGTACCTGTGCACATGTTGCATCCATGCTTGGCAGTTTTGTAAGGTGACCTGTGATTAGTGTTTTGCGTGGAGAGTGCCTCTTGTGGCTACATGCAAACGTTGTCCTATGTCAAGGCAGTCAAGCCCTGGGCAACACTGGTCAAACAGTTCCAGCGTTCAGCTGCACCATCATCTTTTGACAGAGACCCTGTTTGACTCAAAATTCCTTCATGGTAGTAAGCATGTTGATATGGCAATACAAGCTATGAAAGCATATCAAGCCGAAAACCCTGCTGCAAACTCACAATGCCCAAGCCTCAGTGTGGCCAGAGGTTTCAAAGCCTGCCAGGAACATAGTGCCAATCTCTGGCATGAGCACATCATCGCTCATCAGCTGCCCAGTCTGAGGATCCTTCAAGCGCAGCAGCTGCCCAGCTATCGTGTTTCCCAGAGACTCTGGATCCACCTTTCTGAGCTTAGTCAGCAAATCCCGTATGATGACATGGACAGCTTTCAAATCTTGCTCTCCCTTGCGTGCAGCCTGTCATGGCAACCAAAAGGTTACTTCAGGAGCAGTGCCAGTCAGAAAGTGTGTCAGGGCTTGCTGGAAGAAGCACCACTTCACACTGCCTTCAGCGTTCGTGAATGCAGAGAACTAGCAATTTAGCAACCAGCCATCAGACACATGAGAGAGATCATGCGATAGCTTATTAGACATCCACAAGTCAAGAATTCTTGTAGTCCAGAAATGAGTTGTTGATAGCAGTTCATTGCATTGTCGTACTGGCAAGAGATACTTCCACAACTCAGCACGGTAGGGCTGCCCCCAGCGCTGCTCAATTTCCTGCATGCCAGCTCTGACAGTTGCAATGGTGCCAGAAGAGGCATCATGCCCGGTCTCTTTGGTTGCTCCCATGTCTGTGTCAAACCCCACAATGCCTGCGTGCACACAATAAAGTGTTTGCTGGCAGGCATATGCACTGCAAGGGTTCACATACACAATGCAGTGTAGCATATGCACAAAATTGTGCTGGCAGACAGTATCTGGTGTGGTGACATGAACAGGAAGTTCAAGAATGTGTTTTGCAGCTGCAGTAAGTTGCCCATGATAGTTTGCACAGCTTGGCTCACCAATGATGTCCCAGGACAGCTGGGCACACAGCAGGTCCATGTCTACAGGAAGGTCTGGCCCATGCAGCCTCACCTTCTCAACTAGACGCTGAGCCACAGTGCGTAGCTTTGGAAAGGATGCCCTGTGCAAAGACATGAATAGCTGCATCTTGGCTAAGACAGCAAAAAGGATGGGTGCTGGTGTCCAGGCAACAGTTGCAGAGGCGCTGACTGTGCAAATTTTTCAATTTTTGGTCTCAGCATCACACCTCAAGGTCTGTGGGCTGAGAGCAGAGGCAACTGCCTTGCGTACCGCCCGCCATCGAGGAGTCATTTGACTCGTCAACAAGCCACTGTGACCTTTATCATCAAACAACTGCATAGACCCCAAGTCACACGCTGTGGTGTCAATCTTGAGTAGAACAATTTGCATGAACATCTGTGACTTACTGCATTCATTGTCGCATATGCGTTTGTGCTCTTGTCCATAGACTTGTCCTTCAACATCTCGCAAGCTATTACTGGGTCTGCAATGAGAATAACCTGCAGGCAGAAGGCATGAACAGTGTCTGATACTTTGCAGCAGACTTTTGCTGACAGGGACAGGCACGCAGGGTATATATGCAACTTACGTGTTTATTAAAAAAACGCAGTCTACAGACTCCACCATACTTCTCGGACCACCTTGTAGTTGTGCGGTGGTACTGATTGTCTGACAAGTCTGAAAGATTTCCAAGCACAGCATTCAGCCATCCTGGCGCTGCAGGTGGCCCTGGTATCGGCGAAAGTTGCAGACTTTGCAAGTACACTTGATAGATTTGCCAAATGACCCAGCTGGAGACGACCGTCACCAATGCCGCAATGACAGCGGCAAATACCATGGGTACGCAGATACGGCAGTTGTGTCCAGGTTTGGCTACAAGAAAGTGGTTTTGTGCGACGTTGTGCGACGTTGACCACTAAAATATTGGTTTCGGAGCAAGCACCAAATCGTTGTTCCAACTCGGGACCATTGCGTCCCTGTTCTGCTGTCAGGTTCGTGGCTGATATTGATGAGCCTTTTCTGTGCTTGTTTACCGTACACGAGACGCCAGTCACATCTGAACCATTGTAGTATGACCCAAGGCTTGGCCTGCCCCAACGCCGCCTTGACTTTAGACAAACAAACGATCTCTTACAAGCTACAGGCACGCTTTCGCAGTGGAAGGACGGTGCCCGGGCACCGTGTACCATGCGTGAATGTTGCCAAGCCTCAGGCGGAGCCATCGACAAATGCTCGTCGAGCGGCTGTTTCGCCTGCACAGACACGTCAGCAGTAGAAGCAGACAAAGCGCAAAGAGGGTAATCTTAGTTCACGAAGACTTGCCCGCTCTTGCTGTCATACCGAAGCATTGAACAAGCATTGTCACGAGCACATGAATTACAGGTGTCCTCGAAGCTAAGCGAGCTTTGCAGTTTGCAACAGCTGGTACCTTTAGAGGTGGCTTGATCACTCCTACACAGCGAGCAGTTGTAGAGGAAGCTATTGTAAGCTTCACGGTCATTGTTGGCAATGCCTCAGTATGCCAACCCGCTGGAATCACGATGCTGTGTGTGTGTACACATAGATTGACTTGGAGGCATTTGGTAGAGAAGTTGATTTTCAACAGCTTCAAGGCCTCTGGAGGCTTATATACACAACAGCTCTTGATGTGGTATGCATTTTCTCCTGCAGCAGGTGCACTTGTCCTGACTTGACTGCTTACAGCCACAGCCTGCACATGATGTTGTCTGCCTGCTGCCTCAAGTTGCTTGTGAGAAGGTATAGCATTGCTCCTATGCTGCAACGCCAGGTCTGCTTGTCCTTGTAGGCACCCTTGGTCAGGCCTGCTGACACATTCTCACCAGTCAGGATAGGCAATGTTTATCAGAGATTTGGTTCTTTGGAGTCTGGTCTGTGCCAGAACATCATCAAAGCCAGTGTCCCATTCTTGCTAGAAGAAGGCATGTCCACGTATGCCACTGATCATATTGTCTCTGTTTCATTGTGAAAACGAGATAAGTTCAATCCGCTCCATGGGCAGTGCAATGGCTTCATATCACCCATCAACACATCTGCACAGCTCGATGCACACTGAGGTCTGATACACTCCTCAGACAGTGTGTACCATACGCAGTGTGTATCAACAACATAGTACCCCCTGAAAAGACCTGCTCTGTAGCTTTACCATCTTAGCGCGACACAATTCCACTGCAGGTGATGGAGTTACGTTTTGTGTGGGGGTGAACTATGAAGCTTCTAGCCCTCGTAGAATTTCATTGCGCTTTCAAGAAGCTGGCTTCAGTGACGTGCACATCACATCTTTGACAGAAGCTCTGATTGCACCCGCCATCCTGCCACGGGGCTGGATTCAACAGCAAATATTGCTAGCCATCAAAGAGGTTAGATGCTAACAACATATTGCTGCCATGCTAATTTGATGTGTCTGTCAGCTGCTTTCTGAGCTGGTTATTTGGGTGTTTCGTGCCCCTTGCTATATCTTTGCCATAGGCGGCAGACACAAACTTCAGTTCTTCTGTGCCTATTGCTGCAGGCCAATCTCAAGGTTCCCTTGCCCTTTGCAAGCAGGCAAGGACGGTCAGGAGTTGGTGAATACCTGCTTTCTTTCTTGGATGAAAATATGCTTATTGGCCGGGCGCAGAATGGCACTTTTGTGTTTGTACGGGAACAATGATCTTGCAACATATGGGCATGTCTCCTGCCAAGCACTGCAAGGCTGCCTGGCACAGCAGTGACAGGTGGATCTTGATCTACAGCAAGTGCGTCTGTGACAGAGCAGCACCATATTTCATAGGCCAATTGGCAGCATACACATCCTAAAGCCATGCTACTTTCGTGACGCTATCAATTTTGTTCTGAATTGTGTATTTCTGCAGAAGGCTATAGCATGCAAACCTCTTTTTGCCCCTGCTTGATAGGGCATGCATGTTGTGCACGATGCAAAATTACGTTACTTTGACGACCTTTTCTCCTCAGTTGTGAATCTGAGGACGGCTGCCAGTTTAGAACACCCTTGCTTGGCATAAAACAAGGGCTGCCTCGCTCAATCTAGTATGTGCAGCAGCATGCATGCTTGAAGTCAGGTACACATTGGCCAGTGATCTACACATAGAGCATTGACCACACAGATCGTATTGCACAGTCACTTGCACTATGCATCTTTGTTACAACACAGTGTGTAAGGACATCCACACCATTTTGCTTCACCTGGTATCCAGCATTACAATAATTGCACTAAACAGCTGAGCGAATCTGCGAAGTCTGCAATAGGACTCAACTGGTTGCGTACAGAAAGGCCTAGGTACACCTGATGTTTATATACACTGTTACTGATTACTTTAGTGCATGTCCAGCTGCAGACCTATATATGTTTTAACTCAGTGGCAACTAGCCCTACAGTGCACAAGCACAAAGTCTACACTTGCCTGTAAATGGTGTGTCGCAATGGGCAACATACATGGTACAGAAATGAGAGGGCATCTCAGCCCTTAACGTTGTACATACATTGAAAGCCTGTATCACACGTATCTGACATTGACATAGTCAATAGACCTGCCTTCAGTTGAACGACCCAATAGGGTCCCGAATCAAATTCCCAAACTTCAAAGTCAGCTGACTTGGTCATACAGTCACATAGCATACAAGCTGTGCTCAGAAGCAACAATGTAATTGGTAGTAGTATACATCAAGCCTGACTCCCAATTGGGCACCATATCACAGCTTAGGCAGTGACAGCAAGCATGGCTTCAGCTGGTTGCTTACTGAAGAACTGTGTTATTGGGTTGTTACATTTCATTCGTCGCCACAGCTCAGACCTGAGCATTGCAGTCTCTTTTCCAACTCCGCCCAGCATGTCACTGTTCTCCTTGGCTCGCCGTAGCAGATAAGCGATTGTCTCTTCCACTGGACCATAAGGCACTGCCTTGTAAGCTTGGTAGCCATTGCCTCCCAAAGTGTAGGTGAGGTGGTCGGCCATGCCAAGCAGCTGCCCAAAGTGCACACCGCTGTTGGTGGGGTGCATGTCCAGGTCATGCATGAGAGCTACTGCTGCCTCTACTGAGGCTTGGTTGTGGCTGGCCACCATCATCTCAAACTTGTCGTCTTTACAGCTCCTCATCATTTCACCGATGCACCTGCAAGTTTTCAACACAAACGTCATGAACCATGACAACTCTTTCACCTTGCACAGCTGATCACTCACTTCAGCTTATTATGAGCTAGCACTGACATTTCCTCGCCAATGAAGAGGACATACTAGCTTATGCAGAGCCAATGCCACAGCCATCTGTGATAGACAGCCATGTGACACAGCTAACAATCAGATCAAGCTACCCAGAATGGGAGCCTTGTGCAAATGGTAGTTGTCTCGCAACCATACTGAGCTGCTGACCTGTTGTAGTTGAAGTGAGTGTCTTCAAGGCTGTCCTGAATGGGGCTGGGGTACCCCATCTCTGCAGCCCTGTCCCTTTCAAGGTGCATGTAGGCCCCCCTGACTACCTTGGCAGCCAGCAGGAAGCCCTTCTGCTTGGCCAGGTGGATGTCTGCTGCCAGCCTCTGGTGTGAGTCCTTCAGATAGCACTGGTAGGTGTTGAAGACCACTGGAGTCTGCTTGTTGTACCTTGCCTGGAGGTGGATGGCCACTGCATCAATGGCAGGCTGCATGTAGGAGTGCTCTGCATCAATCAGCAGCCTCACATTGCCCTGCAAACCACCCCATTTGCGTTACACCTTGAACATGTTTGCAGTCGCCTTACAGATCACACAGGCTGTAGCAATTGCACATTGCAAAGTATGAGTCTCAGGCGGAAGCCAAGCTGTATGGTTTCACTGTTGATTGCAGCGCATGCGCGTGCCTGTTTGTGCAGGTCGACACTAGAACAACATGTACCTTGGATGCTGCAGCCTCTGCAATGCTCTCCATGCGATGCACCATGTTGTCAAACAGGTGGAGGTGGTGAGGAGTCAGCACTGCTGCCAGGCAGGCCCGCAGGTCCTCCACATGGTGCCCAGTGATTCGGCTGACAGAGGTAAAATGGGCCGATACTTGTTTCATCATGTCACAGTTGCCTAGACACGTCACCTGCAGCGTTGAAAGGTTTTTTTATTGCATTGGCAAGACAATCAGCCACACTTCTACCAAAACCTGCATTTTGTGAGCAGCATGACCTGAAAATAATAGATTGAATGAGATTCATAAGCACCATCACACAACAATCATCAGTCAGAGCACTAGAATGGCTCATCACGCTGCGCTTTTTGCAACTGCATTGGAGCAGGTTTGCAGCTGTGTCCTGCAGCGCAGCATTGCTAGCACTGGCAGACAGTCTACTGCAGATCTGTTGTGCAGCTGGATACTTATTTTACCTTAGCCTGAACAAAGCCCTTGCCCTCCCTGTTACCAGCATCCTCCACACTCTTCAGGAATGGGCGCAGGTTACAGTCACTTGCTCTCTCAGCTGCAGCATCTGCACATTCCACAGCTGTGGGGGCATCACTGACATCGTCCTCTGCTGCATAGTTGAGGATGGGGCGAATGCCATGCTGACGCAGCATGTCAGCAGTTGGCTTCAGAGTGTGCTCACATTCACCTGTGCCACAAGCACACAGCAGTCAGTGACAGGTGTCACGCTTAGCTGGACAACAACAAAAGGGAAACAGCTTGGCAGCTATACCCATACGAGAGGGGCAACAGGCAAAGCAACAGAAGAAGTGTTAAGCTAAGGTGTATGGCTGCTACACAATGAAGCTGCTGCAATACGAAACTGCAGATTCTGCACACATAGCAGCATAAGATGCATGTTGCAGCAAGCTTGATCCTGATGCACTGCATTGAACCTCAAAGCCAGTATGGCTGCTGCTGGGATACACCATGCCGAGCTCAGGACATCAACTCACCGCCACAGAAGTGCTTGAAGAATGTATGGCGGACTACAGAGTGACCACTGTAGGCCCCACCACCTTCTTTGCGGCTGCAAGCAGCACATCTGCGTTCTGGACCAGAGGCTTGACAGAGCATGTCCTGAAGACAGCCAAGGACTGCAGCAGCTGCCCTGTGGACTTGGCTGAGAAAGCCACTTGTGGATCATCAAAGCCTTGAAGCTTGATGCAGGCTGAAGCCGGCTGCGGCTGAGCTACAGAGGCATGTGCAAGGACTGCTGCCAGTCGCATGTCTTGCAGCAGCCTGACTTGTTCTGAGGTGCGTGGCTGTGTCTTGGCAGACTCAGATGGAGATGGACTGACTGGGAACAGCAGTGAAGCAGAGCCAACCTGCATGAACCAAATGCAGCCCTGAGCACAAAAGCCACATGAATCAGAACTGCATACACAACGATGTAGAACTGCTTCTTCAGAATGTGTCCTTGGGCTGGGCACGATGATTATATCCGTATTTGCAAGGCTCAAAAGTGTCCATAACTCAGGGCGAGCCAAGCTCAACATCATGCACAGATATGAATCACCTGTGGCAACAGTGCTGCTGTGTACACCGCTGAAACTCCTCCAGAGGGCCTGGGCCACGCGCGAGTGCCAAAACATCCCAGCTGCTTTGGTGTTCGGGCTGCCACTTGCATAGCCATGCCTAAACAGGGCAATGCAAGTCTGGCTTTAGCTGAATGTGAAGGAGGTCTAAGACTCTGTACAAATATACTCAAAGTTAAAGGGTCAGGTGCCTTCGCTTCAACAGCATGTTATATGTAAACTACGTTTTGTGCAACGCCGTGTGCAAAGCCACAGTCATTCCGAGTGCAGCGTTCGTAGAAAAATGCGCCGCTTGTTTGCAGTGTTTGGAGTGTTCTGACTGTCAAGAACTGACTTTCAAGAACCAACAGTGTCGGTGAGCGGGGTGAACAAGGGAAGGACTTGCTGAAGTCGAAAAACCATGATAGGCATCAAGGTGCGGTGCGTATAGTACACACGTGTCGTTTAGCATGCAACAAAACACCGCTGAAGTCATACTTTCTTGGGTACCAAGCGATTGTTTATTTCAGATTGCAAGGCGGGTGAATCTCACCTCTCAAGAATTTAAAGCTTGTGCCTGTGGCTGCGATGAGCGATCAAACAATAATTCTGCAGGAGGGCTGCTGAAGCAAGACAGTGGAGTTGCTGGGGTCACTGTTTTGTCGCCAAGTTTAGGAGCAACTCGAGTTGCTGGCAGACGGTTCACTAGCCAAAACAGACGAACGCTAGCTGAGCTCGGCCGATTGTTGTAAGCAGAATCGTGTGAGAGTAAGATGATCGAGGCAATACAGAACAACAATACGATGTTCCGCTCGGGCTCACAGATGATCACAATACAGATGGTCGTTGCAGTTGAAAATGCAGAGCCCGTCAATCCTTTAGCGCGTATAGTATATCCGGCAAGTGCAGCGGCTTGTTAATATAGGAAACAGCACCTGCTTGGGTCACGTGAAAGTATGCTGCCTCCCTCAGGAGGTTGCTTCAAGCCTAGTCTGCTGGAGGCATTGCATAAAATCACACACATCTGTGTGCTCAGGCATCATCGACATGCATGTACACATGACTGGAGGAGGTGGTGAAGCAGGACCAGCTTCACGCTGTCCAGAGGCCCAGGTAAAGCAAGCGTCCACACTGTGGCAACACAGCACATATGATCTATACGGCACAATGCTTTGTCGCCTAAGCCCATGATGACATGTCTGACTGTTTGCAGCTCAGTGACTTCCTGGACGCAGGCATCACAACTGCAGTGGGAGTGTTGGGCACAGACACTATAACAAGGAGCCAGGTGCCCAAAGAGCCACTGTCACATGTGCAACATGACCACCTTGTCATCAGCCCAGCTCATAGCAGAAGGAGCACTTGCTCCGCAAATGCCGCCAGCATGCTCAACACATTGTATGCAATGCAGGAGAATCTGGTTGCAAAATGCAGAGGCTTGAACGACAGTGGCATGACTTGCTATCACTGGTGTGGTGGGTATGCTGTTCCCTGCCCTACAGCTACTGGCAGCATACAGAGGGACATGTGTCTGATAGACACCTGCCTGGGAGTTGGTGAGGTGGCGGTCTCGGATCACCGCTCCTCTGTGCCCTCTGTCAACCACTTAGCCAATATTGCCAGGTGCTGTAGAAAAGCAGTGCTCATATGCATTTACCCTGCTCAATCGCCATAAGCACAATCAAGAGGGGCTGCATGCCCTGACTGCCCAACAACAGCACCTGGTCAGCCTTTGCCCATGGAAGCACTGCCCTACAAAAGCTTCCTCATCTTCCAGTTGTCTCTGCCTCAAGATACTGCTTGACCCTGACATGACAAGCTTGGGCCCTGGTACTACTAGTGCAGCTGCATACCTTGAACAAGACATGTGTGATGGTAGTCAAGCAAGGGTGGGTGGCATGCTGAGTGGGAAGTGTGGGCTGGTGTACTGCCACATGGGGGCAGCCAAGCAAGGTCTGCAGCCCCTCATGGATGCAGTGGCCATGTCAGATGTGCCCATTACCCAGTTCCTCCCCACCCACATGGAGCGCACCCCTGACCTCATCAATCAAGGGGTCAAGTGGATTGCTGCAGGGGGCAGAGTTGATCTTACATGTAGGACAGACGAGGTGCACAACAAGTCTGCCTCTACAGTTGGTCCTTACCGTACAGACTTGTGGGTGACGGTGCTTTGGTTCAATACAACTGTCTTTCTGAGTGTCATCATGCACCTGTAACCTTCTCAACCAGTGGTGTTGCATGTACAAGCTTCACGGATGTTGCACTAGGGCAATTGGCTGACAAGTGCCCTGCTGCATGGTGAATTGCTCTGTGAATCCTACTTTGTGTGTTGACAGGAGGCTACCCCATTACAAGTCAGTGAATGACGCTCCCACATGATGCCTTGTCACGTCACCATCTGTGCTGCAGGCTCGCCAGGCAGTGAAACAATACAGGCAAGCAGGCATTCCACTGGCTCATTGCACTGTGGCATCAGACGGTTTTGGCTCCTGGCCAGTCTATGACAAGCAAGGTCGCTTGCTCAGCTATGAGGTACTGCATGTGGTGCTGTCTGCATCATGTTGCTGGTTGATATACTGGACCTCAAAACTGATCCACAAAGCCTTGCACGGCAATAATAGCATGACTGATCACATGCTGAAACCAGGCGAACTGCACTAGCACTGCTGTTTTGCCCTGGATGTTGAAGTTTAGATGGGACATCACAGGTTGCTGACCTTGGTGCCATTTTCCGGTTTCTGGTGGCCATGGTGAAGGAGGAGGTCTGGGAGCTATCTGAGGTGCTTCAGTTCATGACAGTCAATCCTGCTAGGGTGCTGCAACTGCCCCACAAAGGCCAGGTGCTTGACTTCCAGTATTTGTAGTGTTCCTGATGCTTTGTTCATCATGAGTTGATTGACATGCATATGCTGTGACTGCTGGCATGTGCCAGAGCATGCCATTGCCATCGCCATTGCTCACAGCTACAGCTATTGCGGCCAACTGATTAAGGTCTGATGTACATGGGGTTTCAAACGTATTGTGTGCAGATTGCTGCTGGCAAGGATGCAGATCTGCTGCTGTTGGATCGGGACAGCCTTGAGCTCAAATGTGTATATGCTAAGGGATTGCTTGTGCGCACGCCAGAATGGACACGTGGTGGCATGTTCGAGAGGGGTAAACACATTCGGCCAATCACACCAGCAATTCCACCTTGAATATGGTTTTCTCACAAGCTGCGCAACCACCTTGCTTTGTGCGCCAGCCTAATGAATGTATCTTCATTTGTGCACAGTCAGCACTTCTGCTTCCATTATGGGTCTAATGACCTGATGGGGTCTTGTTAGTTGTGAGGAGTGCACAGATTGTACAACTGGCTATGTACACCTGCATGCAACTGCTGCTTACAGGTGTGATACCTTTACGCAATGCTCCAAAGCTTCGACGCTTGATAGCCATGCATTTATATTCAAAAGCGACAGTCAACTGACTCTTGGAAGGGTGGATGCGGCAACGGCGTAGCGGACACCCTGGCAAGCGGGTCGACGACAGCTGAGATATACACCTATCGGCCGTGCTCTTTGCTGCGGTGCTCTTGATGCCATGCCTGCATACACGTGTTGCTCCACTGCCGTGTTTGCATGCATAGCGCTGCCGTCGCCTTGATGCAGACAGCAAAAGAAATCATTGTGTTCTGGCTTGCAACATGTTTATCGAGTTGTAACACACGTGCAGCTGTCGAACACATCTTGATCGCCTCTGGCGGCAGCCGCATGCGCCTTGACTGTGATCAGGCAGCACGGTGGCGTGCAGTTCGTCCCTTGACAAGTTACTTTGAGAACGGCATATTAAAGGTTGGCCTGCAGAAAGTGAGGTCTGCACATCCTTGGCCTCGTGTTGCGAGCCCATGGTCAAGCGTCTGAGAGTTGCAGATCCTCTACCTTGGCTATTGCTTATCGGTGGCCTTTTCGCTTCGCTCTTGATTCTGCCGCTAAGCTTATTCCAGTCTGAATCATTCAGCGATGCACGTACCAGCAGCTACAATGAGTGGATTTGTGGACAGTCCTCAACCCCGCTAAGGTCTGCAAGCAAACTCCTTCTTCCAATTGGCCTTTCAGGCATTGAAGTGCTGTATGGCAAAGAAAGGGATCAAGTGTGCTGCTGCAATCTGCAGGGTTGGCTTTACGCATGACATTGACATGGAGATGCAGCAGATTCAGGCTGACATTGACCGCATGCAAACACAGCTTGAACTCTTTGCTAACAGCTCTGCCGTCAGCTCAGCTCACAGTCAGTTGCATACAAGCGACGCAGGTCACCTTGTCTCACCAAGAACTATCAACACACATCACATCACAGCACCTCAAAGCCAGCTAGAGCTGCAGCCTTTCCTCTTTATTGGCGTCTTATCAGTGGCAGGCAATGCAGGTGACACTCAACACCATCGGCCTTGTTTACGCATTGCTGCAGCTCTTTGCATAGATGAGTATGATACCAATGTCATCATTGGCTTGCACAACTGGGGCTCAGCCATGCTTCTTGTAGACCAACAGCCCTGAAGTGACACTGTGAACCCAGCACAACTCTGTGGAACTTGACCATAATGGCAAATAAGACTGCCCCATCTACATGCCTGGGCGTGCACGCAGAAGGACTGCTCTCAGAGAGACCTGGATGGCAACAGCGCCCAGCTCGGTTGTCGTCAGGTTTGTACTTTATGAGAAGGAGCGTAACATAGACGTGCAGCGCGAGAGTGACCAGTTTCAGGACATCATCTTTGTGCAAGGAGGGACAACTACTGACTATCGCTCAATTGTGTACAAGACCTTTGCCTTCATTCAGGTAAGATGCAGTCAGCACAGCATGATGTATGCTCAAGCCCATCTGCATTTTTGAATGGCTTGAAAATTGCACCTAAAGGGGTTGAGCCCAAAAAATGGTGCTGTATCACATGATATGCTACTTGCGCAAGCTCTAATGGCATAGCAACTGCACATCACACACCATCACTTGTTCAGGTCTATGCCTGTGGTGGTCATTTCTGACAGTGAACAACCCGATGACTCTGACCTGGCTATTGATGTTCTATGACAAGCCTTGCCAACAGCATGACAACATCGACCTCTGGGATGCGTCCTGTTTTCCACTGTTGCGCAAATGCTCAAAGCTGTTCTTGGTGCATGCAGTGGGTGACCATGAATGCAGAGCCCAAGTTTGTGCTGAAGACGGATGATGATGCGTATGTGAGCTGTGCAGCCCTGGTGGAAGTGCTGCAAGGGCTGTGCCACCACCCCGACTGCCTCAACGAGCGCCTCTACTTTGGTCAGGAGAAACGCAACGGGGTCGTCATTACTGAAGAAGACAGTAAATGGAGCAACTTGGAATACTTCCAGCTCACTGGCTTGAAGGAGTATGTGCCTTATATGCTTGGCGGAGGGTAAGCTTTCCACACATTGCTCCACAGATGCATGAATCAGAATGCATGCCCTAGCAACCAGAGCACATCAGTTGCAAGCATGTGCACAATCTGCCAAATTCAGCATGCTGTGATTCAGTGCAGTGATTTGAGACCATGCATGCATCTAGAAGACGTTGCGGCTTTCCAAGCCTTGAGCAACAGAGCAGAAGAATCCTGAACATGCAGTGACTGTTTAGTTTATGCATGTGCGATTGGTCAAAGCATCTTTCCTGCTGTAGGTATGCCTTTTCGTTTGATGTTGCACAGACGCTGCACAAGATGAACAGCATCTCCCCCTTGAAGCTGATGCCCAATGAGGATGCCACTTTTGGGTTCTGGGTGATGGGCCTGCAGCTGCGCCACGTGGCTCACCCCAAAGTGCGCGCTGCCGCTGGTGGCTGCTGCTTCTACATGTGAGTTCACACGCTGCATAAGACTGTGTGGAAACTGTACCTAGGTCCGTTTTGAGAGTCACAGTACTTTAGTGCCATGCGCTGCATAGCATTTGTTAGTAGCGACTATGAGATGGGCTTGACAGCAGCTGAGATGGTTTCAAATTCTGAACACACCCTGCACAAGCGTACAGCAGTTGTTGGGGTGCATACCATCTTGTTGCATTCTGACGTGTCACCTCCTTGCACTCTGTTGCTGCTAGTTCTGCAGCAATTTAGAATATGGCAAAGAAAGCTGCTTGAAGGGGCATGGGCATGCAGGCTGCCAGAGGAGGATGCAACCGGGCCATCACGGCATGTCCAGATTAGGACCATGCAGGACATGTGCAGTGGCTGGCTCATCCTCCACAAGGTCCACACTTCACCCATGCTCTGCACAACTTCACATCACTGATAATACGCAGGATACCTGCAAGTGCCAAAAGAGCAAGCAGAATGCTTCTGCTAATGCCTGGGCTGGCCCTGCTTACAGCACAGTCCTGCACTTGACAGCATTGTTCCAAGATCTGTCCCTGCCAGCATAGTAGATCATGTCTTGTCGCATATGCTTCAGGAACAAGCAGCAGCCCACAAGACGCTGTGCAGTGATGACATGCAGCCTAGTCTGCTGCTCTCTGATGTGTCTTGTTGTAAGGCCTGAAGCTTTGAGTGATGCAGGTTGAGACAGAGGGCCAGATGGCATACCTGCACCACCGCCTGAACCAATGCCCACATGAGAACATGCTGCTGGAGAAAGCACGCCAGACAGGCAAGCACTCTGGCAGACCTGCAGCCCACACAGCACCCCACAAAGTCATGCCTTTACAGGTGAACTTGCACTGTAATGTGCTTTCTGCATCATACAGGTGTCTCAACAGGAAGCACCTCCAGCACCAGCCTGTATGATTACCTAAAGTTGAATGCAGCTCTTGAGATACACAGGTATATATGCAGCAGCACATTGCACATAGCCTTCCGCAAAAGCCGCTTGATGTATGAACTGCTAGGTACAAATTTCAAGAAGTGCAGCAGCTGATGGTGCTGTTTATATCTGCTACACCTCTGCAAAGCAGCTCCTGCTCAACATGCTAAGCTTCACCTCGCGCATAAGGATTCAGAACCCACACTTCCCTGAGCCTGCAGCTACATCTGGCAGATTTTTGTGGTGTGTTATGTGCAGGTGGCCATGGTGACAGACAGCAGAACCCTGCATCACTACTGGAGCCACACAGATGTGTCCCCCTGGAGCGCAGATGGCAGCCTGATGCTGAGCCAGAGGGCAGATGTGAGCGGCGTGCAGGACTTGCTGGAGGGTACACGCACCAGACTGCACCAAGACATAGGCTTCACTAACTTCACCACAGGTGCAGCACGCACTATTGATGCTGTCAGAACACCACTGCACATACTTTGCCCTTCAGCACGCGTGGAAGGCTGTGCCAGGGCATTGCAACATCATGCATTTCAAGTGCACTGCAAATCCAAGGTGGTATGGTCTGCTGTGCATCACTGTGTCCTTGCAGGCAGGCTATGGCACACGCGCTCATATCCTCCAGCAGAATGAACCAATGCTGTCTGAACCTTGTCACTGTGGCCAGCCACCAGTCAAAAATCAACAGTGACAAGCCCTGGGGAACAAAGAGATTCTATTCATGCTGTGTCTCATGCTATTTTAGCTTACAAACTCTGTTCTGTGATATGCAGCTCATGTACTTAAACACATGACAATAGCTGGTCCACACATTCACCAGTGACAGGCCAATATGACCTGCAAACACAGTGGCACAATATTGCAGAGGGCGTAGAGAGGCGTCCAAATGAAGCCCCACCGCATTGTTGACAGCATTGTGGTGTTTTTGCAGGCAGGTCACTGTCCACAGAGATCACTGGCTGGAACTGGACTCACCTGACCACCAGCTCAGCCTGGAACTTGCAGCTGGGCAGCCGCCTTCAGTGGCTGGGCCCCTCCAACCGCCTCATCATCTTCAACGACCACGACTGCCACCAGCCAGTGGTACAAACCGCCCGCAGGCTCTTGATGTCCCAGGACGTGCAGGAGGCCTTTGAAGCCAACTCAATTGCTGCTGAGAAGCGCTACATGCGCAGTGTGCATGCTGAGACTTCCCGCGCTAAGGCAGGCAGCCAGGCAGACCCTGCAGCTGCTGCACAAGCAAGGCAGCAGCCTGAGGATCTGTGCTCGGTGGTGTTTGATATTGAGACAAGACAGCGGCTGCATGTTGTGCCTTGCGCGGTCTACACCGTGTCTCCAGATGGCAAACAAGCCCTGTCCTTTGACTTTGCTCGGGCGGATGTCCTACAAGCAGGTATGGTTTGACACAGCAGAGTGCCTATTTTTGGTGAAGGTGCTGCACCACTGTACTTGTTCTGCCAGCACAGGATGCCCTTCCCAAAATGCAGGAGTCCTGTTTTTTTCTCTATGAGTGACAGTGACTGTCCCCACTATCATGTGAGCATGGCAGTCATTTCTGACTGCTTGACTTGTCAGCTTTGCTTTACATGCAGGCTGCTGTATTGCAAACAGGGAAGCCCTGCACAGCTTGATTGCATTTGTAGTGTGCTGCTGTGCATGATTGTATGTTTGCTCATTGTACAGGTTCTGAATACAGTCACACGCACTCCACAATCAGCCCAACCAAATTGAGCAGACAGCCCAAGGATGATGGCTTGTGGCTGATTGACATCAACACCAAGAATGCCACGCTGCTCATATCCATTCATGACCTGTCACAGCAGCTGTACAGAGGGGCCTTCTCATGGTCCAGGGACCCCGTCACTGGTCTGCCTTACAACACCACCACAGGTCTGCCACCCCACCCCTCACCCTAAACATGTACTGTCATGCACAGCTTCTTGCTTGTCTACTTCAGGCGCTGTCAGCATACTGGCCAGGCTTGAAGGGTTTTTGAACAATGTGTGGCTGGCTGTTGCTTTGTAGCGTTGCTTGCGACTGCTTCTGTACACTTCACACCAAGCACCTTAATGTAGAAAGTGGCATGTTGCATAAGACATCATCAGGCTTGTGATTCTTCAGTGTGGTGGAAATGGCTTTTCTCTGTCTATGATTATATTTGAGAAGATGATCACATAGCATAGGACCACAAGCATGGCACCATAAAACACAAGCTGAGTAGTTGGTGGTTGTGTGGAAGCAGGTGAGTACTGGAGCAATTCGCTGCACTGCTTTGGCCACATCTCTGACGCGGTGTTCAATGCGGAGGGCAGCAGCGTTGCCTTCAAGTACCATGCCAGCCTGTGTAGACCCAGCATCTTCCACTCCAACCATACGTAAGCCTGCGCCTCTCACCTCACTGTGCTGACGTCCAGCCTGTGCACCATCTAAATACCATGCCAGCGTTTGTTCAAATGCTGCACATTTGCATCACTACGCTTGCATCCCTGCTCTTGCCTTACAATCAACTGCAAGTGCTGACTTGCATTTCAACTTCCCCCAGCCAGCATTGTGCATTGCGCACTGTGTTAGAATTGCGCATGATGCTGCCGAACAGCTTGGAGGTTGGTGTATGCTGTGAGCCCCTGCCCTGGCAGCCTTCAGCCTATCTGATGGACAAGACAGTACTGTGCTTTGCGAAACTGCAGGTACATCATGACAATAGACACAACTGGTAGTAACTTATGGCGAGTCCCATTAGTAAGTGGTCACCCTGCTGGCATGGACTATGGCAGCAATGGCAACCTTATCATTTCAGAGAACTCAACAACCTATTTGGTGCATGTGGGCAAGACTGTGCAGAAGCTGACCAAGCCATTATCCATTGCACAGACAGAGGCCGGGCCTTGCAAGTTCCACCCACATAACAACAGGTGGGTACCGTGCTTGTGTCATAAGTGTACAGGGCATCCCACCACAGCGTGGGGTCCACATTGGCAATAGGAGGCTGCCAGCAGGTTTTGAATGGATGTTGCATGGCGCGCAGCATTACATGCAGGTGTTGTCCCAGTTGAGACTAGCCTGTGGGTATGGCCAGGCCTTGCCTACATGCTGACATACTGTCATGATGTCAGCATTGAGGCCGTCTCAATCTGTTGCAATGAAGTGTGATGGATCTGAAAAGCCCAAAAGGACTTGACCAGCAGTCAACAGAGAAGGGAAAGTGTAGGTATGCACGGTGGTGATGCAGGTATGTGGTGTGTGACAGCATTGAGAGCCCACGCAAGCTGTATGTGTGGGATCTGGAGGGCGCCACAGCTTTCACAGTGGGAACCATGATGGAGGCCAACTGGCCCTCCCCTGAGACTGGCAGAAGTGGTCTGCAAGCCCATTTCACCCCTGACGGTCTCATCCTCTCTTCTTGCTTTGGCATCAGCCTGTCATCACAACTGCTGGCAATCTCATACTCTACTGTTTCACAGGACTGCCTGTTCATGAATTGCAGTCAGAGCAGACAGAAGGAGCAACAGTGAACAATCATATCTTTGGCAGCTTGAACAGTGTGTAGCAGAATGCTGCCCACTAGTGCAAGCCTAACCAACTCTCCATTCTGCACGCACTTAGTGACTTGGCTGTAAGCCGTCACATACTCAACGCAAGTGCACCTGGTAACAGCAGAATGAGAGATGCTCTGTTGGATTGCTTCAGGGCAGTACATCTCCTTTGACTCAAGCCACATTTGGGAGACAGGCATCCAGACTTACATAGCTGGCTTGCAGCACTTGCCCATCCCACACACAGACCCCTACCAAAGCACCACTGGTGATGTTGAGGCAGCTTTCATTCCTCAGGCAACAGCCTCAGTCAACACAAGCCCACCAGAGCATGCAAACATGCAAACGGAGGTGTCACATGATGTTGCTCCTCCGGCTGATGAGCACTCACCCAACTCAAGGCAGAGCAGAGCTCAGCTCAACATCCCTCCTGTGCCGCAAACCAATCAGTTTGGAAAGGATTCTGGGCAGCAAGAAGGCGTTGGCAGGAATGTGTACATCATACTTGCGCCGCATGACGGTAGTGCAATAGATAGCTTTTTGAGCAGGATAGCAGACCCCTCAGAATGGGAGGTGTATGTGTTGCAAGCTCCCATGACCTCAGAAGGCAAATTTGGTATTGACAATTTTTCTAATGTTATTAAGCAGTGGCAAGGCGAGGTGAATCAGCTGGTGATGCTTCCACAAGCGGCAGGTGCAACCTTCATCTGTGTTTTCCAATGGATGACACGTGACGTGCGCTGCATAATGTCGGCACAATGATAGCCGGCACATGTGCTGCCCTGAATGTTGTGTCATCACAATTTGTGTACCTTGCAAGTGAATTTATCCCACTGTGCCCACTTTAGAAGCTCATCTGGCGACTGAGTGATTACATGCTGCCTGTTGTGTGTCTGCACTCCACAGATGGGCATCTCATCACCAAGTGCCTGCCGTAGCCAGCTATATCCACTGGTCAGTGCCAATACCATTCCTCTGCTACAGGTACCTCAGAAACCAACATCACCATTGCAGCAAGTGGGTCATCAGTGTATGATGTGAGCATGGCAGACCTGGCTCATGTGCTGCTGCCAGACCTTGAGGCAGTGAAGCTGCCAAGGTTCGCCCAGCGCACACCTGAGTGGCTGCAGAAGCAGCGCTCATCCTGGCTGGAGAGGCAAGTGCAGCAGGCCTACTGCAGTCTGACTCCAGCTGCGTGTGAAGCCAAGCCTTTGAAGCATATAGCAGATCTGATTGTAGATAGAGACGGCACACAGGACGTGCAGGTGATCCATTTGTTCTGTTCCCTGACACGATCAGTAGAAGCTGACACGACAGCTGGCACAGCGTGTCCCTCATTGTTGCATGCCAGGCTTACATCACTTTGCTGATTGGAGTGCTGATTGTGCCCTGAAGCAATTGCAGTAAGCATCAATGTAGCCGCCTGACTGCATGCACATGTTATTTTTTGCAAGTCTTGTCTGCATCTACCGCACGTCTGGACTGGATGAAGACCAGCATGCCCTTGCTTGCAGACCATGGACTTCCCTGCCTGGCTTGGAAACAATACAGCTCCCAGTGACAATGTAATTGTGCAAATGGACCTGGGCGATGGACGCGAGTTTGAGATGCTGCAGTCCTTGCTGCTGTCTGAATGGCTGACTTTGATTGACCATTTGTTTGTGCAATGGCATTACCAGGCCAAGGTAACATCCCTCCCCTGTGTGTCAAGGTCTCCATCAGGTCACCTTAGCCTGTTGATCAGTGAGACTGCGTGTGCTTAGGCATCTGAGTTCGCCTTACTGCTGCCAACAAGGCAAGCTGCCGTCGCTGTCCTGTTGTACTTAACCCTGAACCCTGACACATGGTCTACTGTGGGTGCAGAACTGGCATCTGGCGCTGCTGTGGGAATACCTGCTGGCAATAGTAGGTGTGCAGGTTACAGTGATGTAGTCCATAGATAGATGTACAGTCACTGCTCCTGACTGCAAAACAAGGTGCAGCTAGGAGGAGCTTGAAGTGTCAGGTGTACTTCTACAGGCAACTCGCAAATGAGAAAGTCAGCTGACTAGTTTTTCTCTGTTAAGTAGTGAAGCAGATCCCAAAAGCCGACCCCGCTATTGAGCGTTAGCACAACTGTCAGAACAACTAGTGTAACACATGTTGTTTGTGTGAAGCCATGAGTAATTGCCACAGGCATGAATATACTGCTTGTTGAGTGGATTTCCTGAGATGCAGATGCAATGACCTTAAACGTGACTTCCTTCTTGATGACAGCAGTGGCAAGTAGGACATGTACATGACTATTGTAAGCGTGTCACAGAATAAGCCTCCTGTTGTTGTTGTCCAGCTGAAACTGAAAGAAGCAGCACCGAACCTTAAGGTTAACACACAATCAAATATCAAGGCTTTGATGACTCAATTTGCATATCCCATATCAGCGCTCTAGTTGCTGCTCCATCTGTGTTGCATCATGAGCAAGTACACCCCGTGCATGTACTCACAGCCTGCTTCACAACACAGTCACGAAAAAATGTTGTGCATCCAGCAATATGTTCAGAGGTCAAACTGTCGAAGGACTCATGTGCGGCCTTGCAGTTCATAGAAATGGCAACGTGCTTTGATGCCTCAAACTGTTTGTATCAGCAACATGATGGAAACAGCACCGAAAGGATGGTGACAGCATTCATCAGCAGCTAGGACTGGGATCACTGTTGGGAAAAGTAGCACTGCAATGAAGACTTTTGCCAACTTGCAGTACTTGCAAAACAGGACCCAAATATGCCAACACAAATGAACCACACTGCTCATGCCAGCTTCACGCTGCTGCCACGTCTTGAGATATTTGCTGCCATTGCCCATCAATAGCTTCTTTCCACAATGACACAGTACCTTTACTATCAGAAACAGCCAGGATGCCTCCAGTCACTGACCAGCTCAGCTTCCACACTGCTTGACCGAACTCATGGAGCAACTGCATGCAAGCAAAATCATGTTGCTGTTGACACAGGGTCAGGGATTGCCATAGTTCGAGCACGGCAAATAGGTAACGCAACGCGCAACAACTTGCAGGGTAACATGAAGCCTGCTTTGTCACTACTGCATTCTGTACAGAATTGTCAAATGATGTTTGCGACGCAGGCCATCACTAAGCGCCATGCTAACTGCAATGTTGCATGCCATGCGTACCAGCTTGTTCCATGTGCCAGATTGCTCCGTCCAGATGACGACCTTGCCATCTTGGCCTGCACTGGCTATGGTATTCATGGGCATGCCCAGATTGGGGGCCCAAGCAACATCCCTCACCCAGTCTGTGTGGCCCTTCAAAGGCTCACCTTGCTGGACCCATTGCCGCTTAGAATCATCAAGTTGCCATATCTGCACTTCAAAGCACACCTCAATAGCTACAGGTCTCTGATCAGACTTGCCGCAACAAAAAACAGCATGGAATGTTCCATCATAGTGTCCAGGTGCACAGCAGACATGACTGGGCGCATATATGTGACATTGTGCACACAGACTGAAGCTCGGCATGAAGTATGGTTGATTTGCAGAGAGAAGCTGTCAATGCAGTTGAATGCAAAGCAAAGAACACCCACATTCATGCCTTAGTGGCAGTGCAAAAGCAGATCCTTCAACTATGGCTTGAGTGCCTGTCAAAACACAGAGCATGCAAAAGCATATTGCAGGTCTGGTGCATGCCCCATGCCAATGGACTTACTCTCACTGTTTTGTCACAGCCTGCTGTGGCAAAGCGTGCAATGGGATGTGCTGGAGGCTTTCCAGATACTAAAGACCCAGGGGGAGCTGCTGGCGACCAGGACACAGCTGTGCAACCAACACTGTGTGCCTCTACCTGCACTTACATATGCTGCTGGATGCTTCTGCTTTGCTCGTGCAGCTGTCTTTGCTTGTCAAGTGTAACTTGTGAAGCACAGTGTATGAATGGTGCTGATGTGAAGTGTGTATGCAGTGACTTGACCAGCAGGAACATTCAATAGGTCACTCAGCAACATTTGACGTTTTCATGAGAGACTTTGTCACCTTTTGCTGGTCCCACTTCCCCTCTGTAGAATTGTATGTCAGCACAGACGCTGACCCATCTGAGGAAGCTGCTGCCACTCTCAAGCCGAGCTCATGAGGAGCAAAGGCCACACTATTCACAGAGGCGCTGTGCAAACCAGAATCAGAAGTGTATACCTGCATATTTGCCCAGTTTCAGTGTGCAGCATGTACCAGGATGCACAGCTAACGACACACTACTGGACCGATCATAAGCAAAACCTGCTAATCTGTTGCAAGACATGGCTGACCTGCAACCAGCTGCCGTCCTGCTGCTCTTTCCATATTATCACTCGATTGTCAAAAGAGCATGAGGCTAGAAGGTTGCCAAATTTGGGGTGACTCCAAGAAACTTGCCAGACAGGGCCTTCATGCCCCTGAAGAGTGGTAAGAGGCGCTAGCTGATCTCCAGTGACATCGAATACTCTGATAGTTCGATCAGACGAAGCTGTAGCTAGCTTGCGGCCGTAATAATCCAGCTGTACATCGTGGACTGTGTCAGCATGCCCTGTGTCTTGTGTCAGGGGCGCTGATGCCATCGGGTCCCCTCAGTCTTGGCTTCTACTGGCAAGTGCTTCCGAGGAAATTATTCTCTTCGGCAAGACTGCCTTCTACTCGGACTGCAGACAAACGTTAATGCCAAAGGTATGGTTTGGAAGTAATAAGCGGCTGCTCTGCTGCGAAGGTGTGTCGCGCTCGTGACCGATGTCGGGAAACACTCATACAGGTAATGCAGATGAAGAAGATTACAAACACCCTGAGAAACTACAATTGTAAGGCTCCATCATGCCTTTGATTGGGCTTGTGGCCAGCAGGGTTTAAACTTTCATGACCTGACTTGGAAGTCCAATTGGACTCAGGCTCAGACGCCTCGAGTGTGCAGCAGCTTTCAGCACTCAGCCAACTTGCTGCAAGGTGCATGCTAATGCACTTCATGCCGACAGTTGAGACAGGTATCATATCCAGATCCACTCAGACACACATGTAGCGGGGCATGTGTCCTGACTGATAGCTAGGGCTTATCAGAACGTATCAGGGTTCCTGCCGGGTGAATATGCATTGCAACTAACCAGAGAGGACACATTATCGTAGCGCTCTGGTTGGTGCCTTACAGCATCAAGCCAATATACTTGTAACTATCGTTGCTTCCCAGTCCTCCTACAACAGCACATCCCTTCACATTGTCAAGCTTGCTCGCTAGTGCAAGTTTGAGAAGCTGGTCTCGGATTCACATTGGAAAAAACCTGATGGCTTGTGGCAGAGCTTCAGCATCTCTGTCTCAGGTCGGTCATGTGCATCGAATCAAACGTCAGTGTTTCCCGAACATGCACAGGTATATACTCCATATATGCTCCATCAGCATCACAAGCCTGGGAAGCTCGAAGCAGATGCTACAAACTCATTTTAATGGTGACAATTGCACATGGCAAGCAAAGCAATCATCGTAATGGCGTATTGGCACTGTAAAACAGCAGGATTAGAAGTTGACAACCAGAACAGCTGTCCAAAGCGCTGTGTCAGCCAACTTCGTGGGTAAGACTTAACATCTATGGACGATATGTCTTGTGCACGTTGGGGGTTGCAACCTGAGGTTCAACAAATATGCGGTTGTAGCGGTTGCTGCAAGTATGTCTTGACGTGATGGTTTTGCTCTCACGACCATGGCATTGCGTGCTAAGTGTTCATGAGTGATCTTAAGAAAGGCGTCCTGTCATGATGATCACTCGAAACCATAAATGGCTAGAAGAAGAAGAAGAAGATTACAAGCTTTGGCCAGCCAACAAGTCTGATCGCTCGTGGCAGAGCCTCAGCAACCCTGCCAAACGTCATTCATTTGTGTCAAACTAAATG
>JAABUK010000503.1_pt1 | contig 81006 bp, 73 predicted proteins | sample 5559141 | NCBI WGS metagenome assembly JAABUK01 (sample SAMN10711869, study PRJNA513367) | rock metagenome | isolation source: Antarctica rocks | place: Antarctica: Victoria Land, Pudding Butte nord | collected 2016-01-03
CCTGACGCTGGGTCAGATCGACGAGTTGCTCGTAAGTGGGTGGCTTGCCATCCATAACGAGTGTTTTACACGAGCGGGGGGACCAAACGCTATGGCCAAGCGGTCAGAAGCCCGGTAACCAAGTACCATCATGGAATGGGGCTCGGGGGAGGATCTCCGGCGGAGCGAGGAACGCCTGAGGGATGCCGAGGGGCGGCTGCGGCTGATCGAAGAGAGCGTGAAGGACCACGCCATCCTCTATACCGACACGCAGGGGGTGGTGACGTTCTGGAGCAAGGGGGCCGAGCGGGTGTTCGGGTATGCCGAGCACGAGATCCTCGGCAGGCCCGCCGCCTTGCTCCTCACGCCCGAGGACCGTGAGGCGGGGGCACCGCAACGGGAGTTGGGCCAGGCGGCCGAGACCGGGCACGGTGAGGACGTGAGCTGGCACCTCCGCAAGGACGGAACCCTGGTCTTCCTCAGCGGGGTCGTCACCCCGATCCGGGATGGCGAGGGCGGGCTGCGTGGCTTCGCCAAGGTGGCCCGGGACGTCACCGAGCGGAAATGTTTGGAGGACAGGCTGCGGGAGGGCGAGGAGCGGCACCGGGCGATCCTGGAGAGTATCTCGGATGCGTTCTTCGCCCTCGACCGGGACTGGCGGTTCACCTACGTCAACCGACAGGCCGAGGCGCTGCTGGGCCGCAGCCGGGCCGACCTGCTCGGCAAGGTCATCTGGGAAGAGTACGCCCCGACCGTGGGGACCGTGGTGGAGCGGAGCTTCCGACGAGCGGTGGCCGAGGACATCACCGTCACTTGCCAGTCCTTCTGTCCGCCGCACGACCGCTGGTACGAGGTCAACGTCTACCCGTCCCCGAACGGCCTCTCAATCTACTTCCGTGACGTGAGCGACCGGGTGCGAACCGAGGAGGTGAAGGCCCACTCGATGGCCGCAATCGAGCAGCAGCGACGGATCTTCGACACGGCCCTGTCGAACACCCCCGACTTTAACTACGTCTTCGACCTCGAAGGCCGATTGACCTACGTCAACGACGCCCTCCTGAGTCTGTGGCGAAAGGGCCTGGACGAGGCGGTCGGAAGGACGTTCACCCAACTCGTCGGGCCTCCAGAGTTGGCGGAACGCCTGGACCGACAGGTCCAGGAAGTCATCGCCACCAGGCAGACGCTCCGGGATGAGACGCCGTACACGAGCCACCTGGGCGAGCGGCAGTACGAGTACATCTTCGTCCCGGTCCTGGGGGCGGGCGGGGAGGTCGAGGCGGTCGCCGGCTCGACCCGTGACGTCACCGACCGCAAGGAGGCCGAGGACCGGCTGCGGGAGAGCGAGGCCCGTTTCCGCCAGGTGGCCGACGTCTTGCCGCAGATCGTCTGGGTGACGAGGCCCGACGGCTTCCACGAGTATTACAACCGCCGCTGGTACGAATACATCGGCTGCACCCCGAAGGAGTGCCTCGGCCACGGCTGGAACCTCCCGCTCCACCCGGATGACCGGCAGCGGAGCATCGACCGCTGGGACCTCGCCCTCCGTACCGGCGAACCCTACGAGATCGAGTACCGCTTCCGATCGAAGGGCGGCGAGTACCGCTGGTTCCTGGGCCGGGCGTTGCCGGTGCGGGACGACGCCGGGCGGATCGTCAAGTGGTTCGGGACCTGCACCGACATCGAGGACTTCAAGCGGGCTGAGGCGTTGCTGCGTGAGAGCGAGGCCCGCTACCGGACTTCCGAGCAGGAGTTGCGGTCGAGCCGGGAGCGGCTCGTCGCCGCACTCTCGGCCTCCGACACCGGCACGTTCCGGTGGGACCCGGAGACCGGCGACTTCCTGGAGTTCGACGACAACCTCAAAGGGCTGTTCGGCCTCGCCCCAGGACACCCGGTCCGTGCCAGCGAGGATTTCCTCGCCCGTGTGCATCCCGACGACCGCCCGGCGCTGTCGGACGCCGTGGATCGCTGCCGCCGGGGCGATGACTTCGAGATGGAGTATCGGGTCGTCCTCCCGGACGGGGGCGTCCGCTGGCTGTACGACCGTGGCAAGATGGTGCGTGACGGCCAGGGGCGGCCCGACTACCTCGTCGGGGCCTGCACCGACATCACGAAGCGAAAGAGGTTCGAGGAGGCGCTTCAGGACGCCGACCGCCGCAAGGACGAGTTCCTGGCGACCCTGGGGCACGAGCTTCGCAATCCACTGGCCCCGATCCGCAACGCCCTGCTCCTGATGAGGCGGCACGACGACGGCGACCTGGAGGCGGAGCGGGCGATGGCCGAGCGCCAGGTGGCCCACCTTGCCCGCCTGGTCGATGACCTCATGGACGTGGCCCGGATCGGCCGGGGCCAGATCGACCTGCACAAGGAGGTCGTGGACCTGGCCACGATCGTGGGGCAGGCCGTCGAGACGGCCCGCTCGCAGATCGACGACCGCCGCCACCGGCTGGCCGTCTCCCTGCCCGAGGGGGCGATCCGGCTGAAGGCCGACCCGATGAGGTTGGAGCAGGTGTTGTGGAACCTGCTCAACAACGCCGCCAAATACACCGATCCGGGCGGGCGGATTGCCCTGTCCGCCGAGCCTGATGGCGGCGAGGTCGTCGTGCGGGTGCGGGATACGGGCATCGGGATCGCCCCCGAGATGCTGCCCAGGGTCTTCGACATGTTCGTCCAGGTCGGCGACCACAAGGGCCACGCCCAGGGCGGCCTGGGGATCGGCCTGAGCCTCGTGCGGACGCTGGTCGAGATGCACGGCGGCACGATCACGGCGGACAGCGACGGGCCGGGCCATGGGAGCGAGTTCGTGTTGCGACTCCCGGTGCTCCCGCCTTCTGTAGCGATCGAAGCACCGAACGAGGACCGCCGGCGGCCGGTAGGAGACAAGACGCCGTGCCGCCGCATCCTGGTGGTGGACGACAACGTGGACGCCGCCAGGAGCCTGGCCAAGCTGATGTCAAGGGCCTATGGCCAGGAAGTGCGGGTCGCCCACGACGGTCCCGAGGCCCTGACGATTGCGGAGGAGTTCCTGCCAGAGGTGATCCTGCTGGACATCGGCCTGCCGGGCATGGACGGCAACGAGGTGGCCAGGCGGCTGCGGGAACGGCCGGAGTTCCGCCGGGCGTTGTTCGTGGCGCTGACCGGCTGGGGGCAGGAGTCCGACGTGGAGCGGTCCAGGGAGGCGGGCTTCGACCATTACCTCGTCAAGCCGGCGAACCCCGAGGCCATCCTCGAACTCCTCACAGGGCATGGGGAGGTGACGGGATGAACGACATGTTCGAGGAACGACTGCAACTGGCGATCGAGGCGACGAGGCTGGGCATCTGGCACTTCGAACCCGCCACCAAGACCCTCACGTGGGACGATCAGTGCAAGGCGATGTTCGGCCTTTCGCCCGGAGCCCACATCACCTACGAGTCATTCCTAGGGGGACTGCTCCCTGACGATCGGGAGCGTACGCAATAGGTCATTCTCGGAGCGCTTGAGCCCACGGGAGGCGGGTTCGTCGTGGAATATCGTGCGGTCGGGCTCGGGGATGGCGTCGAGCGGTGGATCGAGGCACGGGGCCGGGCGACATTCGACGGGGCGGGCCGGGCGGTGCGCCTCATCGGCACCGCCTTGGACGTCACCGGGCGGAAGCGTGACGAGGATCGGTTGCGTGAGCATCAGGAGTGGCTGTCCACGACTCTCACCAGCATCGGCGATGCGGTCATCGCCACCGATGGCGAGGGTCGGGTCCGCTTCCTCAACCCTGTCGCCGAGACGCTGACCGGATGGACGCAAGTCGAGGCGGTCGGCAAGCCCGTCCGGGAGGTCTTTTGCATCGTTAACGAGACGACCCGGCGGCCCACCGAGAGCCCGGTCGATCGGGTGATCCGGGAGGGCGTGATCGTCGGCCTGGCGAACCACACCGTCGTGATCGCCAGGGACGGGACCGAGACGGCAATCGAGGACAGCGCCGCCCCGATCAAGGACCGGGCGGGCAACATCGTCGGGGTGGTCGTGGTCTTCCAGGATGCGACCGAGCGTAGGCGTCACGAGGCGGCGTTGCGGGAAAGCGAGGGGCGTCACCGGGCGATTCTGGAGACCATCACCGACGCCTTCTGTGCCCTCGACCGGGACTGGCGGTTTGCCTACGTCAACCGTCAGGCGGAAGTCCTCCTGGGCCGAAAAAGCGGGGACTTGCTCGGCAAGAGCCACTGGGAGGAGTACCCGGACACGCTCGGCACCGAGGTCGAGCGGTCCTACCTCCGGGCCGTGGAGGAGGACGTCGCCGTGACATTCGAGATGTTCTACCAACCGCACGATCGCTGGTACGACATCCACGCCTACCCGTCCGAGGACGGTCTATCGATCTACTTCCGGGACGTGACCGTGCGTCGGCGTCAGGCGGAGGCGCTGCGGGAAGGCGAGCGGCAGTTCCGCACAGTGGCCGACTCGATCCCGCAACTGACGTGGATGGCCCGACCCGACGGTCACATCTACTGGTACAACGAGCGTTGGTACGAGTACACGGGCACGACTCCCGAAGAGATGGAAGGCTGAGGCTGGCAGAAGGTCCACGACCCGGCCCTGCTCCCGAGCGTGCTGGAGCGGTGCAAGGGGTCGATCGCCAGCGGCGAGCCGTTCGACATGGTGATCCCGTTGCGGGGTGCCGACGGTCTCTTCCGGCCGTTCCTGACGAGGGTGATGCCGGTGCGGGGCAGGAACGGCCGGGTCGTCTACTGGTTCGGGACCAACACCGACATAGCCGACCGCCAGCGGATCGAGGACGAGTTGAAGGCTGCCAAGTAGGAGGCCGAGGCCGCCAACCGGGCGAAGGCCCAGTTCCTCGCCGTGCTCAGCCACGAGCTCCGCACGCCGCTGAACCCGATCCTGCTGGCCACCTCGGCGATGCTGGAGCGGGCCGCCGACCCCGAGGAAGTCCGCCCGACGCTGGAGATGATCCGCCAGAATGTCAACCTCCAGGCCTGGTTGATCGACGACCTGCTCGACGTCATGAGGATCGTCCGGGGCAAGATGCCGCTCCACTGGGAGGTCGCCGAGTACCACCGGGTGATCGACAAGGTAGTACAGATATGTAAGAAAATTGTGTCCGGCCACGACCTGCGGCTGACGGTGGAGACGTTCGCCCGGCATCATCACGTCAGCGCCGATTCGGCCCGGCTCCAGCAGGTTTTCTGGAATCTGATTAAGAACGCCGTGAAGTTCACCCCCGAGGGCGGCTCGATCGCCGTCCGCACACGCAACGAGGCCGATCCGGGCGAGACGGGGGGCCGCATCGTGGTGGAGGTCAGCGACAACGGCATCGGCATGGAGCCGGACGTCATGCCCACGATCTGGGACCCGTTCCAGCAGGGGGAGACGACGATCAATCGTCGGTTCGGCGGGCTCGGCCTCGGCCTGGCGATCTGCAAGGGGATCGTCGAGGCCCACGGCGGCACGCTGGAGGCCGAGAGCGGGGGCCGGGGTCAGGGGGCGACGTTCCGGGTCATCCTCAAGGCCCTGCCCGAGCCTGCGGCCGTCGGCAACGGCGAGCCGGTCGAATCCGTGCCCGAGGGGGCACGGCCCCACCCCTCGTCACTCCGCATCCTGGTGGTGGAGGACGAGCCGGCGACGTTGCGGCTGATGGCCAGGCTGCTGCAGGGCCTGGGCCATGCCGTCACGACGGCGGGCACGATCGCCTCGGCGTCCGGCGCGGGCGAGTTCGACGTGATCGTCAGCGACATTGGCCTGCCCGACGGCACGGGACTGGACCTGATGCGGCGGGTCGTTTCTGAGGGCCGGGTCACGGCAATCACCCTGATTGGCTACGGCATGGAGGAGGACGTGCCCCGCAGCCGTGAGGCGGGGTTCACGGCCCACATGACGAAGCCCGATCGACTTCACCAGGCTAGAGGCCATGATCAGGCAGGTCGCCGGCTGATCCCGGTCGTCCCATCACAGCCCGCACATGCCCTCGCCTTCGCCCCCGGCCACCCCGCCGCTCAAGTCCTTCTGCCCGAGGTCCACCTCGACGAGCGGCAGTCAGCTTCGGTGCAGGTACATCGAAAGCTCCATGTTCCTGTTGGCCACCATTCCCGGACGCCGGAATGACTCGTCCACCTCGACGGCCCTGGCCCAGCCCGCTGGGTCGTTGTCTCGCACGAGACGCCACTCGTGGTTGCTCTTGTACGGGCAGAAAACGCACGCCGACCTCGGGACCTCGTGCGGGATGTCCTGCTCCTTCAGGTAGTCCACGCAGTCGGACGGCTCATCTCAAGATCGAACAAGGGGAAGCAGCCTTCAGCCCAGGGGTGGCCTACGAAGCGGTTCTTCACCTTCGACACCCGCCGAGGTTTGTTGTAGGACAAGCCGAAATACTGGACGACACGGATGTCCTTCGGCATCCTCTGGCGGTGCTGAAGGCCGACGAATTGGCGGCGGATGATCCGCTCGCAGACGTCGATCTTGAATCCGGCGGTAAATTGCCACCGGAGCATGCCCCCGGTCTGGCCAGGAGTCGAAGAGGTGAAGGCCGGGATGCTGGCAAACCGCTGGCCGGTTGAGTTTTTTCCGTGGATCAGGTCGTCGCCGAGCTTCCCGGCGGTATCCGTCAGGATTGGCGGGCTTCCAGGGGACCGGAGCCAGTCGAGATGGCGATAGACGCTCTCGGGCTCTTCTTTCGTGTCGGCGAAGACGGCGAAGTCGAGCTTCTTGTCGAACTCGCCGTTGACGAACATTAAAAAGAGGGCGGTGGATTGGACGCCGGCCCCGAGGTTGAGGATGTAATAGGCATTTGATGATTTCACACTTTATGGAAGCGTGGCGAGGAAAATCCTGGGGCGTCACCGGATCCTGCCTGAATGGGCGGGCCCGCCGTCTTTTGATGGGGGCTTACCGGCCGTCTCATCGGCTCGAACGGACGCACGCCCCGCCCCACAACGAGAAGGCCCCGCCCCCTCGTTCCTGCCGAGGTGCGGGGCCATTCGTGCGTCACACGCTGAGGGGCCGGGCGTCGGGCCGGCCTCGTCGCCTCACCAGGGCATGTAGGTGTACGGGGTCGAGTTGTAGTAGCTGGTCGTCACCCCGCCGAAAGGGCTGGGGCTGTAACCCCGGTAGCCGCCGTAGGGCGAGTTCGTGTGCTCGTGCGCCTGGAGGTCGTGCGCCCCGTTGCCGTACCAGGCGAACGAGCCGACCGGGGTCTGGGTCGTGTGCCAGTGGGGCTGGAAGTCGTGGCCGCCATTGCCGTAATACTGCTGGGTCGGGACGCCGTAGCCTTGTCCATATCCGCCGCCACCGCCGTAGTAACCGCCGCCACCGCCATATCCCTGCCCGTAACCGCCGACGCCATAGCCCTGGCCATAGCCGCCACCCCCGTAGCAGCCGCCGTAACCTTGGGCCTTGGCCTGAGTCGTCCCGAAGACCAGGAGGCCCGTCGCCAGGACGCCCGCCAGGGCCATGCTCCGCAGTGAAAGTCGCATGATCGTGACCCTCTCGGCTCGGAGGTCCTCGGTGCGACGGGTAGTCCAGCCCGTTCGTCGCCGATCTTGCCGAGTCGCTCTCCTTACAAAGCACGGGCCGTGCCGGTTCGGCCCAGGCCCGAGTTGCGGGACGTGAGACGGGACGCAAGTCCTGGCTGATGTATGCGTAGTGGATTTGCGAGGGCGGACGCGAGCGGGCCGGGCCGCTCCCCCGCCGTGGGCGGGCATCCCAGCTTCCTGGGGCGGCGCGAGAATCCTCGCCGCCAGGTCGGAGAGGGCTGGTGCATCCCCGCACGAAGATGCTGTGATGGCGGGGTCGCCCCGTCCGCCGACGGGCGGCCCGGTTTTTGGTGCGATCGAAGGAAAACCAGGCCAAGCCCATGCGTACCACCGCCCTCCTGATCTCGATCCTCGCCCTCTTCCCCCACGGTCCCCTCGCCGCCGAGGAGCCCAGCGTCCGGGTCCTCGCCCCCGGCTTCACCGTGCGACCGCTCCCCGTACGGCTGACCAACGTCAACAACCTCGCCTTCGCACCCGACGGGCGCCTCTACGCCCTCGGCTACGACGGCCGGGTCCACCGCCTGATCGACGCCGACGGCGACGGCCTGGAGGACCGGGCCGAGCCGTACTGGGACCGGCCCACCATCCGGGTTCCGGTGGGGCTGGCCTGGTCGCCCGAGGGGCTCTACGTCTCCTCGCACGGCAAGGTCTCCCTGCTCCGGGACGACGACGGCGACGGCAAGGCCGACCGGGAGGAGGTCGTCGCCTCTGGCTGGCCGCCGACCGACGTGCCCAGCGGCGGGGTCGATGCCCTGGGCGTCACCCTCGACAAGGACGGCAGCCTCTACTTCGGCCTGGGCACGCCCGACTACTCCAACGCCTACCGGCTCAAGGACGGCAATCCCCGTTACGACATCAAAGGCGAGCGGGGGACGGTCCTCAAGGTCTCGCCCGACCGCAAGCGGCGTGAGGTTGTGGCCACCGGCATCCGCTTCCCCTACTCCCTGCGGTTCAACCGCCACGGCGACCTGTTCGCCACCGACCAGGAGGGGGAGACGTGGCTGCCCGGAGGCAACCCGCTGGACGAGTTGAACCACGTCGTCCCCGGCCGCCACTACGGCTTCCCGCCCCGCCACGATGCGTACCTGCCGGGGGTGATCGACGAGCCCCCGGCGGTCGCCTTCGGCCCCCAGCACCAGTCCACCTGCGGCATGGTCTTCAACGAGGCGAAGGACGGTTGGAAATCCTTCGGCCCGGCGCCGTGGGAGGGGGACGCCTTCGTGACCGGGTTCTCAAGGGGGAAGCTATGGAGGGTCCGACTCGTCAAGACGCCGCACGGTTACGTGGGTCGCCCGACGCTGTTCGCCAGGTCGTCGATGCTGGCGGCCGACGTGGCGGTCTCCCCCTCGGGGGCTTTGTACCTGACCTGCCACGGCGGCCCGCCCGACTGGGGCAGCGGCCCCCAGGGGGAGGGGCGGCTCTTCCGCATCACGTACACCGACCCCGACGCACCGCAGCCGGTCGTCGCCTGGGCCGCCGGGCCGATGGAGGCCCGTGTCGCCTTCGACCGGCCGCTCGACCCGAAGGTCGCCGCCGCCGTGGTCGGAGGATCGGTCGCCTTGGGAGAGCACGTCCGGGCCGCCGACCGTCATGAGGCCCACAAGCCCCCCTACGAGGCCGTCAAGCGGCAGGAGGCGGCCCCCAGGGGCACGCTCAAGGTCACGTCGGCGAGGCTGGCGGACGACGACCGGACGCTGGCCCTGGCCACCGACCCGCACCCCTGGGATGTGACCTACGCCCTGACCCTGCCCGGAGTCCGGGCGGTAGGTCGTGCGTGGTCGGGCTCGGCCGTGGACCTGGATTACGACCTGGCCGGCGTCGAGGCGATTTGGAAGGGAATGCGGGGTGAGGAGTCGTGGTCGGGCTGGTGGCCCCACCCGGACACCGCCGTCGCCCGTGCCCTGACCGCCGGGTCGGCCGGACACGGACGGTGCTTCTCCCTGCTCCACCGGGCGGGCCGGCTGACGCTTCGCACCCAGGTCCGGCTCCCTAAAGGTCGGACCGTCCTGCGGGTCGTTGCCGACGCCCCGTTCGAGTCGAAGTTCGGGGCCGAGACCTCCCCGTCGGCCCCCGGCCCCGGAGGGAGTCATCTCGCAACGCTGACGGCCGAATCCGCAGGTGGTGCGGTGGAGTACTCGGTGTCCCTGGAGACGGGCCTGGGGGGCAAGCCGCCCGGGTTGCAATCGTGGTACTCCACCGAGGCCGACCCGACCGAGCGCCCTCTGCCGCCCGACCGATTGCGACCGCCGTGGACCCCGGTCCGTCCGCCACCCCCGGTGACGCCGGGTGGCCCCCGCCCCGACCTGGCCGGGGGTAACCCCCGCCGTGGCGAGGCCGTTTTCTTCTCCGAAGAGGCCCGGTGCTCGGCCTGCCACAAGGTCCGGGGCAAGGGCGGCGACGTCGGCCCCGACCTGAGCAACCTCGTCCACCGAGACGCCGCCTCCGTCCAGCGGGACATCACCGAGCCGGACGCCACGATCCACCCCGACTACGTGCCGTTCACGGTCGCCCTCAAGGACGGGCGGGTGCTGGCGGGCCTGGTCCGCTCCGAGGGGGAGGCAACGCTCCGTGTGACCGGCACCGACTCCAAGTCGGTCGTCGTCCGGCGTGACGAGGTGGAGGAGCTACGCCCCAGCGCCACCTCGGTGATGCCCGCCGGCCTGGCCCTGGGCCTCGGGGAGGCGAAGGTCCGGGACCTGCTGGCCTTCCTGCTCACGCCGCCGGGGGACAGCCACGTCGCAGCAACCCCCGGTCCGGGCGGGAATGCCCCGAAGGGCCGCCCGCCGCTCCGCACCCGAGCCGAGGTCGAGGCCGTGCTCGGAAAGACGGCGGGCGAGCGGGTGAAGCCACGCCCCCTGAAGGCCGTCCTCGTCGCCGGCCCTCAGGACCACGGGCCTGGCGAACACGACTACCCTGCCTGGCAACGAAGCTGGAAGGCGCTCCTGGGGGGCGCCCCGGGCGTGGAGGTCACGACGGCGGACGGCTGGCCGGGCAAGGACCAGTGGCGGGACGCCGACATGATGGTCCTGTACCTCTGGAACCACGACTGGTCGCCCGAGCGGCTGGGGCAGTTGGATGCGTTCCTGGCCAGGGGCGGGGGCGTCGTCGCCCTGCACGCCGCCCTGATCGCCGACAGGGAGCCCGAGGCGCTGGCCCGGCGGTTCGGGCTGGCGGCCCAGCCGGTTCGGACGAAGTACCGCCACGGCCCACTCGACCTGGAGATCACCGCCCCTCCCGGCCACCCGATCACCCGCGGCCTGAGGTCGGTCCACTTCACCGACGAGACGTACTGGCCCATGATCGGCGACACGTCGAAGGTCGCTGTGCTGGCGACGGCCGTCGAGGAGGGCAAGCCGCACCCGATGATGTGGACCTGCGAGAACGGCAAGGGCCGGGTCTTCGGTTCGGTCCTGGGGCACTACTCCTGGACGCTGGACGACCCGCTGTTCCGCATCCCGGTCCTGCGGGGGATCGCCTGGGCCGCCGGGGAGCCCGAGTCCCGGTTCGACGCCTTGGCCGCCGACGGTGTGAAGCTCCGAGAGGATCGCTGAGGCCCGATGCCCGACGGGTACGCCGCCCCGACCAGGGCCGACAGGCCCCCGACGGCGATCGGCAGCCCGGCGATGATCCCTGCGGTTCGGCGATGCGTCTTCGTTGCGTGGACTTCCCCACGAATGGCGAGCGCTCTGATAAGAGCGTAAGCTCACCGTAAGGAGGTCAGTGATGGCGAAGCAGAGACGCAATTACACCCGCGAGTTTAAAGTCGAGGCGGACCAGCGGATCGCCGCCGAGGGCAAGGGCCTTGCCGAGGTCGCCCGCGAACTCGGCCTCGGCGAGAGCCTGCTGAGGAGCTGGAAGACCGCCCGGGCCGCCGAGGGCGAGCAGGCCTTCCCCGGCAAGGACCACCTCCCGGCCGTCGAGGAAGAGCTGCGCCGGCTCCGGGCCGAGAATCAGCGGCTCCGCATGGAGCGCGAGATTTTAAAAAGAGCGACGGCCTCCTTCGCTAGGAAGTCGTCGTGAGATATCAGTTCATCGAGGGCCATCGCCAGCAGTGGCCGACCCGGCTGCTGTGCCAGGTCCTGGAGGTCTCCACCGCCTACTACCGGTGGCGGCGTCGGCCTCCATCGGCCCGCCAGGAGCGACGCGAGGCCCTGGCCGCCGCGATCAAGGTCATCCACCAGGAGGTCAAGGCCCGCTACGGCAGCCCGCGGATTCACGCCGAGCTCGTGGCCAGGGGCGAGCCCTGCTGCGTCCACACGGTGGCCAGGCCGATGCGCCAACTCGGGGTCGCGGCCAGGACGAGGCGGAAGTCCCGCTGCACCACCGACCCGAATCACGACCGGCCCAACGCCGAGAATATCGTGGATCGGAAGTTCGAGCCGGAGGCACCCGATCAGGTCTGGACCGCCGACATCACCTCCATCCCGACCCACGAGGGATGGCTCTAGCTGGCCGCCTTGGAGGACCTCCACTCCCGGCAGGTCGTCGGCCGGTCGATGTCCGAGCGGATTGACAGCCGGCCGGTCGTCGACACCCTGGAGATGGCCGTCTCCCGACGCCTGCCGGGAGAGGGCCTTGTGGCCCACTCGGACCGGGGCAGCCAGTACGTCGGCGAGCACTACCGGCGACTCCTGGCCGGCCACGAGATCACCTGTAGCATGAGCCGGCGTGCGAACTGCTGGGACAACGCGCCGATGGGGTCGTTGTTCGCGAGCCTGAAGAAGGAGTTGGTCGACGACGAGGACTTCACCACGAGGGAGGAGGCGAAGTCGAGCCTCTTCGAGTACATCGAGGTCTTTTACAACCGAGTCAGTCGTCACTCGTCGCTTGGGCTACAAGTCCCCCGTCGAGTATGAGCGAGCCGGATAACCGTTAACCCTGTGCTCGCCATTCGTGGGGAAGTTTAATCCGGGATTCGCTCCGATTCTCCTCATCCATGGGCCACTCGACGGGGCCCGATGGATGGGGGTTGATCAGTGCCGGATCAGGGCCAGGAGGATCTCCAGCGCGATCAGGACGACGACGATGATTTCCAGGACCTCCATCCGGGTCCCGCCGGCCTGCTGGACCAGGAGGTCGTAGACGTTGCCGACGACCTCGAGCTTCCGGCGGATGCTCTTCTGCCATTCGCCGAGGTGGAACCGGCTCCGGGCCAGGTCGAAGACCCGGGACAGATACTGGTCGCCGATCAGCTTGAGATTGTTGTCGGCGCGCTCGAACAGGCTGGTGGCCTCGATCTCCAGCTCCCGGACGCTCCGGACCGCCGCCGAGTGGGTCCGCCAGGCCGTCGGCCTCCGCCTCTTGCCGGACTCGGCGTGGATCAACCGATAAGCGGCTTCCAGGCGATCGTCGAGGCGATCGTCGATGTGGCGGAATTCGAGGAGCTGAATGTTGGCGAACTCGATCACCTGGAGCGTATCGGCGCAGTCGCGGTCGGCGACGAACCCGGCCGCCCAGTCGAGCATGACGAGGTCGTCGGGGGTGTACGAGAACCCGAGCCGGGTGGCCTCGCGGACCTCGGCCGGGCTGAGCGGGCCCGATTCGAGCCGGATCAGGCCGGCGATCCAGCCGGTGTTGGCGGCGATCCACTCGGGCCGGACGTCGCCGAGCTGGAAGATGATGTATTCCTCGCTCAGGTCGCTGACCTCGAACCCGTCGACCACCGGCCGGAGCCGCTCGATCCAGGGGCTCACCACCAGCCGGGCGGCCGAGTTCAACGGCGCCGGGTCGGCCAGGCTCCCGGCCAGCTCCAGCAACTCGGCGGGGGTGGCGCGGACCGGGAACTGGATCATCATCGAGATCGCGGCGAAGTCGAAGACGGTCAGCTCGGCGCGGGGGGGGCGGGTGGCCGCCACGCCGCCGGGGAGGGCCGTCCCCGACGCGTCGAGCGTCAGCCGGAGCGGGGCCGGGCGGTATCGGATCGATTCCGGGGTCCGCCGCCGACGCGCCAGCAAACCCGACTCGCCGGGCAACATCGCCCGGGCCCGGTCCAGGTCGATCTCGTAGCCGATGTCGAAGGCGAAGGCCAGGTGGATGGTCGCATCCAGGAGGCCGTCGCCCGGGTCCGGTGCGGTCGACGGGTCAACCACGATCGCCGACCCCGGCCAGCTTCGCGACGAATGCCACGTGCTCGGGCGACGCCACGCCGAGGTCGACCGTCATCCGGACCGCCCGGGTGTCTCCCCTCAGGAGCGCGACGGGGTCGAGCCAGAGGCCCGGGAAGACCTTCGACCGGTAGATCCCGTCCGGGTCCGGCCCGACCTCGACGAGCTTCCCCTCCCGCAAGACATGCCACCGGACCGCCGGCGGGTCGACCGCCAAGACGATGTATTCGGGGACCCCGGCCCGCTCGTAGTCCGCCCGCTTGGGCCCGAGGTCCTTCTTCAGCGTGGAATCCGAGACCTCCACGACCAGCTCCGGCCCGTCGGCGAGGTAGTCCCCCTCGTCGTGAGTCCTCCCGCCGTGCTCGGGGAGGATCCGGAGCATGACATCGGGTTGCGGTTCGCCGTGGTCGTCGAAGAACACCGAGGCGTTATCAAGGACCTGGACGCCGGGCGTATTCTCCGCGTAATAACTGAGCCAGACGATTGCGGGGACGTGTGAATTCCCGTGATTCCGACCGAGGGGCGATCCCATGAAGACGACTCCGCCGATCAGCTCGGCCCGGGTATCCTCGGGCATCGCCGCGTATCGGTCGTGGAAGGTGGCCCGGTCGAGTCGCTCGCCGTCGACCAGGGGGGGCGGGGCGACCCTCGCGTCATGTTCCGCCGTGCTCATGGGCCCGGATCCTCGGGTGCCTCGTGGATCCCCCCAATCTTGGCCTTCAGGGTGCCTTTCCGCAACCTCGATCATTTCGGGGGCGACGACCGGGGGTGGAACCGGGCGTGGACCTCGCGGAGCCGGCTCAGCTCGACCCGGGTGTAGATCTGGGTGGTGGCGATCGAGGCGTGGCCGAGCATCTCCTGGACGACCCGGAGGTCGGCGCCCCCGGCGAGGAGGTGGGTGGCGAAGCTGTGTCGGAGGGTGTGCGGGCTGACCCCCCCGGGCAGGCCGGCGGCCAGGGCGTGTTTCTTGACCAGGGTCCAGAGGCCGGTCCGCGACATCGGCCGGCCCCGCCTGGTGACGAAGATGGTGGGGACGTTGGCGCGGCCGGCGATCAGGCGGGGACGGTCGCGGGCCAGGTAATCGGCCAGGGCCTCACGGGCCCGGGTTCCGAGCGGGACGACCCGCTCCTTGTCGCCCTTGCCGATGCATCGGGCCGAGCCCCCGGCGAGGTCGAGGTCGCCCGGCCGGAGCCCGACCACCTCCGACGCCCGGCAGCCGGTCGCGTACAGGGTCTCCAGCGCCGCACGGTCGCGACGGCCCAGGGTCGACTCTCGGTCCGGGGCCGCCAGGAGCCGGTCGACCGCCGAGGGGCCAAGGACCGTCGGCAGCCGATCCCAGACCGCCGGGGCGACCAGGAGCCTGGCGACGTTCTCCGACAGCCGGCCGTCGTAGATCAGGAACCGGTAGAACGTCGAGAGCGCGGCGAGGTTCCGGCCGATGCTGCTCGGGGCCAACCCCGACCGGCCCAGGAAGTCGACGTACCCCGTCAGGGTCCCGATCTCCAGGTCGACCAGCGGCCCGGGCGCGTGCTCCCGACGCCACCGGCCGAACCGAACGATGTCCGAGCGGTACGCCGCCAGGGTATTCGGCGATAGGCCGCACTCGGCCATCAAGTAATGGAGGAACGGCCCGATCGGGTCGCGATGGGGGTCGGGTCGTGCGGCTCCGGGCGGCATGAGATCTCTCGACGACGGTCGGAGGGGCGGTCGGCGGTCAGACCGGCATATCATCCATTTCGGCCGCCGGGGGTCGATTCCATCGACCTTCGAAACCGAAAAGACCCCCGATGGTGGGGGTCTTGACTGGCTGATCGCCGGGAACGGGCTGCTGGAGGCTCAGACGCTCGCCAGGAGCGAGTCGTCCCAGTCGTGCTCGACGGCGACGGACCGGAGCTTTTCCAGGGCTCGATCCTGGATCTGGCGGACTCGCTCCTTGGAGACTTCGAGGACCTTGCCGACCTGGCTGAGCGAGAGGCGGGACTTGCCCGAGAGGCCGAACCGGAGGGCCAGGACCTGCTGCTCGCGGGGCCGGAGGACGTCCATCATCTTGCCCACGGTCTCGTCCATGTCGACCTCGCCGGTCCGGTCCCCTTCCGGGTCGCTCATGATCTGCATGAGGTTGAAGTTGCTGTCCGAGTCGAGCGTGGCGTCGAGCGAGATCGTCGGCCGGGTTGCCGTGTGGATCCGCTGGATCATCTCGCTGCTCGTCGGGACGGCCGAGGTCCCCTCGGGGTGATCCTTGTAGTCAACCTCGTCCTGATTCTGGGCGAGCTGGCGGAGGTGCCTCGGGCTGAGCCGGACGGGGTAGGCGCCCGCTGCGACGGCCCGCTGCATGGCCTGCCGGATCCACCAGGTCGCATAGGTCGCCAGCTTGGTCTGGTGGGTCAGGTCGAAGCGGTCGATCGCCTCCAGGAGCCCGCAGAACCCCTCCTGGAGGAGGTCCGAGTAGGAGACCCCCCGATCCCGGAACCGCTTGGCGACGTGGGCGATCAACCTCATGTTGGCCAGCGCCAGCTTGCCCCGGAGCTCGGAATAGCGGCGGAAGATCGCCCCGAGCCGGGCCTCGCTCGGGCCGTCGCCCGAATAGACCGAGGCGATCTGGTGGGCCAGGGCCTGGGGATTGTCGGCCGCTTCGGGCAGGTCCAGGCCGGGGATCCGGGCCATCGCCTCGGCGAGCTTCCGCTTGCAGTCGCCCAGCTCCTGGAGGAGCTGTCGCTCCTCGCGAGTCCCCAGGACCTGGGTGTCGGAGCTGTCCAGGGTCGCCAATCCGTCCACGTCGTCATTCCGCCGATTCGTATGCATCGAGCTTTCCTTCGCTATTCAGGTCGAGGTGTCCATCGGACCCGGATATTCCGGAGCCGCGTCGGGGTTCGTCCCGGACGCAGGGAGGAGTCGCCTTGCAAATTCGGCCAGATGGGCCATCCGCTCACCGAAGCTGGCGTAGACCAGCCGGGAGCGGAGGTCGGGGTCGATGGCCCGGCCCCCGAGGATGATCGCCGCCCCGACCTGCGAGGCGGCCTCGTAGAAATAGGCGTATTCCTGCAAGAATCGCGAACGGTCGGCCAGATAGCTCGCCGTCAGGAAGATGAGCCGGGGCCGGTAGTCGCGGGCGGCCCGGGCCAGCGACCGGAGCGGCAAATTGTTGCCGAGGTTGTGGACCGACCAGCCGACTTCCCGGAGCACCAGTTCCCCCAGCAGGCCCGGCAGGACATAAGGGTCGCCTTCCGGGGCGGCCCCGATAGCCATCGGCCCCGGGGCGTCGGCCGCCCGGGCCGCCCGAGAATTCAGATCCATCAAGGCCGAGGCGACAATCTGCGAGGCCTGATGCTCCTGATAGACGTCCCAGGCGCTGATCATCCATCCGTGGCCGACCTTTTCCATCACCGGGCGGATTAGACGATCGGCCAGGCCGACGGCGCCGATCCCCGTCCCGTGGGCGGCGAGGATCAGGGCATGAGCCTCACGCGCCCGCCCTTGCTTCAGGGCTTCCATCAGGTTTACGCACACCCCGTCGTCGATCGCCGAGATCGTGGGGATTTCGGCCAGTTCGAGGAGACGCCCCACCGGCATCTCCACGCTCCGGGCGAATTTCAGGGCGCTGGCGAGCGTCACTCGCCGGTGCTTGCCGGAAGTCCGGATCGCCTCGATTGATCCCTCATCCACCCACCGCTTGATCGTGCTCACGCTCACGCCCAGGGCGTCGGCTATCTGCTGAGTCTTGAGATAGGTCTCCGTGGGAGTCATGAACGATTCGCCCGTGAGATCGTGGACGGTTTGAACGTTTTCATTCTAAACCACGACGTCCCTTTTCGGCAAGATGGGGATGCAAGAAAAATTTCGACTCCGATATGGATGGATCGTGAATGATTTGGTCGATTTTCTTGCCGATTAAACTGGGTCCACGAAATTGGGAAACGTTCATTCTACGAAGCCCATGGAAGATGGTTCGACCGTTTCAATCGTTTTTGAATCCGGCGAAATATCGGGAAACGGCCCATCCTCCGGTGTCGTCCGAGGGGGAGTGTCAGGCGATCGGAAGGCCCGGGCGGCGGTCGCGGAGGAAGCGTTCCAGGAGGGCGGCCAGCTCGGCGGCGTTGGGAATCTCCTTGAACCGGAGCGTGGGCCCGGCCAGCTCGCCGAGAGCGTCTTCGTCGACCTTGAGCCGGTCGGAGATCGCCAGGAGATATCGGGGCGGGCCGTGCTCGGGGAGGAGGCGGAGCAGGCGATCGAGGCTGGACTTCTTCCAGAATCCGAGGACCTCGACATGGACGTCGACGCCGGTCGGCTTGTGGACGAATTTGTAGTCGGGCACCCAGACCCCTTCGCGGCCGAGTTCCAGGAGGTCGGTCGCCTCGGAGACCTCCCAGGCGGGCGCGACCTGGCGGAAGCGGTCGACGAACGCGTTCAGCTCGGCGGGGACGTAGGTCCCGGTGTCGGCGTAGTGCGAGACCAGGCCGTCGTTGGCCTCGAGGTGGAAGGTCCTCGGGTCGCGCTTCGGCCCCCACCGGAGCTCGGCGTCGAGGCGGAAGTCGCGGCAGAGCAGCAGCGCGGGCAGGAAGTTGGCCATCTGGAGGCCATACTTGGTGCTCGCGCTGAACAGGCTAAGCGGGCCGTCGACGTGGAAGACGTAGCCCTCGCGCATCGACCCTTCGACCCGGTACAGGAGCCGGTGGAACTTGAGGTGGCGAAAGAGCTGGCGATACCGCGCCGGCTTCTCGTTGCGGACCTCGGCCTGGACCAGGACCGACCGGAGCAGGACCGACTGGGCCAGGGCGACGTTGTAGCGCTCGATCAGGCGGCGGGCGTCGAGGGCCTCGTCGAACTTGAGCATCCGGTTCTCGTCGCGGAGGTCGGCGAACATCGCGGCAGCGACCTGCTCGGGGCTGATCTGTAGCTCCCGGGCGACGGCATCGAGCACCGCGTCGCGCCGGAACGGGGCGCGGGCCTGCCCGGCCACCCGGAGCGACTTCCGGTGCTCGGCGGCGGCCGTGAACACCTTCTCGCGGAGCGAATCGGGGGGGATGTCGGCCACGACCTCGAAATCGGCGCGGTCTTCGAGGATCTTGGCCAGGCCGCGATGGGCCAGGGTCGCCAGCCCCTCGCCGACGAGCTCGTCGATCTCCGTCTCGATCTCGCCCCGGGTCCGACCCACCCCCTCGCGGAAGATCAGCAGGAGGCTCTCGGCGACCTCCATCCATTGGGGGTCGTCGGGGTTGAGGTAGAGCGGGATGACCCGCTGCTTGGAGAACCGGACGCGGACGAGGGTGCCCGTGAGCATGGCGAGTCCCGTGGGGCGAATCGGGCCGGGGTCGCGATCATCGGATCGCCCGGGCGGTCATGATCAGGAGGATCGCCGAATGCGCGGTCCAGCTCGCCAGCCGAACCGCGTTGGTCCGGACCAGCGAGCGGTGGACCCCGGCGTCGAAGCCGAGGGCCAGCCGGTCGTGCGACGGGACCGACAGGAAGAACGTCGCCGCCCACGAGATCAGGACCAGGGCCAGCCCGAGCCATGCCAGCCCGGGCCCGGTCCCCTCGGGTCGGCCGGCGATCAGGTAGGCGGAGGTCACCAGCTCCAGGACCATCGGGATCAGCACCACATAAGTCGTCGTCCGGGTGTGATCCGCGTGGTATCGGGCAAATGCGCCGGCCTCCACCCGGGCGAACAGCGGGTAATGGACGACGTGGACGAACCAGATCAGCCCCGTCATGAACAGGGTGGAGGCCAGGCAGGTGAGGAAGGCAATCTTGGTCGTCATCGGATCGTGGATCCCGGGACCCCGTTCGTCAATCGCCGCCATAGGCGCTATGCTGGCGCCTCCGATTCGAGGTGAATTCCTCGACCGTCCCGCGGGTCACGACCTCGTAGAGCGTCGCCTCCTTGTCGCCCGACTTCCGGAGGATCCGCCCGAGCCGCTGGACGTGCTCGCGGACGGAGCCGGAACCGGACAGGATGACCGCTACGTTCGCCTCGGGGACATTAACGCCCTCGTTCAAGACCCTGGACGTTGCCACGATGGGGTATTCGCCCGAGTTGAACTTGAGCAGGACGTCCCGACGTTCCTTGGTCTTGGTCTGGTGGGTGATCACCGGGACCAGGAACTGGCGGGCGATCGTGTAGACGGTGGCGTTGTCGTGCGTGAAGATCAAAACGCGGTCGCCGTTGTGGCGTTCCAGGAGCCGGGCGAGCAGGCTGAGCTTGGCGGGGGCGGCCAGCGCCAGGGCCCGCTGCTCGCGGTAGGCCAGGTAGGCCTGGCGACCTTCGGCGGACCGGTGGGCCTGGAACAGGAACTGTCCCCAGGCGCCGGGCCGCCTCATGTCGATCCCGGTGCTCGACAGGAACGTCCGGTAGATCTCGCGTTGGGCCTCGTAGCGGTTCCGCTCCTCGTCGGTCAGGTTCACGAACAGCGACTCGACCCGGTAATCGGCCAGGAACTGCCCCTTGAGCTGGGTGATCTCGCGGCGGTAGACGATCGGCCCGATCAGGTGGTCGAGGAGCTCGTGGGCGTTGTCGGCGCGCTCGGGCGTGGCGGTCAGGCCGAGCCGGAACGGGGCGATCGCGCCGACCGCCGAGGCGCCGACGGTCGGGCTGGGCAAGTGGTGGCACTCGTCGAAGACGATCAGCCCGAACCGATTCCCCAGCCGCTCGACGTTCTGATAGGCCGAGTCGTAGGTGGTGACCGTCAGCGGCCTGATGTCGTAGGAGCCGCCGCCCAGCAGGCCGACGTCGACGCCGAAGGCCAGGGTCAGCTCGTCGAACCACTGGTTGAGCAGGTCGATGGTGGGGGTGACGACCAGGCTGGGCCGGCCGGCCTTGTTGATCGCCAGGTTGGCCAGGTGCGTCTTGCCCGTCCCGGTCGGCAGGACGACCACGCCCCGCCCCCTGGCCTTCCACCAGGCTTCGAGCCCCTCGGTCTGATGGGGGAACGCCTGCTTGACCACCCGGAACGGCCAGGGGGATTTCTCGTAGGCCCGGGCGTCGTCCTGGAAGGCGACCTTCGATTCGTGCAACCGGGTGATGATGTCGCGATACCAGATCGCCTCCGCCCGATGCATCCGCGCCCGGGGGTCATAGCGGAGCCCCGGGAGCCCGCCCGTGTCGTCCTCCGCCAGCCCTTCGATGAGGATCGTCCCCCCCTCGAAGGTCAGCCGGAGCGTCGGGACATCCGCGATGGTGACGGGTGCGATGCTCATGCGGGGTCCGCTCCGGGTCCGATCGGGTCGGGCTTCCGATAGATCAGCCAGCCGAAGACCTCGGCCACCGCCACCCGGAATCCCGGCAGCACCGGGCCGCCGTCCAGGAAGCCGTCCGCCGCCAGCCGCTCCGGGGCCCGGCCGGGGCGGTAGACGTCGATCGTCTCCTGGTAGGGGTCGAGAAACCAGCCCAGGGGGCAACCATTATTGACCGCGTGTTCCAGCTTCTCCTTCGGCTTCTCGACTGACTGCTTTGGCGAGCGGATTTCGACCTGGATGTCGGGTGGGATGAATATCTCGTCGATGTAACGCCCGCGTTCGTCGACCAGGATGTGTTCGTCGAGCAGGAATACGACATCAGGGATGATCGAGCGACCGGAGAAAGTGCAGCGAAGTTCCGGGAACGCCAGCCCGAGTTTCGAGGGTTCGGCGACGAGATTCAGGCCGTCGCAGATTCTCAATTCAAGCCGACTGTGCAGCGCTTTTGGAGACACTTTGACCTCGACCCGGCCGTCGATGTATTCGAGGTACGGCTTGTCGTCGATCCGGGGCGACCGGAGGAACTCCTCCAGGGTCATCCCGGATCGGATCCGCGACGAAGTTGACATCGATTCAGCCCTCGGATCGGGACGGGGGTGATGACGCGGTCGGGTCGGCCTCGGCTTCGAACTCGAACGCGTCGACCGCCTCCCAGGGCCCTCCCAGGTATCGCCAGAGGAGGAGTCGGTCGCCGGTCCCGGCCCAGGGTTCCCACGAGGCCCGGAGTTCCTCGAAGGCCCGATCGGCGTCGACGCGGTCGGCCTTGTTCATCAGGGTGACGTGGGGGCGGAACGGCTGGCGATCCTGGGGGGTGAGCCACCGCGCGAACGACCGGGCAAGATCGGATCGGATCGCGGCCAGGCCCGGCGCCTCGACGAGGGCCATCACCCCTCGCGACGCCCGTTTCACGTCCGGGAAGGCGAGCGGGACCGGGCCGGGCCCTCGGGCGGCCTCCGCGAGGACCCGGGCGATCTCCCCATCCGAGTCGCCCGGGAGGTGGTGGAAGAGGGACAGGTGCGCCGGGACGATGTTCCGGTCGGGCGGGAAGTAACGCGCGCGGAGCCGGTCCAGCCGCTCGAAGGTCGGCGGGTCGAAGCCCAGGGTCACCAGGAGCGGGGCGTCGGATCGGGTCGGCACGGCGAGGCCCCTGGATTCGCGCGGGGAACCTTTGCTCCAGTCTATCCGCGAGCGGGGCCGATCACCACTCGTGCCGGGCGGCCCGGGGGCCGGATCGGGCCGGGTCTCGGAGCCCAAGGGAGCGCCGCTCGTCGGGCGAGAGGTCGCGCCACTGGCCGGGGCGGAGGTCGCCCAGGACGATCGGCCCGAGGGCGACCCGGACCAGGCGGAGGGTCGGATGGCCGACGGCGGCGGTCATCCGGCGGACCTGGCGGTTCCGCCCCTCGCGGATCACCAGGCGGATCCAGGCGGTGGGCACGTTCTTCCGGAACCGGATCGGGACGGGGCGCGGCGGGAGGTCGGGCTCGTCGTCGAGCCGCTCGACCTCGGCCGGCCGGGTCGGGCCGTCGGAGAGGACGACCCCGCGCCGGAGCGCGTCGAGCGCCGAGGGGTCGGGCGGGCGTTCGACCTGGGCCAGGTAGGTCCTGGGGTGCTCGTGCCGGGGGTCGGTCAGCCGATGGGCGAGCGGGCCGTCGTCGGTCAGGAGGAGCAGCCCTTCGCTGTCGCGGTCGAGCCGGCCGACGGGGTAGACGCCCGGGACCGGCACCAGATCCTTGAGCGTCGCCCGGCCGCCCTCGTCGGTGAATTGGGTGAGGACGTCGAAGGGTTTGAAGAGCTTCAGGTAGCGGCGATGCGTCCCGGTCGGTTGCATGGTCGGGGCTCAGCCGTGGCCGTAACCGCGGTCGAAGGCGTCGAGTTCGCGGACGTGGGCCGAGTAGGTGGTCCGGAAGGTGTCGGCGTCGATGGTCCAGCGGGGGGCGTCCTCGGTGTGGCGGTGGCAGTGCTCCTCCAGGAGGCGGTGGAGGAACTTGAAGAGCTGGCGCGGGGTCCGGAGGTTCCCCAGGGCGTCCTTGAGCGAGTCGTCGGAGACGCCCTCGTCGACCAGCTGGCGGAGCCTCGGCCCGACCTCGCCGTTGGCCGACGGCGCGGCCGCGCAGGCACGGAGGCGGTCGCCGGCGAGGTCGTAGAGCGAGGGGCCGGTCCATCGGAGCGGCTTGATCAGGTTCAGCTTGTCGGGGCGGGCCCGGTCGTAGAAGTCCTTATCTTCCTTCTCCAGATAGTAGGCGAGCTCGATCGGGAGGAGGAGTTTGAAGCCGATCCCGGGGTGTCGGAGGAACTTGTGGTCGAGCAGGGGCCACATCAGGGCCCGCATCTTGCGGGGATCGCCCTCGATGAGCTGGGGCTCGTCGACGCGGTCAACCAGGACGATGATCCCGGCATAGCCGAGGGTCCCGAGCACGCTCTGGAACTTGCGGAGCAGCTCATAGCGCTCCTCGCCGCCGCCCCGGACGGTGGAGGGGAGGGGCTGGCCGGCGAGCTCGCCGGGCTCGAACCAGAGGAGCTCCCACCGGAGGGCGGCGGGGTCGCGGCTCAGGACCCGGACGGCTCGCCGGATCGCCGACGCGTTCCACTCGGCCCGGGCCAGCCGCCACCCCCAGTAGAGCCAGCCGAGCACGATCGGGACCAGCAGCCAGGGGAGGATCCGGGGGGTCTGCAGCCCCTTGAATGCCGCGATCAGGACCAGGACGGCCACGGTGGTCCCGAAGCCGATCTGGAGGTCGCGACGGCTCCAGAGGGGCCGGAATCCCGACCGTCGGCGGAGGCGGCTCCAGCGCTTCTCGATCGGCTCGCGGGTCGACTGGTCGTAGAGGGCGGCCAGCAGGAGGAGGTCGCGGCGCTGGTCGAGGCTGAGGGCCGTCAGGTCGACCCGGTCGGCCGTCAGGGCGTCGACGAGCTGGGTGACGCCCAGGGCCAGGATGGCGTCCATGTGGTCCTGGAGCCGCCAGCGTTCCAGGGCCTCGCCGGGGTCGCGGGCCCGGACGGCGTCGCGGAAATGGTCGAGGAACGGGTTGAAGTCGTCGTACGAGATCACGAATACGCGTGCGTCGGGATGGCTATTGTTGTACGATTCCAGTTCCGAGGTCACCTGGAGCCGCAGCGCGGTCTTGCCGCTCCCCTTCTCGCCGAAGACCAGCGCCGTGGAAGGGTCGGCCGGACTGCCGAAGAATTTGTCCCAGGCGGGGTGGTGGATGGAGTCCATGCACCCGCGCTTGAAGACCGTGTCGGTCTGGGCATCTTCCTCGCTGAACGGGTTGCCGGCGATCCCGTGGTGCTTCAGGAACTGGTCGATCTTCATCCCGTCGGGCCTCTTCGAGCCATCGTCCGATTTTTCGAGCCCTTGTCTTACCCGATCGGGCCGCCCCGGACAATCTCAGGCGGCCGATGCCCGGCGCATCCGTCGATCCCTCGCCATGATGGGCCGATTTCCCCCCGATCGGGGAGCCCCGGGGAGTCGCCATGACCCAAGATGATCCCTCCACCCGGGCCCGGCCGGCGGGCTTCACGCTGATCGAACTGCTGGTCGTGATCGCCGTGATCGGAATCCTGTCCGCGCTGCTGCTCCCGGCCCTCCAGGCGGCGAGGGAGGCCGCCCGTCGTGCCCAATGCGGCAACAATCTCAAGCAGATCGGCCTGGCCCTGCACAATTATCTGTCGACGACCGGCGTGTTCCCGCCGGGCCGGGTCAACAGCCGGGTCGCGGGCCGGGGCAACTGTTGGGGGGCCTACGCCCTGATCCTGCCGCACATGGAGGAACCGGGGCTGGCCAACGCCTTCAACTTCGCGCTCCCGCCGGAGACCGATCCGACCACCACCCCCGCCTCGGCCAACGTGACCGGGACCTCGACCTGGATCCGGACCCTGCTCTGCCCGACCGACTCGTCGCCGGCCCCGGTCGCCTTCAACAACGCCTCGCGCGCAGGCCTGAATTATCCTCTGAGCGTCGGCTCGGGCTACTCGGCGGTGGCCAGCCCCGCGGCTCCGCTGGCGGGCGACCCCAACGGCGTCCACTTCGAGAATTCCGGGGTCGGTCCGGCCGGGATCAAGGATGGGATGACGATGACGGTCCTGGCCAGCGAGACGATCCGATCGACCGAGGGCGCGAGGGCCGATCGGGATCCGCTCGGCGGCTTCGCGGTCACGGGGATGCTGGCGTGGGCCCCCCCGCCGGTCGTCTCCGACGCGGACTACGCGGTCCGATGCAAGGGCAGGCCGCATCCGGGCTGGCTGGCCGCCCGGGGCGTCGCCTGGCCGTTCGGGGCGCCCGGCCATAGCCTGTACAATCACCGGAGGCCGCCCAACGACAGCCTTCCCGACTGCCGGGGCGGGACGCCCGGGAGCGACGGGTCGGAGCCGGGCTGGAGCCACCTCTCGCTCAACTTCGCCGCCCGGAGTCGACATCCCGGCGGCGTCAACGCCCTGTTCTGCGACGGTCGCGTCCAGTTCGTCAGGAATTCGATCTCGGCCCGGGTCTGGCAGTCGCTCGGGAGCCGGAACGGGTGGGAGATCCTGTCGGCCTCGGACTTCTGAATCGGAGGATCGGCGTGGGTGATGGGCCCGACCGGCGAAGATTCCTGACGTTGCTGTTGACCGCGTCGGTGATGGGCTGCGGCCGCCCCGGCGTGGGGCCCCGCCCGCTCCGGGTGGCCGCCGCCGACGACCTCCGGCAGGCGATCCCGATCCTCGCCGTCGGCTTTCGCCACGGGGGAGGCGCGGAGGTCGACGCGTCTTCCGGGACGTCGGGCGAGCTGGCCGGGCAAATCCGGCAGGGGGCCCCGTTCGACGTCTTCCTGTCCGCCGACCGTAAATCCGTCGACGACCTGGCCGGGCAAGGTCTTATCCGGCCCGATTCGGTCCGCCCATACGCCCGGGGTCGGCTGGTGATGGTCGTCAATCGCCTCTCGGCGGCGAAGGTCGAGTCGATGGCCGACCTGGCCAGGCCGGAAGTGGCCCGGATCGCGATCGCCGACCCAGGGACGGAACCTTACGGGATCGCCGCCCGGCAGGCCCTGACCCGCTCCGACCTCTGGGGCGGCCTGGGGTCGAAGATCGTCCGGGCCGAGACGGCCGGGCGGGCGTTGCAACTCGTCCGGTCGGGCCGGGCCGAGGTCGGGTTCGTCGGCCGGGCGATCGCCGATGTCCGCGAGGCGCGGATCGTCCCGATCCCGGCCCCGTCCTACGACCCGATCGTCCAGTGCCTGGGGATCGTCTCGGGGACCGGGGACCCGGCCGGGGCCGGCTCGTTCGTCGACTTCGTCCTCGGCGAGGTCGGCCAGGGGATGCTCCGGGACCTGGGGTTCTCGCGGGCACCGAGGGCCTCGGGATGACGATCCCCGGCGACCTCGGCACCCCCGGGCCCTCGATCGGGGCTGCCCGCCCTCCGGTGTTGCTGGGCTTGCTCGACGGGTCCGAAGTCCGCATGATCATCAGGGCCCGGAATTGCGAGGCCCTCCACGAGGGGCCCCCCCTGGGCGCCTGGTCCGGGGCGGGTCGACGATGAAATGGGTTCCGGGCCGGGGCTTCTGGGGACACGTCTTTTCCCGGGACGAACCGGGGAGCCGCCCGGTCACCGTGCATGTCCTGCTGGTCACCGCCTATGCGGCCCTGGTCCACGTCTTCAACGAGCTCACCCCCCAATGGGGCGATTTCGGGATCGCCGTCGCCCCTTACGAGGTCGCCGGCGCCGCCCTGAGCGCGCTGCTGGTCCTCCGGACCAACGCGGGGCACGACCGGTGGTGGGAGGCCCGCAAGCTCTGGGGCGGGATCACGAACCAGTCGCGGAACCTGGCCATCATCGCCCTGGCCAGCGGCCCGGACGACCCCCGATGGCGGCGCGAGGTCGTCGGCCGGATCGTCGCGTTCGGCCACGTCGCCCGGGACAGCCTGAGGGGCAAACGCGACCCGGGCGCGATCGCCGACCTGATCGGCGCCGGGCCCGCCGCGCGGGTCGTCCAGGCCGACCACATGCCGTCCGCCGTCTCGCTCGCGATCGCGGAGAGCCTCCGCGACGCCCGGGACCGCGACGTCCTCGACCGGGTCGCCTACTTGCAGGCCGAGACCCAGCGGGCCCAGCTGATCGACCACGTCGGCGGCTGCGAGCGGATCCTCAAGACGCCCCTGGCGAGGGCCTATGTGGTCCTGATCCGGCGGTTCATCGTCCTCTTCCTCCTGGTCCTTCCCTGGGCGCTGATGAGCCGGGTTCACTGGCTCTCGCCATTGTTCACGCTCCTGATCGCCTACCCGATCCTGGCCCTCGACCGGATCGCCGACGACCTGCAACGCCCGTTCTCGACCCGAAGCATCAACCACCTCCCGCTCGACGAGATCACGGCCACGATCGAGCGCAATCTCCTGGCGCTCCTCGACGAACCGGCGGGGGATCCCTTGCCCGCGACCGTGCCCACGGGCCCCTGACATCGCCCGCCCCGACGACGACCGCAACCCCTTCCCCGGAGCCGATCGCGATGAGCCGAGACGTGACGCTGAAACGCATCCTCGACGGGGGGATCGTCGCGGTGGTCCGATCCGAGTCGCCCGAGCCGCTGGTCCGGGTGGTCCGGGCGCTGGCCGAGGGGGGCGTGACCGCGGCGGAGATCACGTTCACGGTCCCCGATGCGATCGAGGTGATCCGCCGGGTCCGCAACGAGCTCGGCGACTCCGTGGTCCTGGGCGCCGGGACCGTGCTCGACCCCGAGACCGCCCGCGCCGCGCTCCTGGCCGGGGCCGATTTCATCGTCGGGCCGGCGCTCAACCTCGACGTGATCCGGCTCTGCCGCCGCTACGACAAGGTGGTCATGCCCGGCGCCCTGACCCCGACCGAGGTCGTCTCGGCCTGGGAGGCGGGGGCCGACGTGGTGAAGATCTTCCCGGCCGACATCGGCGGCCCTTCCTATCTCAAGTCGCTGCGCGGGCCCCTGCCGCAGGTCCGGATGATGCCCACCGGCGGGGTCGACCTCACGACCGCCGGGGCCTTCCTCAGGGCGGGCGCCTGCTGCCTGGGCGTGGGCGGCTCGCTCGTCGAGCCGAAGGCGGTCGCCTCGGGCGACTTCGGGCGGATCACCGACCTGGCCGGGCGGTACGCGGCGATCGTCCGCGAATCGCGGGTGGGCCCGACCCCGTGAACCGGGTCGTCCGGTCGATCCGCCTGGCGCTGGCCTTCCTGACGATCGTACCGATCCCGATCCGCGACGGCGAGGTCACGCCCGATCGGCTGGCCGACGCCCGGTTCGCCTACCCGGCCGTCGGCCTCCTGATCGGCCTGGTGCTCGCCCTCGTGAGCGAACTCCTCCGCTCCATCTCCGCCCCCCCGGGCCCGTCGGCTTTCCTGATCGTCGGGGCGGGCGTGACGATCGTCGGGGGGCTCCACCTCGACGGGCTGGCCGACACCGCCGACGGCCTGTTCCTCTGGGGCGATGCCGACCGCCGCCTGGCCGTGATGCGCGACCCCCGGGTCGGCAGCTTCGGGGTCGTCGTCCTGGTCCTGGTGCTCCTGGGCAAATTTGCCGCCCTGGCCTCGATGGTCGGGCCGGGACGGTCGATGGCGATCCTCGGCGCGTCGACGGTCGGCCGATCGCTGATCCTGGTCTCGGCCGGCCTGGCCCCCTACGCCCGGCCCGAGGGGACCGGCCGGGTCCTGGTCTCCGCGACCACCCCGCGGGACGCCTTGTGGGCCTCGGCCTTCGCCTCGGCCGTCGGCCTGGCGACGGCCGGCGGCCCGGGCCTGGTCGCCGCCTCGGTCGCGATCGGGACGGCGCTGATCCTGACCCGGTCGGCGATCCGGAAGCTCGGGGGGGTAACCGGCGACACCCTGGGCGCCCTGGTCGAGCTCGGGGAGCTCGGCTTCCTGCTACTCGTTGTCCTGTTCCGGTCCGGTTGACCTCCGGCGGCCGGATCCCGGACCCTTCGGTCCCCCCCACGTCTCCTACAATCGGCCCATCCGGCGGATTCGGTTCAAGCGGCCCTCGTCCGGGGGTCGATAAGCCTCGCAAGAGTCCGATGATGCGCCGAAGGGCCCTGCGGGGGCGATTCCGACATGGGCGAGACGGTCTTGATCGTGGGTGGGGCCCGGTCGGGCAAGACCCGGCTGGCCGAGCGCCTGGCCGGGGAGGCCGTGCCGGTGACCTACGTCGCCACCGCGACTTACGACGCCTCGGACGGCGAGATGGCCGACCGGATCGGGCGTCACCGGGCCGATCGGCCCCCCGGTTGGTCGACCCGGGAAGTCCCCAGGGACCTCGAAGCGAATCTGGTCGAACTGGCGGGCGGCGGGGGATCGGTGGTGATCGACTGCCTGACCCTCTGGCTGACGAATCTCATGCTGGGGCTCGGCGACGGCCCGGAGCTGGACGACGAGGCCATCCTGACCGCCCTCGGTCGGGCGGTCGGCGGGTCCCGAGGGGGCGCCCGGATGATCTGGGTCTCGAACGAGGTCGGGATGGGCGTCGTCCCCGATAATCCGCTCGCCCGCCGGTTCGTCGACCTCCAGGGGCGGGCCAATCAGGCCGTGGCGGCGGGGGCCGACGCCGTCCATTTCTGCGTGTCGGGATTGCCGATCCGGCTCAAGTGAGCCGGACGGGGTCGGGTTGGCGAGCACGGGAGGGGCCGATACGTGAGACGGGGGAGGGCCTGGGAGCGACTGGCGACGATCGGGCTGGGCCTGGCCCTCAGCCTGGGCCACCTCGCGCCCGCCGCCCCCCCTTCGAACAAGGCCCCGACGATCCATCACAAGCAGCGGGCCTTCCGGATCCCCTTCAACATCGACCCGGCCGATCGCCCTCGATACAAGCAGGTCCAGCTCTGGGCCTTCAGTTCCGGCGTCGGCAAGTGGACCCAGGCCGACGCCACCACGCCCGATCGTCCTTCGTTCACCTTCCGCGCCACCCGCGACGGCGAATACTGGTTCTCGGTCCGGACGCTCGACACCAAGAATCGGCTGATCCCCGCCGACGACGCCGACATCGAGCCCAACATGAAGGTGATCGTCGACACGGTGGCGCCCACGATCAACCTGGAGGCGATGCCGAGGCGGGGGAATATCGCCGCGGTCCGATGGGAGGTGGTCGAGGAGCACCTGGACCTCGGCTCGCTCCAGCTCGAATATCAGGCCGAGGGGGCGAAGGATTGGGCCCAGGTCCCGATCCGCAAGCCGGCCCGGATGGGGGTCGAAACTTGGGACGCCGGGACGGCCGAACCGCTCAAGGTCCGCGCCTCGGCCGCCGACAAGGCCGGAAACCGGACCGTGGTCCCGCTCAACCTCCCCGACGGCGCCCCGGGCGGCGACCCGGGCGCATCGCCGGGCGACGTCGCGGACCCGAACGTCCCGCCGGCCCGGAGCAACTTCGCCACCGCCGAGGGCGACCGATCGGCCCCCGCGTCGATCCTCCCGGGGCCGGCGCCGATGCCTGCGATGGACGCCGGGCCCTCCCCCTCCCCGGCGTCTGCCGGCGGCTTCAACCCGTTCACGACCGGCGGTCCCGTTCAGGCCGGGCCGGCCCCGGGCGGGACGTCGCCTGACGCGCCCGCCCCGCCGATCCTGGTCGCGAGCCCCCGATTTGGCCTCCAGTATGAGGTCGAGGACGCGGGCCCGAACGGGCCCGCGGCCGTCGAGCTCTACGTCACGACCGACGGCGGCCGGACCTGGTTCTCGCGCGGCGAGGACGCCGACAAACGTTCGCCCTTCCAGGTCGACCTCGGCGGCGAGGGGACCTTCGGCCTCAAGCTGGTCGCCCGATCGGCGGCGAATCAGGGCGACCAGCCGCCCAACCCCGGCGAGCTGCCCAGGACGGTCGTCGAGGTCGACAGCACCGGGCCCGACGTCAAGCTCGACCCGCCCAAGGTCGTCGGCAACCGGGCACTCCTCACCTGGCACGCCAAGGATCCGCACCCGGCCCCCCGATCGGTGATGATCTCGGTCCGGTCCGACGCGCCCGATGGCCACTGGCAGTCGATCACCCCAGCTCCGATCGAGAACAACGGCCACTTCACCTGGGTCCTGCCGGCCCGATGCCCGCCCCGGATCCATTTCCGGGTCGACGTCCTCGACGCCCTGGGCAACCGGGGGCACGCCGAGACGATCGAGATGGGCGCCGTGCTGGTCGACCGGACCCGGCCCCGCGGCCGGATCCTCGGCCTCGACCCGTCGACCCGCGACGGGACGGGACCGTCGGCGAAGCCCCTACGCTGATCGCCCCGCCGTGGCGGGTGCGGTTCACACGCCGGGCTCGACGGCCCCGCGCTCGTAGACCCTGCGGTTGCCCCGCCTGTCGACCGTCCCCACGGCCCCGGCATGGCGGAGGCAGTAGGCCACCCGCCGGGCGAACTCGACCGGCCGGCCGAGATGGTCGGCGAGCTGGTCGGTCGTGAACCGGCCGGGCAGGCCGTCCGGGAGGATCGACCAGAGGTCATCGGCCTCCCGGAGCCCGACGGCGGCCACGACCTCGCGGAGGATCCGGTCGACCACCGTATATCCCGGTCGACCACGCCGGGGGACCCGGACCTCGTCGATCTCGACGGCCAGCAGGTCGATCCTGAGGTTCGCGTGCGGGAAGACCCGGGCCAGGCCGACCAGCTCGTCGAAGGCGTCGATCAGGGCCCCTCGCCTCGGGCTCCGGCGGGCGGGCCGATCCTCGGCCCCGGCGCGGTCGCGGCGGACCACCCGCCGGCCGACGACGATCGGCTTGACCACGCCGACCGGCTGCGTCGGGAGCAGCCGCTCCAGCTTGCGCCGGAGCAGGCCCAGCGGGCTGGACTGGACCTCGATCAGCCGTCCGTCCGGGGCGATTGCGTCGATCCGGAACCCGCGATGGGCCACCTCAGCCCGGCCGCCGATCGACGGGCCGTACCGCTCCTTGAGCTGGCGATGCAGGCTCGATTCCACGGGCAACGTCCCCCTCCGGCCCCTTGGCGTGACCCCGGGCGGGGCCGGTCACGGGGTCGAGAGCGGCTCTACCCCGAGGTCGCGGATGGTGACCATCGCCCGGAAGTCGAGCCCCCGGGCGGCGAAGGCGGCGGACGCCCCTTCCAGGCGGTCGAGGAGTGCGATCACCCGGACCACCCGGCAGCCGACCCCCTCGGCGGCGGCGACGGCCAGGAGCGCCGAGGCCCCGGTCGTCGCCACGTCCTCGACGATCGCCACCTCCATGCCCGCCCCGACCGGACCCTCGACGAGCTTCCCGGTCCCGTGCCCCTTGGCTTCCTTCCGGACCAGGAACCCGAGGAGCCCCGGCCGGGCCCCGGCGCCCGCCACGGCGAGGGTCGCCCCGACGATCGGGTCGGCCCCCATCGTCAGGCCGCCGACGGCCGCCACGCCGGGCAGGTCGGCGAGGGCATCGAGGACCCCCGCGCCGATCGTCGCCGCCCCCTCCGCCGACAGGGTGACCGTCCGCCCGTCGACGTAATAGTGCGACGCCCGGCCGCTGGCCAGCGTGAACGAACCGGTCCGCAAGGCGTCGCGCCTCAGCAGGGCGATCAGCCGATCCCGATCGAATTCCATCGCCATGTCCGGTACGCCCTCGCCGATCCCCGTCGTCCGTCCGCCGGGTATCACCCTAACAGACGGGCCGGCGGGGTCCAAGCGAGTTCGACCGTGCCTGACCAGCGCGACCCGGATTCAACGGGGCTCGGGCGCGGCCCCGGCGGCCTCGATCAGGGGCCTGACGAAGCGTCCGAAGCGTTCCTCGACCAGATCACGCGCCTGCACGGCACCGAGCCGGATTTTCACGCCGATGGCCGTCGGATCCGGGCTGGCCCTGACCGCGGCATCGAGGAGGGTCCTGGCCCGATCGATCTCCCGCTTCGCCCCTTCGAGATCCCCCCGGTCCGCCGCGAGGACGGCCCGACCCGAGGCGACTTGCCCGCCATAGTAGTTGTGATAAAGGTCGTCTCGGAGCCCCTTCGCGACCTCCTGCAGCCGTCTTTCCTTCTCGTACGACCGCAAATTCTCTTCGAGTCGAGCGAGGATGGGGGAGGCCTGCTTTCGTTGATCGACCGTCCCTCCATTCAACAAAGAGAGGGCCTGCTTCGTGAAGAGCGACAGCAGCGCCTCGCGGCAAATCAGGATATCCTTCAACGAGACTGATTGATCTTTCTCGCCCAGCTCGAGCGCACGGGCGAAATGATCCATCGCTTCGGATTCGCGACTCGTATCGCGCTCGGCCGACGCCAGGGACATGAGGATGTTGACCTTGTCGGGTGACAATCGGTCGGCGACGCTCAGCACCTGAAAGGCGTCTTCGAACCGACTCTTCCTGTTGCAGAGGACCCCCTTGAGCAGCCGGGCCGAGATCGCCCGGCGATCTTCCTTGATGCGCCAGTCGGCCGCCGCTTCGGCATCCGGTCGTTTGTCAAGGAACTGATTGAATGCCAGGTTCGCCGCGTGGCGATTTTCGAGCTTCTCGTGGGCGAGCCCCTGGTAAAGCAGGGGCCACGCCGAATTCGGTTCTCGCTCGCGGAACAGCTCGAAAGCCTCGCTGGCCTTCCTCCAGAGTGTGAGATTGTGCGAGTCGAGATCGCGGACGGCCTGACGAAAATCGGGGCGGTCCTTGATCGGGACCGGATCCCCGGGGACATTCAACGCGGCCTGGCCGACGGCGACCGTCACCCCCATGATCAGGACCACGCCGACGGCGAGCTGGCGGTTCCGACGGAGGCAGTTCGCCCCCCGCTCGATGGAGGAGGTATTCCTGGCGAATTTGAGAGGCCGATATTCGAGGAACCGTTTCAGGTCCTCGGCCAACTCGGCCGCCTGGGCGTAGCGATCGGACTTCTCGAAATTCAGGCAAGTCGCGATGATCGACGCCAGCGCCGGCGGGATCGCGGGGTTGATCTGGCGGATCGGGATGGGCGGCTCGCTTCGGAGGTCGAGCAGGGCCTGGATCGTCCGGGGGAGCGAGAGCCCGGGGCCGGGCATGGCGGGCTCTTTGCCCGTGACGAGCTCGCGGAGCACCAGGCCGAGGGCATAGACGTCGGCCGCGGGCCCGACGTCATCCCACTTCGCCTTGTCGACGAAGGCCCGGAGCTGCTCGGGTGCCATGTACGGGAGGGTGCCGCCCCTCAGGGCCGCCTGGGCGTGGTCCGCCGTGCTCGGGGCGTGCGCCAGGTTGAAGTCGAGGAGCTGCGGCCCCTCCCGGTAGGACAGGAGGACGTTGGCGGGCTTGATGTCCCGATGCAGGATCCCCCGGCCGTGGAGATAGGTCAGGGCGTTGGCCATCGCCAGCCCGATCCAGGCGACGGCCTCGGTGAAACTGCCCGAGACCGGGAAGCCGGACCACCCCGCCCGGTCCTCATCGCCCCGCTCTTCCTGGTCGCGGTCGACGGGTTCCAGCGCCTCCCAGATCGCCCGGGCCCGGGACGGGGGGTCCCCCCGGCCGATCCGCTTGATCAGGGCCTCCAGGGTCACCCCGGGGCGGTAGGGCATGCAGAAGCCCCGGAGCCCTTCCTCCGACTCGGCCACCGTCAGGATCGGCACGATGTTCCGATGGTCGAGATTGGCGAGGATCGATGGCTCGCGGCCGACCGAGGCGGAGACCTTCAGGGCGACCTTGCGTCCCCCGAGGTCGTCCTCGGTCGCCAGATACACCCGGGCCGCCCCGCCGGTGCCCAGGATCGACATCAACCGGTATTGCGCGAACCGCTCGCCGACGCCGGGAAACTTGATCCTCGGCGTATCGGCCCCGACGATCCGGCTCAGCTCGCGATGGTACACCAGTTGCGACCGGAGCGAGTCGCGCCAGGCGTCATACCCGTCGCAGAACGCCTCCGAGTCGGGATCTTCGCCCTTCTCCTGGCGGAGGCAGAATTCCTCGTAGACGAGGCTCACGACCCGATCGCGGAGGTCGGTCAGCTCGGGGAATCGGTCGAGATATTCGGCGGCCCGGGGATTCTGGCCGGCATCATACCGATTCCGGAGATCCACCTTGACCAGCTCGGCCAGGACCGAGGTCGACCAGGCCGAGCCCCTCTCCTCCCAGAACTCGCCGAGCGCCCCCCGGCCGGTGCGGCCCTCGGCCTCGAACGCCTCGACCGCCTCGACGACGGGGTTGGCCGCGATCGCGCGGCGTCCTGCGAAGAACGAACGCATCACCCCTCCCCCTTCTCAGAGCCGGAAGGTCCCGCGGAGATTCTGGATGAAGCGCTCGATCTTGCGGATCGGCCAGCCGATCGCCCGGCTGACCTCCGAGTTGCTGAACCCCTGAACTTTCAATTCGAGGACCGCGCGGTGATCTCCGCTCTGGCCGTCGAGCAGGATCCCTTCCTCTTCCGATGCCACGGCGACCTGGCTGGCGGTCGGCGACCCGTCGGCCAGCTCCCAACCGATCCCGCCGTCGTCCGAATAGAGGGGGCGGTCGCGGGCCAGGTCCCGCTTATGGGCGCGGACCCGGCGATGGCCGTCGAGCACCTTCTGCCGGGCCGCGTGGATCAGGAACGCCTGGAGCCCGGCGACCGACGAGAAATCGAAGTCGTCGAATCGGGCCGCCAGGCTCTTCATCACCTCGTTGGCGATGTCGGTGGAGTCGCAGATCTTGCGCAGGCGCCGGTCGATCCGATTTCGGACGGCGCGGACGACCTTGGGATAACACTGGTCGAACAGGATTTGCCAGGCGACCTGATCGCCGTCGCGTGCACGGACGATCAGGTCGCCGGAAAGTTCCGCCGTTGGCAGGGGCGACATCATCGAGGCGCCTCCCAGTGGGGTCATGGGAGGTGGAATGGCGCGGGCCGTCCTCGTCGCGATGAGGGGGATCACGATCGGACCGCGCCAAGATCCTCCACCACGCGGCGCATTGTAGCGGCCCGTCCGACGTCGAGACAGCATCGTCTCTAGGGAAAAAGGCACGGGAGAACCAAGTCCTCCCAAACAAGGGCGTTTTTAAGGAGATTTCTGCTAAAAAATATTTTATTTATTATCGTTTTAGGCGAGGCGGCACGCTTTTCCTCGTCTTGAACGCTTGAATAATCAGTTGCGCCCTGAGAAATCTGCGATCAATTAATGTGTCGCGACGACGCCCACCGGCATGACGGCCATGAAACTCGACTCCACGGGCGGCTCGAGGGTGACCTGACCGCCGAGCGGGGCGTCTCCCGCGACGAGCCAGGCGCTCGTGCAATCGTTCGTCTCGCCGGGCATGAGCCCCGGGCCGTCCGGAAAGAGGTTCGTGCCCACGGCTTCCATCACCGGCACGCCGAGGGAGGGGCCGGCCACCGCGATCGGGACCAGATCCGAGGGGGTGATCCGGAGGTCGAGACGGTCCACGGTCGGCAGGAATCGGCGCGCGCGCATGGGGGGGGCCTTTCCTCAAAAGAGGAGGGGGAATCGCGGGTTAAAATTCGAGAGGAGGTTGCGAAGACAGACCTTCCGGCCCGATCGAACCCCCCGGGGGGCGGACATCGTGCCGGGCGAATCGGTCTGTCTCAACAGGGTATCGGTGAGACGACGCCCTGTGACGTAAGTTCTAATCTAGTTGATGCTGAAAGAGACGATCTCGATGACACCCGGGCGGGTGCAGAGCACTTCTTCGGAGGTGGGGTAGGCCCGGCTGGGCAGGAGCGCCCGCGAGGCCAGCCGGTAGAGCGGGCAGGAACGATGCTGGCCCTCGGCAGCCGCCCTCCACCGGATCGAGAGGTCAGGCCGCCCCGCCCGATGGGCCAGGATGTAACGGGACAGGGGCGAAAGTCGGGTCGTCTCGGAGGCGAGGACCTGGTCGAGCGGGACGCCTCGATTGAGCCGGATCTCGGCCCGGCGGACCTCGGAGCGAAGCTCCACCCGGAGCTGGCCGACGATCTTGCCGACGGCCTTCAGATAGCGCCTCAAGGCGCCCACCTGGGCCAGTTCCGCCCAGGGGCCGTGTCGCGGCTCCCCGCGATCCTGGACGGCGACGTAAAGCTCCGGATCGACCGGGATGGTCGGGTGGACGGCGGCGGCTTCGTAGAGCCTGGCCGCCGCGGACTCCCAGACGCCCGGGGTCAAACCGACCGATTGCCACATCGGGTGACGACGGCGATAAGCACGCTCGATCCGTCCAGCGAGCTCTCCGATCGCTTCCTGGCTGAAAATCACGGCAACCTCGATCGATAGCGTCGTTTCTCGGAGATCGACTGGCGAGGAAGAGGGCCGGGAGTCGGATCGAGACCCGACCCGGCTTGCGTCTCCCACCGGAAGAACCGCAAGGCAATCGCGGCCGCGTCATTCTTTCCGGAAATTTACCGAACTTTTCCCCGACGGCGGCCGGTGGGCCCGGGTCTCATCCCCCGGATGAGGCCGATCGGGGTACCCGGTGATGGACAGGGCCGGGCCGAGGCGGTACGATGGCCCGGCTAGAAGCATGGTGGCGCACGGGTCCCGGGCTGGGGACGAGGCGACACCGGGTCGTTCGGCCTCCGATCCTCCTCCATTGGGGCAGGATCGCGAAACGTGGCCGGGGTCGACCCGTGTTTGGACCACGAATTAGCTCGGCCCGATGGGACCTGAAATGGACACTCAGCCTCGGCAGTCGAACTGGCAGCTCATCAAGCTGGAGCTGGCTCAAAGGGTCCGGCAGATCCGCGAGGAGCTATTCGGGGAGCACGGCGGCCCGCTGCTCGCGGAAGAAGTCGGCGTCCCGTTCCGGACGTGGATGAACTATGAGGATGGCTGCACCATCCCGGCCCAGGCCATCCTCCGCTTTCTGGAAGTCACGAATGCCGATCCCCACTGGCTCCTGACGGGCGAAGGCGTCAAATACCGGGTCGTCTGAATCCCCTCCCGGCCCGATCGCCACCGGATGGGCCCGTCGGTCTGATTTGCGCACCAGGACCGATCCGGACCGCCGGGGGACGCCCTGGCCCGCGGATGGCCGCACCTCGCGACCTGTCTTCGTTTATCCTCGGATCGCCAACAAGAACGGGGCCCGGCACTTTTGTTCAGGTGCCGGGCCCCAGTTTTCAGATCCGACGGAGTTCGCCAGCGACCTGGTCTAGCCCGGGTCGCGTCCCGACCTCGGGAGGCCGGGGCGACGAGGGGACCTCGCGAACATCACGCCGTCGTCATCCTGACGGGTCTCCGGTTGCCGGCCCTTGCGGGACGATGACACCCGTGGAAGAAGAGGTTCCGCCGGACCTCGAAGTCACGCTTCCGGGCGCCCGGGAACTGGCCGAAGATCTGTCGCCGATAGCGATAAGCGATCACGGTGAGGAGCCCGATGCCGACCGGCGAGGCGAAGGAGGCGGCCTCCATTCGGTCGGCTTCCGGGGGCGTAGCCTCCCGCCCTCCCGGGCTGGCGAGCATCATCACATCCGCGCCGGCCTGGACCTGGTCGTCGGGATCGGACGGGAGTTGCGGGGATCCGAAGGTCGAGGCCAGGAATCGATCGATCCATCCGGCCTCTTGCCGGGTCCCGTCGGGTTCGCCGCGGTCGAGCTCGGCGACGATGAGTCCGTAATCCAGGGCCGGGTCCACCCCCGTCAACTCGGTCGGATTCGAGCCGACCCCGAGGTCGTCGCGGGCCCGACCGGGCCTCGGACGGCCAGCAGGGGCGGCCGGCTTTTCGATCGCGAACAGGCCTTGCGGCAATCCGGCGGAATTCGACGCCAGGGCCACCGAACCGGTCAAGCCGGTCGGTCCCACCACGCCGACATGATCGGATTGCGACGAGGGATAGCCGACCGGGCCGGTGGCGTTCGCCAGGAAGGCGGAGGCCGGGCCGCCGGGGGCGGCCGAACCCGACGCGATCGTCCCGGTCATCCCGGATTCGTGCGAGGATCCGGGGGATGCCGGATTGCCCGTGGGGCCCGAGATCATCGCGGCCGGGGCCGGTCGAGGATCGGTCCCGCTGGACGGGGCCGGAGTCGCCGGAGCGCCGCCCGTCGAGACGCCCGCGAGGGCCGAGGTCCCCGGGCCCGGGTTCGCATCGATCGAGCCACCGTCATCCGGGCCGAGAAGCTCGGAAGGCGAGACGAGCCTCATCGCCAGGGCGGGCCCCTGGGCGACACCGCCGACGATCAGCTCGGAGAGCAGGGTCTGCTTTCGCGTGATCGTGATCGACGCTCCGGCGGGCCGGTCGCCGGGTGCATTCAAGGTGAGCGTGTAGACCCCGGCGTCGAGGTAAACTCCACCCCCTCTCGTCCCACTTGCCGCCCCGCCCAGTTCCAGGATCGACCGGGACGCACCTCGGGGGGCGACGGTCGCGGTCAGGGGCCCGTTCACGCCCTGGATCGAGTAATAACCCGGCACGATCACGGTGAACTGCGCGACGGCCGAAGTGCCGTCGATGGAGATCTTCGCCGCAAAGCCCGTCCGGGCGTCATCGGGCCGGATGGGGCCCAGGTCGTCCGGCTGGAGTGAGCCGGCGTTGACGTCGAACGAGCGGAGCACGCCGGACGGCAGGCCCGGGGCGGAAGGGACGTGGCCCGCCAGGTCGACTAGCAGGCCGGGATCGCCAACCTGGAGCGAATAACGGCCCGCCGGGAGGGCCCGATCGAACGCGAACGACAGCCGGGCCCGGGATTCGTCGTAGGCGATCGGGGTCAGCGACCAGGACCGGCCCGCCTGGTCGACCAGCCTGGCGGCCTGTCGGCTGGTGTCCTTCAGGCGATCCGCCCGGATGGCGCCCGAGAACTCGACCGTCAGCCCCGTGGGGACCGAGGAGTCGGGGTCCGCATGGTCGATCCGCGAGCCGATGACCCGGACCGGACGGTCGGCGACGTCGGCGACGACGTGGAGCCGGTACGTCCCGCCCTCCTGGGCCCGATCCGAGGTCCCCTCGGACGATCGAGAGGGGTCGTAGCCGTTTGGTGTCCCCGGGACGTTCCCCTTGCCGGACACGCCCACATAATACGTCCCCGGCGCCAGCCCGGCGAACAGGTAAGGGTCTGCGGTGAAGTCGGGTCGCCCCAGGCTGTCGGTTGAGATCAGGTTGCCGCCGGCGTCGAAAAGCGACAACGACGTGCCGAGCGCCGCCCCGTCCCGATAAGAAGACACCTCCAGGCCGAGTTGCCAGGAGTGGCCCGCGGGCAAGGTCACCTTGTAGAGGTCGACCGCGTGGGGGTCGGCGGCGAGGTCGAGAGATCCTGGCCGGATCGTCTCCTTCGAGGTGGGCGAGCCGAGGTCGACCGCATCGGAAAGCCCGACGCCCGCCATCCCGACGCGGAATTCGGAGAGGTTGCGGTCGGAGCCATCGCCGGCCAGCGGGCTGCCGTCGAGGCCCTGGAGTCGATTCCCGCCCAGCAACCGGAGCCGATACTGGCCATCGGCCAGCGGTTCGCTCAGCCTCAACGAGACCCGGCTCCCGCTCGAATCGGAGGGATCGGCCGACTCCGCCAGCGTCGCCTCGCCGACCGAGAGCGGCCGGGTTGTGCCGTCCGGGGCCAGATGGACCAGTTCGAAATCCGTGGTCCCGATCGAGAAGGAGTCGACCGGGCGGTCGAACGTGACCGAGAGCGTTGAGGGAGATCGGGCGAGGATCTCCGACCTGCCCGGCGAGGTCGAGACGATCGAAACCGTCGGGCCCGACGACCGAGGCGACGATAACGGGTCGACAATCCCGACCGAGGGCGATTGCAGGCTTGCGACCAGTCCCGACATCGCCAGGCGTGGTTCCAGCCGATCGAGACGCAAGATTGGTCGGCCGGACGGCCGTCGGTTGTTAATCCACATCGGTGAAGGGACCTTGATCAAGCGAGGCCGGTCGCTTTCGGGCGTCGAAAGCGAGGGCGATCGCACCGCTCAATCCAACCCTAGGTCCGATTACGACGGGTTGCCCCGGGAAGGAGAGATTATGGAAAGCGACGGGGCTTTCCAAGATGGGCGATGTCGGTCCCTTTTTTTGGCTCCGGGGATTTGCGGACCGCCGACGAATCTCGTACAATCGGAACTCCCGCCGACGAGGCGCACCCGTAGCTCAATTGGATAGAGCATCGGTCTACGGAACCGAAGGTTAGAGGTTCGAATCCTCTCGGGTGTATTCCCACAATCATCGCCAGAAGCCGCCAGAAACCCCCCTCTCCCTGAGTTGCATCACCCCCGAAGCGAATGGAATCGCCCGGTATTTCGCCAGCCTTCCCTCTCCGCATCCGAGTTGATCACTTTACGCCTGCTCGGATCGGCGGCGGCGGCGATGCGTGTGGTCGCCATCGCATTGCGAAAGGGGCCCGCCGTCCGGGCGGGCGAACCGCCGATCACGGCGGGGCTGACGGTCGGCCTGCTCGAAGAATGGGTCCTGCGCCTCCTGTCCCGTCGCTCGACGCCGACGGGGCCTTCCTGGTGGCGGTGCTGGTGCTCATCATCGTCGGCGGCAGGGTCTTCCGCGCCCTGATCCAGCGCGGGGTCGGTCTCGGTTGAACGCTCCTCGTGGCCCGGGCCAGGTCCCGTGAAGCCCGCTCCCTCCCGGTCGGAAGTTGCTCCTCGTCCGCCCGGTCGGATCCTCTTGATGGGCGATCGTCCCGCAAGCGGGTCGGACCGTCTTGGCACGGCTCCGGGACTGGTTTAGGCTGGTGGCTTCGGAGGACGACACCACGCGATCGGATCGCGGGCGGTCCCGGGCCGGCGTCGTGAGTCGGAGGGGGTCGGCCCGCGCCGGTCGCGATCGCAAGGCCGGCGCACGCGCCGGACGGGGACGATGGTCAACATCAAGCTGCCCGACGGGTCGATCAGGGAATATCCCGACGGGGTCTGCCCGCGCGAGGTGGCCGAGGGGATCGGCCGCCGCCTGGCCGAGGCGGCGGTCGCCGCCGTGGTCGACGGCACCGTGGTCGACCTCGACCGACCGATCGAGGACGGTCGCGGGGACCCGGTCGAGCTCCGACTCCTGACTTCCCGGGACCGCGAGGCCCTGGACGTCCTCCGCCATTCGACGGCCCACATCATGGCCCGGGCGATCCTCCGCCTCTTCCCCGGCGCCCGGCTCGCCTTCGGCCCGACCACCGCCTCGGGCTACTACTATGATGTCGACCTCCCCGATCGGCCCCTCTCCGAGGACGACTTCCCGGCGATCGAGGCCGAGATGGCGAGGATCCTCAAGGACGCCGAGCCGTTCGAACGGTTCAGCCTGCCCGTCGCCGAGGCCCGCCAGTTCGTCGACGACCTCGGCCAGCCGTTCAAGGTCGAGCACATCGACGACGAGCTGCACAAGTACGGCGTCCTCAGCTTCTACCGCCAGGGCGAGTTCGTCGACCTCTGCCGGGGGCCGCACATCCCCCACGCCGGCAAGGTCGGGGCTTATAAACTCCTCTCGATCGCCGGGGCGTACTGGAAGGCCCACACCGACCGGAAGATGCTCCAGCGCGTCTACGGGACCGCCTTCTTCGACAAGAAGGAGCTGGACGCCCATCTCGCCCAGGTCGAGGAGGCCAAAAAGCGCGATCACCGGCGGATCGGCAAGGAGCTGGGCCTGTTCACCATCTCGCCGCTGGTCGGCTCCGGCCTGATCCTCTGGATGCCCAAGGGGGCGACCATCCGTGGGATCCTGGAGAACTTCCTCAAAGACGAGCTGATCAAGCTCGGTTATCAGCCGGTCTACACCCCGCACATCGGCAAGATCGAGCTGTACAGGACCAGCGGCCACTATCCGTATTACAAGGACTCGCAATTCCCGCCGATCCGGCTCCTGAGCGACCATGCGATGGCCCTGGTCGACGGGCTGGAGAAGGGGACCCTCGACGACGCCGGCCAGAAGAAGCTGCTCCAGGACGCCGGGATCGCCGAATCGGGGAGCGCCGGCCCCGGCGCAGTGGGGTACTGGTCGCTCGACCCGGCGGGCCGGGTCGGCTTCGTCCAGGAGCACGGCGTCAGCGAGGAATACCTCCTCAAGCCGATGAACTGCCCGCATCACATCCAGATCTTCGCCGCCCAGCCCCGGAGCTACCGCGACCTCCCGGTCCGCCTGGCCGAGTTCGGCACCGTCTACCGCTACGAGCAGTCGGGAGAGCTGTCGGGGCTGACCCGGGTCCGAGGGTTCACCCAGGACGACGCCCACCTGTTCTGCACGCCGGAGCAGGTCCGGGGCGAGTTCCGCGCCACGATGGAGCTGACCCAGCACGTCCTCAAGAGCCTCGGCCTGACCGACTACCGGCTCCGACTCTCCCGGAGCGACCCCGACGACCCCAAGTATCAGGGGGCCGCGGGCGAGACCTGGCAGAAGGCCGAGGCCGACATCCGCGCCGTCCTCGACGAGATGCAACTGCCCTACGACGAGGCCCCCGGCGAGGCGGCATTTTACGGGCCCAAGGCCGATTTCGTGGTCCGCGACTGCATCGGACGGCAGTGGCAGCTCGGGACGGTCCAGCTCGATTACGTCCTCCCCGAGCGGTTCGGCCTGCACTATACCGGGGCCGACAACCTCCCCCACCGGCCGGTGATGATCCACCGGGCGCCGTTCGGGAGCATGGAGCGGTTCATGGGGATCCTGATCGAGCACTTCGCCGGGGCGTTCCCGCTCTGGCTGGCGCCCGAGCAGGTCCGGGTCCTGCCCATCTCGGACAAATTCCTCGACTACGCCCGGCATGTGGTCGCGACCCTCCGGTCGTTCCAGCTCCGGGTCGAGCTCGATTCCCGCCCCGAGAAGATCGGCGCCAAGATCCGCGACGCCCAGCTGGAGAAGATCCCGGTGATGCTGGTGGTCGGGGCCAAGGAGGTCGAGACCGGGACCGTCTCGTATCGCGACCGGCTCGACGGCGACCAAGGGGCCGTCGACCTCGACGAGGCCATCCGCCGGCTCCGCCACGAGGTCGACACCCGGGCCATCCGCCAGGTCGCGGCCCTCCCGGCGGTCGTCCCGGAGGAGTCGACGGAGAAACATGCCTATTGACAGAGGGCCCGCGGTCCGGTAATCCTTTGGATTGCCTCGGGACGCACGGAGGTCTTGCTGCGGGGGCAAGCGTCGTGGACGTCCGGGGATGCCGTCCTCCTCGCGAGGGACGCCGTCCCCGACCGAGCTGAGGCCTAGGCCCAACGTCCGCCGGGGAGGGACGTCATCGACCGGAATCTCAGGGTGAACGAGCAGATCCGCATCTCGCCCGTGCGGGTGATCAATACCGAGGGCGAGTTGCTCGGGGTGATGCCGACCGGAAAAGCGATGGAGTCGGCCCGAGAGGCCGGCCTCGACCTGGTGGAAGTCGCCCCCAACGAGCGACCCCCGGTCTGCAAGATCATGGACTTCGGCAAGTTCAAGTATTCGCAGAAGAAGCGGGCCTCCAAGCAGAAGCAGCACCAGGTCCAGGTCAAGGAGATCCGCGTCCGCCCCAAGACCGGCGACCACGACATCGAGGTCAAGGTCAAGCGGGCCCGCGAATTCCTGGAGCACAAGGACAAGGTCCTCGTCAACGTCCTCTTCCGGGGCCGGGAACTGGCGCACATCGACGAGGGCCGGAAGGTCATGAACGAGGTCCTCCAGGCCCTCGAAGACGTGGCCAAGGTCGAGAAGAACCCGTCGATGGAAGGAAAGCGGATGACCGCCATCGTCGCCCCGCGTGCCTGACCGGGCGGCGGACCCTCCCCTGCCGCATCCGGGCCGATGGGCCGCCCCTCGGCGCTGGGCCTTCGACGGGATCAGTTATCGAACCCCGGCATACCCGTAGGGCAGGGCTTGCCCTGCCGTCGACCTGCGGCAGGGCAACCTCTATTCTGCCGTGGGAAGCGACCGAGGTTCGCCCAGGTCCCGGATGCGTTCACACTCCCCTCCTGACCCCGTCGAAATCGAGTCCGACCGGCCAAAAAGGCGGTTTGCGGGCGGCTGTCCCTCACGAAGATAAGAGAGGACGAGCGACCGTCGCCGGATGGTCCGGCTTCGGCTCGATCCTGGCTTCGTCCGGGAAAGGTGTCGGATGGCGAAAGAACGGGGCGTGGCTTCGTTTTGTCGGGGCGCCACGAGGCATCGCTCGACGGGTTGGCTTCGTTTTTCCTGGCCGGGGTCCGGCCCGCCTGAGGGTTGGGTTCGTCTTTTCCCCGGCGCCTCGGCCGGTCCGCTCTGGGTTCGTTTCCTCCATCGGCCAAGGCCGGTCAATGGAGACACCCGGCGAAGCCAGGCCGCCCCTTGTTGGTGGGTTCGTCTTGCAGCCTTCCGTAGCGGTCATGGTCGAACGAGTTGGGTTCGTTTTTTCGGGGGCGATGGTGGATTGACGGGTGTGCAAATCCTCTCGCGGATCTGGTTTGTGGCGAGTTGGGTTCGTTTTGTGCCGGAGCGGACTGGCCCCAACTCCTCGCCCGGGGCCGTTTAGTGTTGGCGGGGGCCGTCGGGGTTTGCTACAGTGTTCGACTCGACTGATGGCGTCGCCCTCGATTTCCGGGGGGAGATTGATCCGAGATCGGATTGAAACATGCCCAAGCTGAAAACCCACAAAGGGATGAAGAAGCGGTTCAAGGTGTCGGCCACCGGCAAGGTCAGCCACAAGAAATGCGGGTCGTCGCACCTGATGAGCCATAAGAGCGGCAAGCAGGTCCGTCGGCTCCGCAAGCCGGTGCAACTGAAGGTCCTGGCCGAAGGTCGCCGGGTCCGCCGGGCCCTGCGGATCATCCCGGGGGCGAACCCGACCGAACTCGCGGCCATCCGCGAGGCGATCGTCGCCGACGGGATCCTGATCGCCGCCGAGGCCGCCGTCGACCCGGCCTCCCTGCCGTCCGAGGCCACCTGAGCCGCGATCCCCGACCAGACCGCTCCCCCCACCCCGACCGACCCGAGTCTTTTGTCGAGATTGACCGATGCGTGCAACGAAGGGCGCGGCCCGCAACAAGGCGAAGAAGCGGCTGTTCCAGAAGGTGGAGGGGTTCGTCGGCGGCCGTCGACGCCTCCTCAAGACGGCCAAGGAAACCCTGCTCCGCGCCGGGATGTTCGCCTTCCGCGACCGACGGGCCAAGAAGCGCGACTTCCGCCGCCTGTTCATCACCCGCCTCAGCGCCGCCGCCGAGATGCGCGGCCTCCGCTATAGCCGGTTCATCTACGGCCTCCGCCTGTCCGGGATCGGCCTCGACCGCAAGAGCCTGTCCGACCTGGCCGTCTTCGACGCCGAGACCTTCGACGCCATCACCGACCGGGTCCGGGCCGAACTCGACAAGGCCGACGAGGCGCTCCGGGCCCGGCAGAAGACCGCCTGAGTCGGGAGGTCCGGAGTCCGATCCCGCGAGGGGAGTCGTCATGCCGCGCCCCGGAACGATTGGTCGGCTGATGGGCAGCGTCGGGCTGATCGGCCTCGCCCTGGGACTCCTCCGGGGCTGGCTCGGGCCGGTCAACTTCCTCGGCTTCCTGGCGCCGATGGTACTGCTCGTCCTCCTGGGCCTCGCCCTCATGCTGCCCACCGCCGGCCGGATCCGGCGGTTCTTCCGGGGGATGGTGGCGACCGGATCCTGCATCGGCCTCGCTATCCTGGTCGCACCGGAGATGATCCTCGGGGTGTCTTATGAGATCACCTCGCCGGTCGATGACCTTTGGATCGAGCGTGGTGAAAATCGTTACTATCGTTGGCTCATCGAAACCAAGCTCATATCACTGTGGTGGAAAGATTTCGATTGGTTCACGCATCGAGGGCTCCACTTCCAGGCCCATTCGCCGCATCTCCAGGCGTTTCTCGCCATACCCCAACTGGTATTGGCCTCGATCGGCGGTTGGATCGACTTGGCCCTCGGATCTCGTCGGACGCCCGGACGGCCGGAAGACGGCGTGACTCCGATCGTCCTCCACGACGCTGACGCCGACACCCCCGAGTCTCTCTGACCGACCATGAGCGCCCCCGATCCGCCCGACCCCCTGGCCGATCTCGCAACCCTCCAGTCGGAGGGAGAAGCTGCGTTCGGCCGGGCCCAGGATGCCCCGGGGATCGAGTCGGCCCGGATCGAGTACCTCGGTCAGAAGCAGGGTCGGCTCAAGGCGGCCCAGGAGCGGCTGAAGTCGCTCGATCCGGCGGCCCGGAAGCCGTACGGCCAGCGGTTCAACGCCGCGAAGCAGGCCATCGAGGCGGCCTGGGAGGCGGCCAGGATCCGGGTCGATCGCCCATCGGCGGTCGTCGATGCGATCGACGTCACCTTGCCCGGCCATCGGCCCCGGGTCGGCCACCGGCACCCTCTGACCCAGACGACCGACGAATTGATCGACCTGTTCGGCCGGCTCGGGTTCTCGGTGGCCCGGGGGCCGGAGGTCGAGGACGTCCGGCACAACTTCGAGGCCCTGAACATCCCGGCCTCGCACCCGGCCCGCGACCCGGTGGATAACTTTTATATCACCGACGATACCCTGCTCCGGAGCCAGACCAGCACCGTCCAGATCCGGATCATGGAGAATCAGCCGCCGCCGGTCCGGGTGATCGCAATCGGCCGGGTGTATCGGCCCGACGAGCCGGACGAGACGCATTTCCCCATGTTCCACCAGATCGAGGGGCTGATGGTGGACCGGGGCGTGACGATGGCCGACCTCAAGACGGTCCTTCGCCTGTTCGCCAGCAGCTATTTGGGCCGGGACGTGAAGATCCGGTTCCGGCCGTCGTTCTTCCCGTTCACCGAACCGAGCGTCGAGGTCGACATGCTCTGGCATGGCGGCGACCGATGGGTTGAAATGGGGGGCGCCGGGATGGTCGACCCCAACGTCTTCCGGGCCGTCGGCTACGACCCCGACGAGGTGAGCGGGTTCGCCTTCGGGCTGGGGATCGAGCGGCTCTGCATGAGGCGGCACGGGATCAAGGACATCCGCTGGCTCACCCAGAATGACGCCCGATTCCTGGGACAGTTCTGATCGCGACCGGGCCCCTTCCCCTCTCCCACCTGGACCACGCGAGCGTACCCGAACATGGACACGGAAGCTGACCGCGTGATCGTGACGACCGGGGCGACGGCGCAGTCCGCCCAGGTCCAGCATCGCGACTTCCCCGAGATCCGGGCCGAGGGCGAGTCTCCCTCGGCCGCCGCGGCCAACCTGGCCAACCAGCTCACCCGGGCCCTGGACAGCGCCCTGACCAAATGGCGCCGCGATGCGATCGAGCAGGCCATCGCCGAGGTCCGGGCGTTCGCCGAGAAGCAGGCCTGAGCCCGGCATCGACCCCGACGGAGACCGACCCCGATGAGCGTGGCCGAGCCCGAACCGTCGCCCAGGCTCGTCCGCGAACTCGGGCCGGTCGACGCCACGATGATCGTGATGGGGTCGATGATCGGCTCGGGGATCTTCATCACCTCGGCCGAGTCGTCGAAGCTGGTCGGCTCGCCCGGATGGCTCCTGGTCGCCTGGGCGATCGCGGGGATGCTCACCGTCGCCGGCGCCCTCTGCGCGGCCGAGGTGGCCGCGATGATGCCCCGGGCGGGCGGGCAATACGTCTTCCTCCGCGAGGCGTACGGGCCGTCGGTCGGCTTCCTGTTCGGCTGGGCGACCTTCCTCGTCGTCCAGACCGGGACGATCGCGGCGGTCGCCGTCGCCTTCGCGAAGTTCCTCGGGGTCCTCTGGCCGGAGATCTCGGCATCTCGTTATCCGCTGATCCGGCCGTTCCACCTGGGCGGGTCGGGCTACGCGATCGGCCTGTCGACGCAGCAGATGGTCGCCGTGGCGTTGATCGCGATCCTGACGGCCCTGAACACGCGGGGGCTGAGGACGGGCAAGGCGATCCAGAACACCTTCACCATCACCAAGACGGCGGCGCTGATCGGCCTGATCGTGGTGGGCCTGGCCTTCGGGGCGAACCGTGGGGCCGCGGCCTGGACGTCGTCTTGGTGGTCGCCCTCGGCCAACGGCTGGACGGCCGAGGGGGCGCAGAAGGGCCTCGGGGCCGCGGGCGGGCTGGCATTCGCCCTGCTCCTGGGCAAGGCGATGATCGGCCCCCTGTTCTCGCAATCCGCCTGGAACAACGTGACCTTCACCGGAGGCGAGGTCCGAGAGCCCGGCCGGACCCTCCCGAGGGCCCTGGTGATCGGCTGCTCGACCGTGGTGGGGCTCTACCTCCTGGCCAACGTCGCGTACCTGGTCGCCCTGCCGTTCGACCGGATCAAGGGCGCGGATCAGGGACGGGTCGGGACCGCGCTGATGCACGCGGTGCTCGGGCCGGTCGGCGTGACCGTGATGGCCGGCGCGATCATGATCTCAACCTTCGGCTGCGTCAACGGCCTGGTCCTGTCGGGGGCCCGGGTCCTCTACGCGATGGCCCGCGACGGGCTGTTCTTCCGGCCGGTCGCCACGACCAACGCCCGCCATGTCCCCGCCGTCGCCCTGATCGCGCAGGGCGCCTGGGCCATCTTCCTCACCCTGCCGGTGACGGTGAAGGTCGACCCCAAGACCGGGCTTTGGGCCTACGGCAACACCTATAACCAGCTCCTGGAATTCCTGATCCCGGTCGACCTGACGTTCTACATGCTGATGGTCGGCTCGGTGGCGATGCTCCGGCGGAAGACGCCGGAGGCCGATCGCCCATACCGGACGTTCGCCTACCCGCTGCCGATGGTGTTCTACCTCGCGGTCGCCGGCCTGCTGGTCGCCGACTTCATCTACCTGGAGCCGCGGACGGCGGGGATCGGCTACGCGATCGCGCTGGCCGGGATCCCCGTCTACTGGCTCCGATCGATCTCCGCCCGGGCCGGGACGACGGAAAGACCACCGCGATGATCGTCAGCTGGAACTGGCTCACCGACTATCTCCGGCTCGACATGCCGGTCGAGGCCCTGTCCAATCGGCTCGCGCTGGCGGGCCTGAACCACGAGTCGACCCAGGAGGTTGGCGGCGACCTGGCGATCGACCTGGAGGTCACCAGCAACCGGCCCGATTGCCTATCGCATCTGGGGGTCGCCCGCGAGATCGGCGTCCTGTTCGACCGCCCGCTCCGCGTCCCCGACCCCCGGCCGTCGACGTCCGGCGAGCCGGTCGCCTCATTGGCCCGGGTCCGGATCGAGGCGCCCGACCTCTGCCCGCGGTTCACGGCCCGGGCGGTGACCGGGGTCAAGGTCGGCGAGAGCCCCTGGTGGCTCCGGAAGCGACTGGAGACGATCGGAGTCCGTCCCATCAGCAACGTGGTGGACGTGACCAATTACGTCATGTTCGAGTCCGGCCAGCCGCTCCATGCCTACGACCTGGCCCGGATCGGGGGCCGGACCCTCATCCCCCGGAGGGCGCGGAAGGGCGAGATCCTCAAGGCGATCAACGGCAAGTCGTACGACCTCACCCCGGACATGCTGGTGATCGCCGATGAGGCCCGGCCGGTCGGCCTGGGCGGCGTGATGGGCGGCCTTGAGACGGAGATCGGCCCCGGGACCGCGGATGTCCTGATCGAGGCCGCACGGTTCGACCCCCTGAACGTCCGGCGGACGTCCAGGGCGCTGGGGCTCATGAGCGACTCATCCCATCGGTTCGAGCGGCCGATCGACCCCGAGGCCACCGAGTGGGCCAGCCGGAGATGCGCCGAGCTGATCCTCCGGACGGCCGGCGGGACGCTCCGCCCGGGGATGATCGACGAGGGCGGGACCATCTCGGAGAGGCCGACAATCGCGCTCCGGCTGGATCAGATCGCCCGGGTCCTGGGGATCGCGGTCGACCCGGCGGAGGTCTCGCGGATCCTGCTGGCGCTGGGCCTGGAGGGGGCGGGAGGGCCGCCCGAGGCCCCCCGGTTCCGGGCCCCGAGCTGGCGGAGCGACCTGGAACGCGAGGTGGACCTGATCGAGGAGGTCGCCCGGATCCACGGCTACGAGCAGATCCCCGAGGACCGCCCGGTCCCGATCGCCGTGGCCCCCCGGGGCCCTCGCGAGCGGGTCGAAGACGCGGCCCGGTCGACCCTGACGGGCCTCGGCTTCGACGAGGCGGTCACGCTCAGCTTCGTCCCGGACGGCCTGGTCGGGGCGCTGGACCCGGGCGATCCGGCCCCTCCCATCCGGGTCGAGCACTCGGTCCGCAAGAAGGCCAACGCGCTCCGGCAAGGCCTCGTCCCCAGCCTCCTCGCCGTCCGCCGCCACAACGAGGCGCACGGCTCCGGCGACGTCGACCTGTTCGAGATCGCCAACGTCTACCTCCCCCGACCCGGCCGGTCGCTCCCCGACGAGCCGACCCGGCTGTCGATGGTCAGCGGCCGCGATTATCTCGGCCTGAAGGGGATCGTCGAGGCGCTCCTGGGACGGTTCCACGTCGAGAGGCGTCTGGAAGTCCGGGCCGCCGCGTCCCCCTGGTTCACGCCCGGCCGGTCGGCCGAGCTGTCCCTGGACGGGTCGCCCCTGGGATGGATCGGCGAGGTCGACCGGGCCCGGCTCGACGCCCTGGGCCTCCGGGGGGCCTGCTCGGCGGCCGAGCTGACCCTCGGGGTGCTGGTCGAGCACGCCAACCTGGTCCCGCGTCACCACCCCCTCCCGCCGTTCCCGGTCGTGGCCCGCGACCTCTCGCTGGTCGTGGCCCGCGACCTCCCCTGGGCCGGGCTGGCGGGGGTCGTGGCCCGGTCGGCCGGGCCGACGCTCGAAGGGGTCGTCTACCTCGACGCCTTCCGGGGCGGCAACATCCCCGACGACCGCCAGAGCCTCCACTTCGGGCTCCGATTCCGCCACCCGGAACGCACCCTGACCGGCGACGAGGTCGAGCGGTCCGTGCAGGCGATCGTCGACGCCTGCGCCTCGGAGTTCGCGGCGACCCTCCGCGTCTGAAATCTTCGACAGGCCGACTGCCCGGCATCGGCCTATCAGACGATGACGCAAATCATGGGCACCGGGTTTGGGTCATCTCGTCCATCCCATCGCATTGACCAGGGCCTGGAGCGCCGGGACCAGGACGACGTTGGCCGCGAAGACGGCGAGCATCGACCGGACCACCCCCCGGGTCGCCGCGTTGCCGACGGCCTCGGTCGACCGGTCGGCGTTCAGTCCGGTCCAGCAGCCGATCAGGGCGACCAGGAGGCCGAAGACGGCCGTCTTGACCGTCGCCGGGACCACGTCGGACAGGCGGATGAAGTCCATCGCCCGGTTCTGGAACGCCTCGGCCGAGAGCGTCCCGCCGGCCAGCTCGGCCCCGAGCCCGCCGATCAGCGCGAAGGCGTCGAGGACGATCGTCAGGAGGGGGACGGCCAGGGCGCAGGCCAGCGCCCGGGGGGCGACCAGCGAGGGGATCGTCGGCGCCCCGAGGACCTCGCGCGCCTCGACCTCCTCGGTCATCGCCATCGAGCCCAGCTCGGCGCCGAGGCCCGCCCCCATCCGGCCGGCCACCAGCAGGCTGGCCAGGACCGGCCCGGTCTCGACCAGGACCGCCGCCGACAGGACGCTCGGCAGGTTCTCCTGGGCGCCATAGACGGCCAGGAGCCGGCGGACCTGGAGCCAGGTCACCAGGCCGACGCTGGTCCCGGCCGCCGCCACGATCGGCATCCCCCCCCAGGCGACCCGCTCGAACTGGCGGAGGACCTCGCCGGGCCGACGCCACGCGGCGCCCGGGATCGCCGCCGCCGTCTCGGCCGCGAAGCCGACGAACCGCCCGAGCCGCTCCAGCCGACCGACGACCGTACCGATCATGGGACCCCCTCCTCGCCGGGACCTGGCCGCGGCCGACGCCCCCGGGCCTCCCCCCCATGATACGGCGGATCGTCCCCGGGCGGCGGGATGGCTGTCGCGGCCGGCCCCCGGAATTCGAATCCCAGGGGAGACGAGCTCCCCGGGCCCTCGCGAGACGCACCATGGCCTCCGTCATCACGGCCCGACCGACCGCGGCCGTCCTGCGAACCGACCGATGGGCGGTCCCCGCCGCGATGCTCGCCCTGGTCGCCTTGCAGGTCGCGGCCACCGGGTCGATCTCGCTGTTCCATCGCCTGCCCTGGCTCGACGAATATCACACGCTCCTGATCGTCGGCGACCCGAGCCTGCCGCACGCGATGGACGCCCTGAAGCACGGGGCCGACGTCAACGCGCCCGGCCTCTACCTGCTCGGCCGGGCCGTCTCGTGGGGCGTGGGGTCGTCCGACCCGGCGACGATCCGGGGGATCGGCTTCGCCTCGGTCCTGGCGGGGATCGCCGGGATCTACGCGACGGCCCGCCGGGCCTACCCGCCCGGCGTCGCGATGATCGCCGCGATGGCCGCCTGGGCGCACCCGCTGGCGACCCGGCACGCCTTCGAGGCCCGATTCTACGGGCCATGGTTCGCCGGGATCGTCTGGTTCGCCTATGCCCTCAACCTCTGGGATCGATCGGCGCGGAAGGCCGGGCCGGGCCTCCTGATCGCGCTGACCTCGGCATTCGTCTGCACGATCCACTATTTCGGGGTGATCTCGCTGGGCCTGGTGGTCGCGGCGCACACGGCCTTCGCCCGGGGGTCGTGGAAGGACTCGCTGACCCGCCTGATCCCGGTCGGCGCCGGCCCGATGGCCCTGGCGGCCTGCCTCCCGTTCTACTTCGGCCAGAAGCGGTCGCTCTCGGTCCCCACCTGGGTCGACCCGCCCAGCCTGGTCTCCGTCCGGCTGTTCCTCGAAGGGTACTTCGGCTTCTACCTCCTGGCCATCCCGGTCCTGGGCTTCTTCGCCTCCCGCTTCCGGGCCCGGCCCGAGCCGGAGGAGGTCGAGCCGGAGGAGGAAGCCCGGCGGTTCCCGGAGCTGGCGGGGATGGCCGGCCTGGTCCTGATGCCGGCGGCGCTGGTCGCGTTCTCCGTCCTGGTGCAGTCGGCCCTCGTCGATCGGTACACGATCCCGGGCGTTGCCGCGATCGGCCTGCTGATCGCCCCGATCGTGGCCCGGATCGGGACGCCGCTCCGTGGGGCGGTCCTGGTCGGGCTCCTGGGTTTCAGCACGATCAACCTGTCCGCCGCCGTCCGCCATCACGCGATCGTCGACTCCCGGCGGCACGAGGCGGTTGCGATCCTGGCCCGGCTGGGCGACGGCCCCGTCCTGTTCCGGATGCGGAAGGACCTTTACGAGTTCTGGTGGGACGCCCCGAACCTGAGGAGCCGCCTCTTCCTCTGGGATCCGACCGACCTGGTCAGGGACGTCCCCGACCGGCTCGTCATCGAGCGCGACATGGCCCGGAACCACGACCGATGGTACGGCGTGGGGAAGATCGCCGGCCTGGCCTCGTTCGGCGACCGGCCCGTCGTCTACCTCTACGGGCTCGACCCCCCGGATATCCCCGACCTGGAGCGGTCGGAGCCCGGGATCCGGCTCCGGACGATCGACGCCCGGCGGGGCCTGTACGAGGCGACCCGCCCGACGGGCCCGGCCCGGTCGGGAGGCTGAAGCCCGGCCGGGCCGCCGCGCGTCCCGGGGGCGATCGCCGCCCGGGGCCGCTCGGCGTGCTAAGCTTGCCCGATTTCCCCGCGCATCCATCCTGCCGGGACCGGGACGACGATCGATGGCGAGCGACCCCGAATTGCCGATCGGCCCGACCAGCGGCCTGGCCGCGGACATCGCCGAGCTGGGCCGGGTCGCGGTCCGGGACCGGTGGGGCCTGGCCCTGATCCGGGTCGGCTGGGTCCACCTGGCCGTCTTCATGGCCTGCCAGGGGCTCTATTCCCGGGGCGACCGGTCCGAGCTGCATTTCCTGGCGCTCTGGGGGGCGGACCTGATCATATCGGCCCTGATCCTCCGCCGGGCCCTCGGGAGGCCGGACCGTCGGCCGGCCCCGGCGCTGCTGGGGGTGGTCGCGCGGGTCTGGATCACGTTCCTGATCCTGACCTTCAGCTCCGCGTCGCTCAACAGCCTGGTGGGATTCGAAACCGACTGGTTCAAGGCGATCTGGTCGACGCTGAGCACCTTCGGCTTCGCGACGATGGCCTGGATCCTCAACCTCCGGTTCCTGATCGCGGCCGTGCAGATGACCCTGACGGCGGTCCTGATCGCCCGGTTCCCGGGCGTGGCCTATGCGGTCTACGGGATCTCCTGGTGCCTGGCCCTGAACGGGATCGGCCTGGACCTGGAACGCCGGAGGACGCCCCCCCGGGCCGACCGGAGGTTCCGGCCCCCGCTCCGCAAGGCGTTAAGCTCGCCGATCGAGGTCGGCTGACCCCTCAACCGGCGCCGGGCCATCGGCCGCGGTACGCCTCGGCCTGCACGGCGATGGCCCGATTGCGGAAGGCCAGGGCGATGAGCAGGCCGGCCACCGCCCCGCCGATGTGCGCGAGGTACGCCACGCCGCCGACCTCGCCCAGCCGGCCGATCGAGCCGTAGCCCTGGACGACCTGGAGCGCGATCCAGAGGCCGATCACGAGGAAGGCCGGCATCACCGTCAGGAAGTTGAACACCAGGACCCGGACCCGGTTGTGCGGGAACCAGACGACGTAAGCCCCCATCACCCCGGCGATCGCGCCCGAGGCCCCGAGGATCGGGATCAGCGCGTCCGGCGCCACCGCGATCTGGACCAGGGTCCCCGCCGCCCCGCAGGCCAGGTAGACGACCAGGTAGAGGGTCGTCCCCAGCACCTCTTCGACGTTGTCGCCGAAGATCCAGAGGAACAGCATGTTCCCGGCCAGGTGGAGCGGGCTGGCGTGGAGGAACATCGCGGTGAAGATCGACAGCCACATCCGATCTGGGAACGGGAATGGGCCCTGCTCGATCTCGAAATCCCGGTCCCGGATCGGCGCCAGGCCCTCGACGCTGTCGGGCTCGACGTGATAGATGAACGGCCGGTCGATATCCTCGTTGTGGGTGATCTCGGCCGGGGTGGCCGCATAGGCAACCTGGAAGGATTGGCCGCGGTCGACCTCGACGACGTAAATGGCGATGTTGATCGCGATCAGGAAATAGGTCGCGATCGGGACGATCCGGGTCTTCTCGATGTCGCCCAGGGGAAGGACCATCGGGCCTCCTCGTCATCGTCAGCCGCCGACGGGCGGGGGCCAGGGGACGCCGAGACGGTCGGACCAGTTCCGGAGCCCCGCCGACGCGGTCTCGTCCAGCGCGACCCCGCGCTCGCGGGCCTGGCGGCGTCGGCCTTCCCAGGGCGAGGGCAGGAGCCGACCCTCCCCCTCGACGGCCCCGGCGAACGAAGTGGCCGCCCGCTCGTGGAAGGTGGTCAGGGGGTCCATCGCCGCGACCGCCAGCGCGATAATCGCCCAGCCGTCGGCCCCGGCCATCGCGGCCGACCAGGGCGAGAGGACGGCGAGCCATCCCGGCGGCTCCGCCGACCCGAGGGCCGGGTCGTAGACCGCGGGGAGCCCCTCGGGCATCGGCACGGCGGCGGCGAACGACCCGCCCGGGCCGACGATCGTCGCGACGAACGGCCCGACCGCCAGGTCGGCGGCCACCGGCGCGGGGGGACCGGCGGGCCCGAGGTTCACCACCCGGACGATCCCGACGCCGACGTCGCGCGCCTTCTCCGCCGCGATCCCGCCGGCCCGCGTCAGGATCAGCGGGGCCAGGCCGTTCCGGGCGTCGAAGACGGCCGTCCCGGAATGCTCCAGGAGGGTCCGGCCCTCGGCGACCGGGTCGACTTCCTTGCGGTCGAGCCGGTCGAGCCAGGTCGGGAGCGAGGCGATGCCGTGAGATGGGGCACCCGCCGCATCGAACCAGAGCAGATGCGAGGCCATCGCCGAGGCCCTGGGCGGCGAGACGGCCAGGGCCCCGAGCGTCGAGGCGGCCAGGCGCCGGAGGTCGTCGAGTCGATATCGGGTCGCCGCGGCCACGCTCACCTCACGCCCTCCCGCCGGACCGACTCCCGGGGACACTCCCCGGGCGGGTCCCCCAGCTTAACCGACGCGGCGGCGGTTGTCTCCGGCCCGGTGACCGGGCGGTCCGGGCCGCGGAAGGGGAGGGCCGGGCTTCAGGCGCCGATGACGCCCCGGACCGGGCCCCGGGGCGGCTCGGGGTCGTGGCGTTCCCACTCCCGGCGGACCCGGGACAGGCCGAAGGCGCAGAGCTCGAACTCGTCGCTGAGCCGGCGGAGGACCGGGGCTTCCTCGGCGCCGAGGGTGCTGGCGACGTAATACGACCGCTTGCCCTGGGCCTGGAAGTCAATCAGGTGGTCGGGCGAGCCGGGGTTCTGGAGTTTGCCGAGCGCCTCGGGATAGACCCCGGTCCAGAACAGGGTGAAATCGCCGACGTGGCGGTGGCACTCGCGGCGACGTTCGTCGTCGGCGGACGCCTCGGCCGCGGCGATCATGTCGGCGACCTCGGTCAGCCGACGCCCCTGGCCGTCGCGGAGCCGCCAGATATCCGGGCTGGGGACGAACCGGGCGAGGAGGTGGGCCACGTAGCCGACCAGGCCGGGGTCGCCGATCCCGAGTTCCGACAAAAAGGTGGACTCGGTCAGGCCGCGGAAGAGGCGGTGGAGGGGATGGGAATGGGGCACTTCTCGCGTCATAACGGGGCGCTCCTCACCCGGTCGGAGACGTGACGGAGACCTGGGATCCGGACGGCGATCCAGGCTGCTAGCAAATGATAAGCCATATCCCGGGACCTGGCCACCCCGATCGGCCCCGGCGGGCCTCGATCCCCTTGTAATCATCGCCGGGACGTGGCAACATGAGGAATGCAAGAAAAAAGTCGGACGGTCGTTCGGGGGAGTCGGTCCCCCGGGCGAGACGCCCCGCCCGGCCCGCCGGGAGCGGGGGCGAGGAGGACGGGGGCTGGCCGCGGGACGGGAGGACGGACGGTTGCGAATCACGTTCCACGGCGCGGCGAGGCAGGTCACGGGCAGCGCCCATCTCCTGGAGATCGGCCGGCATAAGATCCTGCTCGATTGCGGCCTGTTCGATTCCGACCGGGTCGATCCCAACAGCCCGAACCGCTCGTTCACCTTCGAGCCCCGCGACCTCGATGCCGTGATCGTCTCGCACGCCCACAACGACCACATCGGCCGGCTCCCCTGCCTGGTCCGGGCCGGCTACAAGGGGCCGATGTACGTCACCCCGGCCACCGCCGACATCACCAGCGTGATGCTCCGCGACAGCGCCCGGATCCAGCGCGAGGACAGCCGGAACGGCTCGCTCAGGGCCCCCGCCGCCGCCCCGCCGCTGGAGCCCCTGTTCGAGCTGGCCGACGTCGAGTGGGTCGTCGAGCAGTTCAAGCGGATCCCCTACGACGAGCCGGCCGAGATCCTCCCGGGCGTCACCCTCACCTATCGCGACGCCGGCCATATCCTCGGCTCGGCGATCATCCAGATCGACTATGTCGAGGACGGACGGCCGCGCCGGTTCGTCTTCACCGGCGACCTGGGCCGGAGGAACATGGGCCTCCTGCCCGACCCGACCCCGATCCGGGATATCGACATCCTCGTCTCCGAGAGCACCTACGGTGGCAAGGAGCTCGACCCCTACGACAAGCTGATCAAGCAGCTCCACGCCATCGTCGCCCGGGCCATCCGGCTCCAGTCGCGGGTGGTGATCCCGGCCTTCAGCCTCGGCCGGACCCAGCGGATGGTCTACTGCCTCCAGGAACTCTTCGCCGTCCACAAGGTCCGCCCGATCCCGGTCTACGTCGACAGCCCCCTGGCCCTCCGGCTCACCGACATCCACCGCGAATACCCGGACGCCTATACCCCCGAGGCCCGCCGGCTGATGGACCGCGACCCGAAATACTTCGGGTCGAAGTACGTCGAGTTCTGCGAGACCTGGGACGACTCCCGACGGCTCAACTACCAGTCCGGGCCGATGGTCGTCATCGCCTCGTCCGGGATGTGCGAGGCCGGCCGGATCCGCCACCACCTCAAGCACGCGGTGTCCGACCCGGATAATGCCATCGTCATCGTCAGCTACCAGGCCGAGAAGACGCTGGGGCGGAAGATCGCCGAGGGGATCGAGCGGATCCAGATCATGGACCAGTGGCACGAGCTGAACGCCGCCGTCTACGTCCTCGACGGCTTCTCCGGACACGCCGACCGGAACGACCTGGCCTGGTGGTACGAGCAGACCGGCGGCAAGATCGGCAAGGCGTTCCTCGTCCACGGCGAGCCCGACAGCCTGGAGGCGCTCCGGCCGGTCCTCCAGCCCCACGTCGATTCGCCCATCGTCGTCCCCGAACGGCTGGATTCGTTCGAGGTCTGATCGGCGGCGGCGGCCGGCCGGGCCCGGATCACCGGAGGCCCGACGCCAGGGCCTCGACGAACCGGCCGATCTCGCCGACGATCTCGCCCTGGGGCCGGCCGTGGGCGTCGGCCAACCGGCGGACTAGGGCGCTGCCGACGATCAGGCCGTCGGCCACCGGTGCCAGCTCCCGGATCTGTTCGGGGGTCCCGATCCCGAAGCCGATGCAGATCGGTAAGTCGGTCTGCGACCGGAGCCAGGCGACGTTCTCGGCCAGCTCGGGCGGCAGGGCCCGACGCTCGCCGGTGATCCCGGCGACCGACACATAATAGAGGAAGCCGGTCGTCGACCGGGCGATCGCCAGGGCCCGATCGCGTGGGGTGGCCGGGGTGACCAACTGGATCAGCCGGAGGTCGAGCGCGGTGGCCCGCCGGCAGAGCGAGTCCGACTCCTCGACCGGCAGGTCGGGGACGATCAGGCCGTCGAAGCCCGCTGTCACCGCCTCGCGAAGGAACCGCTCGGGCCCCTGGCGATGGATGATGGCATAAGAGAGCATGGCGACCAGCGGAGCGTCGATCGGGCCCCCCCCCGTGCCCTCGGCCCGGAGCGTCCGGAAGGCCTGGAAGATCCGGGCCAGCTTCACCCCGCCCCGGAGGGCCCGGGTATAGCTGGCCGCGATCACCGGGCCGTCGGCGATCGGGTCGGAGTACGGGATCCCGACCTCGATCATGTCGGCCCCGCGGCGGATCATCTCGGCGACCAGCGCGGCGGTCGTCGGCAGGTCGGGGTCGCCGGCCGTCAGGAACGGCATGAGGGCCGGGCGGCCCTCGCGCTTGAGCCGGGCGAAGAGGGCGTCGATGCGGTTCATGAGATTCCGATTCGAAGTCTATCGGGGCAATTCACGCAGTCCGACGGTAGCGGCCTCTCGACAGGAGGACGGCGAAGGCCCGTACTTCCATCGAGTCGCGCGATTCCTGGGCTCGACCGCGGCCCATGATCGTGACGTCGTCGATCCCGAGGATGATCGCCCTGAGGATGGAAAGCCAGCCCGAGAATGTCTCGCAGACGAGATACCGGGCGAGGCGGAAGTTGACCCGCCACATCGCGCCGAGGAGTTCGGCGGGCCTCGGCCGCTGGTCGAGGAACAGGCGGAAGAAGGGCTCGGCCTCGGGCCCGAGGAATCCGCTCAGGTCGCCGTCCGAAAGCCGGGCAATCGGACCGATCACGGCCGGCGAGATCGACGGAGCGGCTTCAATCACACCATCGAGGGATTCGAGGAAATCGCGGCATTGCTCGTCGTCATCCCATCCTCGATCCGTCATCACGGCCCGAAAATCATCCCCGATACAGCCCAGATCGAACTGGAGCAAAAGGACACGAGTTTTCGACCACCAAGCGTAAGTCATCGTCGCCGAGAGCATCAGGCAGCCGAGGATGAGTTGCAATCCGGGGCTCATGGCTGGCCCTCCGATCGGCCCGATTCAGCGATCGGTCGTCCCGCGAATCGTTGATCCATCGATCTTCCGAGCCTTCGATGCGACTGGACGAGCAAGATGGTCTGTCCGCCGAGCAGGCTGAGGACGGCCAATCCGAGTTCCAGCCAGGCGGGCCTGTCCGTCATCCGGACCATCGCCCAGGCGATGATCCCGATGGCGACCGTGGCCAGGAAACCCAGCCCGAGATAACGCCAGGTCTTGTGGGCTTCCTGGATGCGGTATTTTTCCAGGTCGAGACGAAGCTTCTCGATCTTCACCTCTTCGGAATCGTTCGGATTCGGCCTCGCCATCACATCGGCTCGCCCCGGAGCCGGGCGACCTCGAAGGCATCCTTGTCGCCCCGGCCGGAGAGGCAGACGACCAGGACCTTGCCGGGGCCGAGCCGGGCGGCCTCCTTGAACGCCTGGGCCATGGCGTGGCTCGATTCCAGGGCGGGGAGGATCCCCTCATTCCGGGCGGTCAGGCCGTAGGCGTCCAGGGCCTCGGCGTCGGTGACGCTCTCGTAGCGGACCCGGCCGGAATCTTTCCAGTAGCTGTGCTCGGGGCCGACCCCGGGATAATCCAGGCCGGCGGAGATCGAGTGGACGTCGTCGGTCTGGCCGTCGTCGTCCTGGAGGACGTAGCTGAAGCTCCCGTGAAGGACGCCGGGCCGCCCCTGGGTCAGGCTGGACGCGTGCTCGCCGGTGGCCGGGCCCCTCCCGCCCGCCTCGGCACCCACCAGCTCGACCCCCTCGTCCTCGACGAACGGGTAGAACATCCCGGCTGCGTTCGAGCCGCCGCCGACGCACGCCACGACCGTGTCCGGGAGCCGGCCGAGCCGATCGAGGCACTGGGCCCGGGTCTCCCGGCCGATGACCGCCTGGAAGTCGCGGACGATCATCGGGAACGGGTGGGGGCCGACCACGCTCCCGATCGTGTAATGGGTCTTCTCCGACGAGCCCATCCAGTCGCGCATCGCCTCGTTGGTGGCGTCGCGGAGGGTCTTCGAGCCCGAGGTGACGGGGACGACCCGGGCGCCCATCGTCTTCATGTTGAAGACGTTGAGCTTCTGCCGCCGGATGTCCTCCTCGCCCATGTAGATCGTGCATTCCAGGCCAAAAAGGGCGCAGGCGGTGGCCGTGGCCACGCCGTGCTGGCCGGCGCCGGTCTCGGCGATCACCCGGGTCTTGCCCATCCGCCGGGCGATCATCACCTGGCCCAGGGCGTTGTTGATCTTGTGGGCGCCGGTGTGGTTCAGGTCCTCGCGCTTGAGGTAGATCGAGGCCCCGCCGGCCATCGCCGTGATCCGCTCGGCGAGGAACAGGCGGGAGGGGCGTCCCACGTAGTCGGCGAGGAGGTAATCCAGCCTCGCCTGGAACTCGGGGTCGCGCCTCGCCTTGTCATATTCCTCGGCGAGCCGGTTCAGGGCGTCCATCAGTGTCTCCGGGACGAACCGGCCGCCGAAGGCGCCGAAGCGCCCGAGGGCGTCGGGCAGGGCGGCCTGGGCTCGTCCCGTGTCGGTCGTGGCGGCCATGGCGCGGGCGGTCCTGGATTGCGAGGGGGGCGGCGGAGCCGGGCGGTCGGCCCATTGTCCGCCCCGGGCGCGGCCGGGGTCAAGACCGGCCCGGCTCAGTTCTGGCCCTCGATCGACGACATCTGGGGCTCCAGCTCGCCGACGTAGAAGTTGAAGAACTGCTGGCCGGCGAAGTAGTCGGTCATCGCCCGGCGGACCGATCGGAGCTGGTCGAGGAAGTGGGCGTATTGCTGGATCAGCTTCCGCCTCCGCTCGGGCGACATGTCGCAGATGTCGGCGTAGGCCCGGCGCCCGGTCTCGCGGTCGGTGAAGCTCCAGAGTCGCTTGATCTTCCGGCCCGATTCCTCATCCTCGAAGGTGAGCATCCGGGCATACTGCCGGGCCTTCATCTTCTTCGCGAACGCGATCAGCTCCGATTCCGAGTCGTACCCGTCGTGGTCGTCGATCCAGGCGACGATCTGTCCGGTCGTGAGCCTCGGCCCCTTGGCCTCGCAGAGCTCCTTCAGGCTCGCCACGATCTCGGCGGATCCCATCGGCATCGCTTCATCCCCCCGGCGTCGACGACGTATCGGCGGCCCGCTCCCGCCCGAATCGCGATCCTCGATATCTTACCCGTCGCCTGAACCCGTGTCGACGGATTGCCGTACGTTTGTTACGGGTGTACGCCGGTATGATCGACAGGCCCGTCATCACCTCCCGGGTCGCGGCCCGGCCCCGGCGATTGACCGGGCCCGGCCGCCGGGTTAGCGTGGCCCGGGTCGTCGTCGGACTCGGTTCGACGCCCCACCTCCCCTCCTAACCCGGGATGGAAATGAAGGTACGCAACATCATCCGGGGCGGCCTGGCCGCCCTCGCCCTGATCCTGGTCGGGGCCGCGCCGCAGGCGGGCACCGACGAGGGATTCATCACCCTGTTCAACGGCGTCGACCTCAAGGGCTGGAAGGCCCCCGAGGGCGACAACGGCCACTGGAAGGTAATCGAAGGGGTGATCGACTACGACGCCCGGAGCGAGTCGAAGGGGGCGAAGAACCTCGTCTCCGACAAGGAGTATGGCGACTTCGTCCTCAGGCTCGACTGGCGGCTCAAGGAGACGCCCTGGATCAACCCGAACGTCCCGTACGTCCTGCCCGACGGGACGCACGCCCGGGGCGTCGACGGCAAGGAGTTGAAATTCGCCCTGCCGGACAGCGACTCGGGGGTCTACCTCCGCGATATCCAGTCGGGCAAGAGCCAGGTCAACATCTGGTGCTGGCCGATCGGCTCGGGCGAGGTCTACGGCTACCGGACCGACCCCAGGATGCCCGCCTCGGTCCGCGCGGGGGTCACGCCCAGGCACCAGGCCGACAGGCCGGTCGGCGAGTGGAACTCGTTCGAGATCACCCTCAAGAAGGACCGGCTCACCGTGGTCCTGAACGGGATCACCGTGATCGAGAACGCCGAGCTGCCCGGGATCCCGGAACGGGGCCCGATCGCCTTCCAGCACCACGGCGGCTTCAAGGACGGCAAATACTTCGGCAACCCCAGCCTGGTCCAGTTCCGGAACGTCCGGATCAAATCGCTGGACTGACCGGCCCCGGGGTCCCGGCCGGGCGGAGGGCCCCGGCGGCCCTCCCCCTTCCCTTACCCGGGGCCGACCGGATAATCTGAATTGCATCGGACCGATCCCATCCCGACCCCCCGGGGCCCTTCCACCCTTCCTATGTGTGGCATCGCCGGATTCCTGAACCGCGAGGGCGAGCCGGCCGACCCCGGCGTCCTGGCCCGGATGACGGCGACGCTCGCGCATCGCGGGCCCGACGGCGAGGGGGAGTATCGCGACGGGCCGGTCGGGCTCGGCCATCGGCGGCTCTCGATCATCGACGTCGACGGCGGCGCCCAGCCGATCTCCAACGAGGACGGCACGGTCTGGGTCACCTTCAATGGCGAGATCTACAACGAGCCCGAGCTTCGGGCCCGGCTCAAGTCGACCGGCCACTCGTTCCGGACCGCGACCGACACCGAATGCCTGGTCCACCTCTACGAGGAGCACGGGCCCGACTTCGCCCGCCACCTCAACGGGATGTTCGCCCTGGCGCTCTGGGACGGGCCCCGGCGCCGGCTGGTCCTGGCCCGCGACCGGATGGGGCAGAAGCCGCTCTATCACGCCGAGACCGGCCGCGGCGCGCTGGTCTTTGGCTCCGAGCCCAAGGCGCTCCTGGCCCACCCCGACGTCCCCCGTCGGCTCGACCCGCGCGGGCTGTCCCGGTATCTCTTCTATGAATACGTCCCCGCCCCGGGCTCGATCTGGGGGGGGATGAGCAAGCTCCCCCCGGCCCACGTCCTGGTCCGGGAGGGGGGGACCACGACCATCGCCCGGTACTGGGAGCCGCCCGGGCCGGCCGCCGACCCGATCCCGTTCGAGGAGGCGTCGGGGCGGTTCTGGGACGGATTCCGCGCCGCGGTCGGCCGGCACCGGCGGTCCGACGTCCCGCTGGGAGTCTTCCTGTCGGGGGGGGTCGACTCGTCGAGCGTGGCCTCGGCCCTGGCCGAGCTGGAGCCCGCGGGAGGGATCCGGACGTTCTCGATCGGCTTCGATGACCCGAGCTTCGACGAGAGCGGGCACGCCCGGGCCGTCGCCCGCCACCTCGGGACCGACCACCGAGAGCGGACCTTCTCGGCCGGGACCGTGATGGAACTGCTCCCCGAGGTCGCCGGCTGGCTCGACGAGCCGTTCGGCGACGCCTCGATCCTGCCGACCCACCTCCTGAGCCGGTTCGCCCGCGAGGAGGTCACCGTCGCGCTGGGCGGCGACGGGGCCGACGAGCTCCTGGCCGGCTACCCGACGTTCCGGGCCGAGCGGGCCTCGGGGCTGTTCCGCAGGCTCCCCGGGGCGGCCCGGGCCCTGGCCGGGGCGGCGGTCGGGAGGCTCCCGGTCGACCACGGCAACATCAGCCTCGACTTCCGGCTCAAGCAGTTCCTCCGAGGTGCGGGCGAGCCGCCCATGCTGGCCCACCAGCGCTGGCTGGGGTCGTTCTCGGGGGCCGAGATCGGCCGGACCCTGGCCGATCCCGGCGGGTTCGACGTCGAGGCCGAGCACGCCGCCCGCGCGGGAGGGCTCGCGCCCGGGGCCGACCCGCTCACCCGGTCGCTCCGGCTCTATCAGGATACGTACCTGCCCGACGACATCCTGACCAAGGTCGACCGGGCGAGCATGGCCTGCGGGCTGGAAGTCCGGGCGCCTTTCCTGGACGCGGAACTCGTCGACTCGATCGGTCGGCTGCCGGCCTCGTACAAGTACGGAAAGGGGCAGACCAAGCGGCTCTTGAAGGCGGGGGCGGCCGGCCGGGTCCCGGCGTCGATCCTGGATCGGCCCAAGAAGGGCTTCGGGATCCCGGTGGCCCGATGGCTCCGGGGGCCGTTGTCGCCCCTGGTCGACCGCCTCCTGGCCCCCGACCGCCTGGCCCGCCAGGGCCTGTTCCGGCCCGACGAGGTCGCCCGACGGGTCGGGGAGCACCGGGCCGGGGTCCGCGACCACCGGAAGCCGCTCTGGACGCTCCTGATGTTCCAGCTCTGGCACGACCGGTGGCTCGCCTGAGCCGGGCCGAAGGGGGCGGAATGCGGATCCTGGTCGTCTCGGACATCCATGCCAACTGGCCGGCGCTGGCGGCGATCGACGAGCCGCACGACCTCTGCATCTGCCTGGGAGACCTGGTCGACTACGGCCCCGACCCGGGCCGATGCGTCCGGTGGGCGATGGAGCATGCGACGTACGCGATCCGGGGGAACCACGACCACGGCGTCGCGCAGGGGATCTCCGTCGCCGGCGATTCCGGCTTTCGCTACCTGACCAGCGTCACCCGGCCGATGGTCTGGGAGGCGCTCGGCTGCGAAGAGCGGCGCTACCTCCTCCAGTTGCCTCTGACCTGCCGGTTCACCATCGGGACTCGGCGGTTCCTGCTGGTCCACGGGACGCCTCGCGACCCCCTGGACGAATACCTGATGAAGGACCCGGAGGCCTGGGCCAAGCGGCTCTACGATTGCGAGGCCGACGTCGTCTGCGTCGGCCATTCGCACCTCCAGTTCAACCTCAAGGCGGGGGCGGCCGTGGTGATCAACCCCGGGAGCGTCGGCAACCCGCGCGACGGCGACCCCCGGGCGGCCTACGCCGTGATCGACGGCAACCGGGTCGAGCTGAAGCGGGTGGAATATCCGGTCGAGGAGACCATCGCCCGGATCGAGGCGTCGTTCCTGCCCGATCGGGCCAAGGTGATGTTCCGCGAGTGCTACCGCCTGGGCAAGCTCACCCGGCCGGCCCGGGGCCAGGGCCAGGGCCAGGACGAGGACGAGCCGTGACCCGAAGGCCGCCCGTCCCTCGAACCGACCCGACCCCCGTCCGGCAGACGTCCTCCCCCCGACCCGCGAGCCCGGCAAGCCGGTGACCACCGATGACGATGATTGATGCGATGTCCGTCTCCCCCTTCGCCGCGATCGGGCGGGGTACGCTGGAGACGGCCGGGATCGTGGCCGGGGCGGTCGTCGCGGGGCTCGCGGCGTTCGTCGTCGCCCTGCCCTGGATCGTCCAGCCGTTCCTCCGGCTGGTCCTGGCCGTCCGATACGACATCCGGAGGGTCGGCCTGGAGAACGTCCCGGAATCCGGACCGGTGCTGGTGGCGTCGAACCACCTCTCCTGGTTCGACGGCCTGTTCCTGGCGGCCGCGCTCCCCCGGCGGGGGACGGCGCTGATGAATGCCGCGGCCTTCCGCCTGCCGGTCGTCGGCTTCCTGGCCCGGCGGTGCGGCCTGATCCCCCTGCCCTACTCGGGGCCCCGGGCGCAGCGGGCGGCGATCGAGGCGTGTCGCCAGGCGCTCCGGGAAGGCCGGGCCCTGGGGATCTTCCCCGAGGGCCAACTCTCCCGGAACGGGATGACCGCCGGGTTCCACCGGGGCCTGGAGGTGATCCTCTCCGGGCTCGACGATGCCCCGGCGGTCCCCGTCTTCCTGGACGGGGTCTGGGGGAGCGTGGCCAGCTTCTATGACGGCCGATTCTGGAAACGATGGCCCCGGGGGTGGCGTCGGACGATCGTCGTGAGCTTCGGCCCGCCGGTCGAGCCGCCCGTGACCGCCTTCAAGGCCCGCCAGGCCGTCCTGGTCGCCGGGGTCGCCGCCCGGTCCTCATTCCGCAAGCCCCCCGGACCCTTGAAGACGATCGACCCCGCCCTGCCCCACCTCGACCACCCGACGCTCGGCCCGCTCGCCGCGTCGTCCGCCAATTACCAGGACTCGGAGGTCAAGGAGACCGGCCAGAAGGAGGGGAGCGTCGGCCTCCCGATCCCGGGAGTCGCCCTCCGGGCCGTCGACGACGCCGGGGCGGCGCTGCCGGCCGACGCCGAGGGGCGCCTCCAGGCGCTCGCGGCCGGCCATCCCGGCTGGGTCGACCTCGACCGTCGCGGCCGGATCGACCGCGACGGTTTCGTGTTCCTGGTCCCCGACCAGACGAAGCCAACCGCCGGTTGATTCACTTCGGCTTCGCCGCGGCCGCCGGGAGGCCCGGGGCGGGCGTCGCAGGGGAGGCCGTCGCGGTCGGGTCGGCCGGCGCGGTCGCCCTGGGCGTGGCCGCTTTTTTGGTCCGGCGGGCCGTCGTCCTGGGCATGGCGGAGGTCTGGGCGGCCTCGGGGTGCTTCTTGAGATAGTCCTGGTGGGTCTTCTGCTGCTTGGCCATCTGCTGCAAGTATTGCTGCTGCTGCTTCATCATCTGCTGTTGTTGCTGCATCATCAGCTTCTCTTCGCGCAACGACTCGGCCGCGAGCGGGTTGCCTCCGGCCGCCCGCATCTCGTTGGCGTTGAACTGGCCGAACGGGGTGTTCACCGAGCCGCCCCGCCCGTGCCGTTGGGCCTCCGCGGCCCCGGGGGTCAGGGCGAATGCCGCGAAGGTCGCCATCAGGCCGATCGTCTTCTTCATCGCTCGCTCCCAGGCCGGTGGGGATCGGAGGAAGGACACCAGGATCTAACCCGCTTCCGGCGATTTCGGATCGTCCATCCATCCCGATTTCCGATCGCCGGTGATGGCCGGGCGTGGCAAGAACGAACCCAACGGCCGACGGGCCCGAGGACGCGTCGGCGGAGATTTGATCCCATCGTCCGGCCAAACGAAGCCAATCCCGGCAGGACGATGGGACCACCCTCCCCCGGATCGGGCCCGGGTCGATCGACCTGGCCCTTCCAGTAAATATCGGGAAACCAGGTCGCTTCGAACCGGGTTTCTCGGCCGGGCCGCCGCACGGGCGGATTTTCAGAGGCCGCCGTCGAAAAGGTCGCGGGTCGTCGGCAGGTATTTCTCGGGCGAGGCGGTATTGACCAGGACCACCCGGTCGCCCGGTCGGATCATCCCGAGGTCGGCGAGCTGCGGGAGGGCGGCGACGGTGGCGGCGCCTTCGGGCGACCAGGCGAACCGCCGGTCGCGCCACTCGGCCCGGATCGCGGCGCGGATCGCCTCGTCGGTGACGGCCACGGCGCACCCGCCTGTCCCCCGGATGATCCGCAAGACGTGGGCGTGCCCGACGTTCCGGGCGACGTTCAGGCCCGTCGCGACGGTCGGGCCGGGCTCGCGGGGGGTGATGTCGGGGTCGCCGGCCTCGAAGGCCCGGACGATCGGCCGGGTCGCCTCGGCCTGGACGCAGACCATCCGGGGGCGTTGGGGACCGATCAGGCCGAGCCCCTCCAGCTCGTCGAACGCCTTGGCCATGCCGACCACCCCGGTCCCGCCGCCGGTCGGGTAGACGATCACGTCGGGCGGGCTCCAGGCCCGGGAGTCCAGCCGATCGCCCCGGGGCTCGGCCATCTCCAGGCCGAGCGTCTTCTTCCCCTCGGTCCGCCAGCCGGGCTCCTGGAAGGTGGCCACGCTGAAGTATCCCCGGGGGACATAGTCGTCGCGGACCCTCGCCGCGCAGTCGACGATCGTCCCGGCGACGAGTTCGAGCGAGACCCGGCCGGGGTGGAGCTTCGCCAGGGCGGCGACGTTCCCCAGGACGGGCCGGTCGGTGTCGGGCGACATCACGATCGCGGCCTCGATCCCGGCGGCCACGGCGTAGGTCGCCAGCGAGTCGCCCGCGTTCCCCTGGGTGGGCACGGCCAGCCGGGCCAGGCCCAGGGCCCGGGCCATCGAGACGGTCAGCGCCATCCCCCGGTCCTTGAACGAGAGGGTCGGGTTGGCGCCGAATCCCGCGTGGGGCCGCCCCTCGTCCTTGACCTCGAACCGGCAACCGAGCCGGTCGGCCCAGGGGTGGGGGTAATCGATTGAGGGCGTGTTCCCCTCGCCCAGGGAGACGACCGACCGGGCGTCGTCCGGGTCGGCGACGTCGAGCGGGAGGAGCCCGCCGAACCGCCAGAGGTCGCGCCGGGTCGGGTCCCAGCCGCCGTCCGGCCCGCGTTCCGCCCGGAGGCGGTCGAGGTCGAGCACCATCCGGACCGGCCGCCCGTCGCGGTCGCAGAGGTTCATGACCCGATCCCTGGGGTAGGTCGCCCCGCAGGTCGAGCAGGCCAGGTGGGAAACATATCGCATGGCAGGATCGCCCGTCCGTCGTCTTCCCCGGCGAGTTAGAATGTCCCGAGCGATCCAGGTTCCCCGAAGGCCCTCGCCCTGTCAAACGAGTCGGGGCCGATCGGGCCGAGGACGGCGAGGTGCGATGGGCCGGGATCGGGCGGCGGGCGATCGGTTGCCGATGGGGGTCACCCGGCTCGACCGCGCCCGGGGAGGCCGCCAGTTCGTCGCGAAGATCCGCCGGAAGGGCCTGGAGGTCCACCTGGGCCTCTTCGAGTCGGCCGGGCTGGCGGCGTTCGCGTTCAACGTCGCCTGGCGGGCGATCGGCCGGGGTTCGAGGCCGCCCAACGAGGTCCCCCGCGCCGAGGAGCCCGACGCCGAGGCGGTCCATCGGATCACGGCCCGGGTCCTCCGACGGCTCGACCTGGGGCCGCCGGAGGGGCCCGTCGAGGAGATCCCGCCCGACCCCGAGGCGATCCTGACCCTGTTCGAGATCACCGTCATCGGCTTCTGGCGCGACCAGGCCGCGCGGTCGGACCCGCCCGGCCTGGACGCCGCGGCCCGTCGGCTGGCCGAGGCGGCCCATCTGGTCTTCTGGAGCCCCTCGGCCGGCCACCCGGGCGCCTCCGAGGCGATCGCCCGGCTCGTCGCCCGCCGGCTCGACCGGGCGTTCCGCCGGGCCGACCTGACCCGGGCGATCCTCGACGACGACGGCGACGACGACTGGCGGGTCGCCCGATGGCTCGTCCTGCCCGACGTCTATCCCCCGGCCCGGGGTTTTAGCGACGAGGTCCGATTCCTCTACCCGGGGTCGTTCGAGGGGCCCGGGGAGTCGCCCTCGGGCGTCCCGCACTGGGCGGGCGTCCTGGGCCTCGACCCGCCGTTCAGCACCGACCGGGTCCGCGACGCCTACCGGTCGCGGTCCAAGGACAGCCACCCCGACGCCGGGGGGACCCACGCCGAATTCGTCCGCCTCCGGGCCGCCTTCGAGGAGGCCCGGGACTATTGCCGGACTCAGGGAATTTGACCATCAAGCCTCCCCACGGCGCTTCGTTCAGGATCGCCGATGCAATCATTTCCCGGACTCTCGGCATCCGGGATGGCAGGTGAAGTGCGCCCCAGGAATCGAACCAGGTGCATCATAACTTCACCTGTCGATCGGAGGCCCACTTACGGGTGTACGACATCACGTCCATCCGACTCGACGAGGAGTTTATCCATCTCGCCGTCCCGCTGCAAGTCGTTACCCCATGTGGAGTTTGGCGTGCCCTGTCGCTTCCCGACAACGTTTTTGAGCGGAGGGGGTGGGATTCGAACCCACGGAAGGTTTGACCCTTCAACGGTTTTCAAGACCGTCCCGATCGACCACTCTGGCACCCCTCCGAAGTGGGCATGATTCGCCCGGACCGATCGTCAACCTCGGGCACCCGGGCGGCCCGGGCCGGATCCGAGCGGCGGGCCCGGATCATTGGCCCACCTCGTTGAGCACCTCCTCGGCGACGAAGATCGGCACGTCGACGGTGACGGCGACGGCGATCGCGTCGCTGGGCCGGGAGTCGACCTCGATCAGCTCGCCTTCGTGACGGATCCGGAGCTTGGCGAAATAGGTGTGATCCCGCAGCTCGCAGATGTAGATGTCCTGGAGCTCGCCCCCCAGCAGCTCGATCGAGCTGGCCAGGAGGTCGTGGGTCAGCGGGCGCGGTGCGGGCGCCCCCTTGACCCGGCGGTCGATGCTGGTCGCCTCGAAGAGGCCGATCACGATCGGAAACGTCCGCTCGCCGTCCACCTCCTTCAGGAAGATGATCTGCTGATCGTTGTTCTCGCTGATGATGATCCGCGTGAGTTCCATCTGCACGGCCACGTGGGTCGCCCCTTTCGAGCCGACGCCGGGGAGCCCGCCGCGCCGGTCTTGCCGATCATCATCTCGTTGCATCGTTCGCGCCGATCGATCACGGGTCGATGATAAAGCCGGGCCGACGGAGCGTCAACTTGCCGCGGGGGGGTTGCCGGGGTCGAGATCGGGCAGTCCACCCTCTACGGACCGGGAGAGCAGGGCCAGGATGGCCGCCCGCTGGGCAAGAAGCTCGGTCTCCTTGGCCCTCTGCTGCTCGACCACCTCAGCAGGGGCGCGGCTCGTGAAACCCTCGTTGCCGAGCTTCGATCGGACCCCGGCGAGCTGCTTGTCGATGTCAGTCAATGACTTCCGGTGACGGGCGGCCTCGGCCTCCTTGTCGATCAGCCCTTCCAGCGGCAGGATGATCTCGGCGTCGGCCAGCACGACCACGGCGCACTCCCGGGGGCGGTCGGCCCGGTCGACGATCGTCAGTGTCGCGGCTTCGGTGAGGGCCTTGATGAAGGGCTCGCCGGCCCTGAGGGCCTCGGCCACCGTCCCGGTGGCGATCACGATCGGGTGGATCGGGGCCTTGCTGGGGACGCCCCGCTCGGCCCGGAGGTTCCGGATCGCGGCGACCTTCTCCCGCCAATGGGCGACGACCGCCTCGGCGGCGGCATCGCGCCAGGCTTCGGGATAGCTCGGCCAGGGGGCGATGCAGACGCTCTCGGCGGCGGCCGACGGCACCGGGAGCCCCCGGATCGGGGCGACCTGCCCGAGCGCCTGCCAGATCGATTCGGTCAGGAACGGGACGATCGGGTGGAGGAGGCGGCAGAGGCCGTCCAGGACCCCCGCCAGGACGCGCTGGGCGACGGGCCGGGTTGCGGGGTCCCGGAGGCGTCCCTTGAGGAACTCGACGTACCAGTCGCAGAAGTCGTTCCAGGTGAAGTCGCGGAGCCGCCGGGTGGCCTCGGCGAACCGGAACGCTTCCAGGTCGGCGGTCGTCTCGGCGGCCGTCATCGCCAGGAGGCCGAGGATCCATCGGTCCTCGACGGCAAGGTCGGCCGGGCCGACGGGCGCCGGCTCGTAGCCTTCGAGGTTCATCAGGGCGAACCGCGAGGCATTATAGACCTTGTTGGGGAACGTCCGGGCCTGCTCGAACCGCTCGGAGGTGTTCACCTCCCGGCCGTCGGGGAGCTTCGCCTTCTCGACCGGGATCCGGATGTCCTGGGTCTCGGTCGCCAGCGAGGCCAGCGCGAACCGGAGGGCATCGGCGCCATAGAGGTCGATGATGTCGACGGGGTCGACGCCGTTCCCGGCCGACTTCGACATCCGCTTGCCGTGGCCATCCTGGATCACGGGATGGATGTAGACGTCGCGGAACGGGACGTCGCCGCGGTTGAACTGGCCGAAGATCACCATCCGGGCGACCCACAAGGTGATGATGTCGCGGGCCGTCGACAGGACGCTGGTCGGGTAATACTTCGCCAGTTCCGGCGTCTCCTCGGGCCAGCCAAGGGTCGAATGCGGCCAGAGGGCGGACGAGAACCAGGTATCCAGGACGTCGGGATCCTGCTCGAACCGCGATCCGGCCGGGAGCTTGCCCCGGGCCTCCTCGATCGCCCGGTCGTCCTCGGCGCAGACGAGCCAGCCGCCGGCCTCGGCCGGCCGATAGGCCATGTCGGCGCGGTCGCCGAGGGCGGCCTTGAGGTCGGATTCCTCGCCGTCGTAGTACCAGATCGGGATCCGGTGGCCCCACCAGAGTTGCCGGCTGATGCACCAGTCGCGCTTCTCGCCCAGCCAGTCGAGATAGCTCCGGGCGTAGCGCTCGGGGTGGATCGTCACCCGGCCGGAGGTCACGGCGTCCATCGCGTCCTGGGCCAGTTCGCCCATCCGGACGAACCATTGATCCGACAGGTACGGCTCGATGGGCGTCTTGCTCCGGTCGGACAGGCCGACCCGGTTGGTGTACGGCTCGACCTTGACCAGCAATCCTTGTTCTTCCAGGTCGGCGACAACTCGCTTGCGGACCACGATGCGATCGAGGCCGGCGTAGGCCCCGGCGTTCTCGTTATAAGTGCCGTCGGGGTTGAGGAGATTGATCATCGGCAGGTTGTTGCGGATGCCGGTGGCGTAATCGTTGGGGTCATGCGCGGGGGTGACCTTCACGCAACCGGTGCCGAACTTGGGGTCGACGAGGATGGCGTCGGCGATGATCGGGATCGGCCGGCCGGCCAGGGGGAGGTCGACCGTCCTGCCGACCAGGTGCTTGTACCGATCGTCGGACGGGTGGACGGCGACCGCGGTATCGCCGAGCATCGTCTCGGGGCGGGTGGTGGCGACCTGGAGAAACTCGTCGGAGCCGGAGACCGGGTATCGGATCGTCCAGAGGTGGCCGAGCGTCTCCTGGTACTCGATCTCGTCGTCGGCGACGGCGGTCCGGAGGTGGGCGTCCCAGTTGACCAGCCGTTTCCCCCGGAAGATCTTGTCGGCCCGGAAGAGGCGGAAGAAGGTGGTCCGGACGGCCCGGGCGCAGACGTCATCCAGGGTGAACCGGGTCCGGTCCCAGTCGCACGAGCAGCCCATCAGCCGGAGCTGGCCGAGGATCCGCTTCTCGTACTCGTCCTTCCAGGCCCAGATCCGCCGGACCAGTTCCTCCCGGCCGATGTCGTGGCGCGACTTCTTCTCCTCCTTGCGGAGCCGGTTCTCGACCACCGCCTGGGTGGCGATCCCCGCGTGGTCGGTCCCGGGCATCCAGAGCGCGTCGTATCCCTGCATCCGCCGCCATCGGATCAAAATGTCCTGGATCGTGTTGTTCAGCGCGTGACCCAGGTGCAAGGCACCGGTGACGTTGGGCGGCGGGATGACGATCGTATAGGGAGGCTTCGCGCTCGACGGGTCGGCGTGGAAATATCCCTTTTCGAGCCAGTAGCCATACCATCGGCGCTGGGCTTCCTGGGGGTCGTACTGCTTGGGGAGTTCGGCGGTGCTCATGCCTGGTCCATAAGGCGACGATGGAACCGGAGATCGATCGGCCGATGACGTCGTGGATGGAAAATTACGAAACGAAGCCAACTCGGCCGAACCACATCAGGCAATAGAATTTAGAGAGAAATCATCGGCCCTCTGCCACGGTCGCCGCAAGGGGATGGGGATACAGGAAGGATCTCCTCGTCGGGGCCTTGGACACCCGATCGAGCGAAATTACGAAACGAAGCCAACTCACCCGATGCCCGCTCGCCGTATCGGTTTGGAAAGAAAACGTCGTCCCGGCCCGATGGTCAAGGGCGCGTGCCCCCACCGACGTCCATCAAGTATTATCGCGAGATCGGGCCGCCGATTATCCGGCTTTCTCGATCGACCCGGCCGCGGTCGGCCCGGGCGTCCTTGGCCAGCTTGTGGTCGAAGGCGTCGACCAGGGCCATCCAGCTCGCCTCGATCATGTTCTCGGAGACGCCGACGGTCCCCCAGACGTCGTCGACGTCGCGGCTCTCGACCACGACCCGGACCCGGGCGGCGGTCCCGGCCCGGTCGTTGATCACCCGGACCTTGAAGTCGACCAGCCGCATCTCCCGGAGCCGGGGGAAATGGGGCTCCAGCGCCTTCCGCAAGGCGACGTCCAGGGCGTTGACCGGGCCGTCCCCCTCGCCGACGGTGTGCTCGGTGGCGTCGCCGACCCGGAGCTTGACGGTGGCCTCGGTGATCGGCGGGCCTTCGGCCTCGCCGACCACGCTGACCCGGTATCCGACCCGCTCGAACCGGGGGGCGTGGCGGCCGGCGAGCTTCTCGACCAGGAGGACGAACGAGGCCTCGGCGGCCTCGAACTGGTAGCCCTGGTTCTCCAGGTCCTGGACCCGGTCGAGGACCTTCGACAATAACCCGGCGTCCTGCTCCAGGCCGTGCTCGCCCAGCTTCTCGGCGATGTTGGACTTGCCGGAAAGCTCGGAGACCAGGACCCGGCGCTCGTTGCCGACGAGCGCGGGGTCGATGTGCTCGTAGCTGCTGGCGTTCTTGCGGATCCCGTGGACGTGCATCCCCCCCTTGTGCGCGAAGGCGCTGGAGCCGACGAACGGCTGGCCGGGGCGGAAGTTCATGTTGGCCGTCTCGTAGACGAACCGCGAGACCTCGGTGAGCCGGGCCAGGCTCCCGGGGCGGAGCAGGTCGTATCCGGGATATTTGAGCGCGAGATTGGCCGCCACGCTGCCGAGGTCGACGTTCCCGCACCGCTCGCCGATCCCGTTGATCGTCCCCTGGACCTGGGTGGCCCCCCGGGCGACGGCGGCCAGGGTGTTGGCCACGGCCAGCTCGCCGTCGTTGTGGGTGTGGATCCCGATCGGGACGGAGAACGCCCGACGGGCATGCTCGACGGCCTCGGCGACCTCCTCGGGGAGCCGGCCGCCGTTGGTGTCGCACAGGACCAGCCAGGCCGCGCCGGCGGCCACGGCCGCCTGGAGCGTCCTGAGCGCGTAGTCGGGATTCTTGCGGTAGCCGTCGAAGAAGTGCTCGGCGTCGTAGACGACCTCCTCGACCCGGCTGGCGCAGAACGCGACGGAATCGGCGATCATCCGGCAGTTTTCTTCGAGCGAGACGCCGAGGACGTCGGTGACCTGGAAGTCCCAGCTCTTGCCGACGATCGTCACCACCGGGGCGCCCGAGCCGACCAGGGCCCGCATCCCGGCGTCGTCCTCGGCGGCGAGGTCGCGGCGTCGGGTCATCCCGAAGGCCGCGATCCGGGCGTGCGCGAGGTCAAGGTCGCGGGCGGCGCGGAAGAAGGCCTCGTCCTTGGGGTTGGAGAGCGGGTAGCCGCCCTCGATGTAGTCGACCCCCAGGTCATCGAGCCGCTCGGCGATCCGCAGCTTGTCCTGGAGCGAGAAGTTCACGCCCTCGCCCTGGCTGCCGTCGCGCAAGGTGGTGTCGTAGATCGCGATCCGCGTCATGTCCGGAGATCCCTCGCCGCCCGCCCGGGGCGTCCCCCGATCGCCCGCACCTCCGGCGACCTTCGCCCCATCATAATCGATGGACCAAGCCCCGCGACACCCCGACACCGCCTCGGGCCGCGCGGTTCGGGCCGCCGGCCGGCACGGGAGATGCTATCCTGACCCCAGATGGCCCATCGAGCACTCGCCCCGCGAGCACCTGGCGACCCTGGCCGACTTCGCCCGCCCAATCCACCCCGCTCCGCCCCGTCGGACGAACGTCGTTGGAAGGTCGGCCTTGCGGGATTCGCACCCATCGGTGCGGGTGGGCCCGAGCGACCGAGGGCGGATCCCGACAATTGTCCGTCCCCAATTTTAGTTCCATCGGGTTGCCATAGCGTCGGGAGGGCGTTACCTTACGTCAATGAGTCTTGTCGTCCTGGGGAGGTCAACGGTGCGTAAAGTTTCGATGGTGACCGACCGCGAGCTGGAGATTCTCAAAATCCTGTGGGTCCACGGCAAGGCGAGCGTCCGCGAGGTTCAGGACGACCTGAACAAGTCGGCCGGCCCGGTCGCTTACAGCACGGTCCAGACCCTGTTGAACATCATGGAAGACAAGAAGGGGCTGGTCCGGCACGTCGTCGAGGGGCGGACGTTCATCTACATCCCCAAGAAGTCGTCGGACCGGACGATCCGCGAGCTGACCAAGCGGTTCGTCGACCGGGTCTTCGACGGGGCGATCGACCGGATGATGGTGGCGCTGCTCGACACCAAGCCGCCCAGCGCGGCCGAGTTCGACCGGCTCCGCGCCATGATCGACGAGGCGCAGCGGCAATCCGACGGCCGGGTCGAGGATCCGGCGGGCCCGCCCCCGGCCGAGTCCGACTGAGCGGGGGCTTCCCCTCCCGGGACCGATCGGGGACCCCACCGGATGGCGGACGTCCTGGACCGACTGGGCCCCGCGCTGCTCGACGCGAGCCTGGCGGCGGCGGCCATCGCCGGGCTGGTGGTGGCGGCAATGGTGCAGTGCCGCCAGCCGGCTCATCGCCGGGGATGGGCCCGTGCCGGCCTGATCTCGACCCTGGCCCTCCTGCCGGTGGCGGCCCTCAACCCGGTCCCCCGGCTCGACCTCCGGCCCTCGATCCGGGCGATTCTCCCGGCGGGCCTCGACGGCCCGCCACCGCCCGCCCGGAATCCACGCCAACCGCCGGGAGGCCGCCCGGGCCGACCGACGATCGCCGGGGACCATCGAGGCGCGGCCGACTGCCCGCCCACCCCGACCGGGGACCGACACCCGATCCCGAGCCGGGCCCGATGGGCGGCCCGGGGGCTGGTCCTGTCGTACCTGGCGGGCGTCTCGGTCGGCCTGGGCTGGATGGGCCTGGGCTTCTGGGCCTCGGCGCTGCTGACGAGGCGGGCCCGGGGCCCCTCGGCCGAGGCCCTGGCCGCGTACCAGGCCTTGCCCTATGAAGGGCGGGAGGAGCGGCCCCGGCTCCTGGTCTCGTCCCGGGCCACCCGTCCGACGCTCTTCGGGATCTCCCGCCCGACGATCCTGATCCCGCCCGAGCTGGAACGGCCCGACTCGGCCGGCCGGCTCCGGCTCGGCCTGCTCCACGAGCTCGCCCACGCCGAGTCCAACGACCATCGATACGGGCCGGCCGCCACGCTGGCCCAGTCGATCTGGTTCTTCCTGCCGCCGGTCTGGTGGATCCGCGCCCGGATGCGGCTCGACCAGGAATTCCTGGCCGATCGACGGGCGGTCTCCCACTTCGGGACCACGGGCGATTACGCCTCGTCGCTGGTCGAGCTGGCCCGATCGCAGCCGACCGGCCCCGTCGGGCCGGGCCGGGCGGGACCACCGCCCGAGGGCGCCGGGGGGGCCTCGGCGCTCTTCCAGCGGGTCCTGATGCTGCTGAAGTGCCCGTTCGAGGTCGAGGGGCGGACGCCCCTCTGGTGGCGATGGGCGACGGCCTCGACGCTCGCGATGGCGACATTGGCGGCGTCGTGCCTGACCCTCCGCGGGATGGCCGGCCGGTCCGACCTGGTGCCCGTGCCATCGGCCGAGGTCGGCCGATCGTTCCGGCTCCCGCAGCTGGTCGTCGGCCAGGACGAGGACGACGACCAGCCCTTCGACCTCCGGTTCCGGCTGCCCGAGGAGTTCGCGCTGGCCTTCGAGGTGATGGCCGGACCGGGGGGCCTGCCCGCCCTCGAAGTGCTGGGCCATCGCCTGGGGACGCCCGACGGTGGCCGTCCCCCCTCCCCCGACGATCGGACCTGGCATCGGGTCCGGATCGTCCGATCCGCCGGGCGCGAGGAAGTCCTCGTCGACGACCGTCCGGTGGTCGACCCGGCCCGGCCGACCAGGCCCGCACCCTGGCTGACCATCCGGCCGTCCCCCGGCCAGGTTGCCCGGATCCGCGAACTCGAACTGACCTGGTGAGCCGGGAGGATCCCCGTCCGCCCGGGTCGCGTCCTGCGCCTCGCGTCCGGGGCGATCCGGAAAAATTGCGACCTCTCGTCCTAATTATCTAAATTTCGAGCTAGGATCGCTTGTTCCCATCGGTAATCGTCGCCGGCGAGGGGCCGAGTTTCTCCCCCGATCTGTCGGAGCCCTGTTGAATATCCAGGGAATTCCCGGGAAAGGATTGACAACCCGGGTTGCCCTTGCCAGATTGGACCTCCCCCCCCATCTCGGCCGCCCCTGTCTGACTCGACTCTGGATCCAACTCAACCTTCTCGCACCGCTGATTGGAAAATCTGTAGATGAATTTCACATCGAATCGCGGCCATGCGCGCCGCGGACGATCGGAGGCGCCTCGTCGCGCCGTCCGACTTCGCCCCTGCGCCCCGTCGCCGGAGGGGCTGGAATCGCGGGAGATGTTGGCCGCCGGCCCGCTCGGGATCAACCTGAGTTCGATCGACTACGTGGACGTCATGAAGGACCCGTCGGGCGAATGGACCCAGTACGGGCCGGCGGCGTTGACCCGCGACGCTTCCGGCTGGCCCACCAGCGACGCGGCGATCGTCGCGATCGACGCTCGCGTCGACCAGCCCTGGAACGGGCCCGATTCGAACGCGGTCCAGCGCGACATCGGGGGGACCTATCGCCTCTCATTCCACGGCCAGGCGACGGTCGCGCGGAGCTGGGACGGGATCGACACGATCGCGAATCAGGTCTACAACGCTCAGACCAATATCACCACGGCGGATGTTGTGGTTACCCACAACGCTTATCCGTTCCTGGAGGTGCCTTTCACCGGCACGTCGAACCGGGAGAGCCCCACCGGCGCGGGCGTGTCGGGCGTGAAACTCTATCAGCCCGGCTATTCGCTCGACTCGGCCCAGGTCTTCACGACCGACTTCCTCAACGACCTCAAGCCCTTCGGGACGCTCCGCGACCTGCTCATCAACGACGCCAACAACTACGCGGCGACCACGGATTCCGGCGGCAAACTGATCCCGACCGACTGGTCCCAACGCCGCCTGCCCTCCGATTCGTCCCAGAACCAGGCCTACAACGGCAGGCACGGCCAATCGTGGGAATACATGGTCGCGCTGGCCAATGCGACCAACACGGACATGTGGATCAATGTCCCCGACTCCGCGACCGACGATTACGTCCGCCAACTTGCCGGCCTGATCAAGGGAGGCGACACGGTCGGGGGGGTCCGCTATGCCGGGCTCAACCCGAACCTCAGGGTGTACCTGGAGTATTCCAACGAGGCCTGGGGCGGGATCCCCACCACGGCCAACTACAACCTGGAGGCGGCCCGGCAGCAGGTCGCGGCGGGCGGCTCGACGCTCAACAACGACGGCAACACCGACAAATATACCTGGGGGGGCCGCTATTACCTCCAGCGGACCAAGCAGATCGTCGACGACTTCCGCGCCGTATTCGGCGCCGACCCGACCTTTGCGACGATCCGGCCGGTCCTCGGCTGGCAGGAGCAGAACACGAGCTATTACACGTCCACGTTCCCCTGGTTCCAGAAGAATTACGGCGCCCCCTCGCTGTCCTTCTACGGGATGGGCAACGCCGACTACTGGTCGCCGACCGACTACTCCTCCGCCGACGCCATCCTCAAGTCGCTCGCGGCGGAAGAGGCCAAGACCCTGGCCATCACCGCCCAGTTCACGGCGATCGCCGACTTCTACGGGCTCAAGAACGTCTCTTACGAGGGCGGCCCGGGGTTGGCACCCTACCTGACCGCGGCGCAAGGCCAGAATGAGCTGGCCGCCTCGCGCGACCCGAGGATGGAGTCGCTCGTCTCGGCCCATCTCCTGGATTGGTTCGCCGCCGGCGGCGACCAGATCGCCTATTTCAACGGACCTTACGAGGGCTGGTCGCCGGCGTACGGGATGTGGGGCGCGGCCGAGCCCTGGCAGGAGGCCAACCCGAGCCTCGCGCCCAAGTATCGGGGCCTGATGGACGTGGCGGCCGCCGCGCCGCCGGCCCTGACCGCCGGGATCGCCGTCTCCAACGGCGGAGCGACGAACATCCCGGTCGCCGCCGATATCCTCAACCAGAACTTCACCCTTCCCAACGACGGACAGCAGAATTTCTGGCTGCTCAACGCCCCCTCCGCGGGGAGTTACCACCTCTCGCTCGCGACCGCACCCTATCCGGGCTCAACTTCCAACTACGCGCCCGGCCTGGTGGAGATCTTCGTCGGCCCGCGATCGATCGGGACCTATAGCGTCCCGCAAGGCGCGACGGTCGACCTCGGGACCCTCCCCCTCCAGGTTGGCTACAATTCCCTGGTCATCCAGACGATCCACGGTCGGTACGACCCGGCCTACCCGTCCAATCCCATCTATTATCAGTTTCAACCGACCTCACTGACGCTCACGCCCCCCACGCCGGCCCCGGCCCCCACGCCGGTGGACACGGCCTGGGTGGACGATTCCGCACCCGCCGGCGCCTCGCTCGTCGGCTCCGGCGGCGACTCCTGGACCTGGGCCGCCACCAACCCGACACCCTACACCGGATCGCTCGACCTCCAGTCGTCGGCCGCCGCGGGCGTCCACCAGATCTACTTCGTCGGCGCCTCGGCCCCGCTG